>JADEYI010001278.1_pt1 | contig 20200 bp, 20 predicted proteins | sample 8542331 | NCBI WGS metagenome assembly JADEYI01 (sample SAMN16510988, study PRJNA670497) | mine drainage metagenome | isolation source: biofilm near Copperflume 1 | place: Germany: Marsberg coppermine Kilianstollen | collected 2018-02
CGCCGACCGCCGACCGCCGACCGCCGACCGCCGACCGCCGACCGCCGACCGCCGACCGCCGAGGCAGGGTCGCGCGTCGCCGTCGCGGCCGATAGCCTGCGAGCGTGGATCTCGGCATCATCGGATTCCAGCGCTCCGGCAAGACGACGATCTTCAACGCCGTGACGCGCGGCCACGCCGAGACGGGCTCGTACGGCGCCGGCGTGCAGCCGAACATCGGCGTCGTCAAGGTGCCCGACCGCCGCCTCGACGACCTGGCGGGGCTCTTCGACCCGAAGAAGCTCACGCACGCCGACATCCGCTACATCGACTTCCCCGGCTCCGCCTTCAGCGAGGGCCAGGGCCCGTCCACCCAGTTCCTCGCCCAGCTCGCCCGCTGCGACGCGCTGATCCACGTCGTCCGCGCCTTCACCGACGCGTCCGTCCCGCACCCGTCCGGCTCCGTCGACGCGGCGCGCGATGCCGCCGCCATGGACCTCGAGCTCGCCTTCGCCGATGCCGCCTTCATCGAGAAGCGACTCGAACGCATCGACGCGGCGATGCGCTCCGTGAAGGCCGGCGAGCGCGACGCGGCCGAGCGGGAGGTGGCGCTGCTGACGCGCATCCGGGAGGGCCTCGAGGCGGAGCGGCCGCTGCGCGCGCAAGAGCTGAGCGACGACGAGCAGCGCTCGCTCGTGAACTACCAGTTCCTCACCGACAAGCCGCTCCTGCTCGTCGTGAACATCGACGAGACCGAGGTCGCCCGCGGCACGGAGGTCGAGGCCGAGTTCCGCGCGCGCTTCGCCGGCGCCAGGCGGGAGGTCGCGGCGATCAGCGGCAAGATCGAGCAGGAGCTGGCGCAGATGTCGGACGAGGAGGCGATGGAGTTCCGCGCCGACCTGCAGATCGCCGAGTCGGGCCTGGACCGGATGATCCGCCTCTCGTACGAACTCACGGGGCTGATCTCGTTCTTCACCGTCGGCCCGGACGAGTGCCGCGCCTGGAACGTGCATGCCGGTGCGCTGGCGCCGGCGGCGGCGGGGAAGATCCACACCGACCTCGAGCGCGGCTTCATCCGCGCCGAGGTCGTCCACTGGGACGACCTCCTCGCCGCCGGTTCGATGGCAGAGGCGAAGAAGCGGGCGCAGGTGCGGCAGGAGGGCAAGTCGTACGTCGTGCAGGACGGGGACTGCCTCAACATCCTCTTCAACGTGTGAGACCGGTGGGCCGGCGGCGAAGGGCTTCGGGGCCGAACGTCCGCATGCACCTCGTCGCGGCGCGAGGGCGGCCGCCCTGCACTCGCGCCGCCGGACCATCCCGGCATGCGTCCGGTTCGCGCCGCGCACCGCAGGCCCGGGCGCTGGCGCTCGCATCGCCCAGGCGGCACCATGACCAGCATGCGCACGTCGAAGGCCGCCGGATCATGACGCAGGGCGTGTATCGATCATTCGACCGCGTGGCGGACGTCTACGACGAGACGCGCGGGCTGCCCGCCGACGTCGAGCGGGCGATCGCCGGCGGCATCGCGCGCCTCGTCTTCAGCGCGTCGGACCGGCCGCGCCTGCTCGAAGTCGGCATCGGCACGGGGCGGATGGCGGCGCCGCTGGCCGCCGAAGGCCTGTCCGTCGCCGGCATCGACATCTCGGCGAAGATGCTGGCGCGCCTATTGAGCAAGCGCCGCGACGTCGACGTGATGCTGGCGGAGGCGTCGCGGCCTCCGCTTCGCCCGGCGAGCTTCGACGCGCTGCTCTACGTGCACATCCTCCACCTCGTCCCCGACGCCGGCGCCGCGCTCGACGCGACGCTGCCGCTCGCCCGCGCCGGCGGCTTCGTGCTCTACGGCGGCGACGAGGGCCAGGTCGGCCGACGCGCAGAGGCGGAGGCGATCATCCGGCGCGCCGCGCGCGACGTCGCCGGCGTGGCGCTGGCGGAGTGGGAAGTGCGCGACCGCGTCGGCGAGCTCGTCCGCCGCCGGCTCGACGAGCGCTGTCGCGATGTCCGCGATGTGACGCTCGCGCGCTGGAAGCGCCGCGGCACCGGACGCGGCATGCTCGACCGGCTGCAGCGTCAGGACTACTCCAGCTCGTGGAAGATCCCCGCGGAGGCGCTGCCGGCGATCATCGAACGCGTGACGCGAGAGCTCGACGCCCTCTACGGCGGCCTCGATCGCGAGTATGTGTTCGAGCGGTCGTTCACGCTGACGGTCGGTCGGCTCGAGGGAGCGCCGCTGCCCTGACCGTCGGGACGGGCACAGGCGGAGCATGCGTTGGCGTCGCCGGGAGGTGGTCGATGAATCAGACGGAGCGGCGGCCGGCGGTGCCCGCGCGAGTCGCCTGTCTCATTGCGGCGATCGGCGTTGTGCCGACGGTGGCAGGTCTCCTGCTCTGCTACTTCCTCCTGTTCGCCAGGCTCACCGTCAATCAGACGCTGCTCGCCAGCCTCCTGTTCGCGCTCGTCGCGTCGGCGTACGCGACAGCCGTGCAGCGGCTTCCCGCTTGTCGCGTCCCTTGACGCCCCGTCGGGCGCTCCCGTAGAATGGGCTCAACAACTGAATAGAACTCATCGAGAGTGGTGGAGGGATCGGCCCTACGAAACCCGGCAACCCGCGCAGGCGGGTGCCAAATCCGACTCGCTGCGGCGAGAGAGATGAGCATCGTGAACTTCTCCACTCGCCAGCGGAGAAGTTTTTTCTTGCCCTCATCACCCCCCGGGGCCGTCGCAGCCGTCGAGTGGCGCCCCTGCGAGCTGCGCTTCCTCGACCAGACGCGCCTTCCGGCCGAGGTCGCCTTCGTCGCCGCCCGCAGCTACCGTGAGGTCGCAGACGCCATCCGCCGGCTCGCCGTGCGCGGCGCGCCGCTGATCGGCATCGCCGCGGCCTACGCTCTCGCGCTCGCGGCCCACGACCCGGGCGCCGACCTGCGGGCGGCCGCCGACGAGCTCATCGCGACGCGGCCGACTGCCGTCAACCTGCGCTGGGCGGTCGAGCGCTGCCTGCGCGTCGCCGGCGAGCCGCGCGTGCGGGCCGAAGCTCGCGCCGGCATCGTCGAGCGCGAGGCGGTCGCGATCCACGAGGAGCAGATCGCCGCCGACCGACGCATGGGCGAGCTCGGCGCGGCGCTGATTCCGGCCGGAGCGACCGTGCTGACGCACTGCAACACCGGCGCGCTCGCGACGGGCGGCATCGGCACGGCACTCGGCGTGATCAAGACGGCGCACCGGCAGGGGAAGGGCATCGACGTGCTCGTCGACGAGACGCGTCCGCTGCTGCAGGGCGCGCGGCTGACGGCGTGGGAGCTCGGGCGCGAAGGCATCCCGTATCGCGTGATCGTCGATGCGGCGGCCGCCGGCCTGATCGCGCGCGGCGACGTGCAGGCGGTCGTCGTCGGCGCCGACCGCATCGCCGCGAACGGCGACGTCGCGAACAAGGTCGGCACGTACGGCCTGGCGCTCGCCGCGGCCGCGCACGGCGTCCCGTTCTACGTCGTCGCGCCGGACAGCACGGTCGACCTCGACACGGCCGACGGCGCCGCGATCCCTATCGAGCGGCGCGACGCGGACGAGGTGCTGGCGTTCGGGGGCGCCCACACGGCCGTTGCCGGCACCGGCGCACTCAACCCGGCGTTCGATCTGACGCCGGCCCGCTACGTCACGGCGATCGTCACCGAACGCGCCGTCCTGCGGCCGCCGTTCGTGGCCGCGCTTTCGAGCAGCGCGCGTCAGGCGGTGCTGCGATGACCTCAGCGGCCTTCGCCGTCATCGGCGGCTCCGGCTTCTATGCGATCGACGGCCTCGTCGATGCCGAGCGCGTCACGGTCGACACGCCATACGGCGAGCCGTCCGATGCGGTCGTGCTCGGCACGCTCGACGGACGGCGTGTCGCGTTCCTGGCCCGCCACGGCGCGGCCCACACGATCCTGCCGTCAGAGATCCCGGCGCGCGCCAACATCTGGGCTCTCGCCTCGCTTGGCGTGCGGAGCATCCTCTCCGTCAGCGCCGTGGGCAGCCTGCGCGAGGAGATCGCGCCACTCGACCTCGTCGTCCCCGACCAGCTCATCGACCGCACGCAGGGCCGGCCGTCGACATTCTTCGGCCGCGGCGTCGTCGCCCACATCGCGTTCGACCTGCCGTACTGCCCGGCGCTGAGCGAGGCACTCATCGAGGCGGCGTCGGGCGTCACTGACGCGCGCGTGCGTGGCGGCGGCACGATGGTCGTGATCGATGGCCCCGCCTTCTCGACGCGCGCCGAGTCGGCACTCTACCGCAGCTGGAGCGCGGACATCATCGGCATGACGGCGCTGCCGGAAGCGAAGCTCGCGCGCGAAGCCGGCATCTGTTACGCCACGCTCGCCTGCGTCACCGACTACGACACCTGGCACGCCACGCACGCCGCCGTTTCGGTCGACCTCGTCGTCGCGAACCTGCGCGCGAACGTCGCCCGCGCGAAGACGATCGCCGCCACGCTCGCCGCCCATCTTCCGGCCGGCGGCGGCTGTGCGTGCGCGTCATCGCTGCGCGATGCCGTCATCACGCCGCACCACCAGATCCCGGAGGAGCGCCGCCGCGAGCTGGCGCCGATCCTCGAGCGCGACGCGGAGGTGGCGGCGCGATGACGGTCGTCGAGCGCAAGGCGGGCGCCGAGGCGAGGGGCAGCGAGTACGTTGTGCGGCCGATGCACGACCGCGAGGAGATCCGCCGCTTCCTGGAAGCGCGCCGGCCGTACGCCGCGTACGCACTCGGCCAGCTCGACCCCTTCCTCTTCCGCATGACCGAGTGGTGGCTCGCGCGCCGCGAGGGCGAGCGGCGGGCGCTGGTGCTGCACTCGCACGGCGGCCTCGGGAACGCCACCTTCACGATGGGCGAGGTGGACGCGCTCGAAGCGCTGCTGCGCCTGCACCCGGGACCGCGGCACGCCTTCCTCACCTGCGAGGTGCACCATCTCGATACGGTGCTGCGATACTTCGAGCTCGATCAGCGGCAGACGATGATCCGCATGCAGGTCACGCGCGACAGCTTCCGCGGGGTCGATGCGCCCGTCGAACGGCTCAGCGGACGCGCCGTGCGGGAGATCAACCAACTCTATCGCACGGACGGCGTGCCGTCGTTCTACAGCGGCCGCCAGATCGATGACGCGGTCTACTACGGCGCGGTGCGCGACGGCGAGCTCGTGTCGATCGCCGGCACGCACGTGATCTCCCAGATGAGCGGCATCGCCGTCATCGGCAACGTCTACACGCATCCACGCTATCGCGGCCTGCACCTCGCGGAGGCGACGACGAGCGCGGTCACGAACCTGCTGCTGCGCACGTGCCGCGAGGTGGTGCTCAGCGTCGACCCCACCAACACGCCCGCCGTCCGCGCCTACGAGCGGCTCGGCTACGCGGAAGTGGCGCGGCTCATCGAAGGCGCGGCGCTGCGGCGCGATGCGAGCGGCATCGTCACGGCGGGCCGGCGCGCGCTGGCGCGGCTGCGCGGCCGCGCGCTGCGCTCGGAGGTGGTGCGGATCGACCACCGGTGACGCGAAGCACACGCCTGGCGCGCCGGGGGACGGCGCAGCGGGCGCAAGCAAGTCGAAAGGGAAGGGCACGTTGACAACCGAACAGATCGCGCACGACGTACGAGAGCTGCGGCTCGCGGAAGAGGGCGTGCGGCGCATCGAGTGGGCGGCCCGCGAGATGCCGGTCACGGCGCAGATCCGCGAGCGCTTCGCCCGCGAGCGTCCGCTGAACGGCGTGCGCGTCTCGGCCTGCCTGCACGTCACGACGGAGACGGCGAACCTGATGATCGCCTTGCGCGACGGCGGCGCGGATATCGCCCTCTGCGCCTCGAACCCGCTGAGCACGCAGGACGACGTCGCGGCGGCGCTCGTGGCGGAGTACGGGATATCAACCTTCGCGATCAAGGGCGAGGACAACGACACCTACTACCGCCACATCGATGCCGCCCTCGATCACGCGCCGCAGCTGACGATGGACGATGGAGCCGACGTCGTCGCCCGTCTCCACCGCGACCGCACGGACCTCCTGCCCGGCGTCATCGGCGGCACGGAGGAGACGACGACGGGCGTCGTCCGCCTGCGCGCGCTGGCGCAGGAGGGGCGCCTGAAATATCCGATCATCGCCGTCAACGAGGCGAACACGAAGCACATGTTCGATAACCGGTACGGCACCGGCCAGAGCACGCTCGACGGCATCACGCGGGCGACCAACGTCCTCTGGGCCGGGAAGACGGTCGTCGTCGCCGGCTATGGCTGGTGCGGCCGCGGCCTCGCGTCACGCGCTCGCGGCATGGGCGCGCACGTCGTCGTCACCGAAGTCGACCCGCTGCCGGCGTTGGAAGCCGTGATGGACGGCTTCGGCGTCCTGCCGATGGCGGAGGCGGCGCGGATCGGCGACATCTTCGTCACGCTGACGGGCGACATGAACGTCATCGACCGGCAGCACCTGGAGGTGATGAAGGACGGCGCGATCGTGGCCAACTCCGGTCACTTCAACGACGAGATCAACATCAAGGCGCTCGAGTCGATGTCCGAGGCCAAGCGGCCGGTACGGCCGTTCGTCGAGGAGTACCGGCTGGGCGACGGCCGCAAGATCTTCCTGCTCGGCGAGGGGCGGCTGATCAACCTCGCCGCCGCGGAGGGCCACCCGGCGAGCGTCATGGACATGAGCTTCGCCAACCAGGCGTTGAGCCTCGAGCACCTCGTCACGTCAGGCCAGCGGCTGGCGGTCGCCGTCTACCCCGTTCCGAAGGAGATCGACGCCGAGATCGCGCGACTCAAGCTCGAATCGATGGGCGTGGCCATCGACACGCTGACGCCGGAGCAGGAGCAGTACCTCAGCTCGTGGGAGAGCGGGACGTGATGGAGGCGGGTGGCGGGTGGCGGGAAGCGGGAGGCAGGACGTTGGACCGGAGCATCGGTCCGGGGGAGAAGCTCCCTGCACCCCGACTCCCGCGTCGCGGATCAAGTGGCAGGATGTTGGAGCGCAGCGCCGCCGCGTGAGAGGCATTCCGCTTCTCGCTTCCCGCGCGTCGCTTCTGGTTCCGGAGGGACAATGACGACATTCATGAACGCAGCGAGCTCGCAGCTGACGAGCGAGTCGGTGACCGAGGGCCACCCCGACAAGATGTGCGACCAGATCAGCGATGCCGTCCTCGACGCCATCTACAGGACGGATCCGATGGGCCGCGTAGCCTGCGAGAGCGCGGTCACCACGGGCCTCGTCATGGTCATGGGCGAGATCACCACGCACACCTACGTCGATATCCCATCGATCGTGCGCGACGTCGTGCGGGACATCGGCTACACGAACGCCCACTACGGCTTCGACTACGAGACGTGCGGCGTCACGGTCTCGGTGAAGGAGCAGTCGTCCGACATCAAGATGGGCGTCGACCACGGACTCGAGGCGAAGCGCGGCGAGCTCGACGATGACCTCGACACGGGCGCCGGCGACCAGGGGATGATGATGGGCTTCGCCTGCAACGAGACGCCGGAGCTGATGCCGCTCACGATCGCCCTCGCGCATCGCCTCTGCCGCCAACTCGCGGAGGTGCGCAAGAGCGGCCTGCTCTCCTACCTGCGTCCGGACGGCAAGTCGCAGGTGACGGTCGAGTACGAGTACGGCCGCCCGAAGCGCATCGACACCGTCGTCGTCTCCACCCAGCACGACCCCGACGTCACCGCTGAGGAGCTGCAGGGCGATATCATCGAGCAGGTGATCCGGCCGGTACTCCCGCCCGAGCTCGTCACCACCGACCCGCGCACGCTCATCAACCCCACAGGCCGCTTCGTCATCGGCGGGCCGATGGGTGACGCCGGACTGACCGGCCGCAAGATCATCGTCGATACCTATGGCGGCATCGCCCGGCACGGCGGCGGCGCCTTCTCCGGCAAGGACCCGACGAAGGTCGACCGCTCGGGCGCCTACGCCGCGCGTTATGTCGCCAAGAACATCGTCGCCGCCGGCCTCGCCGACCGCGTCGAGTTCCAGCTCTCCTACGCCATCGGCGTCGCTCGCCCGACCTCGATGGCCGTCGAGACCTTCGGCACCGGCCGCATCGACGACGCCCGGATCCTCGAGCTCGTGCGGATGCACTTCGACCTGCGCCCGGGCGCGATCATCCGCGATCTCAGGCTGCGGCGGCCGATCTACCGCCCGACGGCTGCCTACGGCCACTTCGGCCGCGACGACATCGACGCACCGTGGGAGAGCACCGACAAGGCGGCCGCGCTGCGTGCGGAGGCCGGCGTCGTCCGAGAAGCGGAGGCCGTGCCCGGCGCCTGAGTCATCGTTCAGGCAAGCGAGATGCGCGCGGATGGCCTTCTCGCGCCGCCCGCGACAGCGGCCGCCGCGGTGCATGTGCAGTGTCATCCTCTGGCGAAGCGAAGATCTCTCCGGCCGGCGACGCTCGCCGGAAGGGAGCCCCACCTGCACCGCGATGGATACAGTTCCAGCGGCGTTGGTAGCCGGTCCATACGCGCGGTCAGCTGAGATCGCGTTCACGAAGCGTTCCGCGGGCAGGGCGCCGACAGACCGGGCGATAGTGCGCCGATGTGCAGCGGCCCACAATGTCCGTAATGCCTTCCGTGCTCGTCATCGAAGATGAGCCGGCGCTGCGCCGGATGCTGGCGTTCACGCTGCGCGACGTGGGCTTCGACGTGCGCACGGCCTGGAACGGCGCGGACGGCCTCGAGCAGGTGGCGCTGCAGGCGCCGGACGTCATCGTCCTCGACCTCGAGATGCCGGTGATGGACGGCCGCACCTTCTATCGCGAGCTGCGCGACCGCGGCCTGAGGACGCCGGTATGCATCCTCTCCGCGTACGGGGCGCGGAAAGCGCAGCGCGAGCTCAGCGCGGACGCCTCGGTGCAGAAGCCGTTCCGGGCGGACGACCTGATCGAGAAGCTGGAGCAGCTCGCCGGGCGGGCGACGCCGCGGCGACCGTGATGCTGGCTACGATGGCCGTCACCGCAACCCCTCTCCGCAAGGGGAGAGGGCGTAGGCAACGTACGACGGACGGCGTACGGAGGATCACCTGCGGCCGGAGCGCCTACTGTCGCCGGAGGATGCGCGCCAGCAGGCGGCGGCGCACCAGTTGCCAGGCAGCGTCAACGCGCGCTTGCTCGTCGTCCGACAGCTCCTTGCGGCCGAAGGTCGTCCGTTCGTAGACATCGGCGAGGTACGCCACCGGCGCAGCGGCGCCGACGTCGTGCCCGAGCCGGCGGGCGAACTCGCGCGGCGTGTCGCTCGGTTGCGTGCCGCTGCGGCTCCAGCGCGCCAGCCGCTGTGTCTTCTTCCATACGCGCGCCGGTCTCGGCAGGTCGGCCATGCCGTACTCCCAGGCGAACCGGCCGCCGGCGACGACGACGACCGCCAGGCTGCCGACGACCGCCAGCGGCAGCCAGATCGGCAAGCCGTCCGACCCGCCCGACGGCCGGGTGGCCTTCAGGCGCGGCGCGACGGCCGGCTGCGACGTCAGCGTCGGCTCGCCCGCCAGCGCGCCGAGGTTGATCGGGTCATTCTTCGTGCCGTGCCCGCCGCCCTGACCGATGCCGGTAGCGGCGGTGCCGGGCCGGTTGATCGGCGGCTGATCCGGCGTTGGGCTGAACTCCACCCAGCCGGCGCCGGGGAAGTAGACCTCCGGCCAAGTGAACGCGTTGCGCTCTGTGAGGTTGTAGGTGTCGGTGCCCGCCTGACGCTGCGCCGGGTCGATGACGTAGCCGGTCGCCACGCGGGCCGGGATGCCGAGCGTGCGCAGCATGATCGCCATCGCCGATGCGTGATAGTCGAAGTAGCCGCGCTGGGCGTCGAAGAGGAAGTAGTCGACGGCGTCGCGTCCGGGCGGCGGCGGCGGCACGCTGTAATCGACCGGGAACGTGCGCAGGTAGGCCTCGATGGCCGCGGCCTTGTCGTACGCCGTGGTGGCGGACGACGTCACCTCGCGCGCCTTCTCGGCGACGCGCTCCGGCACCTGGCCGGTCCCGAGGTACGACTTCGTCACCCACGCCGGGTAATCCGTGCCCGTCGCCCGCAGCTGGTCGACGGAGGCGACGCTGACACTGCCCGTGACCGCATACGAATCTCCGTTGTTGAGACGGGCGGCGGGCTTCAGCGAGCTGATGTCGCTGCGGTTGCTGCCGGTGCGCGCCTCGCTCGGCGTGGTCGCCTGCTGCGGTTGACCGAGGCTGAAGAGCGTGCTGTTGTTGCCGCCTTCGACGGTGACGCGCACGGTCACCTGCTGCCGCGTGCCGCCCGGCGGCGACGGCGCGACATCGGCCGGCGCGACCGGCGGCAGCGGCACGTTGCTGGTGACGTTGACCTTCCAGCCGTTGGACGTGTACTGGTCGAAGGACTGCGCGCGGAGGAACGCCGCCATCTGGGGCGTCAGCTTCACGTTGAGCTGCACCGCTTGCTTTCCGCTCAGCTGGATGTTGCCCTGCAGGGCCAGGGCGTCCTTCAGGTTGTGGATCTCGATCGGCTTCTTGGCGTTCAGCGAGACGAAGAGGCGCGCGAACGGCGCCAGGCGCGCGGTGTACGGAGATGTGAAGTCCTGCCAGCGCTGGCTGGCGGTGTCGGACCGGTTCGCCAGCGGCACCAGCCACACGGCGACGAGCAGCGCCAGCGTCACCCAGAACGTCGCGTTCAAGACCGAGAGGCTGATGAACTCCGGGTAGCGCACGCCGTTGCGCTCCCACTCGACCTCCTTATGGGAGAGGTGCATGCGCATCAGCAGCAGCACGGCGGCGAAGACGAAGACGACGAATGCATAGCTGAACTGACCGGGCAGGAAGCTGATGTTCCACATCAGCGCGACGCCGCCGGGCACGAGGCCGAGCCACGGATTCCGCCAGTGGAAGATCGCCCGGGACGAAAAGTATGTCCCGAGCCAGAGCAGCACGAGCGTCAGCACGATCAAGGGCAGCGGGTCCGAACTGATGCCGTTGTTCGTCACGGCGTACCACCAGACGTACATGCGGTCGAGCATGTTGTCTGTCCGCGCCGCCGGCGAGCCGCCCGGCAGGATCGCCAGCAACTGCAGGTAGACCAGTGCGGCGCCGAAGAGCAGCCCCAGCGGCTCCACGAGCAGCGCATGCCGGCGGATGCGAGAGAGGAAGTAACCAGTGAGAAGGCCGGCGAACGCCACCGGGTAGAGCGTGGGCATGCCGTTGACCCAATGCGCCGAGTCGACCGAATAGACGACGCTCATGAAGACGACGGCGGTGATCAGCAGCGTCAGCCAGTCTTCCCAGGGAACGAGCGCGCTCACCCGCTCGTCGACGGTGGCGTGAGCGCCTTCGCGGCGCTGGAACATCTGGTCCCAGTTGGCTTCACGCATCGTGCCCCGTCCCTTCACTGCCGCGACCGCCATGCCCGGCTTCCGCCGGCGGCGGCGCGGCGCCGAGCGCCGCCAGCAGATCGTCGCTGCGCTGCACCATGTACGTGAAGACGTCGATCGCCGCCAGCGACGCGAAGACGCCGAGCGAGCTCGCCGTCGAGCCGAAGGTGCTCGGCTCGAGCAGGATCGCCGCCAGCTTGACGCCGCGCTGTTGCAGCACGCCCATCGCCTCCACCCACGCCTCGTCGGTCGAGGGCGTGATCACGACGACGGTGGTGTGGCGGCCAAAGCGTCGCGACTCGTTCGCCAGCAGGTCCGCGAGCGGCACGTCGCCCCAGGCGCGCGCCATGGCGAGCGACTCCAGGATGCGCGTGTACTGCTGCAGCCCGCGCTCCGCATCCTCGGCGTCGAATTTGCGGCCGACGGAGAGGAAGCCGACCGTGCGGTTCGCCATGAGGAAGTACCGCGCCACCGACGCCGCGACGCGCACGCCGTACTCCTCCGTCGACTCGTCGCCCTCGCCGACGTTCACCGCCCGCTCGAGGTCCAGGACGATCCAGATGTCACTCGCCGGGTCGAGCTCGAACAGCTTCACCATCAGCTCGCCGGTGCGGGCGGTGCTCGCCCAGTGGATGCGGTTGAAGCTGTCGCCGTACTCGTACGGCCGGACGCCGGACGCGTTCGGCGTCACGTAGTGCGTGCGACGCCGGAAGCGGCCCTCGCCGGGCAGGTTCGCGGCGGGCACGTTGAAGTTCGGCAACTCGACGGCGCGCGGGTACACGAGCACGCTCTGTGCGCGGCCGAATCGCCGCGTATGGCGGAAGAGGCCGAACGGGTCGCCGGTCGACACTTCGACGGGCCCGACGGTGTACAGGCCGCGGCGGCGGACCGTCGATTCCGCACGCCACGTCTTCGAGCCGCGCGCTGGCACCGTGACGACGCGCCGGGCGCTGTGCCACGGCATCTCGCTCGGGTCGTCGACCTCGAGCCAGATCTTCCCGAACCAACTCCTGTTGCGGATCGTCAGCCGCTCTTCGAACCGCCCGCCCTCCTGCAGGCGGTCGACGTGACGGTCGGGGATCACCTCGATGCCGCTCAGGTTGAGCCGTGACCAGGCGTACGCGACGGGCACGCCAATCAGCGCGACGTAGGCGAGCCGCCACGTCAGCCAGAAGCCGGTCGAGAGCGCGATGGCGACGCAGGCGATGAACATCATCGTCACCGCCGTCAGCGAGCGATGGGTGACGAAGAGTGAGCGCCAGAGCCGGATGCCGGGCAGGTGTGCCATCGTCGCGCTACCTCGGCGCGGCCCGTTCGGCGACAGCGCCGTGGGGGCGGGCGCCGGGCACCGGCAGGCGGTCAAGGCAGTTCTCGATGATCTCCTTCGCGGTCACGTTTTTCACCCGCGCCGAAGGACTGATGATGATGCGGTGGCCGAGCGTCGTGTACGCCAGCTCCTTGATGTCGTCGGGGAGCACGAAGTCCCGGGTGTCCAGCAGCGCGCGCGCCTGCGCCGTCCGGTAGAGTGCGAGCGAGCCGCGCGGCGACGCCCCGAGGTAGACGGAGCCGTGCCGGCGTGTCGCGTCGACGACGTTCACGATGTACTGCTTGATCAGCGGGTCGACGTACACGTCCTTCACGGCGCCCTGGATGCCCAGCAGCTCCTCGGCATCGGTCACGCGGTCGAGCGACTCGATCGGGTGCTGGCGCTGCTGGCCCTCCATGATCAGTACCTCCTCGGCCGCGTTCGGGTAGCCGAGATGGATGCGCATGAGGAAGCGGTCGAGCTGGGCTTCCGGCAGCGGGAAGGTGCCCTCGTACTCGATAGGGTTCTGCGTGGCCAGCACCATGAACGGCTGCGGCAGCCGGTGCGTCACGCCGTCGATGGTCACCTGGCGCTCTTCCATTGCCTCGAGCAGGGATGACTGCGTCTTCGGCGTCGCGCGGTTGATCTCGTCGGCGAGCACGATCTGCGCGACGATCGGCCCGGGGCGGAACTCGAAGTCACCGGTCTTCTGGCTGTAGATCGAGACGCCGCTGACATCGCTCGGCAACAGGTCGGGCGTGAACTGGATGCGCCGGAAGCTGCAGCCCGTAGAGACGGCAAGGCTGCGGGCGAGGATCGTCTTGCCGACGCCCGGCACGTCCTCGATCAGCACATGGCCCTGGCAGAGCAGGGCGATCAACGCGAGGCGCACCTCGGTGCCCTTGCCGATGATCGTCTTCTCGACGTTCGCCATGATGCGCTCGGCGATGATCTTGGGGTCTTCCATCCGGTCCTCCGGGTTAGGCTGGGGGCGCGCGGCTCCGCACGTGCGACGCACGCGGAAGCGTGAAAGTTCCACTATTGTAGCAGCCGTCGGAAGCGCGAACCCGACGGGCGGGTGACGCAATCCGGGCGCGCGAGCAACGCTCACCGCTTCGCAACGATTGTGAGGTACCGCGGGCACAAGCACGAAAGCGGAGTGTCTGCGAGCAGGTTGGCTCGTCCGGCTCAGGCGCCGCCGGCGACCGCGGGCACGATGCTCACCTCGGCGGCGGCGCCGAGGGGCGTGCGCAGGCCGTCGAGGAAGCGCACGTCCTCGCCGTTGACGTAGATGTTGACGAAGCGCCGGATCTCCCCCGCCTCGTCGCAGATGCGCTCCTTGATGCCCGGATACTGATGGTCGAGCTTGTCTACGGCTTCACCGAGCGTCGGCGCGTCCGTCGAGACGAGGTCGACGTCGTCCGTGAGCTTGCGGAGCGGCATCGGGATGCGGATGTTGGCCATGGTGTGTGTCGTTCCTCGTTGGCTGTTCCTCTGACGATTTGGCTGCGCGTGTCAGGCGTTCGGGTCAGCTCGTAGACAACAGACAACAGAGTGCTCTGTCCGTTGTCCGTCTTCGGCCGACAGTTCACCCCGCCCGGCACAGGCCGACTGGCGTCGCGCGTCAACGCACCCATGCCGCTCACCCCTCGACGATATCGCCCGGCACGGGGTCGACGCGCACGCCCTTCGCCGCGACCCATTCGAGGCTGCGCTCGATCTCTTCCATCGGCCCGTCCATCTCGAGCACGACCCAGCCACGGTCTTCGGTGACGTCGGCGCGGCGGACGTTGGTGACGATGCTGAACTGCTTGCCGAGCTCGTAGATGATCGGCAGCGTGATCAGTTCCTGCGGGAAGGTGAACTTCACCCGTTGCTTGGCCATGCATCGCTCCTGGCTGCGGGGCGCCGACTTCGGGGACGCGCATGCGTCAGCCGATGCCGCCGCCCGTCACGGTAAATCGGAAGTGTACCAGCACGCTCATCGGTTGCCGCTGAGCGCCAATCCCTGGCGCTGGACGGACGCCTCGAACGAGGCGATCGTCGGCTCGACGTGCAGCGGCTCCGCGAGCGCGCCCTCGATCGCCTCCTGCGTCTTCAGGCCGCCGCCGGTGATGTAGGCGACCGTCAGCTCGTCGGGCGCGATCTTGCCCTCGCGCGCGAGCTTCGTCAGGCCGGCGATGACGACGCCGCCCGCCGTCTCGGCGAAGATGCCCTCGCTCTCGGCGAGCAGCGTGATGCCCGCGACGATCTCCCCGTCCTCCGATGCGACGGCGTGCCCGCCCGACTCCTGCATCACCTGCAGCGCGTAGTAGCCGTCCGCCGGGTTGCCGATGGCGAGCGACTTGGCGATCGTGTTCGGCCGCACCGGCCGGATGTTCATCGTCCCCGCTTCGGCCGCCGTGACGATCGGCGAGCAGCCGCGCGCCTGCGCGCCGGACATCTTCGTCTGCACGCTATCGATGAGCCAGAGCCGGGCCATCTCCTGCAGCCCCTTCCAGATCTTGACGTAGAGCGAGCCGGAGGCCATCGGCACGACGACGTGTTCCGGCGCGCGCCAGCCGAGCTGCTCGGCGACCTCGTAGGCCAGCGTCTTGCTCCCCTCCGCATAGTACGGCCGCATGTTGATGTTGACGAAGGCCCACGGGTAGGTGTCGGCCAGCTCCGAGCAGAGGCGGTTGACGTCGTCGTAGTTGCCGTCGACGGCGACGAGGGTCGCGCCGTAGATGCTCGAGCCGACGATCTTGCCGCGCTCGAGGTCCGACGGGATGAAGACGTAGGCATCGAGTCCGGCGCGCGCGGCGTGCGCCGAGACGCTGTTCGCAAGATTGCCCGTCGAGGCGCAGGCGAGCGTCTGAAAGCCGAACTGGCGGGCGCGCGTGGCGGCGACGGTGACGACGCGGTCCTTGAACGACCACGTGGGGTTCGCGCAGTCGTTCTTGACGTAGAGGTGCTTCAGGCCCAGGTGTTCGCCGAGGTTCTTCGCGCGGATGAGCGGCGTGAAGCCAGCGTTGATGTCGACCGCGTACTCCGGGTCGCACGGGAGGAAGTCGGCATAGCGCCAGACGGAGTTCGGCCCGCGCTCGATCGTCTCGCGGGTGATATTGCGGTGCATCGTCTCGTAGTCGTAGGAGACTTCGAGCGGGCCGAAGCAGAATTCGCAGACGTGCAACGGTTCCAGTGGGTATTCGCGCCCGCACTCACGGCAGCGTAGGGCTTTGGCGAACGGCATAACGGCGTACCTCCGATCAGTCCGCGCGCGCGTGCAGCGACGCGGATGGCGCGATGTGCGCTATCCCTGGCGGGCGCCCCGGCTCTCCCGGGGCAGAGGCATCGCCATCAGATGGAGGTCCATTGCGTCCGTCAGCGCTCCGATCGAAGAATCCGCCGGGGGCGGACTGCCTCGGAGTGTAGCAGCCACGTCTCCGGCTCGCCACCCGCGGCGGCAGTACCGCGCGATGCTGCGGGCGACAGGCGCGCCGCTTCTCTCCGTCCGCGCTCGCGCCCGCCGGAAAGAAGCGGCCGTCCCGTCAGATCATCGCTTCGGCGGCCGGGCACGGCGCCGTGTCGTGGCCGACGCCACCGCTGCCACCTTCGGGCGGTTCCTGCTGCCGCGCAGCCGCGTTGGAGCGCGGCGCGCCTCAGTCTTCGGACGGTTCTTGCTGCCGCGCGGACGGCCGGGTCCGCGGCGCACCGGCGTCTCGCCCGTGGCGTCGGTCTTCGGGCGGTTCTTGCTCCCGGGCGGCCGGCCGCGACGCCGCCCCGTCGATGTCGGCGCTGGCGATGCCGCCGCGGCGGCGCTGCTTTGCGCCTGCATGTACTGGTTGACGGCGTTTTGCAGGCCTTCGGCACGCTGCACGTCCTGCGACAGCGCCGCCAACTCCCTGCTCAGCTGCTCGATGCGCGTCGAGAGCGACGCCATTCGGCCGGTATTCGAGCGACGCCTGCGGGGCGTGCGCGGGCGTGCCTTGCTGCGGTCGTACACCCCTCTTGGCATATGCATTTTCCTTCCAGCACCTACCATACAAGGGGCGAGAGTCACGAACAATTACCCGTGAATAACATCTCGCCCGGCGACCGAAGACAGATGCATCTGCCGCCATCATTTCCTTGCATCGCGTCGAATCGATGACAATCGCAACATCTTCGATTTTATTGCGGATGCGAAAATGCACATCGGAGAATGGCATGCGTCGACGCGCACCGTGATCGCCCGTCCGGTCATGCCGTCAGGTCGATGATTTCTCGCGCCAAACGAAGGTCCGCGGCGCTTCGGTCGTCCGCCGGGAGCATGCCGCCCGTCTTCATCGAGACGCAGCGTTCGAGCAGGTGCGCCGTGAGCCGGCCGGCGGACCGGGTGGCGCCGGCACGCACGAGCGCGCGCTCGATCTCCGGCCCGGATCTCGTCGCCGGCAGTGCGAAGCGATCGGCGAGGTAGCTGCGCAGGACGGCCTCGACTTGCGGGTAGAAGTCGCGCGCATCGGCAGCGCTGACCTCATCGAGCGCCAAACGGGCGCGCACCGCCGCCGAGGCGCCGTCGCCGTGCGCGCACGCCGGCGGCCGGACGGCGATCGCCCGGTGGACGAGCGCAAACCCGGCTGCCGTGCCGAGCGCGAACAACACGACGAGCGCTGCCGGGACGGCCGCGGGCGGCGCGCTCAGCAGGAGCATGGGCGCGCCCTATCGCAGGCTCGGACGTCGGCGCAGACGGCGACGGCCATCGCGCGGCCGGCCGTCGCCACACAGGCGATGATCATCCCGGCGTCTGCGCGCCCTGGTGATCCGGCCGTTCGATGATCAGTTCGGTGAGCTGCGTCAGTGCGTTGTACGCGAGCACGACATAGTCGCGCGGGTGCAGCGCGTCGAGCTTGCGAAGCGTCTCGTCGCGCGCCTGCACGGGGTCGACGAGATCGCCGAACTCTTCGCCGAAATCGATCTTCATCTCCAGCTCGTACAACTCGCCATCTTCGGCGACGACGATGCAGCCAATGTCCGGGCGTTCCACGCCGGCGAGACTGACTTCGACCGCATTGGTGAAGAATGCACCGGGGAACGCCGGAAATGGCCGAAGTGCCTTCGCCGCTTCGACGACGAGCAACCGCAGTTGCTGCGCCGCCCGGTCGATGATCATGTCCGCCTGCGTCTTGCGTGCGAGCGCCTCGTCCGTCTGCATACGCGCATGGTATCGACGGCGGCCGTGGGCCGGTAGCACGGCACGCGCGCCGGCGATGCGCGCTGCGACGTTCGCGGCGACGCCCGGCCGCGTGCCTCCGCCGCTTGCCCGGGCTGACCCCGCCCGGTGCATTCCACGCCGCCCAAAAGCCTGCTACGGTGACGGCGATGCAGACACGCACGCTCGGCAAGACCGACATCTCCGTTTCCAACCTCTGCCTCGGCACCATGCAGTTCGGCTGGACGACCGACGAGCAATCCGCGTTCGCCGTGCTCGATGCGTTCGTCGCCGCCGGCGGCAACTTCATCGACACCGCCGACATCTACAGCCGCTGGTCGCCGGGCAATCCCGGCGGCGTCGCGGAAGAGATCATCGGCCGCTGGATGAACCAGCGCGGTAACCGCGACTCGCTGATCATCGCCACGAAGGTGCGCGGGAAGATGTGGGAGGGCCGCGACGGCGAGGGCCTCGGGCGCGCGCATATCGAGCGTGCGATCAGCGACAGCCTGCGCCGCCTGCAGGTCGACCACATCGACCTCTACCAGTGCCACTACCCCGACGGCGAAACGCCGATCGAAGAGACGCTGACGGTGTTCGGCGAGCTCATCCGGGCTGGCAAGGTGCGCGCGATCGGCGCCTCGAATTACGACGCGGACCAGCTCTCGCGCGCGCTCGACGTCAGCATGCAGAGATCCCTGCCAGCGTTCGAGACGCTGCAGCCGCACCACAACCTCGTGCACCGAAGCGAGTACGAGGCCGAGCTGGCGAGGGTCTGTGAGGATCAGCTGATCGGCGTCATCCCCTACAGCCCGCTCGCCGGCGGCTTCCTCACTGGCAAGTACCATCGCGATGCGCCACTGCCGGAGAGCCAGCGCGCCGGCCGCGCGAAGGAGTACATGACGGACCAGGGGTTCGGCGTCATCGACGCGCTGCGGCGCATCGCCGGCGACCGCGGCACCAGCATCCCTGCCGTCGCGCTCGCCTGGCAGCTCGGCAAGCCGGCGGTGACGGCGCCGATCGTCGGCGCGAACACGGTGCAGCAGCTCGCCGACCTCCTGCCTGCCGCGGAGCTCGACCTGACGCTGACGGAGATGTCGGCGCTCGACAACGCCAGCGCCTCGTTCTGAGCAGCGCTGCAGAACGGCCAACGACGCCTGCAGACGCAGTTCACGAGGACGCGGCGGCCGCGAGCGCCTGCTGCTCCGTCAACGCCGCGAGACGCGACGAAGGCGGAGCTGCCGCTGCCTAACCACTCCAGGCGCGAAGCCCACGTTCACGACGAGGTCGCTGCTGCTTCCTCCCGGCGCCAAGACCCAGGCGAGCGGAGCCACAACGACGGCGGGACTCACCGCCCCCGGATCCGGCCGAACCCTCGGTAGCCGTCGCCGCGCGCTTACGCCTCGACGCTCCCCCGGTTGATGCTCGCGGCCAAGTATCCGGCGCCGAAGCCGTTGTCGATGTTGACGACGGCGACGCCCGCCGCGCATGCGTTCAGCATCCCCAGCAGCGCCGCCAGCCCGCCAAAGCTCGCGCCGTAGCCAACCGACGTCGGCACGGCGATCACCGGCGCCGTCACGAGCCCCGCGACGACGCTCGGCAGCGCGCCCTCCATGCCGGCGGCGACGACGATCGCCCGCGCCTCGCGCAGGCGCGGCACCTGGTCGAGGAGGCGATGGATGCCGGCGACGCCGACGTCGTAGACGCGGTCGACCTCGTTGCCGATGATCTCCGCCGTCACCGCCGCCTCCTCGGCGACCGGCAGATCCGCCGTGCCGGCGCAGACGATCGTGACGCCGCGCGCCTTCGGGGCGATGCGCCGCTCGACGGTGATGCAGCGCGCCATCTCGTGATAGACGGCGTCCGGTACCGCGTCCCGCGTGAGCGCCGCCGCCTCGGGCGTCGCCCGCGTGATCAGCAGCCGGTCGGCGCGCTCGAGGACCGTGCGCGCGATGGTCGCCACCTGCTCCGGCGTCTTGCCCAGCCCAAGGATCACCTCCGGGACGCTGTCGCGGAGCGCGCGATGGTGGTCGACGCGGGCGATGCCGATGTCCTCGTACGGCAGCCGCCGTAGCACCTCGACGGCATCGGCGACGGCAGTACGCCCCTGCGCCACCCCCTCCAGCAACTCCCGTAGCCTGTGCTCTTCGATGGTCCGCCTCCCACTGCCCATTGCTGACCGCTTCGGGCGATACCGCCGGAATTACGCTTCGTCGGACGCTTCGCATCTGGCGCCGCGTTTGCCGTTCACGCTTGCTGTTCGCTTTCGGTCACCGGACGTTACCCTCCCCCCCCCCGCCCCCCTCCCCCCCGCCCCCCCCCCCCTGCCCCCCCCGGCGCTCCTCTCCTGTTTCCGGCCTGCTCTTTCTCTGTTTTTTGTACTCTCCTCCCTACTACTTTCGCTGTGTTGTT
>JADEYI010001279.1_pt1 | contig 20192 bp, 14 predicted proteins | sample 8542331 | NCBI WGS metagenome assembly JADEYI01 (sample SAMN16510988, study PRJNA670497) | mine drainage metagenome | isolation source: biofilm near Copperflume 1 | place: Germany: Marsberg coppermine Kilianstollen | collected 2018-02
TGCCTTTCTGCTTTACACTCCTGCCAGGGCCGGGCTTGTCCCCGCCCCGGTTGCCCGCCGGTTGCCCGCCCGTCTGCCATCGAGTGTATCATGCCCATCAACACCGGTCAATTTACCGGTACTTAAACTTTGACTTTGACCTTGACCTTGACCAAATCCATACCCCATCTTAACCGTTTCTTGACCTCTCCTGGCTATAATGAACGTTCGTACATACAAATCGTTCGTTGTCCTGTTAAGTGCGCGGTTGCACTCGTAGCTTTTAGAAACTTTTACTCACACAATGAACTCAGGAGAATCTCTCAATGTATATCAATAAACGCATCCTTCTACTCTCCACCATCATTGGCATCATTCTGCTTGGTGCGCTCGGCTTCACAACCTTCCTGCTTCTCAAACAGCCTGGCGCCAGCGCCGGCAGCGTCACGCCTACCTCCACATCCCCGACTGCAACACCCCGTTCGACTCTCAACCGCGCCTGCGCCACCGGCGTCATCTCCTCCATCGACGCTCAGAACTCGACCCTTGTTGTCACAGAAGCTAAAGGTGCCAAACCCATCACCATCACCGCCGATTCCCGCACTACCTACTCCAAACGCGGTGCCAAAAGCGTCAATTTTAGCTCTCTCACCGTCGGCCAGCGCGTGCGCGTCACTTCGCAGAGCGCGTGCGACTCCAGCGCTGCCAGCTTTACCGCTAAGTCTATTACCCTTGTTGTTAGCAATACTCCAGCATCTACTCCCACGACCACCCCCACAACCACCCCCACGCCATGATGAAAAGATGTGTCCAGTGATGGAAACATTCACACCGGTGGCAACGCCAGGGAGGAGACTATTCCAGGATAGGGGTAACCTTAATATCTGAGAATCCCGGCAGTTTGCCCCCGAAATGGAATGGTCTCCAGGATACGCGGTGTGCTATACTAATAAAGACCTCTTTTATCAGAAACGTGTAATCACAGGCGATGAGCAACTTCAAAGAACGATTAAGCGAGACTATGGAGGGCTAGCAATCATGCGTAGCGAACGTGTAGGTTCCAGGCAACTCTTCATCTCCCTGGCGGTCGCGGCTCTCGTCATTAGCGGCGTGATTGTGTGGAATGTCGTGCGCCAGCCCCCCGAGGGACCCACAAGTTACACGATCTCCATGACGGACTACCAGTTTTCGCCGGCTCAAATGACATGGCGCGCGGGGCAAAAGGTGGCGATTACGCTTATCAATGAGTCTCAATCCAAACCCGGCAAGCCCCACGAGTTTATGGTGGGACGCGACCCCAATGTAATGAACACCGTCTTTGGCCCGCTTCAAGGAGATGGATTCGCCGCCTCTCCTTTTACCGGTGTGACCGTTGACCTGCTGAGCGGGCGGGGATTAACCCGGCTGGATCAGGGTTCATCCAAATTCGTAGGACTGGACCCCGGCAAACTGCTCGTGCCAGGCGCGGGTGGGATGCAAGGAATGCCGGGGACGAGCGGCATGGGTGGGGGACAAGGGCAGGGGCAAGGCATGGGCGGCATGCAGATGGCGGGATTCATGCCTGTATTAGCGGCAGGCGGACAACTCACTTTCAGCTTCACCGTGCCAGGTAAGCCAGGCCAGTGGACGTATGGCTGCTTTCAGCAGAGCGGCCAGCATTTTCTGAATGGGATGCAGGGAACCGTCACCATTCTCGCGGCTTAGACTGCGCGGCATCGAAGAAGGGGAAAAACGATGAGAGACAGAACAACCCGCGACCTCATCTGGATTGCCAGCCTGTGGCTCGTGCTGGGCATTCTGGGTGAGGTGGCGGCGAACTACGCGCTCAACACCTGGTATCCAGAGATGTTCAGCCAGCAAGGAGGTGTGACTGCCGGGGCGTTCGCTTTCCTTTTACGCATCGTAGTACCTGGCGCAATCCTGATAACCATTATCCTGGTCTACAGCGCCATCCGCTTTCGCGTTCCCGAAAGTGACACGCGCGACAGCCCGGCTCAGTACCGCTTTGGACGCTTTTTTGCCTGGACCTGGCTGGGGCTGAGCGCGGCCTTGAACATTCTCTTCATTATTTATCCGGGTGCTACAGGCCTGCTGGCCCTGGCGAATTATCAAGCTGCGGCAACCTCGCCCCTGCAAGTAGACGTGACGGCTATGCAGTGGCAATGGAACTTCAGCTACCCGCAGTACAACCTGATGAATCAGAGCGAGCTGGTATTGCCGGTCAACACGCCGGTCAAATTCATGCTGCAATCCCAGGACGTAGTCCACTCCTTCTGGATTCCGGCCTTTGGATTGAAAGAGGATGTGATTCCCGGTCAGACGCGCGAACTCTACATTACGCCGAACAAGATGATATCGACGCAGGTCGATCCGCTGGCGCGTGTGCAATGCGCCGAAATTTGCGGCATAGGTCACGCGCAGATGCGCGCAGTAGTGAGAGTAGTATCGCAGGCAGACTTTCAACAGTGGGTAAAGCAGCAGAAGCAACCCCCGGGAGGCATGGGTATGATTATGCAGTCCGATATGGTGAGCATCAACCGGTACCAGTTCAACAGAACAGGAGGGCAGCCATGGCAATAAGAACTGAAGCCGGTCAGCAGAGGGAGTCGTTTCTGGTAGCAGCCGCTCCCATGCTGCGCGCCCTGCTGTGGGCCGCGATTGGCTTTGTGGCCGGAGCATGGCTTGTCGCGCTTATTTCGGGCAGCGCATTCATCACTAACCGCAGCGTGACGGTCGGCTACCTGCTCGCGCTGATCGGCTGGATACCTGGCGGGGGCGCGTGGGAAGCGTGCGTCAAGCCCGCTTTCGGCGCGGCAGCCACCTGGGACGAGGGCAGAGGCATTGCCCGTTACCTGCGTTTTAATACCGACCACAAAGTGATCGGCCTGCAATACCTGTTCGCCTCGGCGGGAACGTTCCTGGTAGCAGGTTTGTTCGCGATGGCGATGCGCATAGAACTCCTGACGCCCGGTCTCAACCTCTTCCCCAACGCGGCAGCCTACAATGTCGTCTTTGGAGTTCACGGCACGCTCATGCTCTTTGCGGTGGCGGTCGTCGCGATTATCGGCGGCTTCGGCAACTACTTCTTACCGATTATGCTCGGCGCGCGGGACATGACCTTTCCGCGGCTGAACGGCCTGAGCTGGTGGTTCGTCGTGCCGGGGGTGCTGGCCGTGCTGCTCAGCCCGCTGATAGGAGGCTTTCAGACGGGCTGGTCAGGCTATGCGCCGCTTTCGGCAACGGATGCCCCCGGGCAAGTGCTGTACTTTCTCGGCGTGTTCTCGCTCGGCCTGTCTTCACTACTCACAGCCCTGAACATGATCGCCACCACCATCTATATGCGCGCGCCTGGCCTGACATGGGGACGACTGCCTATCTTCGCCTGGGGGATGCTGGGGACTGCCGTTTTGAACGTGCTGTGGGTGCCGGTGGTGGGAGTCGCGATGATTATGGGCCTGATGGACCGCATCGTTCCCACGCAGTTTTTCAGCGCGCAGGGGCTGCCCGTGCTGTGGCAGGACCTCTTCTGGATTTTCGGACACCCGGAAGTCTACATCATCATGCTGCCGGCCTGGGCCATCTGGATGGAGGTCATCCCGGTCATGGCGCGCAAGACGCTCTTCGGCTATCGCTGGGTAGTGGCAGGTATAGCGGGTGTAGTGCTGCTGTCGAGCGTGGTATGGACGCATCACATGTTCACGGATGTGAGCAATGACCGCCTCGTCCCGTTCATGACTACCACCGAACTGATCTCCATTCCAACGGGGTTCATGTTCCTGGCCGCCATCGGTACGATGTGGCAGGGACGCATACGGCTCAATACGCCCATGCTGCTCGTCTTGATGAGCATGTTTAACTTCCTGCTTGGTGGAGTGACAGGCGTCTTCCTGGCCGATGTGTCTGTAGACCTGCAGTTGCACGACACCTACTTTGTCGTCGCGCACTTCCACTACACCATCCTGGGCGGCATGGTGTTTGCCTGGTTCGCAGCGCTGTACTACTGGTTCCCCAAGTACACGGGGCGCATGTACAACGAATTGTGGGGCAAGGTCTTCGCCTGGGTGATCTTTTTTGCTTTTAACCTGACGTTCTTTGCCATGTTCCTGGCCGGTATCAACGGCATGAATCGACGTATTGCTACGTACCTGCCCTACCTTTCAGGACTGAATGTGTGGATATCGATCTGGGCCTTTGTGCTGGGACTCGGCTTCTTCATTCCGCTCGTCAACTTCATCTACTGCTGGGTGCGCGGCCCCAGAGCACCAGCTAACCCCTGGGGCGGCAAAACCCTCGAGTGGCAGACCTCCTCGCCTCCTCCGCACGAGAACTTCGAGGAAGAGCCGGTAGTCAAGTCCGATTTCTACAGCTACGGCAATGTTGAGCCGGAGTCTGAGATGTTCCGCGTGAAACCTCGCGAGGTGGCCGCAGTCAGCACAGCGCAAGAGGAGAAAGAGGAGGATGGGCAATGAGTAGCCATACGCATTCTGCGGGCGCACAGTTCGCCCCGCTCAGCGACCGGCAGCAGCGCATGTACCTGGGCGCGTTCTGGTTGTTCCTCCTGGCGGAAAGCCTGATCTTCGTGACCCTGTTTTACACCCGGTTCTTGATGGCTGGCGCTGGGCGCTCACCCGCGCTCAACTACGTTCTCGGCACGCTGATTACCGTCCTCTTTGTGGCGAGTGTGCTGCCCGCGCGGCAGGCAGCGCGGAGCATGAGCAAAGGCGATGTGCCGGGCATGAACAGGGCGCTGCTGGTCACACTGGCGCTGGGCGTCCTGGCGCTGGCCGCTATCGTCTATGACTGGTTCCGCATCTCTTTGCCAGCCGGGAGCCGTTTTGGAGAGAACTACTTCTTGACGACCGGCTTGCACGCCCTGCACATTGTGATCGGCATCCTTGCCCTGCTGGGGCTGTGGGCCAACGGGCGGCGCGGGCGCTTCACGACCGGGAACTACTGGGCGGTTGTGGCGGGCGTGCGCTTCTGGTACTTCGTCGTGGCGGCCTGGGCCGGCCTGTTCATCGTGTTCTTCCTGATCTAAAGGGAAAGGAGGAGCTGCTATGCCGCTATGGTGGTGGGTACTCTGGTTCGTCACGGCGGTAGCATTGTCTCTTGCGCTGTTCTGGTGGTTCCTGCGACACGCGCTGCGCGAAGACCGCGAGATGGAGTTGGATAGGGAGACCGGCGCTGCTCATGCTCGCGTGAATGCCGAGAGGTAGCAGGTTTCAGCGCATCTGGTTTCTTCGCAAGCCATTCGTCATCGACCAGCCTTTCGTGTATGTCAAGCAAAGACCGGATCGAAATCTATGTCCGCTGTTGTAAAGCCTTTCCCCACGCAACTACGCGCCTGGGGGTAATGGCAATCAACGGGTACTCTTCCAGCGCCATCGACCTGTACTGGACATACCGCTGGCGAAGCAGGTGCAGCGCACCGACGTGATCTGCTTCACCGGGCATGAGCAGCCCGGCATGGCCGTATACCTGCACATATCCCAGGCGCGACCAGTCATCATCATAGCGGTCAATCAAGAGCATCGCCTCGTGACGCGCCTCGATATTGCGTACTCGCCGCAACTGCCGCAGCTCGACACGTTTGGGCTTCTCGTCGAGCGGGGTGTAGAAGCGCGACCCATCGAAGGCGAAACACACAGGGACGACATGTGGATGCCCATCCGCGTCAGATGTTGCCAGCCGCGCGACTCGTTGCGATTGTATGAACGCGATCTCGTAGTCATACAGGGTTGAACGACCTGCCATTGTTATGCTCGCTTTGTGAGAATAAATCCGGTTCTCAAGTTGAGGGGTATCCGACAATTTTTGCAGATCGCTCACAATGCCTTACCTGTTTGCTCACGACGTTTTATCGGCTCCCTCTATTCATTAGTAGTATAGGAAATTGAGGTCTTTGTGGCAACCTCTGCTCACATCTATGGCGAGCCATGAGTACCCGACACCCAACTGGGTCTCCGTCCTTCAGGGTGATTTGTAGGGACGCGATTTATCGCGTCCGCCCTGGACGAGTACTGACGGGAGCGGACGCGATAAATCGCGTCCCTACAATTTCCCTTATTTTTCACCCGGAAGGATATAGACCCACCCAACTTGACCTATTGACACCAACTCTTAAGTGATATATTCTATGTGCAGTAACAAGAAACGATCCGATGCCTGTTTGCCAATCGGCTTGTAGGGACGTAGGTGGAGGAGGATGAACGGTAGGGACCCTTGTAGGCGTCCTCGTACCTGAGCATACTGCTCGCGCAGCCTGCCCTGGGAGGTGTATACGTGGCTGATGATTTCGTACAACAAGAACCTCTGCAACACGATGGCCCATCCCTCCGGCGTATCGTCATCGTCGAAGACGACTCCGAAGTCGCTGAACTCTTTCGCGACGCCTTCAAAGACCTCCCACACTGGCAACTCACTTTCTTTAACGACGGCCAGGTCGCCAGTCACGCTATACCACCACTTCATCCACACCTCATACTCCTTGACATCGGCCTCCCCAACCTCGACGGCGCTGCCCTCTATAAAATCTTGCGCGGCCACAACAGCACCCGTCACACTCCCATCATCGTCATCACCGGCAGCCACGATTGGCAACTCCATCGCATGGGCCTCCAAACCGGCCTCTTCCTCCGCAAACCCTTCAAACTCGCCGAACTCCTCATCATCATGCGCGCCCACCTGCGCGAAACGAATGCTCCCCCGGCCACCCAGACCCCCGCTTCCAGCTCCGAAAGCACATATCGCCTCCTTCCTTAACCTTTCACCATCATACCTCATCTTACTCTGCGCGTCTGCCAGCAACATTTCCACATCCCCCTTCATGTAACCACCACCCCTCCTCAATCGTCCTCAACTGTATGGGGGAAGCAACCACAACGTCATGTGCTGTATCCGCGGCACCCGTCCGCTTCGCTCATCACAGCACACAATAAGCAGGGAGCATATGATACAAACAAGAGAATCGCATCACACACAACCCATCGAACACAACACACTCGCCGTCAACGCCCGTCCCATCATCTTCTATCCTACCCGGCAGGCCGCGCGTCGCACCCGCCTGCTCGCCACCCTCTTCCTTCTTCTCTCTGGCCTCGGTTCCTCCCTGCTCGCCATCGCCGCCCTTCGCCTCTGGCCTACCTACACCCACCACTTCACCCCCTACCTCAAATGGCAGGATGCCCTCCTTGCCACCCTTTGCTACGGCTCCCTCCTCCTTCTTATAGTCAGCATCACCCTTATTCGCTTCCTCCTCGCCTGCCGCCATGGCTACCGCCACGGCATCCTCATACTCAACACCCATCTCCGCACCCTCACCGTCCGCGATCTCTCGCCCAAAAGCCTTCATGCCATCGCCCGTATGACCACCGCCAGCATCACATGCTTTTCCATCTCACTCGCTGGCCTCGCCCCCACCATCCTTATCGGGTGGACTATCCACCTCGCCCTCCCTCTCGCCAGCATCCTCGCCACTGCTCTCGCCTTCGCCCTCAGTCTCGCTGGCCTCATCCTCAGCCTCATTTTCGCCACCTTCCTCGTTATTGGCCTCATCGGCGCTCGCGCCCTCACCCGTACCCTTGGCGCACCTCATACCTACCATCTCAACACCCTCACCACCCTTCGCATTGACAACCGCATCCTAACCATCACCTGCCCCGATCGCCCCGAAACCCTCTTTGACCTCAACCTCCTGCACCCTCACGACCAGCATCACCTCCTCCATATTCTCCAGCAACACACCCTCTACCCGCACACTCCGCTGGAGCAGCAGATCGAAGCGGCCTTACAACACAGCCTCAAACGTCCATCCCTTTCCGTATAGCCATGTATCACCCGTGCGGACACCAATTTTTAGCTTTCCGCAAAATTGCGCAAAAAACGCTTGACATACTGTTTTTCTAGTAGTATAATTGCAAATTGCCACAGTGTGTATACTGTACAGCAATGTTATTTGGGATAGTAACAACGCTGATAAGAAGTAAAAACACAGACAAAGAAAGCTGGACGTAAAACGACACATTCTTCCTCACGCGCCGCATTCATACATATACTGCTTGCATGTGTAGGGATTACCGCATACAGCTACAGACTCACAGGGTGTATCATTGCAGAAGAAAGGCACTCGCCGCTGATCGTTTCGGGCGTGTAGTCATGCGTGCCGGACGCCTCAAGCCTGGTTTATGCTAGTTGTTCGTCTTGTTTGGTCTCGCGTGGCAGGAATTTCACATATATATTGGGAGGAGTTGGTGGGAGAATTACAAATAACCGGCAGGTGTAAAATGTAGGAGTAACCGCTTATGAAAAGCATAGAGCGGTTACTTTTCTTGTCATAGAACGTTGTTCAACACAGGCATAATGGGCATTTATCTTTTGTTCTTTCCATTTTTCAATTTCCTGAAGGAGGGCGCATCGACAACCCTATCCGTATGGTTGTCATCAGTGCGTCTTTCTGTTTTTTACCTTTCTTAAGTCCCAACTTCGATAGTGGCTGACCAGGTGAGAGGAGCATCCTACCCATGGCAATTACTGGCAGAGCCGTCACGGCTCCCGAACGTGTCTCTTTCGCGCGTATCCCCGACATCCGCCCCATGCCGGGCCTCATCCAGATCCAGCTTGACTCTTTTGAATGGTTCAAGCAGGAAGGCTTGCGCGAACTCTTTAGCGAAATCTCCCCCATCGAAGATTTCACCGGCAAGAACCTGAAACTTGAATTTATCGTCCCGCCCGAACCATTCGGCAAATCTAAATATACCGAGGACGATTGCCGCGACCGCGACGCTTCCTATTCCGCGCCGCTCACCGTCAAAGCCCGCCTCACCAACAAAGAAACCGGCGAGATCATCGAGAAGGACATCTTCATGGGTGACTTTCCCCTCATGACCCGCCAGGGTACCTTCATCATCAACGGCGCGGAGCGCGTCGTCGTCAGCCAGCTCGTGCGCTCCCCCGGCGTCTACTTCACCGCCGACGAGGACGCCATCACTGGCCGTCGCCTTTACTCCGCCAAGCTCATTCCCTCCCGTGGCGCCTGGCTCGAATTTGAGACCAGCAACAAAAACCAGCTCACCGTCAAAATTGACCGCAAGCGCAAGTTGCCGGTAACAACCCTGCTGCGCGCCATCGCCAACCTCGCACGCGAACAGTGGTTCGGCGAAAACATCGACCTGTCCACCGACCAGGGCATCCTCGACGCCTTCCGCGGCGTCGATACCGACAACATCGTCCACTTCGTGCAGGCCACCCTCGAAAAGGACCCCGTCAAACGCGAAGACGAAGCCCTGCTCGAACTCTATAAAAAGATGCGACCCGGCGACCCTGCCACCATCGATAATGCTCGCTCGCTCGTCAAAAACATGTTTTTCAACGCCCGTCGCTACGACCTCGGCAGCGTCGGACGCTACAAACTGAACCGCAAACTCGACCTGTCGATCCCGCAGAGCCAGCGCACCCTCACGCTTGACGACCTCGTCAACATTGTGCGCCGCCTCGTCGAACTCAACAACGGCATCGGACGCAAGGACGACATCGACCACCTCGGCAACCGCCGCGTGCGCTGCGTCGGCGAGCTGATCCAGACCCAGTTCCGTGTCGGCCTGCTGCGCATGGAGCGCGTCGTCAAAGAACGCATGAGCATCCAGGAGCCAGGCCAGGCCACTCCCAATGCGCTCATCAACATACGCCCGGTCGTAGCTGCCATGAAAGAATTCTTCGGCGGCAGCCAGCTCTCGCAATTCATGGACCAGACCAACGCCCTCGCCGAAATCGGCCACAAGCGCCGCCTCTCGGCCCTGGGACCCGGTGGCCTCTCACGCGAACGCGCCAGTTTCGACGTGCGCGACGTACACCGCTCGCACTACGGGCGCATCTGTCCTATTGAAACACCAGAAGGCCCTAACATCGGCCTCATCGGCAACCTGGCAACCTACGGGCAGATCAACCCCTACGGCTTCATTGAAACGCCGTATCGCAAAGTCTACAAAAAGCTCAAAGCCAGTGACCGCACCCTCATCGGGCGTGAGTATCGCGGTATCGCCGGGCGCGAATACGAAGATCTCAAAACCCCCGATGGCGAAATTGTACTCAAAGCGCGTACCCGTGTTCGCATCGACGAGAACCTGTTCAACAAAATACTCGCCGCCCTCGGTCCCGATACCGAAGTGCGTATCAAACCCTTCGTCACCGACGAAGTAGACTATCGCACCGCCGACGATGAGGAACGCTTCTTCATCGCCCAGGCCAACGCCCGTCTCGTGCCCAACGGCGAATTCGCCGAAGAGCGAGTCATGGGCCGCTACCAGGGCGACTTCGTGATGGACAGTTCCGACAACGCCGACTACATGGACGTTTCGCCGCGCCAGACCGTCAGCGTCGCCACAGCCCTTATCCCGTTCCTGGAACACGACGACGTGAACCGCGCTCTCATGGGTGCCAACATGCAGCGCCAGGCCGTGCCGCTCCTGCGCCCGCAATCGCCCATCTGCGGCACCGGCATCGAACGCCAGGTGGCAATCGACTCCGGCCAGGTGCCGGTCAGCCGCGTCAATGGCGAAGTCGTCAAAGCTACCTCGCGCCAGATCATCATCATGGACGAGCAGGGCGAAAAGCATACCCATAACCTGCGCAAATTCGTGCGTTCCAACGCCGGCACCTGCATCAACCAGCGTGCCATCGTGCGCAAAGGCGACTACGTCACCGTGGGAGAAGTCATTGCCGATAGCTCATCGACCGAGAACGGCGAAATCGCCCTCGGCCAGAACATCCTGGTGGCCTTCATGAGTTGGGAAGGCGGCAACTTCGAGGACGCCATCCTCATCAGCGAGCGCATCGTCCGCGAAGACCTTTTCACCTCTATCCATATCGAAAAATACGAGACCGACGCCCGCGATACCAAGCTCGGCCCCGAAGAGATCACGCGTGACATCCCCAACGTCGGCGAAGAAGGCCTGCGCAACCTGGACGAGCGCGGCATCATCTACGTCGGCGCGGAGGTCGGCCCCCAGGACATCCTGGTCGGCAAAATCACCCCCAAAGGTGAAACCGAACTCACCGCCGAGGAAAAACTGTTACGCGCCATCTTCGGTGAAAAAGCGCGTGAAGTCAAAGACACCTCGCTGCGCGTCCCGCATGGCGAGCGCGGCAAAGTTGTGGAAGTCAAAGTCTTCTCGCGTGACGCGGGCGACGAACTGCTGCCCGGCGTCAACTCGCTCGTGCGTGTCAGCATCGCCCAGAAGCGCAAAATCGGCGCGGGCGACAAAATGGCCGGACGCCATGGCAACAAAGGCGTCATCTCGCGCGTCCTGCCCATGGAGGACATGCCGTTCTTGCCCGATGGCACACCGGTTGACATCATCCTGAACCCTCTGGGTGTGCCGCACCGTATGAACATCGGTCAGATCATGGAAACCCACCTCGGCTGGGCCGCCGAGGCTCTGGGCATCAAAATTGCCACACCCGTCTTCGATGGCGCGACCGAAGAAGACATTGAAGAATACCTGGAACGCGCCGGCAAACCGCGCACCGGCAAAGAACAACTCTACGACGGCCGCACCGGCGAACCCTTTGATCACCCGATCACCGTCGGCTATACCTACATGCTCAAACTGGCCCACCTGGTCGAGGATAAAGTCCACGCCCGTTCCACCGGCCCGTACAGCCTCATCACGCAGCAGCCCCTGGGTGGCAAAGCCCAGTTCGGCGGCCAGCGTTTCGGTGAAATGGAAGTGTGGGCCCTCGAAGCCTATGGCGCGGCCAACATCCTGCAAGAAATCTTAACCGTCAAATCCGACGATGTGGTAGGCCGCGTCAAAACCTACGAAGCCATCGTCAAAGGCGAAAACATCATGGAGCCGGGGGTTCCGGAATCCTTCAAAGTCCTTGTAAAAGAATTGCAAAGCCTGGGCATCAACGTCGAAGTCCTCAACGAAGACGAACAAAAAATTCAATTCGTCGAAGACACCTCGAACGATGTCATGCCCGAACTCGGCATCAACCTGTCCGGTTTCGAAGGAGATCAATAAGCCGTCATAATGGGTGTAGAAGCGCGCGCGGTTAGCGGACGCGATGTATCGCGTCCCTACACCCATCATCCCGTGTTTATGACGATGTAGGGACGCGATGTATCGCGTCCGTATCAGGAGGAATCATGCTCGAAGTCAACGATTTTAACGCAATACGTATCAGCCTTGCCAGCCCCGAACAGATTCGCGGCTGGAGCTATGGCGAGGTCACGAAACCGGAAACCATCAACTACCGCACCCTCAAGCCCGAAAAAGACGGCCTGTTCTGCGAGCGCATCTTTGGCCCTACCAAGGACTGGGAATGCTACTGCGGCAAATACAAGCGCGTGCGCTTCAAGGGCATCGTGTGCGACAAATGCGGCGTCGAAGTCGCCCGCTCAAAGGTGCGCCGCGAGCGCATGGGCCACATCGAACTGGCCTCCCCTGTTAGCCATATCTGGTACTTCAAGGGAACGCCCAGCCGCATCGGCCTGCTGCTTGATCTCTCGCCGCGCAACCTGGAGCGCATCCTCTACTTCGCCCTGTACGTCGTCACGCACATCGAAGAAGAGGGACGCCAGCGCGAACTCATGCGCCTCGACGAAGAACTCATCAAGCTGGAGCAAAACCTGGATGAGCAGGTCGTCGAACAGATCGACTCGCTCAAAACCCGCCGCGAAAGCGAAGGTCACGACATCCACTCTCGTCTGCGCACCAACGAGCAAGAAATTGAAGCCAGCCGCGAACAAGAAATCGCCCAGGCGAAAATGACCGAAAGCGAACTCGGCGCTATCCTGCGCGAGCGCATGGGCCAGACAACCGGCGAAGACATCACCTTCGACGCCATTGGTCGCGTCATCGTCAAAGCCGGTGATACCGTCAGCAAGCGCGACCTCGAAGCGCTTGAAAAAGCCGCCGAAAGCCTGCGCAATGAGATCGCCGAAAAAGCCCACCACGACCTCGAAGAACTGCGCAAGCAGAGCGAAGGCGAAACGCGCGATATGCAGGACCACATCCAGGGCCAGATCGACACCGTGCAGGTACGCCTGGAAACCCAGCGCACCGACCGCAAAACACGCCTGGAGCAGTTGAAGAAGGACCTCGAAGGTCTCAAAAAAATGGAACTCATCCAGGAGAACCGCTACCGCGAACTGCGTGACGCCTTCGGCACCAGCGTCTTCCGCGCCGGCATGGGCGCAGAGGCCGTGCGCGAATTGATCGCCGCCATCGACCTTGAAAAGCTCTCAACCGACCTGCGTCGCGAAATCTCATCAACGGTCGGCCAGCGTCGCAAGAAGGCCACCAAACGCCTGAAAGTCGTCGAAGCCTTCCGCGAGTCCGGCACCTCGCCCGAATGGATGATCCTGACGGTGCTGCCCGTGCTGCCGCCCGAACTGCGCCCCATGGTGCAACTCGACGGCGGACGCTTCGCCACGTCCGATCTCAACGACCTCTACCGCCGCGTCATCAACCGCAACAACCGCCTCAAGCGGCTGCTCGAACTGGGCGCGCCAGAGATCATCATTCGCAACGAAAAACGCATGTTGCAGGAAGCCTGTGACGCCCTTATCGACAACGGCCGGCGCGGGCGCGCGGTTGCCGGTTCCGGCAATCACAAGCTCAAGAGCCTGTCCGACATGCTCAAGGGCAAGCAGGGCCGCTTCCGCCAGAACCTGCTCGGCAAGCGCGTAGACTACTCTGGCCGCTCCGTCATCGTGGTCGGCCCCGAATTGAAGCTGCACCAGTGCGGCCTTCCCAAAAAGATGGCCCTGGAACTCTTCAAGCCGTTCGTCATGCGCAAACTGGTCGAACAGAACTTCGCGCACAACATCAAGAGCGCCAAACGCTTCGTCGAACGTGTCAAGCCGGAAGTGTGGGACGTACTCGAAGAGGTCATCAAAGACCATCCCGTCCTGTTGAACCGTGCCCCCACCCTGCACCGCCTGGGCATTCAAGCCTTCGAAGCTGTGCTCGTCGAAGGCAGCGCCATTCAACTGCACCCACTGGTCTGTTCCGCCTTCAATGCCGACTTCGACGGCGACCAGATGGCCGTACACGTCCCGCTCTCGGACAAGGCCCAGGACGAGGCGCGTCGCTTCATGCTCTCAACGCGCAACCTGCTCTCCCCGGCAACGGGCGAGCCTTCCATCGGCGCGTCGCAGGACATGGTGCTGGGCTGCTTCTACCTCACGCAGGACCGCCCCAACCAGAAGGGCGAGGGCCGCAAGTTCACCGACACTGCCGAGGCAATGCTGGCCTTCAACCAGGGTTTCGTAGAACTGCAAGCGCCCATCTACGTGCGTATCGGCGAAGTGGATGTCTACGATACCCCGCCGCCCGATAAAGCGACCATGCAGGCCGGAGGCAAACTGGTCCAAACTACCGTTGGCCGCATCATCTTCAACGAAGCTCTGCCGGAACGCCTGCGTTTCAAGAACTACGCCATGAAGAAAGAAAATCTCAAGCAGGTCATCGGTGAATGCTTCAAGGAATATGGCCGTGCCAAAACCGCCGAACTGGCCGACGAGATCAAGCGGTTAGGCTTCTTCTACGCCACCAAAGCCGGTACCACTATCGCCATCAGCGATGTGAAAGTACCGGAAGGCAAGCAGGGCGAGCTTGACAAAGCCGACGCCGTGATTGCCGAACTGGAAGAGCAATTCCGCGACGGTCTCATCACCGATAACGAGAAATATCAGCAAACCGTCGATGCCTGGAACGTAGCTACGGAAAACGTCACGAAGATGGTGGAAGCCACCCTTGACCCGTATGGCTCGATCTTCACCATCGCCAGGTCGGGCGCGACCAAAGCCAAATTCCAGCAGATCCGCCAGCTTTCCGGTATGCGCGGCCTCATGGCAAGCCCATCGGGGCGCATCATCGACGTGCCGATACGCGGCAACTTCCGCGAAGGTCTGACCGTGTTGGAGTACTTCATCTCCAGTCACGGCGCGCGTAAAGGTCTGGCCGACACCGCCCTGCGTACCGCAGAATCAGGCTACCTGACCCGCCGCCTGATCGACGTTGCGCAGGACGTAATCGTGATCGAGGAAGACTGCGGCACCACCGAGGGTATGCTCATCACCGAGCAGGACAGCAAAGAAATGATGCTGACCGATATCCGCGACCGTCTGAAGGGCCGCGTGCTGCTCGATCCCATTCCGGGCTTCGATTGGATACAACCCGGCGACGACCTCACCGACGAAATGGTCGATGAAATCGTCAACGCCGGCGTCAAAGTCGTGCGCGTGCGCTCTGTGCTGGGCTGTCTCGCCCATCGCGGCATCTGCCGCAAGTGTTACGGGCGCGACCTCGCCGCTAACGCGCTGGTGCAACCAGGAGCCGCGGTCGGCATCATCGCTGCCCAATCCATCGGTGAGCCTGGCACGCAACTTACCATGCGTACCTTCCACACCGGCGGTATCGCGGGAGCGCAGGGTGACATCACTCAGGGTCTGCCGCGTGTAGAAGAACTGTTCGAGGCGCGCGTGCCTAAAGATAAGGCCGAGATCAGCGAGATCGACGGTGTCGTCGAAATCGTGAAAGACGAGGCGACCGGCGTGCGCACCGTGCGCGTCGTTTCAACCAACGTCTTCTTCGACGAGTATCATTTGCCTGCCGGTAGTCAGGTCCTCGTCAACGACTCCGAGCATGTGCTGAAGGAACAGGTCATTGCCTTAATGCCTGCTGAGAATGGCAGCGAAGCCCAACCTGTAGAAGCGCGCACCGAGGGCGAAGTACTCATCAATCCCGATGGACTCCTGAGCATTCGCTTCGAGGAGCGCGAAGAGCGTTCTTACCAGATGGCTGCGTCGCGCAACATCGTTGTGACGCCCGGCCAGAAGATTCAGGCCGGCACCGCTCTGACCGCCGGCCAGCGCGACCCGCAGGATGTCCTGCGTATCCAGGGACGCGAAGCCGTCCAGATGTACGTCGTCAAAGAAGTGCAGCGGGTCTACCGCAATACCGGTGTGTACATCAATGACAAACACATCGAAGTGATTATCCGGCAAATGCTGCGCCGCGTGAAGGTGGATGAGCCGGGCGATACAGAGATGTTGCCAAATGACCTCGTGGACCGTTTTGTATACGCCGATACCAACGCGCGCGCCCTGGCAGAAGGCGGCGAACCAGCCACGGCCTCAACCGTGCTGCTCGGCGTCACCAAAGCCTCGCTCAACACCGACAGCTTCCTGGCTGCGGCCTCGTTCCAGGAAACCACCCGCGTGCTGACGGAAGCCGCCATCGAGGCGCAAACCGACCACCTGGTTGGCCTGAAAGAGAACGTCATTATCGGCAAGCTCATCCCCGCTGGCTCTGGCTTCGTGCAGCGCCGCCGGGAGTTGCTGGCTCGCCAACAAGCCGCCGCCGCTCGCATCGCCAGCGCGCAACCGCAAGTTGTGGCCGGTGTAGGTGCGGGAAGCGGTAGCAATGGTATTGGTACTCCTGGTCTGGTACTTGACAGTCTGGACAATGAGTGATACCATAGTATCCCGCAGATACATACTGTATGGGGCGCGAGAAATCGCGCCCGGTAGGTGAAGGGTCGTCGAAAGTGGCCTGATCGGACAGGGTAGGGGCGGCGGCTCTGCCCCCGCCCTGGGATCCCTCGAAATTGCCGGAATAATTAAATAGGGAGAACTATTCATTGCCAACGATCAATCAATTGATCCGCAAGGGCCGTTCGCGTAAGAAAGAAAAGGTCAAGGCCCCGGCGCTGCGCTATTCGTTTAATGCGCTGAAGAACAAGACCTTCGAGTTGCGTGGATCGCCCCAGAAACGTGGCGTTTGCACGCAAGTCCGTACCATGACGCCCAAGAAGCCGAACTCTGCCATGCGTAAAATCGCTCGCGTTCGCCTGAGCAACCGCATGGAAGTCACGGCATATATTCCCGGTGAGGGACATAACTTGCAAGAGCACTCCGTGGTACTCATTCGCGGTGGTCGTGTGAAAGACCTGCCGAGCGTGCGTTACCACATCGTGCGCGGCACCCTCGACAGCGATGGCGTCAGCAAACGCCGCCGGGGTCGCTCACTCTACGGGGCTAAACGACCCAAACCGGGTCAGGCCGCCCCGGCCAAAAAACGATAAACTGAATTTTTCGATACCACCTGAGCTTTTCAGGCAGGTCGCTACATCGAAAATGCCTTTTGTAGGGACGCGATTTATCGCGTCCGCCCGGTGGACACCACTTGTGTGACGACGCGACGTACCGCGTCCGCCCCAGGCATCCCTACAAAAGAAAGAGTCGAGTGTCCTCCTCAACAGGATAGGCGCTCGCGATGAGGCGTCTGAAGATGATAGCGGGCGGTTGTCCGTTATCATATCGACGCCTTTTGTGGTGTTTACGAGAGACGAAGACGATACAATCAGTCAGTTGATGAGGAGGCATGAGATGCCAAGACGAAAAAGAGCGGTGCGACGACCGGAAGTGCCGGACGCCAGGTTTAAGAGCCGCAATGTTGCGCGCTTCATTGGGAAGTTGATGATGGATGGCAAACGCAGCCTGGCCGAACGCATCATCTACGATGCGTTTGATGCCATCGAGGCCCGGCAGAAACGCGCTCCCCTGGACGTGTTTGAGCAGGCGCTGAAGAATGCCACCCCTACGCTCGAGGTAAAACCGCGCCGCGTGGGTGGTTCAACCTACCAGGTCCCGGTGGATATCCGCCGCGAACGTGGGAATACCCTGGCGATGCGCTGGCTCATTCGCTCAGCCCGCACCCGCACAGGCAGATCGATGTCTGAGAAACTGGCAAGCGAACTGATGGACGCCGCTGCAGGTCAGGGCGCGACCATTAAAAAACGAGAGGAAACCCATAAAATGGCGGAGTCGAACAAAGCCTTCGCTCATTATCGTTGGTAACTAAGGGACATGTCTAGAGAATTTCCACTGGAAAAAACACGAAATATAGGTATTATCGCTCACATTGATGCTGGTAAAACCACCACCACCGAGCGCGTGCTCTTCTACACTCGCAAAATTCACCGCATGGGTGAAGTTCACGAGGGAGCCGCTACCATGGACTGGATGCCACAGGAGCAAGAGCGCGGCATTACCATTACATCAGCCGCCACCACCTGCTTCTGGCAGGATAACCGTATCAATATCATTGACACGCCCGGCCACGTCGATTTCACGGCAGAGGTCGAGCGCTCTTTGCGTGTTTTGGATGGCGGCGTCGTCGTCTTCGACGCGGTTGCCGGCGTCGAGCCTCAATCTGAGACGGTCTGGCGTCAAGCGAATAAGTATAACGTCCCTCGTATCTGTTTTGTGAATAAGATGGACCGCACCGGCGCAGACTTCTGGCGGACAGTTGAGATGATCCGCGAGCGTCTGGGCGCAACTCCCGTACCAATTCAGCTTCCGGTGGGACAGGAAAGCAATTATAAAGGCTTTATCGATCTTATCGAGCAGGAAGCTGTGATCTTCACCGATGACCTGGGAACCAAATCTGATCATACTGAAGTTCCTACCAGCATGGAAGTCGATTTCTCGCGGTACCGCGACCAGTTGATCGAGCGCGTAGCCGAAACGGACGAAGAGCTTACCCTCAAGTATCTCGAGGGTGAGGAGATCAGCAACGAGGAGATTATCGCGGCACTGCGCAATGCCACCATCGCCGGTACGCTCGTGCCGGTGCTCTGCGGCTCCGCGCTCAAGAACAAGGGCGTGCAGGCCATGCTTGATGCAGTCATTGCGTACCTCCCCTCTCCACTCGATATCCCCCAACCAACTGGCCTCGACCCCGATAGCGGCGAAACTCTGACACGCGAAGTGAGCGATAACTCACCTTTCAGCGCATTGGTCTTTAAGATCGTATCCGACCCGTTTGTGGGACGCCTCTCGTATATGCGCGTCTATTCCGGCACCCTGAACAAGGGCGCGAGCGTCGAGAACAGCACGAAGGGCAGGTCCGAACGTGTTGGGCGTCTGCTGCGTATGCACGCCAACCACCGCGAAGATATCGAAGAGATCCGCGCAGGCGACATCTGCGCCGCCGTGGGTCTGCGCAATACCTTCACAGGCGATACGCTCAGCGACTCGGCCCATCCCATCATCCTCGAAGCGATCACCTTCCCGCAGCCGGTTATCGAGATTGCCATTGAGCCGAAGACGCGCGCTGACCAGGATAAAATGTCGATTGCGCTAAATAAACTGGCGGAAGAAGACCCCACCTTTCAAATGCACACAGACCTCGATAGCGGACAGACCATCATTGCCGGTATGGGCGAATTGCACCTGGAAGTCATCGTTGATCGCATGTTCCGTGAATTTAAGGTAGAGGCCAATGTGGGACGCCCGCAGGTCGCCTATCGCGAAACCATCACACGCGAGGCGCAGGCACAGGGCAAGCACGTGCGGCAAACAGGTGGACATGGACAGTATGGAGACGTGTGGATTCGCGTCAAACCGAACGAACGCGGCAAGGGCTTTGAATTTGTCAACGCCATTGTAGGCGGCACCGTTCCTAAAGAATATATCAAACCTGCTGAGAATGGCATCCGTGAAACATTGGAAAACGGCATCATCGCCGGGTATCCGATGATCGATGTGGTTGCCACCCTCTATGATGGCTCATACCACGACGTAGACTCGAACGAAATGGCCTTCAAGACCGCCGGCTCGCTGGCGATCAAAGAGGCAGTTCGCAAAGCGGCTCCCATTATACTCGAGCCTGTGATGCTGGTGGAGGTAACAACCTCAGAGGAATTCTACGGTGACGTTATCGGCGACCTCAATCGCCGACGCGGCACCATTATGGGCATGGACAATCGTGGAACGATGGTGGTGGTGCGTGGTCATGTTCCCCTCGCCGAAATGTTCGGCTATGTGAACGAGCTACGTTCAATGACTAGCGGTCGCGCGAATTACTCCATGGAATTTTCGCATTACGATCCTGTGCCGAAAAACATCGCCGAAACCATTGTCGCGAAAGCGACACGGTAACGATGTAGCATCCATACCATAAACTCGGAGCCGAGGTCAGGGAAGAGGCCTACCGGGCGTAGTGAAGATGCAAGGACAGTCTAATCTTTTGAAATTGCAAAGACAACCAACAGGGGTTGTCTGGCTAAGAAATCAACAAGGTGCTATCGCAAAGGTGCAACCCTGACGCACATATGCACTGAGCACTATAGAGGATGAGGTTTACTCATGGCAAAAAAGAAGTTTGAGCGAACAAAACCCCACGTGAACGTGGGTACCATCG
>JADEYI010001280.1_pt1 | contig 20161 bp, 26 predicted proteins | sample 8542331 | NCBI WGS metagenome assembly JADEYI01 (sample SAMN16510988, study PRJNA670497) | mine drainage metagenome | isolation source: biofilm near Copperflume 1 | place: Germany: Marsberg coppermine Kilianstollen | collected 2018-02
TGTCTACCCCTAAAATATAAGAAGCAGGGGTTGTCACCTCGATGCGCATGCCCTGCACCTCGTCAGACATCCTTTCCCCAGTGACTTCGACCAGAACACTCCCCTTACTAAACTCCCTCAAGCCCTGATCAAACCCTGTCTACCCCTAAAATATAAGAAGCAGGGGTTGTCACCTCGATGCGCATGCCCTGAACCTCGTCGGACATCCGCTCCCCGGTGTCCGCATCGATGACTTCGACCAGAATGCTGCCCTCGCACTTGGCGAGAAGCTTGTCTCCGACCCAGTACTTGTGCGCGAAGTTGCCCGTGCAGCGTTTGGCCGGGTTGTGCTTGCAGAGCACGCAGGATGCCAGATTGCACCCGTGGTTCCTGCGCATAGAAATGAAACGCTCTCAAGGGTCCTGAATGCATGCATCTGTCGCACCCCCCGATTTCATGCTGGCGTGGCATTGCATGGTAGCGAGCGCACACTTTGCACAGCAGGAAGCAGCAGTGGTTCTTGTGCTCTGCGTGCAGAATTGGGACGCTCTCAAAGATTTAGATGTGTTGTTCTCCACATTTTCAAGTTGCAGTGGCATTTTGGAGGCACAGTGTCACGAGAGCCCATGTCTGTGGATGGAAGGGCCAGGGCTAAAACTGTGCCTCTGCGCTCAATTTCTGAAAGTAGGCTAGGAGAACAGGCCAATCCCTTTTCACATGCACACAAATGATGCTGTGTTCCAGGTAGCACGGAAGGCTTGTTTTGCACACGGCATAGCTTTAAGCATGCAGTGGACTGACAGAAATGACACTGCGCCCTCGCTATTAGGTCATTGCTATGTCCAATAATGGCAGCATGCGGGGCGCCTGAGCCCACGCACTTGCTGGAGTCTTCTGCAAAGAAGTGTATGCCAAGAACAGTGCAAAAATGTAGCAAAGTTTGAAGTTCGAATTCAAATCTGACCTGCAGTCGTGCACGAAGACGAGCTCCAGGTTGCGGTGCCCGTTCTGCGGCTGCGCCAGGTCTGGCGTGGCCGGGTATGGCGAGGGGTTAGTCACGCCACCCGGCTGCTGACGTGGCGACGGCTGCCCGCCAGCTCCCTCCTGCTGCGCGGCAGCTGCCTGGGAAGCTGCCTGGGTCACTAGGACCTCCTCCAGTGCTTGCCTGACCGCCTGTGATTTCAGCAAAGATAATTTCTTGTCAGCAGATTGGACATGACAATTGACATCCAAGAAGGTACATGCATGGTAGTGCAACCAGCCAGTTGTGATGTCAAGATCCCGGCAAGTCCCTCGGCAAGGGAGGGACTATCCGGAGGCAGGACAGAGCCAAGCGCTGCTGACTGATCTTCAATAGCAAGACAGGTATTCACAATTTCAACAATATATGCTGAAATTTACAGCTTCGCAGCCCTCGCTGCAGATGAATTGAGCAGCAGAAGCATTGAGGACACCAGCAAGGATGCGTGCTTGCTGAGTCATTCATGGGGGTCCAGGGCTGCAACCCCGCCAATTGAGCAGAGTGGCGTCCCAGAGCATTGACTGATCACAAGGTCCAAGATTGGTAAAAGCCGCGCACCGCTTGTATTACTGCTGGCGGCAGCGCTGTGTCAGGCGCCAAGATTTCGGCTGTTCTGAAGCACACACGCTCCACCTCTCCCTCAGACAGCATCCTGAGGAATTCCTGTGCTGCGCTGGCTGATATGCCGCCCTTTCCTCACTATTGCTCGCGCAAGCTTTTTTGTTAATGGTGCAGGAAGTCGTTAAAGATGCAATGGCCCTTTAGATGTGTCCTACTCCCGCCTGCCCTGCACAGCAGGACATCAAGAGATGTGAACATCGAATTGTTGGCAGCCCTGTCTTTCGAATTTACAAGCTAAGACAATGACATTGCATGAGAACCACAAACCAGTAAATTGACCAGACGGTCACCGGCGCAGGTGACAATATTGTATGCACCGCTCGCACAACTCAAGTTGGGTGGGCAGATGTGTGTGGGCTCAACAATTGCACAGTCAAAACGCCAAGCGCAGGGAACTTTCCCACACAAGCAAACCCTTTTACACATCAGAACAAATATCACCCATCAAATCAATGCAGGTCAATCATGCTTTAGGAGACTGCCTCCCCATTTGGCAGCAGATCCGTGCCAAGAGTGCATACCTGCTTCGGAGCCACCGGCGGTGCACCTTGATGTCTTCCCCAGCTGCAACCGTCTGTATACATCTTTGGTCTCACAAAAAGCTCCACATTAGCGCTGCAGGGTTTTCCTGATAAGTTTCTCACTGTTGATTGGAGTAAAGCAGCTGCGGTCTACACGTGAATTGAAGCTCCAAACTCTAAAGCATGATGACACCGTCTGCCGGATAGCTCCATCGCCACGCTGCTGCTTGTCGTACAGGCGAAAGGCGCGCAACCCTTCTGACACGCGATGCTTCAGCGATGCTCACCAACAACCTCTGTTATGGTCCTACTACTCCTTCCGATTTGGTACAATTATTTCTTTTGGACACAACGATCAAAGCGGGCGCGTGCCAACACCCAATTACGCAGATAGGTGGACGATGCTTGCGGATGTGCTCTTCCCTTCCGAGCAGCTGTTTCCACCGGGGGAACCAAGCTTGCCTGACGGCCGCGGGCGGACGCGTCACGCTCAGGGCCCCCCAGCCTTTCAGCTTGTTTCTCCACGGTACACTTCGCCAGCATTGGACGCTTGTGCAGCTCGAATCTGGGCATGCAGTTCTATATTTGATGTCTGCGACACAGCCGAGATCTCGCAAGAGATTGTGCGGCCGACACCAGACGAGGGAGATGTCTAGCGGTTCTATCTAGGCCTTGATGTCAGGGTCGGGTTCTCTGCCCAGGCCTTGGTCATCTGATGGGACTAATCCCATCGGAAGGAGTCCCATCGGCACAGCTGGTACTGCAGCCTCGGGCTCAGGGGGCACGGCGGCGGCGCTGCTGTCTGCCAGAGGCAGAGCGGCCAGTGCGGAGAGCTGGGTGCGATTGCACTGCAAGCCAGACACACCGTCGTGGGTGAGTGGCCCAAGGAGTACTACGATTTGTTATGAAGGAAAGGTTGTACGATGGACACTTGGGGGCACAAGCCCTGCCCCCAACTGCTCTTCTCTCTAATCACCCTTCTTCCTGGGACTACCTTGCCCATATATGTCGGGCCTACGTCAGAGCATGTGCCTTTCGTTGTTGTTTTCTCCGAGAATTACTGCTCCAGCTGGTTGCAGTCTTCTCGATTGACGGTTGCCGAACAGGAATTCCCAGCAGCCTTGCAAGATTTGGTTGAGAAGAGGAGCTTCCTGACAATTTGCCGTTGGTTTACCCCTCGCAGGCATGCCTCGTGTTACTGCCAGTCTTCCTCCTGGGCATAGCCTGCCTGTCAGCAGCGCCATTGGCTGGGATGAGGAGTGGATGGGGCTACTTCTACAAGGAGGGCATGGACTCAACCTATCTTCGCGACCTCACACTGAGCAACTGGACGCATTACATTCATATCGGCTATAATGAGGTGAGGAACATCCCGTCATGAGCCCATGCTGTCAGTGGCAGTTACAGGGGCTGCCAATCTGATTGCCCCTTGGTGTATGCAGAGAACAGCTTGTAGGCACATTTCCCGTCTTGCTGTTCTGGTATCTGAACTGGTTGCATGTGGGGGCAATCAATCCCATCAATGCTCAAGTGCTGTGCGCGAGCAAATAGCCAGTTGCTTGCCTCGGTATGGGACCCTTCATAAACCAGTAGCCTTACCACTCTCTTGCAATTTCCTTGAGGGGTCCAAGCAGGAGTGCAGTCCCAACTGTCGGCGCTTTGGCAGTAAATGCTGTAAGCTGGTGATAATATCAGCCATGATGTTGGAAACATCAACACCAACACCAGCATCATGGCTTTGCTTAATTTCTTTGCAGCATTGTGCAGCCTTGAATGGGCATATATGACTCTGGAACTTACTCGTGCTGACGTGTGTGCATATCTCATTCGTTGCAGCAAACCAACGCAATCCGGGAGTACTCTTACCAGCATCATTGGGAGTTCAACGGAAAAGCAGTGCAGCAATACGCAAAGCTTTGGGTGCGTCCGCAGCAATAAGTGTGATCTTTTTCAAAGTGTGCAAGCAGTCCAAGAATCCTCGGTTCCTGTCAGTAAAGATAGCAGCACTTGCTACTAGAGCTGTGCCTAGGGTACATGCGCTTGCAGTGCGGCGCTTCAGCCGTTAAGTTATTCAGTCCATACAGGCCTGAAAGCTGCAAGCAAGGGCTGATCACCCTCTTTGATCAGCGCCGCAGTCACATTAATATCTCATGCTCTCGTTTGCACCTGCAACATCGCATTAATTGTAGGTGAGGGATGACAGTGGCATATGCTGTGCTGTCAGACGTGCTCCTCTGATTACCAGTGCTTGTTCAGGATATACGCAGGAGTGGTGCTGACTGTGGCTGTGCGCATGTACTGCTTCAGGATAACTTTGAGTATGGGGACTCTACCCAGCTGGTCGGCGGCTACACAGCCGGCTACCTGTTACTCTCCTGCCTGACAACGCTCGCTTATCTAGGCCTGTGGCTGCGCTGCATCGTCCTGATCAGGCGGCAAGAGCGGGGGGACCCGGAGCGGGGGGATCCGGTGCCGGCAGCGGCGGGGGGACCCGGCCGGACCGGGACTGGGGGGATTGCGGGGCGGGAACATAAACGCGAAAGCCTGATCCGGCCGCTGGGGCCGTGGCTCTGGCCTGTCGCCCTCGTGCACACGTGAGTACCCCACCTTATTTCCTTTGGCCTCCCACAAAAGAAGCCATTGGAACACAGCAAAGAGCTTCAGTTGTCGTATTAATGTCTTGATCTTGTGCATCTGACCTTGTTTATTCTGGGCTCTGTTATGGGCGCTGTCCTGCTGGGCTTATTTATTGAAATCGACTGTGTGTCTGGGCCGCACATCAGCCTGCCCTGCTTGTCAGAACCTTCTCTCTTTCCTGTGCCAGACATCACATGGTCCCGCAGTGCTCGCTCCGGCACACTGCTGTGCGCTTGCAACTGAGCCTGCTGTGATGTTTTGTGACATTGAGATGGCCAGTGAAAGACTGCCTACAAAACCAACGAGCCTCAGGTGGCGCCCAACAGGTCTCTGAAGTGTAATATCAATAAAGAAAACGATATCTTTTGCGCAGTGTGCTTCTGGCGGTACTGGTGATAGCCTTCTTCCTGCTCATGGACGCCACAACCGCATACCAGACGACATATGTGGCGCCGGGAGAGGTGAGTCATCGTTTTGAATTCTGAGTTGCGTGCATCAGTGAAAGGGGCATGCAGACATCAAGGCATAGCCCGCTCCAGAAGATAGAGAAAGACTTGCAGGTGCACGTCAAGGACCAACACAAGGATCCCCCGGCCCAGGAGCAGCAAATAACCACATAAAATACATGCATGCAAGCAAGGCTGGATGCATTGGTACTGCGCCAGCATCGTTAACTTACAGATCCACGGAGAAATCCTTGACTGACCATGCTCATATGGGATTCTCCTGCGCCAAGAGGACTTGGTGTCTCGTTTGGCATCTCTTCTGACATATTCTTGCAGTCTCATTACGTCGTTTGGATCTCAAAGCCATCCTGATGCTGCACATTGTGGCGCAAAACAGGCCTTTCTGCAGTTTTTGATGTTTCCGGCATCAAGTATTTGTGGGTTAATTATCTTATTTTTAATATGGCAGAGATCAGGCGCCTTCCTGTCCTTGACTGCACTTCTTGCCTCAATGGGTTTGATTTAAATTTTGATTTAGAAGTTTGATTTTGGATTCCAGGTGTGCCATGTGGCGCCAGCGTGGGCATGGTGGTGTGCCATGTCAGCAGTCTTTGCGTGGCTAACTGTCTCCTTCATAGCGGGGATAGGTGCGCGCCATCATTCATTCTTACAATCATCCTGTACACCCGTACCTCTTACAACCGCAGCAGATTTGGGGTTCAAGGGCCGGCAGGACATGCCTGGATGACTGCACGCAAGTGTCATGGTGTACTATTCTACAACAAGCTCCTGAGAAGCAGACCCTCCAAAAGTGCTGCTAGGGGTTGCAAAGGCATTCCAGGCAATTCATGCCACATGTCTTTGAAGTCAGCTGCAAGCACGGCATTCCTTTTTGATTTAGCAAGGGGCCAATGGTGCCACAAGTATGACTTGTGGGGAGGTGGTAGGCTGCTTTCCCATGAGGCTTTGGTCAGTGACACCCATTTGATTACCAGATCCCTCTAGTATGGTGCGCCCTTTGGGTGCCACAAGAGTGAGAGGGGTACTTCACTTCAATGAGTTGAAAGTCGCCATGGCCGGCGCTGCGCGCGCATCATACACCCCTCATGTCAGGGGTGTAAATGTAGATATAATTCCTAACCCTGCGTCACCCTACAAGCGGCATTACACTGGGCACCTTGCTTGGGATTGCTTGGATCTGGCGAGTCCGTCAATGGGTAGGACATGTTGCATTCTGTATAATCAGCCCGTCTGCAAACGGATCCCACCTCTCACAGGAACAGTGTGGAGCAGATTAAAGAGGAAGAATTGTGATTGAACCTTTAAATGTTTCTTGCTGTGTCTGCAGAGGCGTTCCAGCAGGGCAGAGAGGACCCGTCAGAAGGCGCTGTCCTGCGCAACCCGCAACCGTCGCTGCCGCCGCGGCCGCCGCGCCAATTCCCTAGCCGTATGACCCCCGGGTCATTAGCATAGGGTTCGGGGATTTGGCCATGAACCCTAGCCGGGAAATTCCGTGGCCACCCCCGGGTTGTCAGTGTAGGGTTAGGGGCTTTGCTCGTCAACCCTAGCTGAACAAGGGGAGTTAGCGCGGCCGCCGCGGCCGCCGCGCCAATTCTCTAGCCGTACGACCCCCGGGTCGTCAGCGTAGGGTTAGGGGGTTTGCCCATTCTGAACCCTATCTGAACTGGGGTGTTAAAAAGCATTTCCTGCAGAACATTGCTGGCCTGCTGAGTGAAGCTAGTACGGTACAGTGGCTGTGCAGAAGCTGATGGCTCTTTGTTGGAGCTCCAATTTCAAAAACACCGATTCAAATTCGGAATCTGAAGTGGGTCCAGATAGGGCGGGCAGAGCAAGAGGGCGGGCGGCAGGGGGGATGCATTATGCAATGGAAGCTGGAGATTACTAATGCCACACATTAAGCAGCATTATGCCGCATGCAATTCTCCTGCAGAAGCTGCACCAAAAGTTACTGTGGTGGTGCATCTTTTCGGATCGGCTTGATCCTGGCACACTCTGGTTGTGGCCACACAGCATTGCATGTTGGTTTCTCGTTTGAATTTGTTTCGCCTTTGGTTTTCTTGCGCGACGTGCACTTGAGTGGCTGATGCAGAGTGCAAAGCCCTCTTTTGTGACGGTGGTTGTGGTTTTCTCGTTGGCTCAGTCTACATTTTTTTCTCAAACCGCTTCTTTTCAGCGCCATGACAGGGCAGTAGCACATTTTTTATATGTGTGTTCTTCTCTCAGCCTGCACTTATTGGTACTTGTGAAACTCTTTGAATCATGTGGGCAGTGCTGATTGAGCATGTTCCTCATCAGACAAGACTGCAGATGAAACCAGATGCTCAGCTCTGCTGAAGGGTGGTTTGCGATCACCTGTACATGTATGCACAGCCTTAGCTGGTGCAAGGGCAATGAACTGCAAAGTGGAAGTGAGGTTTTGAAGGAGGATTGTTTTGCTGCTTGCCTAGCGCGGCGGGAAAATCCACAGATACAGAGATGCAACTTGAAGTCGGGCTTTCTCTGCAAGGCAGGCTTGCAACTGATACCGAGTAAGCGGTTGTGTGGTATTGCTGAATTTTCTTCGGTGTGTTCCTGGATAGATAATGTGTTTGCAATGCGCTGACATCATATGACATCAACCCCTCCTTGTCTGCTATTGGGTGGAGGTGCTTTGTGTGCCAGTTGGCATCAGTAGGGGTGATTGAATTTGTGTTGGTGCACCGGTAGACAGCTTTCTAAATTGAGTTCTGAGAGTGAATCCATGTGAGTATCGTTATATCAGCTTGATTCGAAATGATTACTTGTAATTTCTCTGACCGTGTTCACTTCAAGAAGTTCTCGGCGTCATCTCTGGCACCATGACAGTGCCTGGCAATCCTTGCACACTCAAAACGCTGCGCACTCAGGGCACCCAAAACGATAGTTGCACCATTCGGTCAGAACATTTTAAGGGGACCGTGTATATACGGCCGAATATACGGTCATACGGTATCCAAATATACGGAATACGGTCAAAAACGGCCTATTTTGGCCCAAAACACCGAATATACGACCGAATACTATTCGGTGTATAGTATACACCGTATGCCGAATGACCGAATCCGTATGGTGCAACTATGCCCAAAACGCTGCATGCCATGGTGTGTACTGCTGTGGCATGGCAACGGCGCATGCAGGGCATGTGTCACAGACCAGATCTAGATTACAGATATCTCTCTGTTGAGGGGTACCCCCAGTGAATGCACAGCTGTCAGAATAGTACACCTGTCACCAGTTCAGTCCAGTCAGATGCCCAGTCAGCAGTAATCTTTAATTATTATTATCATTATTATTAAAAATTACATATAGTTAATCACCTGGACAGAGGTTAATGGGAAATTACGAGAGCAGAGTGTAAAGTCCAGAGTAGTCCAGCCAGAAGACCACAACCATTCAGCCCTGACTGTCAAGTGCAAATGCTCTGTAATAGCATGCATGGCAGCTGCAGGTATGCATACTAGTAGTCGATCGAAGTGGATGTGCCAACTCTTTTTTTGCCCTAGTCAACTGTCACTTCTGTGTGGGCATGCGCGTGGATATCTTGCAAGCGGGTGCTTGATCAACCATCGCGATCGGTAGGCTGCTAGGCATGCATGGCTGCACATGTACGGCCGATTTTACGCGGAAACCTGAAGTACTGAGCCTGTGGATTACAAAATGTTGCGTTGTAACAATGTATGCAGAAGCACTTCAGCTGGAACGGTCTACACATAATCAACGTTTCCATATTCATACAATTGGGCACCTGCACAATCTAGTCTGCCACTTGGCTCCGGTCCAATTGAGGTGCGCACTTGCAAATCTTCAAAGAGATTTAAAACCAAGTCGAAAACTTATCAGCTGCACGAAAGTATTAATAATCGCCTTGGTCAAGCTGCCACCGAGGCAGATTGGGGCAGATGGCAGACGGCTAGCCTGAGAGGCAATCATGACTCACCCGTGACTCACGATTTAGTCAAACTGCTCAAAAATGGTCAACCTTCATGATCCAGTTGCCGGCGTCAGCGTCATAGTGTACGAAAACACCGTCCAGCTTGCGCGCGTGATCCGCCAGTTTGGCTGTGAACTTAGCCACGCTCCTCTCGTCCTTCTGCTTCACAAGCATCCGTCTGCACACAGCAAAGCTCACTTGAGACGGGCAATCGAAATGATAGCAAGATTGATCTTTGACATGCTTCGCGCGCAACAAGAATCGACAGAGGTACCAAATGGCGATATGCAATGCAAGTATCTTGCGAGTCCGCCTGCCCTGACTTACAAAAAGTCCAATGCACAATGTAAAAACGACAGTCATCCACAAGAAATTGTCGGTCTTGGTGGCAAAGGGACCAAAATACAGCTGCTGCATCCGATGCTGGCACCCAAAACGCGCTCTTCACTTTGCCTAAAGTTAGACTGAGCTTGAGCCAGACGACATTTGTTCAGCTCGGAGGAGTCATCTTAGCTGAGCTGAGCTCAGTGCATTTCAGGTCAGTTGTATTTCACATCATTGCATTTCAGGCTTGACTTGGCCTGAAAATGAATTAGGATGAAGAGGACTGATCAGTAGCAAGCTGGAAGCTACCTGAAGGTGAGCAGAGCGGGCCTATTTAGGCCCTCGCCGGCCGCCGGCCGGGGGGACCCGCCGGGCAGGCCATAAACTTGTATGCGCCCCTTGTCCATGTCTACGACGGCGTCCAAGTCCACCCCGCGCAAATCCACTGCGTCGATGAAGGCGACCTCTCCCACGTCCTTTCTGCCCACCACAAAACGCTCTACGGCCTGCGCATAGTGCAATCGTAGTAATCTTACTGCTGAGCCAAGCCTGTTTCTGACAGGCAACAGCTTGGACTGATTAGGACTGATCAGGAAGTGGCCGTGTCAAATTTCAGCTCAATGTAAAAATGAGGCTCACTACACAATAGCCTCTGAGTGACGCCGCCAGCGGCAGAGTGTGACAAGGCCTCAAAAAATGATCTTGGTTTGCCCCGGACAGCACTTCTGAATGTCGCTGATTAATGCCAAAGACTCATGACCTGGCTAGTAGATAAGCCAGGCAATCTGGCAAAACTTCAGGGCGGACCAGGACCGCGTTTTTATATTCAGAAGCATTAATTTCAATCCCAGGGGATTCACTTATTTGGTCAGCAGTGGCTTCTCATTGGCCATTGCTGCGTCACTTGTTTGACAGGCGAAAGATTGTTTGACAGGCGAAAGTTGTGTGACAGGCAAATAAGGCTTGTTTGCATGTGGAGAAGGCAATGCTCGCCTTGCGGTTCAGAGCAGTGACCTCCCGCAGAACTTTCGCCCCTTAGCACTGCTGAAACCGTATGCGAAGAAGCTGCTCGGCTTGGTCATTTGAGAAGCAGAGCTCAATCCCTGGGCTTTGAGGTCACAAATAATAGTGCAATATTTTTTAACACATTTAAATAGTGTGCTCGGTGGCGTGCCTTGAGCTCGTCATCACGCATGCGCCGAAGACGTTTCATGTCCGGCACGGTGAAGTAGTCATCCTTAGTCAGACGCGGCGCGCCGGGATTCACCGGCGGCGGCCGCCTAAGCCGCCGCTGCTCAGATCCCCGCACATCGTCTGCGAGAAAGGAGAAATTATCTAATTGACAATTCCCCTTTTTCACTTCTCGGCAAGGAATATTCACCATCTGAAGTCTCACGGTAGTGTACTGATGAGATCAGTAGATAGACTGCCCTCTCTATTCATCGTATTCAAGAGCATGCAACAGTGCATCAACCTTGGAGCAGCAAGCTGATTTGAGGCCAAGAAAGAATGTCATGAACACATCAACATCAATGATCGCATCAATTTATATTGATGATAAATAAATATCACCTTATTATTATTATATTCAACAACAGGAACCCCCTTTTGAAGGCATGCCGACCAAATGAAATGAGTGCCAGGGATTGCATTAACATCAGGAAGAAGGCTTCTTGACACACCGTCTAGGTCAGGAACCATGACTATGAGGCCGCCTGTGTCGTGTGCGGCCGGTATCGGCCGCTCGATTTCTGCAGCGCTGTCCGTCATTTCCCGCCCGTGTCTTCCCTTTCCGCTCTTTTTAAGCATTGCTGCCCCTTCTTGCAGCCCCTTCGCTGATGTCACCTCCGATTCTGTGACATTTGCACGCACCAGGGCACAGACAGTGAGACAAGGACTGTGTTTTTGTTGAGTCAACCTTTGCTTGGCCCAGTCTTTACGCCCATAGACTGGACACAAGAGCGCCGATTTTAGAATTCAAGCATGCCAGCAAGGTGCTGTCACTGTCATCAGCAGCACCAATCATGGTAGTAACTACTCCGTCGTGAAGTTATAGATCCGATAAAGGCAAAAGTCGGTCACTTGTAGAGGGACATGAAGACTTGGGTGCGCACCTGCAGCGGGCGCAGATGGGAGCATGTCCAATATGAGATCCGTAATGGACTCCGTAGTCGGGTAGTCGAAGATCAGGGTGGTCGGCAGGTCGAGGCCCGTAACGGACGCCAGCTCTTTCCGGAGCTCCACAGCGCCCAGAGAGTCGAGCCCCGCTGACATCAGCGACGCCTCAGCGCTGACATCAGCGCCCAGCACCGTCTTGACTGCTGCCAACACCTGTGCAATGCAAATCTCAGCTTATTGCCCTATTCTGACCCCCAGAGGATGCGAGAGTCATGGGAATTAAATTCCAAGTCGCACTCGTGATAATAACGGCAGCCAAGTAAATCTGTAAGCACTGTTACATGACATGCAATTCAAGAGCAGAAAACGAGCAGCTTGGTTTGATCAAGCTAGCCTCAAAGCAGAACTGTTGCAGGACCTTTCACACAGCAATATGCACAGGTTACCTGAGCCGTGATGTCATCCCTCTGCGGCGGCCGCCACGCCTTGATCTGCCGGGGCGGCTCCGCACTTTTTACATCGGCAACCCTTGCCATCGGTTCGTTGCCCCTCGCCTTGCCGCGGCCTGATTTGGCAATAGGTGGCCGCGCCTGTTCTGGCACCGGTAGCATGGTGACTAATGCCGCCGCCAGCTCATCCGTGGAAGGGTAGTCAAAAACGAGAGTCGCCGGGAGGTCCAGGGTGGTTACGCGAGAAAGCTCTTTCCTCAACTCCACAGCGCCTGTGCAAAGTGAATTGTAAACTGATCAGCCATACTGCGGCTCATTAGAGCAGCCATGCATTTAAATCATTCTACTGCTGCCAAAAGGTGGGAGCATGCTCTGGGCAGGTCTTCCAAGCATGGTTCTTATTATCTAGACCCAACATTAGCTTCAAGGAAGTTCTTTATACTTTGCAACCTGAAGATTCCAGGCTTTCTAACGCTAAATGTGTTCGCTGCATCATTGTCAAAGTGAATGGTCTTGGAAGGCAATGGGTGCTATCAAATGCTTTCGGCCATAGCGCAGTGCTGATATTTAAACCCAATCGGCAGGTGACACTCAGGCGCGCACCTAGCGAGTCAAGCCCGGCGCTCATGAGAGGCTCCTCTGGCCCAACAGTCCGGCCCAGAATGGCGATGACTGCTTGTGAGATTGCCCCGCGGACCCAGTCAGCACGCTCTGCCGGCTGCATGCCCGCCCACGCCGGGAGGTTATCGTCGCGGCCCTCGTTTTCTTCCCCTGCATTATTGAAAGATTCAGGGCTGTCAGCATTCACTCAGCAAGGACAAACAGGGTTACTAACAGGGTTTGTCATGAACCATGCCGTCTCGACGGAACTTTCACAAGACAGCCTTTCGCCGGATTTTGTGCTCATGCCCGAAGACAAATGCAGCCAGCGAATATAAATTCCCAATTTGCTTCCTTGTCCAATTCTTTTTTATATCAGTTCAATTCTGCAAAACTGAGCTGTGCTGCTGGTGGGCTTGCGCAGCATCAGCCATGCCAAGACTGCACAGGAAGTAACAGAATCTCCACCTTCTTGCAAAGGTCCTGCTATACAGCAAAATGGAATGACTGAAATGTTAGAATAGGTGATATTTCATACCTTGGACAGCTTGATCCGCTGACTCCACCGCTGCAAGGGTCTTGGAGGCATCACTTTGTGCCACAGCGTTGAAAGCCTTTTGGGCTTCAGGCACCGGCAGCTGCAGCTTCTCGGCAAATTCTGCGTAGAATGGCATTGATGCGCGCTCTCCCACAAGCAGCCGCTCCCACTTGAAGACCGCACCCGCCATCTGTGATGTGGCGTTCCCTGCCGTTGTACCCAATCACAATTTCAGGGTGCGAGGGTGCAAAAGTGAAGAAGAAGGCTGTAGGTTGCCATATATTTAGGGTTTACGATTTGACCTAAACCCTAAACCCTAAAACCCTAAAAATATAGGTTCCAGAAATGGGTGGCATGGCAAGGAGGAGCCAGGGGGGCCACCGAGCGTCATGATTTAGTTACCCTGGGCCTGTTCAGTTTAAATCCCCAGGGTGAGAGCGCTGCAACGACGCTACTCGTTGCCGGCCATAAACCATACAGGACCCAGTTGCTTTTCTCGATTTGAACGAGCTTATAACCTGCATTTTCCGCATGATTTGGCCAGATCCGGATCAAATTACTATTTGGGCACGTGTGCTCTCGGCAGATTGTCTTTCTTCCAACAGGCTTCTTCCAACAGGCCACATCAATGCCGAGTTTTCCAATCAAGCCTATTTTATCGAGTCTGCTATACAAGCACGGCAGGCAACGTCGAGTAAAGAGCAGATCACCAGAGAGCGCCTGCTGCAGAGCAGCGAGGCCTTCCGCAGGTCGGATGGCGCCGAGGCCGACTCTTTCTAATCGGCTGAGGATCGTGTTATCGTGCGCTGCCATTCCGGCCCCGCCCCATGCGCCCCATTGCAGGCTTACCGAGTTGATGCCCTGCAGGGTTTATAGACGAGGGGTAAGAACCCTGCACTGGTCCGGTAATTGAAAGGAAATACGTGTTAGCTTGCACAAATATGCCGTTGTCACGTACTCCACAATTTTGAAATTTCATACAGCTGGCTTTGACTTAAGATTCCCTTATTGCACGCATGTAGGGACTTTGAACACATTAGAGTCAACTTGACATTTGTTCGACAGAAGAGCATTGATAATATGATGAAGTCTCAAGGGATAAGTTTCCATGATATTACAAAGGTTCTAAGTGACTAAAGCCCACCTGGCTCCTTTGTAGGGAGGACCACTCGTCTAGGACGGCGTTGGCAGCCGCGTAATTCCCCTGCCCGGCAGATCCTAACAGCCCGGCGATCGATGAAAATGCTATGTTTGTTGTCAAGGGAAGGAATCCGCTTGATCTTCCACTCAGCTGAGCGGCTCCGGCTGCCTTGGCTGCAAATGATTGCCGCATGCTTTGCGCGCTCTGATTCGCCAGCACAGCGTCCTGCCACGTCAGCATCGCCCTTGTCAGACGTCTTGCATGCTCCTTTTGTGGCTTCTATATAAGAACAGATCTTTTCTGAATATCGCCTCTGCCATGATGTCTTTCAGCAGTTCTAGTATTGAGACCAGAGCCCATCTGCAAGGGTGCCTATGGCCGTACACCAATATACATTTTTATTACACGCTTAGCCCTGCCAAGAGGCAAGGTGCGTCCTGCAGACAAGCTGCAATTGAAGGCCGCCATAATCCTACCCCTTGTTGGACTCGCCAGATCCAAGCAAGACCCAATCAACCGTGGGCACGGTGCTCAGTATTTATATTGCCCCCCGCCAGCCGGGGCCAACCAATGGGACATACTATGTCCGAAAATTTCCAATTCCTCTTGAACTCACTTGACTTCTGCCAATATTTTGATTAGCTGAGTTGCATAGAAGCCCTCAAATCGAAAGTCAGCATTTTGGAGCAAGAGTATCAGCAGCACCTTCAAAACGCCGCCAGCATGGATGATGCAGTCGATGGCAGGGCAACCGGATAAAGCATTCCCTGACACCATGGCCTCCGCGTCGCTGGCAAGCGCCACGTCACACTTAGTCATCGTGACTAAGGCCTGCACACATTAAACATGATATTATTTTCAACACATGATTGGTGTGTTTCTGATCCCATATGCCATGGGAGCTTCATGGAAATCTGCTGCGGCCACAGTTGACAGCAATAGCCAAGCAAATATTGCTTATGCAACTGAAATTCAAGTGGCAAATCGACTGGGTTGCCTCAGCTGCTTCAAGTAACCTTTATTGCTTACAATTTACTGGATTACCCATGCGCGCAATAACAGCATTGACTGTGAATTTGAATGTCAAAGGGCCGCACCTGGTTCTGGCACTCAGCTAAGATGCTGAGGGTGTGCGGGTCAGCCACTCTCCCGGATCTACCCAGCAACGTCAGATTAGGCGCGTGAGATTTTGAATTCTGCGCTGACAGCCACGCTGCCACAAGAGAGCCCAGCGCTCCCAAACCACCGGACACAATAACATTGCCTGCATCACAGCAAGGAGACAGGTCAGTCATTCAGATAGTAACCTTTAATAAGCCACAGGAGGCTGATCAATACACTACTGGTACTTCAGAACCAAGCATGTGTCCGCACATTCGGGCAAAATCTGAGGATTCAGTGAAAAACTTGAGCTCATGGCATTTAAGTGTCACTCAGGCATTGCAATGAATGCACGTCACACGATGCAGATGGATTATGGTTCGGTGACTTCAAGTCAGGCCTTGGGCAGCCCTTTCCCTTAGCAGTCTAGCAACATCGGTACTGCATTTGTATATCATGCTGTTGCTGATCACATGACCCGGAAATGAGCTTATAGGTAGTGTCTGCAGTCTGCTTTTGTGCAGACCATGCTACATAAAAATGCTATGGGACTATCAAAAATACTGGTCAATGGCCCTTGACAGCAGGTATTACTCACGTGGAGGCGAGCCAAAAGTGGCGGCTGGAGGGGTTGATGAAAGTGGCAGCAGCCTGGGTACGGACCACAGCCTGCTCTTAAGCTCCGGTCCGTGGATGTCCGTAAACGGAGCTGCCACCTGATGATGCACAACTTCATTAGGAGTGAACATTGCAGACAAAGCTTATTCAGAACAGCACGCAAACTGAATAGAAAGGTCCTGTTCGCTACCGATTAGACACTGTTCCGTCCTCACAGAATTCCGGTGTCGATACCTGTCCTTATGCAAACTTTTTGCAAATGCCTCACAAAGAGATGACTCCTTTTCTGGCAAACTGCATAGTTTTGTGCAATTGCCTGATCACTGGACGATGACTGATTCTGAGCGCGTACCTGATCAGGCGTTGGGGTCCCCCCGTCCCTGCTGTGCCCCCCCATCTGCCACTCCCGGCCGCCCATCTCAGCCGCCGCTACCTGTGCAGGATAACATAATACATTGTTCAAAATCAGATTTGAAACTCAAATGTCCTGGCATGCAGATGTCGGCAAAGCCGGCCACAAGGTGCTTGTTTGCAATCGAGCATGTGAATCAGACATGGGCTGACCGCATAGATCAAGTGCAAGCATATTTGCTTTGAGGCCATTTCTTCACCTCGAGGCCATTTTTATGCACATTTCCACAATGCCTGTACAGCTAAAAACGAACAACGTTTTCACTGGCATGGAAATTAGTCCTTGGTTAAAGAAAACAACAGCACCTTCAGCAGCGCCCATGCAGGGGCAGCAGAGAGGCCTGCAGAGGATGGCGCTCCACAAATTTCTCTGCTCTGGTCCCCGCTCCTTCCTCCCCTTGTTGCCAGACATATCCTGCCTCCGCCCTTAGCGCCTGCCAGCAAGGACTGCACAGCGCAGCAACACACTCTTGAACGCCATGCAAACATTTTCATTAATTAAGAACATATTACACGCTTCTCCTGCCAGAGGCAAGTGCGTCTGCAGACAAGCTGCAGGTAAAGGCTGCCATAGATCCTACCCCTTGATGGACATGCCAGATCCAATAACGACCCAATCAACCGTGGGCGGGGTGCTCAGTATTTATTCGGCTTGCCGGGCAAGCCCCCTAAAGACCTCGTTTTACTCTGATGTAATTCAATGTAATGTATTCAACACTTGTAATTCTTCAGCCATGGCCAAGGCTGGAAAAAGTAACTGCACCGCCGACTTGATCAACTCAGCAAGTTTAACGCGAAGCTGTAAGTGAAATTTGAAGCTTGCCTGTAGGTTACGCAAATGGTGCTCTGCATGCTGGCCAGCGCGCTGCAGCTCCTCAATTGGCGACGCAGTTTTGTGTCTTTGCCAGGAACGCTTCATGCTGGATTTGCTGTTCTCCTTGCCGTTAGTCAGCAGCCACGTGGCGACAGGCTGACTGCGCTGCCTGCTGTCGCATAAAAAAATAAATGAATATACTGTCAAAACGCTTTTTCCGCCCTTCATCCACCCTGCAAACTTATATCTCTTTGTATCCAGAAGCAAAAATGGAGAAATGGACCCACCATTACCGTCCAAAATCTAAGATCAAGCAGATTTGTCACAACCTTGAACCCTAAGCCCTGCACAGAAAGAGTAGGGTATTGCCTAATCTGGACATAGATGTTCATTAAGTTTCCGACATAGATAGTTGTCGGCCCTTCATCCACCCTGAAAACTAGATTCCCCAACGTATTTGGATAGAGACAAAGGCATGCCTTCCATGCTCTTTTAAATCCTTGAACCTGATCAGGTCAGACTCAAAGCCTTGGGTGAAAAATGGGTAGGGACATTGCCTGTTTTGGCGCGCTGATGTGGCGGGGTAGTCAGCGCATGTCATGGCCTGCCACTGCACCTGATAGCTGATGTTTGCCGCTGCCAGAGCCGGCTTTGCCTTTTTCGCTGCTGGCATCACCTTGGCTAGCAGATTCGAGATCTGCACAGAAAGCACAATACAATGTTGGATGCTGGCAATTCTGAGCTGGCCAGAGCCGGAAACTCCTTCAAAACAGCCACCACCACCACCAGAGCTAGGTGTTAAAAGCTGAAACGGCAAGGCATTTGAAATCCGGTATTTGAAATTCTGCATGCAGATTGTATTTGATAGATACGCACAACATGGGTGTTGTACACATTGCAGTTGGGGCAAAGAAGATGCCCGGCCTGGAACCGAATCACTTCAAGTGATCATTTCCAACCAAAGCCATCGAAAAAAATTTGGTGCTTTAAAAAAAAAATCTCCCTACACCTCAGCACCGCATGACAAGTACCCACTGGCAAATGGGAATGGCATGTAAAAGATAAGTAAACAGAGACACCAAGCAAATAGAGTAGACCGCGCCTGCATGAGAGGCCCTCCGTTCTGCGAAACCCAGTGCATGTGGTTAAGCGTGGAGTTGTCGGCGTTCCCTCCGTCCGGTTGCGCCACGCAAAAACCCGACGGCGTTCCCTCCGCATGGACAGATCCTGTTCTGGCGCCCACGGCCACCGGCACCCTGCAGCAGAACGTGTTAAGGTAGTCTTAGATGTAATGTTGAATCTCATGCCCAGGTTCAAAGAGATACCGGTTCTTGCTCTCCTGTGCTATACTGTCTTATGCAATAGTCCCCTCGGATAGATCAGATCATCTCTTCACATCCAGTCTAGAGGTCCAGAGCTTTGTGCATCGCCCCTTTGTTCCTAAAGCATGTACTGCTCATTCCTGGAAACCCCCATTCCCACAGGCTTGCTACTACAGTGTCTAACCCCTGAAATCTTGGTGTAAACACAAACCTGTCTGCAGTCTCAGCAACACATAAATGCACCACTCGGTCAGAACACTTTTTGGGGACCGTATATACGGCCGAATATATGGTAATACGGTATTGTAATATATGGAATACGGTCAAGAACGGCCTATTTCGGCCGAAAACACCGAATATACGACTGAATATTCACCGTATGCCGAATGGCCGAATCCGTATGGTGCAACTATGCAGCAACAACTGCCAAGCAATTTTCTGCAGGGCAGTTTATCGGGCATGTCGCAATACCCCACCTGACATACTGAATGGGCTCTCCGGCGGGAGGCACCGCCGCAAGATGGATGCATGCGTCCCCCAGTGCTGGGTGGACCCCGTAGCCGGCAGCATCCTGTTTAGGCAACGCCTGAGCCGCCCAGTTGGCCGCCACCTGGCGTTTACTCATCGGCCCTGCCGACACAATTTGCACAACTTTTAGTTCAGAAATATGCATGTGAGGGATGCACTTGAGGTAAAACAACACTGTTTGCTGAACCTGCATCTTTGGGGCAAAAACAAAGAGAGATGCAAAAAGGTGTCACAACAGCCAGGATAGTGTGCTTACCAGGTAGTTGTGCCGACTGCAGAGAAAGAATAATTCCAGTGAGATGTGTGTTTTGAGTCACAGCGGCGGCTGCATGCGCTGAGTCAGCAGGCAGCATCTGAGTCAGCACTCCGCTGAGGTGGACCTGGTCGCTTTTCAGCTGCACAGTGCCTTCCCTGCAAGAGGTGCATCATGTACTAAAGCAACGGCTTACCATGCGCCCGTGCACTTGTTTCTAAACGAGCTGCACATGAAGTAAAAACGTAAAGTGCAGCGCACACAGGTCTTGTAAGCTGAGTTCGGGTCCCTAAAAATTGCCAACCGGCAGCCCTGGTTTTCCAGGTTTTGGAAAGGCAACAGAGGCATGGTGGCAGTGCAAACTTCCGTACGCTAGAGCAAACCAGCTTGGTTTGACCAAGCGTCAACGCTGAAATCATGCCGCACCGTGGATGCATTGTGCAAGTCAGCTTCTGGGCAGCGGTGCAAACCCCCAAGCGGCAGGGGGCGGTAATGGAGGCTCCGGCCAAAACTGGCATTGCGCCCAAATTGGCAGCGGCCAGTGCAGCTGCGGCGGCAGCTGCAAACTCAAAGAGGCCTGCGCCTGGTAACAGCGCTCGCCCCATGACCTGCACACAGAAATCCCTCAGAATTTGACCTCTGAAATATTGAATTAGGCCCCGGCTGGCGGGGGGCGGTATAAGTACTGAGCACCATGCCCACGGTTGATTGGGTCTTGCTTGGATCTGGCGAGTCCATCAAGGGGTAGG
>JADEYI010001281.1_pt1 | contig 20117 bp, 14 predicted proteins | sample 8542331 | NCBI WGS metagenome assembly JADEYI01 (sample SAMN16510988, study PRJNA670497) | mine drainage metagenome | isolation source: biofilm near Copperflume 1 | place: Germany: Marsberg coppermine Kilianstollen | collected 2018-02
TCCCCGCAGATTATACCTGGGACCTGGAGAGCATATACTCCACTGATGATGACTGGGAACAATCGTTTCAATCATTGGCGCGACGCTTGCCGGAGCTTGAGGCTCTACAGGGGACACTGGCTCAGAGCGGGCAGGCCCTCTTACACGTGTTGCAGGCGCGCGACACGGTGTACGAGCAACTGGAAACGCTCTTTGTCTATGCCTCTATGCGCAAAGATGAAGACACCACCAACAGCAAGTACCAGGGTATGTATGATCGCGCCATGCAATTGTTTGTGCGCGTTTCGACGGCTTTTTCATTTCTCGAACCAGAAATCCTGGCCCTCCCTCAGTCCACGCTGAATGGCTTTGTTCAGGAAATCGCGGGCTTGCAGGAATACAGGCATGAGTTAGATACTATAAGCCGCAAACGCCCGCATGTGCGTTCTGCCGAGGTCGAGGCGGTGCTGGCGGCTACCGGCGAGATTTCCGAGGGGCCTGATTCCATCTTCTCTATGATTGATAACGCTGATCTGCGCCTGCCGCTCATTAAGGATGAAGCCGGGGAAGAAGTACAGCTAACCAAGGGCAATTACCTGACCTATATTCGCAGCACGGACCGGCGCGTGCGCAAGGAAGCATTTGATGGGATGCATAGCGCGTTCCTCAAGCAGCGCAACACGATTGCCGCGACTCTCTCTGCCAGGATAAAAGCGGATATCTTTCATACTCGCCAGCGCGAGTATGGCTCGTGCCGCGAACTTGCCCTGTCGCACTATAACATTCCGGTCAGCGTTTATGATAACCTGATCAATACGGTCAGCGAGCATATTCCGGTGCTCAATCGCTATATGGAATTGCGCAAGCGTATCCTGGGCCTTGACGATTTGCGCATGTACGACCTGTACGTTCCGATTGTGGATGATACGGACGATGAGATTAGCTACCAGCAGGCTTGCGATACTGTTGTAAGAGGCCTGGCTCCCCTGGGTGAGAACTACGTCAGTATCTTAAAGACCGCTTTTCAACAACGCTGGATTGACGTGTATGAGACGCCCGGCAAGCGCGGGGGCGCGTATAGCGGCGGCGGCTACGCTACACGTCCGTTTATCCTGCTCAATTATCAGAATAAGCGTGACAGTATGTACACGCTGGCGCACGAGCTTGGACACTCGATGCACTCCTTTTTCTCGCGCCGCAACCAGCCCTTTCACTATGGCGACTATAGCATCTTTGTCGCCGAAGTCGCTTCGACTCTCAACGAAAACCTGCTCACCGACTACCTGCTACGCACCAGCAGCGATCCAGCCGTGCGCCTGGCTATTCTGAATCAAACGCTCGAAGACATCCGCGGCACGCTTTTCCGCCAGACCATGTTTGCCGAGTTTGAGCAGCGCGTGCATAGCAGCGCCGAAAAGGGCGAACCCCTGACGGCGGATAGCCTGAGCGAAATGTATCATCAACTCAATCAGAAATATTACGGCGGCGTCGCTACAGTTGACGAACTGATTGGTATTGAATGGGCGCGCATCCCCCATTTCTACAGCAGTTTCTATGTCTACCAGTACGCGACGGGCATTTCCGCCTCCATCGCCCTGTCGCAACAGATTCTGCGCGAAGGCCAACCTGCCGTTGACCGCTATCTGAAGTTCCTCTCGTCAGGTTCGTCAGATTACAGCATCGAACTTCTCAAGAAAGCTGGCGTCGATATGACCTCGCCCGAACCTGTGCGCCAGGCCTGCCAGCAATTTGAATCGTACCTGAAACAGATGGAGGATTTGCTTGGAGCATAATCAAAGCGACTACAATCAACGTTTGATTGAGGAGTTCCGAGCCGACCGGAGCAACAATGGTGGGGCCTTCAAAGGTAGACCGTTGCTCCTGTTTGCGCCGATCACCAGGCGAAAATAACGCGCCAGATTCCGGTGATCGCGCTGGAACGAAGAGATGGTTAAAGACGGGCGGCCAACAGCCAGGGCGAGCTTTCACTGGTAGGTTTTTTTAGGATAGGGGCCAGCGAGTGGGAGGTGTCATCCCTTCACTGCGCTCAGGTCTGTCATCCTGAGCGCAGCGAAGGATCTCTGGTCGGCAGCGCGCAGATCCTTCGCTGCGCTCAGGATGACAGACCTGAGTACCGGTGTGTTCAATACACCGGCGAGTGAAAGCCCGCCCTGGCATCCTACTCGATCAGCGTACCCAGATGCTGCCAGAAAAAGGCCCGTTCGCTTTCGTAAGGGAGCAACTTAAGCGCTTCCTGGGGAGAAAACCAGCTCACTTCAACGAAGCGTGGATCGAGAGGAAGCCGGGAATGACTGTTGCCCGGCGCGTATGCCAGGAAGAAGTGTATCGTTTTCTCTTCCACATCTCCATTGCTCTTCAGGGATTCCCGCGTAATCGTACCGAGGTGCGTAATCAACTGGACGTTCTCCAGGCCCGTCTCCTCGTAAATCTCGCGCAGGGCGGCCTGCTCGATAGTCTCTCCCGCTTCAACGTGACCCTTTGGCAATACCCAGGAGTTGGTTGTCTGCGCGTGTTGAGCAAGCGCGATTTTTAATGTGCCGTCAATTTCCCGCAGGATGATGCCACCTGCCGAAGTTGCTGTTCTCGTTGCCATCTCTACCTTTCTTGAGCGTCTCAGGCTCCCCTGGTTCCCAGTCGTGTCCCTTCAAACATCACGGCGTATCCCACTCTCTCCCATCTCTCTCGATCAACTCCTCGGCTTCCTTTGGCCCCCAGGTTCCTGCCGGGTACGTATGCACTGAGTCGGCGGGCATACTCTTCCAGCCATTGATGATGCTGTCCACGATGCGCCAGGATGCCTCAACTTCGTCACGACGAATAAAGAGCGTCGAATCACCTATCATGGCATCGGCAAGCAGGCGTTCATAGGCTTCGGGCGAAATGATTCCAAAGGCTTTAGCATACGAAAAGTCCATATCCACCGATTCGAGCTGGCGGGCCGCGCCGGGAATCTTCGCGCCAAATTTCAGCGTAATACCCTCGTCGGGTTGAATGCGGATGGTCAGGCGGTTGGGTACCAGGCCCTTTGTCTCCGAAGGTTTGTAGAGCTGGTGTGGCACGCGCTTGAACTGGATGGTCACTTCGGTACTGCGCGCGGGCAGGCGTTTGCCGGTGCGAATGTAGAAAGGCACATCGGCCCAGCGCCAGTTTTCGATGAATAGTTTTAACGCCACATAGGTTTCTGTCGTTGAATTGGGTGCAACCCCCTTTTCTTCTTTGTATGCGGGAACGGACTCGCCATCGACCACGCCTGCCGTGTACCGGGCGCGCACTGTATTGCTGGCTACTTGCTCCTGGCTGAGCGCGGGAATGGCCCGCATGACTTTTACCTTTTCGTCGCGTATGGCGTCCGCGTCAAATGCTACCGGAGGTTCCATCGCTGTCAGGCAGAGCACCTGCATGATGTGGTTCTGCACCATATCGCGGATCGCGCCGGACTCCTCGTAATATTCAGCGCGCGTGCCGATACCCAGGCTTTCAGCCACCACAATCTGCACATGATCGATATACTTCTGGTTCCACAGCGGCTCAAAGATGCCGTTGGCGAAGCGCAATGCCAGCAGGTTCTGCACCGTTTCCTTGCCCATGTAGTGGTCGATGCGGTAGGTTTGATTCTCACGGAAGACCCGCGCCAGCTCGCGATTGAGCTTTTGCGCGGAGATCAGATCGCGCCCGAAAGGTTTCTCGATGATGATACGTGTCCAGGATTCCTCGTCACCGTTATTGTGCTGCTGGCGCGCCAGGCCCGCGCCGCCAAGCTGGTGAATAATCTCGGAATCGGTCGTCGGCGGCGTCGCGAGGTAAAAGAGACGATTCCCCCTGGTGCCTTTTTCCTCGTCCAGCCGTTCGAGCAGGTCGGCCAGCTTCTGATAGCCTTCGCGATCATTAAAGTCTGATTGGCAATAAAAGAGGTTTTGGGCGAAAGCTTTTTGCGCTTTTTCGTCTAATTTATCGCCGGGTGCCATAAATTTGTTGACCGAATCCAGCGCCATTGCTCGCCATTGCTCATCGGTCATAGGGCGACGCGCGAATGCCACGATACAGAAACTCTGGGGCAGTGGGTGATCATGCATCATATGAGCCAGAGTAGGCAGCAGCTTGCGCTGTGTCAGATCGCCTGTTGCGCCAAATATAACTACCGCGCACGGCTCCGGCGTCTGACCATTTTGCCAGATCGTATGTTGTTTCAACGCTACTTCAGGTTGAACTACTTGTTCCATTGAAAAACTCCTCATTTGTGAATTTCAGGCTGTAAAGAATATACCGCAAAGGTACGCATTCGTAAAGTGACAATACATGCTAGTTCGTGGTAAAAACTGATCTACCCGTTAAGTTTTTCGTATGGTATCCTGGACAAGTGTGTTCACGCAGCTTAGAATACGTTACAACACGCACGCGATGCGGCTTTTCCAGACAGAATCGAATCAACAGTAGCCTGGTTGAGGAGTCAATATTTTCAGGAGGGCTTTTATGGAGCGCTATGACATGACCATTATAGGTGGGGGATCGGGTGGGTTGACGGCGGCCCGCATCGCGACTGCGTTGGGCGCGAATGTTTTGCTGGTGGACAAAGAAAAACTGGGTGGAGATTGCTTGAATTATGGCTGCGTGCCGAGTAAAAGCCTGATCCATGTCGCCAGGGTGGCGCAGCAGGCCAGGGATGCGGCTAAACTGGGACTGATGCCGGCCAGTCCTGGCGTAGATATGGCGAAAGTCTCGGCCTATGTGCAGGGCGTGATTAGCCGCGTGGCTGAAGCCGAGCATGTCTATTCCGAAGGCGTCACCGTCAAGTTCGGCCATGTAGCCTTTAAGTCACCGACCGAACTGGATTTGAATGGCGAGAGCCTCTACAGCCGAAATACCATCATCGCCACCGGTTCGCGCCCCGTCGTTCCCGGAGTCGAGGGGCTGGCCGAAACAGGCTACCTGACCAACGAAGGCGTCTTTGACCTGACTCGCCTGCCGGCTTCACTTGTCGTAGTTGGCGGCGGTCCCATGGGCGTTGAACTGGGCCAGGCATTTCGACGCCTGGGCGCGCAGGTCACGATTATCCAGGGACCGACGCGCATCTTGCCCCGAGAGGATACGGAGGTTTCGCAAGCGATCGCAGGTGTCCTCAAATCCGAAGGCATCGAGGTTGTCACCAATGCCCGTTTTATTAAAGCCAGCCGCAACGGTGACAGGAAGCTCGTAACGGTGAAACAGGGCGACGACCTGCTCTCGTATGCAGCTGATGAGATTGTGCTGGCTCTGGGACGGCAGCCAAATGTAGATGGCCTGAACCTTGAAGCGGCGGGCATTAAGTTCGATGTCGAAGCTATTCAGGTCAATGACTATCTCCAGACGACAGCGAATAACGTGCTGGCAATTGGCGATGTCATTGGTGGCTACCTCTTTACGCATGTGGCGGCGTACCAGGCGGGTCTGGCGGTGCGCAATGCGCTCGTTCCGGTGGCAAAGAAGAAGGTCAATTATCGCGTCGTTCCCTGGTGTACTTTCACCGACCCCGAAGCGGCGCGTGTCGGCCTGACCCCCGGCGAAGCCGGGAAGCAGTATAAACAGGTGCGTGTCGTGAAGTTCCCCTGGGCGGAAATCGATCGCGCCCAGACCGAGGGCGAGACGGTTGGCTTCATCAAGCTGGTGCTGGCGGGCAAGAAAGACGAAATCGTGGGAGCGCATATGGTAGGCGCGCGCGCGGGGGAGATGCTGGGCGAGTTGTCACTTGCCATGCGGCATAACCTGACCCTCAACGATATCCTCGATACCATCCACGCCTACCCCACTATGAACACCGGCATCCAGCAGACCGTCTTTGAAGCGTATCTCGCAGGTTCCTCTATCGCCAGCAACCGCAAGATCATACGAGCCATTAGTAGTTTTCGCGGGCAAAAATAAGAATAGAGGAATGAAAACTGCCAGGAGCGGGTTCCTGGCAGTTTTCATTCCTCTTCCTTACTTTTTTTGAGGAGCGGGTGGGCGGAAATAGCGAGCATGTGTATTCAGGCGCGTAAAGATAAAGGCGAACACTGCGCATATCGCGAGGGGGGATATGATTGACCAGTAGATGGACAGCTTCATCACGGTATACAACCCCAGCGCCATAATTCCGTACACCATAAGAAGCACGGTAGTCAGGGCGGTGACTACTGTGGCGAAGCGCGTGCGTAAATGAGCGTCGATCATTTTTTGTCGCAATTTGCTCTGCTCGCTCATACGCTTTTGCTCTTCAAAAACCTTCTGTCGTGCGTTGAAGAGATTCTCGCGTTCCTGCGCCAGCGCCTGCTCAAGCATCTCGTTTTTGCGTTGCGCCTGCCGCATGAGCGCCATCAGTTCAGCCACGTGCTGATCTTCCGTTTGTTTGACCTGAAACTCCAGCGTCTTGACCACATCGTGCAAAATGGGCGGTGTATGTTCGGGAGAAAGCACCATTGTTTGCGCAGCTTCCGTCACCAGTTTACCGGCCTCCTCCTCCACAGCATCCTGGAATGAGTGATAGAGTTCCTGGTAACGCTGCTCCAATTCCTGGAATATTTGTTGTTTCTGGTTGAGTTCGTCCATCATTTCACGCAGATGGCTTTGATACTGCTCGATCTCTAACTGGTGAGCGTGGTGGATGGTCTCGACTTCCTGATCAAATTGCGCCTCTGCCTCGCTGTATTGCGCGATACGGCTTTGTAATTCTTCTATTTCATGATGCAAGCGGCGATTCTCATCGCGCACCTGGGTAAGCTGGCGCGCGCTCAGTTTTCCATTGGACGCATCGCCGGGGATAACTGGTAAGATATCGGTTGTGCGGTTGCGCTTCTCACTGAGGATGACTTGACGGCTCAGATGTCGCGCATAGCGGTCGTATGATTCTTTGGCTAAAGTGCCGTTCGTATCATATGTTGACATCGTTTCTCTCCCTCGAAACCGGCGTTGCGCACAGAAAATGATCGTATCGCACGTTATGCGCCCATGAATAGACGAAATGACATACTCTCTCCTTCTCAATTATGCACAGTATAACGGAATTTTGCAAGTGGTTTTTTTCTAAAATATGAAATGCTTTTCTAAAGAGAGAGAGAAGGGGGCAAGAAAACATCCTCGAATGTATCATGTGTGATAAGATTGTGATTGTAATGAAGGAAACCAGGTCTCTATATTCAACGTCAAGCAAGGGAGCTATGTCCGAATTTCAAGTATCATCGCGAATAATGCAGCCTCCTGGTTCTGCAAGGAATCGTCCTCGTATTAAGTGGTGGGCGTATGCTATCATGCAGCGCGTCATTACCACCCTTATCGTTGTTTTCCTTGCCATTGTGCTTGGCAAGGTCGGGCTTTTCTATATGTTCTTTGTCCTGCTTCCTGTGGGAATGAGCATGGTTATATCGCGTAGCCAGCTTTCCAGGCTTCTACATGGTACTTTTCTCTATGGCGTGTTCACCATTTGCCTGGCCCTCATGTATTATGGCAGCGTCACTGTAATAGAAATATTCATTCATACGCCCGGATTTGGATTGCTATATCGCCTTCAAGGTCCTCCTATACCACTGTACATCGTTGTTACTACCACGTTGGCCTGGGCTATCGCTCTTGCGCCTCTGTATAATTACGTCCAGGGGATGATCGACCGGCGTTTCAACCTGCGTGATTTCGAAGCGGCTCGAGCTGTTGAAGCTTTTACCTCGGCCCTGCGTGAAGAAATTGACCTGGAAAAAGTACGTGATGGATTGCTCGCCGTTGTTCAGAAAACCATGCGCCCCCTCAGCGCATCTGTCTGGGTGAGTAAGCCGGCGCAGGTTGATACAGGAAGTATGCCAGCACGCGCTGAATGGGGTATAAATAACCGGCAGAGACAGCACGGAGCAATAACTAATGAGCAACCAGCGCCTGTAGTTGAAGAGTTGTACAAAACCTCGCCTTTCGATATTATGATTGCTGCCGATGATCCGATGAGAGCGTTTGCTATGAGTCACTCCGGTTCGATAGAAGTAGCACGGCTTCAACTCGATTCGCTCATGTTGCGTATCTTGCGAACAAACGATGTGGAAATTGCGCTGCCATTGATTAGCCAGGGTGAGTTGATTGGCCTGCTAACTCTTGGGCCTCGCCTGGATGGACAGAAATATGCTCGCGCAGACCGCAGCTTGCTCGATACACTGGCCGGTCAAGTTGCGCCTGCGCTGCGTGTGGCGCAACTGGCGCAGGAGCAGCAAATGCAAGTACGCGAACGCGAACGCATCGAGCAGGAATTACGCACCGCTCAGGAAATCCAGCACACTTTTTTGCCCAAAGAGGTGCCTGATTTCCCAGGGTGGCAGCTCGTTCCCTATTACCAGTCGGCGCGTGAGGTTGGAGGCGACTTCTACGATTTTCTCCCTTTCGCAGATGGCCGATTGGGCATTGTCATCGGTGATGTCACCGATAAAGGCGTTCCCGCCGCACTGGTGATGACTGCGACGCGCACCATGCTGCGTACCGCCGCTCACGAGAAGGCTTCGCCTTCGGAGGTATTAGCGCGAGTCAACGACCTGCTTTTTAGCGATATTCCGCCCAACATGTTTGTCACCTGCTTCTACGCGCTGCTGAATCCCGAAAGCGGGCACATGCGCTTTGCCAACGCGGGACATGAGCCGCCTTTTCGTCACACTGCTGGCAGCGCCGAGGAACTGTGGGCAACGGGTATGCCGCTTGGTATGATGCCCGGCACATGTTATGAGGAGTATGAAACTACTCTAGAGCCTGGAGAAAGCCTCATATTCTATAGCGATGGCCTGGTAGAGGCTCATAATTCCAGGCGCGAGATGTTCGGTTTTGCTCGCCTCAAATCCCTGCTAGAAGAACAGGGCAACGGAGTATCGCTCATCGATTCCCTGCTTGATGAACTCCAACGCTTTACCGGCGACGGGTGGGAGCAAGAGGATGATGTGACCCTGGTAACTCTGCGCAGAGCGACACTACAAGAGTCACCTGATGCGCGGAATTTTCAGGAAGCAGAGACATCAGGGTAAGCGTCGCCAAGATAGTGTGCTACAAAACCCTGCAAGGTTTCTATGTACTTTTGCGGGTTATCGCCGTATGCCGCGCAGTGATTCGACCCCTCGGCAAAGTAGGTTTGCAGCGGAATGTTATGCCTTTGTGCTTGCTCGACGATTTGACGAGCATGGGTGAAGGGTATGTACTTGTCATCTGTTCCATGGATAAGCAGGACCGGCGGAATGTGAAAATCGCGCGATTTCCGCAAGCCTGTGCGCCATCTTTTCATGCTGCCAGCCGGGTGCGCGATGAGCCTGTGACCAAAACGCAGGCGAAACACTGGTCTGCTGAACGCGACCGTTCCCCAGGAGATGGCTGAAAACATGCTTTTCAACCAGCGCAGGGACGGAGACCAGGAGTGGCTTAACTCCAACAATTGCCAGTGGACGAAACTGCGTAAGATGGTATCCAGGTGCGCATAGGGGCTGTCGGCCACTATAGCGACAACGTCAGGATGCGGCGGCATCAGCAGGGCGATGGCGGCGCCCATCGAGAAGCCATGCAGGATGATCTTGCCGGGCAGGGTTTCTTCCTGCTGGAGAGCGACGGCAATAGCAGCTTCCAGATCGTGGACTTCCGCGTTGCCGCCGGACGTGTTGGCGCTTTCGCTGTTCCCATGCCCGCGAAAATCGAAGAGCAGAATATTGTAGCCGCTATGATATTCGAGAGTTGCCACCGGGCGCAGGGTCGCGCCTGAGACCCGGTAGCCATGACAGATAATGACGGTGGGGGCGGCATGAGGCTGCGCCCAGAACTCGCCGTAGAGCAGTTTCCCATCGTTCGTGTGGAAAAAAAGTGTGCGCTGAAGTGCAGCGGGTGGGTCTGGTAGTGCTTCGGGCATTTTCCAGGGGAACTGTGTTACATCAATCACGAAATGTGGCCGTGAAAATTCTTCTACAAAAAGACGCGCCAGTATAAAAAGGCCGGTAGTTGCTGCGATGCCCATAACACTGCCACCGGCTACCAGGCTCACGATCCAGTGACGCTTGTTCAATTCGTGGGCCACCTTTCCATGCTTTTGATTACGTTCGACACTAGATTAGATCAATGTGATACGCATAAAGTGTCATGAATGGCAGGATACCCTTTTTCAGTGTGTTGGAGGAATCGTTAGCGTTGGTAGCCTGACAGGCGTGCCTGTACCGACCGGCGTTGGCGAGCCGGTCGGTGTGCCCGGTGGCGTTGCCGAATTGGTTGGGGATGGCATGGCTGTAGTGTTTGGCGTCGGCGATGCCACGATAGCCGTAAAGAAGGCCTCCGATGTGAGCGTACATGGTGTGACATTGGGAATGCTAAAGGTTATCTGGATAAGCACCACACGGTTAATGGCGCTTGCCAGGATAGGTATGGAGAAAACGGCCAGTCCATCGCTGGTGGTGGTGGTTTTCTCGGTTGAAGTGGTGCCATCAGGCCAGAATACTGTAGCGACTGCCGACGCTCCATTTACCCCGACAGGATTGCCATCAACCGTGCGCGTGTATTTACCATAGACATTGACAACACTATTTGGACTGTAGACGGGCGTGGTGTCGGTTGCCCAACCGCCACAATAATACGGAGCCAGCCCCGGAGTGGGCGATGCATTAAATTGCCCGAACACGACGGTGAGTGTCGCAACCGGCGTGCCAGGAACGGCCTGTGTGGTGTCACTACCGCACGCCACCACAATTACTGTCAACACTACAAGCACGAAAATACCCACGCTTTTTACTAGCATAGATCGCGATGTTTTATTTCTGTCTGGTTGAGCTTGCATATATGTAATAGAACCCTTATCTGCCTGAGTATCTTGCAACTGTGCGCAATCATGGAATAGTATAGCATGACCCGCCGATTGTCACGTCTGAAGCGCATTTCCCTGCCATAAAAGTACTAGCTATCCCTGTTCAAAATCGTTATTCGTATACAATGAACGAACGCGCACCAGCCAATTGTTTCATAAAACACACCCCGTTCTGTCTGGCAGAGAGTAAACGATCTATAGCCAGTAGCGACGCCCCTTGCGGGCGTCCCGTCTCCGTATGTTATCGGGGGAAAACATGGGGGAATACGGACTGGACGCCCGCAAGGGGCGTCGCTACCATCTGGGGGCAAGCCCCGCCCTGGCTTCGTCGAGGGAATACGGACTGGACGCCCGCAAGGGGCGTCGCTACTGGCTTACAATCACGGTTAGATTCATATTAGGATGAACTGTACAGAGTAGTTTAAAACTGCCACTGGTATTGAATGGCCCGACCATACTGCTGTCATTGCCGTTGAGCGTCACATTGACGGTTGGCGCGCCCGATTCTGCTTTCAGAACCTGGTTGTTTCCGTTCCACGTGCCATTCTTGATGATGTGTAACACGGCAACATCATCGATGAGGTTGACGGACTGACCTTTGCTAATTGTGATGGAAGGCTGGAGAAAGTTCGATCCCGCCATATGCACCGTTGGTCCCGTTGGCACGTTGCTCTGATCATAGATGCCGCACGCGGCAATGGTCGTCGTCAAAACACCTAACAGGACTACCCCTACAAAGACCTTTTTATACATAGACTGTTCCTTTCAAAATGCCAAAAGTATCTTTTGCGGCAAACTCACCTGTGAGCCTGATGATAGAGGATCATGTGGTAATCCACTCTAGTATCATAGCAAAAAATCGGTGAGAGCTACCAGATGAGAGGAAACTGGCTTTCAAAAAAATATCCCAGGCCGCTTACCTGCGGGCCGGGGATATCCTATCAATCGCATAGTAGCGCATACGGGAGTCGAACCCGTGATCTCCGCCTTGAGAGGGCGGCGTCCTGGACCACTAGACGAATGCGCCTTGTCTGATGCGCCATTATCATAACTGGTGGCATCGTTTTTGTCAAGAGCATTTTTGCTCTCTCTGCTGGCTAACCGCCCAGCGTTTCGCGCTGCACAGCCGGACCGGCTAGAAAAGAGGCGATGATGGCGACCGCCGCAAAGGGCAGGATCACCGAGAAGGCCAGCGTGATACTGCCACTGTGACTGAACAGCAGGCCGATTAATGGGGGGCCTACCAATATAGTTGGCGTTGAATACATGCTTGCCAGTCCCTGCGCAATTCCTTTGCCCACACCTTTCAGGCGAGCGGCTTCATTGAATACCGAGGTGTAGGGGATAGTTGAGCCTGAGGCAATCATCGCTATGCCGAGCGCGGTCAACGGGGCGAAACTAAGCGGCAGCGCGAGCAAGAGCACTCCTGCGCCGCCCAGGATCGTGCCAACGCGCAGCAGCGGGATAGCTCCGATTACGCGCCGCGCGATCAAGATTCCGCCCAGGGGACGGAAGAACACGCCGGAGAGCAGCGCGATGGAACCGAGCGTAGCCGCCAGGCCAAGCGTCAGGCCATACTGGTGAGCAAGATACACCGCTATCCATGCGGCGATAGCATTGCCCAGTCCAAAGGTTCCCATGTGCGAAAGGCCAAGCGACCAGACCGCCGGAGAACGCAATCCGGCTCGCACATCGATTTTTTGACGCTCGTGCGGCTGAAAACCGTCATCAACTAGCAGCCACACAACTATCGAAGCAATGCCCAGCAATCCCCAGCTTAAGAACGCGCCTTGCCAGTTGAACCGCGTTGCCAGCAGAGGGGTAAGCAGCAGTCCAAGACCAGAGCCGATCTGCACCGAGCCGCCATAGAGTCCCTGACCCACCGACGCATATTTCCCCAGGCTGGCTGCAACACCCGCTCCTGCCACAAAAGTGCCGCCCGAGCCAAATCCGATAAGCATACGACAGGCCAGTATCCAGGTGAGGTTGGGAACGAGGGGCAGCAAGATGCCCCCCAGCACCAGCACAAAGCTAAAGCCAACCAGGACCGGGCGCGGCCCGAAACGGTCGGTAAGCGCGCCCGCGGGTATATACATACATGCCAGGCCCAGAAAGAGAAAAGTTGATAGAAGTCCAGCCTGTCCCCCATTGATATGCAATTCTTTACTTAACAGAGGGATGAGTGGGCCATAGTTGGTGTAGTTGACCGCCACTACCACCGAGGTGACACAGGCCGCGAATATGCGCAGTGGGACGCTGGAAGGGCTGCGCAGTGGGCGCGCTTCGGACCCGATTGCCAAATCAGAAATATCTGGACGCGGATGGGACATATACGGCCTGCTCCTTGCTAATGAGATGCGTCAAGCGTTCGCAAGAGATGAAGAAGAGTTCTGCGGGTGATTCGCCGCAGGCGAATCACCCGCAGAACTCTTCTTCATCAATCTGCTACCGCAGGCGGCAAGCAAAGATTACTCTAGATGGCGTTGTAATGGTAATAAGCATTGTACAATAAAAAGGTAAGGTACCAGATTGGTTCTAATAGATAGTCAGTGTGAAGTCCCTTGGCTTCAGGCAGAGGCAGGAAACGCCGCCTTCGTGGATAAGTTCTTGCTGAGTGTGGATAGGTTCTCAAAATTTTGTTGTGCTTTCCAGTAACTCCCAGTATATTAAGGACTTCTTGCTATAATACACATTACCCGGCTATACACAAGAGCAAATCCTCTTAACGCCCTTTAGAAGCCTCACTAGACACCTGCCACAAAAAGCAACTCCTCCCTTTACATCAAGGCTGACAGCAATTGTAGAATAAAAAGAAGAGCTAGCCGAAGCTAGCTCCCTTGCTTCTAGTGCATTTCCAAGCGAGATACTAGGGCATGTGGTAGAATGAAGCATTATGCAAGCACCCCTTTATGTCCGACGGTTCACAGACGAGGAGCAGGCGGCGATCGAAGCCGGCCGTCGGTCATCACAAGGCTTTACCGTCCGCCGCTCTCAGATGCTGTTGGCCAGCGCTGCAGGACAGCCGACCACCACGATTGCCCGTCGCATGGGCTGCAATGACCAAACGGTGCGCAACGCCATCCATGCTTTTCAGCAGCGAGGACTCGCCGCGCTCCAGCCCAAATCCTCACGCCCCCACACGACCCATGAGGTCTTCGATGCGCAGGGGCGCGAACAGTTGCGTGCGCTCTTGCACCAGAGCCCGCGGACCTTTGGCAAGGACACGAGCGTCTGGACACTCGAGCTGGTCGCCGAGGTGAGTGTGGCGGTGGGCATCGCCGGTCGACAGGTGAGCGCAGAGACCATTCGGACCGCCATCGCCCGCCTGGGCATACGCTGGAAGCGGGCCAAACACTGGATCACCAGTCCTGATCCCTACTACCTCAGAAAAAAAGCCTGGCGGGACCGCCTCATGCGCCTGGTCCTCACCCATCCGAGTTGGGCGCTGGGCTTCGGCGATGAGGTGTGGTGGAGTCGCCTGGCTCAGCCCGAGCAACACCGCTGGATGGACGCTGATGCCGTGACCCGCCTGCAAGAACTGGAACGCTGCAAAGAGGACCCCGATCCCAAAGCGCTGGCGTGTTATGGCTTGCTGCTGCGCCGTCGTCCCGACCACTCCGATCAGATGCTGCTGCGCTTCGTGGATGGACGCCCGGTCAGTGCCGTCACGATCGACTTCCTGACGGCTTGTTGCCAGCAGTTGGCCGCTCTCAAGGTCACGGTTCTCGTGCTGATCTGGGATAACGCCTCGTGGCACAAGAGTCAGCTGGTGCGCACCTGGATCCACCGTCACAATCAGACCGTGAAACAGACCGGACAGGGCGTGCGCATCCTGCCTTGCCTCTTCCCCTCGAAAAGTCCTTGGCTCAACCCGATTGAGCCGAAGTGGGTCCATGGCAAACGCAACATCTCCGAGGCTGACCGCATCCTGAGTGCTGACGAACTGGAAGCTCGTGTGTGTGCCTATTACCGCTGTCCACGCGAACCTCATCTGGTTATGCCCGAAAAGGTCGCTTGATTATGCACTAGTGACGTTTCCCCCGCATTGAGAGTACCTGCAACACGAGCGTAATTGCGCTGAGGAGGAGCGCGAGAAGGATTAAGATCAAACCCATCATTGGGTTAAATCCTTTCTTTTTGGCGGCTACTATCTGGTTTTGGAGGCCTGTTTGTAACCGCTCACATCAGCGATGACGACGTTAGCTACCTGATTTATTCGTTTCTCACGAACGTTTAAACAGATCACCCATTTTATTAATGACCTCTTGTTGCTGCTCAGGTAATACATGCGCATAAATATCAGCCGTGATAGCAACCGAACTATGCCCCAACAACTCTAACACTACCTTTAAGTCGATCTTTGCAGCAAGCAAAATGGTTGCGACACTGTGACGCAGATCATGAAACCGCAGTTAAAACGAGCGGTCAGACAGAAAAAGTAACTCTCCTATCTCTTCCCTTTCCCATAATCATCTTTTTCCATGTTTACTGTCCCGTAATCTTGCTAATGTAAACTAACCAACTTTGACTTACATTGCCAAAGATAACCCCAAAATGATAGACATTGACAAGTTTTTATGTTATGACTGCTATAGGTCTGATTCGAGGTGTAGAGCATGACAATTGAAGACTACCGCATCGAGTTTGGCTGGCCGAAAAGTACGCTTTGTAAAGAGGCAGATATTGAGATGAACACCTTGCAAAGAGCAATTGATGGAAAACCGATCTTCCGCGCTACCGCCGGGAAAATCGTAGGAGCTATCAACCAGGAGTTAGTGCGTCGGGGTCGCGCTCCTATCCGCTATACCGACCTGGAAGGTGTTGTCTTTGCTGATTGACCAGCCAAATTGAGGAGGTGATGCCAAGGAACGCCTGAGCAAGAAGCCCAGGCGTTCCCCGGAGACCTTGAATTGAGATACTGTGTGTACCGCGTCAGACTCGCCAAAGTAGCCGCGATCCATACAGAAAAGCCGAAGTCCCTTTGAACTGTTGTAACACAGTGGCAGTATGACGGCTTGGTATGCCGTTTTTCCTGCCCGGACAGGCTAAGGTCTAGTGGTAGTATGCCACGAATGGCCTTGCCTGTCAATGCATGAAAGGCAGAGCTATTCATGAGTACCTTTCGGGATGACGAGATTCTCATCCAATATACGACGAAGAAAACATCCCAACCCCACCTTGCATACATGACAGTTGACCTCTCCGCGCAGGATTGCCAGTGGTACGGTCATAGCTGGCAGGAGGTCGATACAGCAGGCGCGAAGCACTGTACACAGTGTGGTATCACGGGCTATTGCCCTGGCTGCACCTCCCACCCACCACAGGAGGCATAGCCCTTTTTCTGCACGAAACATACCCTTCAGCAACATCAGGAGGTGCAGATATGACGACTTTCTCCCCTCCTGCTTTCATTCATCCTGGCGAAGCCTCGCCACCTCCTTCGGTCCCCCCCGCGCCCTGGATGCCACTGGGGCCGCTCACCGAACTGTGGGCGGCTTTCGCCAGAGAAGCCACCGCCCCCAATGCCCTGCTGGCGGCCAGTCGTGCCTTTGCAGCGTTAGCTGACGAGCGGGACGCTCTCCATGCTCTGAACTGGCTTACCCCTTCCTGGCTGCCTTCCGCTCCACGAACGGGCGCGGCGGCTGATCCCTCAGTGTTCTCGCTGCTGGTGGCCCAAGAGGCGGTGATCGAAGCTTTGAGCCAGGCAGCGACCCACTGGTACGAAGCAGCCCGCGCCCTGTTGGACTCTGCCGAGCAGCCACCCACAAGCGAACGTGAGGAGCAGGAGGAGTCACCCGTACTTGATCTGGAGACCCTGATTGGCTACACGCTCTCCCAGCGAGTGCGGGTGTGGACCATTGCGCACTCGCTGCTGGCCGAACAGATGCAGCATCTCTCTCCCCACCAGGGACAAGGAGAAGAGGGAGTATCATGAGCAAGCCGCAAGACAGTGCATCGTCTGCCGGGCAGTATGCCGGAAGCGCCATTGTGTTTCCTCGCCGGACCACCGCTGGGCAGCCAGAGCGATCTACGCGCAAGAGATACGCCGCGCAGCCAGAACCTTCCCACCGGCAAGGCCACTCCTTCGGCATCCATCCATCCGACGACAATTATGATACCGACTCGTTTGATGTAGAGGGGGCAGACTATCCAGACGAACCAGTGCGCAGCCGCAGCAGCGCGATCCGCTATCCGACGGGTCCCTCCTGGCGTGAGACCGTTCACCTGCAAGCCAAGCCGACCAGGGTCATCGCCCGCCGCCGGGTGGACCGCGCTACGCTGGTGATCTGGCTGTGCCTGGCGCTCATCGTGATGGTTGGCGGCTGGTGGGTGCTCTCCGGGGTGGCGACCTGGTGGCAAGGGGTGCAGGACAATTGGAAGTATGGCATCAACCCGCGCACCTTCCAGGCCGACCAGTACGTCGGGCTGGGGGACAGTCCCAGCCATCCCGATCACTTCATCGCCCTCAACCTGCACGGGGTGATCGAGGTGGTACAGATCAATCCACAGGACCAGAGCAAAGACGCCGTGTACGTGCTGACCAGCGTGGGCAACGAGAGCGTCCCCGCCAGCCTCAGTTTTCGGGATGTGAACGGGGATGGCAAGATGGATATCGTGGTCACGATTGGCGACACGACCCCCTACAGCATCGTCCTGCTCAACAACGGCAAGTCGTTTCAACCGGCCCAATCAGCACACTAACGCACGCCAGCGGGAGCCATGCCGCTCCCGCCCTGCACGTCAAGGAGAGAGAGAGCCATGCAGATAAAAGAGAGATTGGCGCAGGAGCAGCGGGATGCTGCCCTGCTGAATCGCCTGGTGCCACCAACACCTCTTCCCGCAGGAGACAGCGAACCGTTGCAGCCAGAAACGACAGCGCAGGACCACACCTGGGACGACGATCCTGACGAGATTTTTAGAAGCGCGGTCAGTGAGATCGAGACACAACCCCTGCCGCCTCAGCCGCAAGAGACCCCCTGGCCTGTGGTAGTGCTGCTGCTGGCGTTTCTCGTGTCGTTTGTGGGAGGCACGGTCATCGCCCTTATTACCTACCCAACCGTGACGATTGCGGTGGTCCCCGTGACCAAAAGCGTCAGCGTGACGATGCCGCTGGCTCTGTCAACACGTGCCCTTGCGCCTGTGACCCTGACCAGATCAGAGACTGCCCCGACTACTGGCAAAGGGCATCAAGAGGCTCGAGCCGCCATAGGGTCAGTGACAGTGTACAACGGGTTGTTTACGGCGCAAACTCTCCCGGCAGGAACGGTGTTGACCGGAGTCGATGGAGTCCAGATAGCGACGGATGCGCCTGTCACGATCCCGGCAGGCCATCCCCCACTCTACGGACAAGCCACCGTGGGCGCTCGGGCGCTCAAGACAGGCAAGGCAGGCAATATTGGGGCAGGCGATATCACCCTGACGGTCTCGAGTGGGGTGCTAGTCAAAAACAGCGTGTTGAGCGGCGGGCGAGAGGCGCGGGACTTCCGGGCAGTGGCGCAGGCCGATCTGGCCCAGGTGACCGCGACACTCAAGGGAATGCTCGACCAGCAGATGCCACTGGCCTTCACGCTGCGTCCCGGTGAGGCTGTTCAGCCGCTCGACTGCGCGTTCAACGTAACCCCTACCCACCACGTAGGCGAGGAAGCAGCAACCGTCACGGTACAAGCAACCGCTACCTGCCAGGGTATGGCCTACGACCGTGAGCAACTGAACCAGCGGGCGACCCAGGCCTTTATCGCACAGGCCAGTCCGGGCGTACCATACCACCTGGTGGGTGAGGTGCAAGTCCAGGTAGTGAGCACTACCCCACTCACGGTGTCCTGTCGCGGGTTGTGGGCCTATACCCTGTCGCCGGATTACGAGCAGTTCTTAGCCGAGCGGATCGCCGGAGACAGCCCGCAGCAGGCACGCAAGTACCTGCTGCATACAGGATTTCTCACCCGCGCCATCGTGCCGGACACGCTTCCGCGAGATCCGGCGCATATTCACTTTCAGGTCTTCATCGGCCTGTAGTACGAGAGGAAGAGGAGGAAAGAGTATGAAGCAGCGTACTCATCGTCACCGTGGGCAGGACGAACTGCGGACTCTCACTAAAGCCGTGACCCATATTCGGCTTGGAGAGGTCAATACGGGCAAGCTGGCTGCTCTAGATGCCCTGGCCCCCGTGTACATGGCACTTTGCCAGCAGTACGTCACTCTCTTTTGTATCGATGAGTACCCCGATAAATTCTGCCCGACTTGTTTTCCAACGCCCCTCTCCGAACGCTGGCACCGGGTCGCCATTCAACAGGCCGCAGGTATTGCCCAATCCTGGCGCGCCAATCGCGCCCATGCGCATCAGGACTATCTCGACGACCTGCTGGACTATCACCAGCAAGAGGCCGAAGGCACCCTGGATGCAGAGACCAAAGAACCAGCGTGGAAAGAGTGGAATATCCCAACCCTTGGGCGCATCTGTATCCAGGCCAATGTCAACGTGGCGGTACTCGAACCCGCGCAGGATTCGACCTTTGACTACTGGCTCAAGATTAGCACCCTCGCATTTCGCAAGCAGTTGCTGGTTCCGGTCAAGCTGGCTGCTTATCATCGTGAAGCGCTTGCAGGGAAGACCATCAACACCAGCGTGACCCTCAACAAGCGCGGCGATGAGTGGTGGTTAACCCTCAGCTATGATGAGATCGTGCGAGTACAGACCGCACCATCGGCCCCTGTGGTCGGCATTGATGTCGGTATTGCCAACTTTGTCACCACCAGCGATGGTCAGCACTACGGCGCCTTTCACGGCAAACTGCGTGAGCGACAGAAGCGCGACCGCGAGAAACGGCGGCGCAAGGCCAAACTCCGCAAGTGCCTGGAAAAGAAAGGCGTCCAGCGACTGCCCTCCACCAGCAGCAAGGGCGGACAGCGCCTCGCCCGCCACGTGCGACAGGAGATCAACCGGGCGGTCAACCAGTGCTTTGCCGAGCATGAGGGTGTGCAGTTCGCCTATGAGCGCCTCTCGGTTGCGACGATGAAGCACAAGGCGCGTGCCATGAATGCCTACATGCGCGCCTCCAATCTCGCGCACATCCCCAAACAGATCGCCTGGAATGCAGCCAAACGGGGGATACATACAACGAGAGTAAAGAGCGCTTATTCCTCGCAAGAGTGTAGTGTGTGCCATAATGTAGATAGAGCCAATCGACCCGACCAGCAAACGTTTTGCTGTCAGATCTGTGGCTATCAGACACATGCGGATCTGAATGCGGCCATCAACATCAAGCATCGTTGGGGAGACAATGAACTATGCGCCTGCACGGATAGGAATGAAGTCAGG
>JADEYI010001282.1_pt1 | contig 20117 bp, 29 predicted proteins | sample 8542331 | NCBI WGS metagenome assembly JADEYI01 (sample SAMN16510988, study PRJNA670497) | mine drainage metagenome | isolation source: biofilm near Copperflume 1 | place: Germany: Marsberg coppermine Kilianstollen | collected 2018-02
ATCAAAATAATTGATGTATGCTATGACAGTGCGAATTAATCAGAGTTTCCTTAAAAATGTAATCAGAAAGAATAGCGCAAACGATAAAAGCAGCGCAATTGATAGTGGCAACATATCTGCCTTCTTAATTGGCTGTTTCATCTTTTCAACAGAATGACGAACTGAGAAATAAGAAACTCTTTGCCACAACTCTTTCGATGTAATTTGTTTAAACATTTTGCTCATGACTATTGAACCATTTCAAATCCGATAAATTCAATTATACAAATCTAACAGTTAATATGCGGATGTCAGGGCTGACGGGCAGGGCTCTAGTCGAACGTCGGCTATCAGAGATCAACGAGCCTGCTGCGACAGGCGCTCCTGGCCGGAAGCAGCCTGCCACACCGTGTTTCTGCGATTCTACCTTACGACCGTCTGCTGCCGACCCAAAGCGGTCATTTGCCCAACTGCTTGTTATTTTAATTTTCGCTGGTGGATTTTATCCATTTCTTTCATGATAAACGCATTTAATAATGTAGTGCGAATATTATTTTCATGATTTTTTATTTGCCTGAAATGCGTTATCTGCCACGCTCCCGACATTAATGAAATTATGATTATGACTAATTCAACAATTATAACTATAATTTTAGTTGTATGTGTTATTGGAGTAACGAATGTTACAGTTCCAATTCCAATATAGATGATCGTAGTTAATAAAAATAATAATAAATTAATATTACTAAGAAATAATGCGCAGAATCCGAGAACGATAATCGCTTCTTCTAAATATGACATATATTTCCGTGTAGCAATTAAATCAGTATTTAGTATCTACTGCGGTTAATATTTTGATTTTAAGCATAAACTAAAGTTACGGAATGAGCTTGCGCGCTGGAATTTATAAATTGTGTATGTCTGTATGTCTGTATGTCTGCTTTTGGCCGTATACAGATGTATTAGTAATGCCCCTAAATTACTTCCGACCAAATATGACGATTAATGCAATTGTACCGATAAGAATGATCCCAAGAACGGTCACAGCCATAAACTGAAATCGACACTGCTTACACGTCATTCGTGGATATAACAGAGACTTTGCAAAGAAAAACGCCATGATCGAAGCAGCAAGCTTGACGACAAATGGTATCGAAGCTAACTGTTGGTTGTTCTTCCACTTACCGCAATTCCAGCACTTGAAATCACCATCTTGCATACTTTCTCATGACTTTCTATATGCTTGTTGCCATGTTGATTGCCCGAAAGATGTGAAGCTTGAACGTCCCCTTTTGGCCGTTAGCGGATCTTCCGGTGTCTACGAAATCAATATAGATCTTAATAGCCTGGTAACGCATCAGGTGATGGCTTTCATCTTAAGATTAAGGTATTCAAAGACTGAATACTGGAATTGTTGAACTTTGCCTGTCGGTGTGTTGTGCGCTTCGTTACGGTGTGTGATCAGGCGAAATCCTGGACCCAGCTCAGCAGCGAGCGTTCCCGGCGAGTAACGCTGTACCGGCAGTCCGCTGCAGCGTTCCGGGCCGTCCGGGGCGAAACTGGCGATGATGGCTGTGCCGCCGGGAGTAAGGGCCGCTTGCAGATTCTTGCGATAGGCCGCCCGCTCAGCCGGGTCGGTGAGAAAGTGGAACACCGCCCGGTCATGCCATAGGCGATAACTGCGGCCGGGTTGCCAAGCGGTGACGTCGGCTGCGATCCAGTGAACCTGGCTGGCCGAATTGCCGAGACGTGTGCGTGCTGCTATGAGCGCCTGTTCCGCAATATCCAGCACGGTAAGGTCCGTGAAACCTTCCGCCTGCAGCTGATCCACCAGCCGCGAAGCGCCGCCGCCCACATCAATGAGCGCCTCGGTTTTCCGCAGGCCGGCGGCATGGATCAAGTCCAGGGAAATTTCCGGTCGCGGCTGAAACCAGCTGAGCGTCTCATCCGGTTTCTGCCGGTACACCTGTTCCCAATGCTGTTTGCGGTCCACGCCGGCCTGCCCTCTAGCTGCTCATAAATTTTACCATCCGTCGGATGCCATCACTCGGATAAAGTGACGTTCGTCACTTGCCGGATGGGGCAACCGGTACTAGTGTATACGCGACCACCACACCGGAGGATGAGTGATGGACATTCAGGAATCAAAACCTACCTGCCGCCACTGGGGCGGGCTGGCGACGGCCCTGATCGTCATCGCCTTCGGCGTATTTATCCTGCTGCGCAATTTCGGCATCACCTTGCCCTTCATGGAGTATCACAATTGGTGGGCCCTGTTCATCCTTATCGGCGCCGTGGGACCCCTGTCCTACGCGGTCCGGCGCTACCGGCAGCAACAAAAATTCGACGGCGTGGTGCTGCATTCGCTGGTATCCGCCGCCGCGGTCATCACCGTCGCCCTGTTCTTTCTGCTGAATTTATCCTGGAACCGGTGGTGGCCGCTGTTCATCGTCTACGGCGGACTCTGGATGCTGGCGAATAATTGGAAGCACAATTCCGGCTCTGTGTCGTCTTGACTATCCACAGGTTCGTCACGATTTGGGTATGCTTGTTATCTTCGAACAGAGAACCGTTTGGCGGTCTCGGATTACCCATGCTCATCGCTTCACCGGTGTGGTCGCGTCCGTGATTGCGAGCCGCACAGGCCCGTGATCAGTATGCAAGTGTAGTCCGCAGCAAGCGAACACATAAAGTGATGATTACGCTGCATAGCAAATAGCGGCACGCACGCAGCGCACCCGGGAACAGCAACTACGATGCAGCTGTCACGGCAGTCACGCGCGAGAGATTAAACTCCCGTTGTGCGGCCATCACGACACGCCGGATACTTGGGCTTGCGCTCGCCCTATCGCAGCCATTTGAACTGAAAGTCACATTCGGAGACCAATTGCAGGCCGCCGAGCCGCCGTCAATAGCCAACGGCATGATGGCGGTGATACGGCAAAGTCTCGATGCCTTGTGCATCTTGAGCCGGGTATTCAGAATCGACATTAATTGTCCGATCGAGATGATTTTTCTATCCATAAATCAACCCCGGATTTTGGCGCGTAGCCGCGTCCACACGCTGTCAAGCGATTGCAGCGATGGTGAATGGTTTTTGAAGGCCTGATCTTTTGGAAAACAGCGCTTCGATGATTTATTGACAGGCGAAGTGCTGTCCCCGGTTTTTGGCGCACTCAACAGTGCTGCGCTCGCCAAGGTATTGACGTTACAACCGCTGAAGGCATGCGCCTGGGGATGACTGGCCAGCATGTCCAATGCTTCCATGCGCCGTTGCTGTTCATGCGGGCTCACATGCGCAAGCACGTGGGTGGCGCCGTTAAGCGCGACCTCTTGCACATGGGCCTGATCGCTCAAGTATTGTTTCAGGTCGCCCTGCCCGATAAACAGCGGGATCCAGCCGCCCTCCGCCGACAGGCTGGCAAACAGGTAGTTGTAGAAGCGGTTATCGTCGGGTTTGAAATTCGGGGAGAATACGTAATAGCCATAATCGGCGCCGGAAGCGCCGCGGAAACTGCAAGCATGCTGATTCATCGGATATTTTCCGGGCAAACATAGAATCAAGACAGACTATACGCTTAATTCCGGTGTGCCTACGGCGCAGGCGGGGAAAGGACAGTAATGATGGATAACCGCTTATTCAGAACTTGCCGTGTTTACCGGTTCTGCGCGGGCAATTTTCACCGATCCCACGCTCAGCCAAGCGGCGTGGGCCTCACCAACAGTCCCGCATGGAGAACCATCGCCCCATGCCCAGGGCATCCTTGGACTTTGCATGCGGATTCAGACCGGGCGCATACCCTGCTGACAGGGGTCAAATCAGATTGCTGAACATAAACGCCATATTGGTGCCGAAATGACTGACAGAAATCAGATAGATGCATGCCGTGATCGACATCGCGGAGATGGTCGCGATCGCTGGCAAATGCCACCATTTATACCCGACAAAATAATTCATATACATGTGCTGAATTCCAGTGTGGCTCTGCAAATCTAAAATTAAAAAGCCGGCAACCCCGTTGCCGTCTGTAGGCTGCCTGCAACCGCAAGCTTATGAGATGGCCTTGGCCGAAAGTCCAGGCGTGTTTTCGCCGGTCCCGTTGTCCGTTTGCGCTGCCGGCAGTTCCGGCAGTCCCCCGGTCAGGGCACTCGGTTCGCGAACGGCGTGTACGCTATTGCCGATGGCTGGCTCGCGGCCGTCGCTGATGGACGCATCAGGGTTCTCGTTAGTGACGGGTGCGGCCGCGTTCATGGCCACGGGGGCGTCTTGGGAGTCCGCCTTGGTATCCTGGCGATTCGGTTCCGCGACCACTTCATCGGGGCTCCTGGTCTCGGTGGGTGGCGCCGTTGCCGCCTGCGCCGGCGGGCTATTCACGGCCGGCGTTACTGCCGGCGCCTGCACAACGGGCGCAGTCGCCTGAGGCTGGTTTGAAGTGTGTTTGGGGTCATACTTCGGATTGTATTTGGAATGGTTCATAATAATTGGTCCTTGATTCAATAGTTCCGTGAATTTTGACCGGACAGGCGGCGACGATAGCGCTGGTATGCGCGTGCTACTGACGATGACTGCTTCGCACAGCAGCGGGGTGCAGCGACGGGATTCGTTCCAGGGCGTAGATCCAAAACGGAGGGAGGCGAAACCGCTGCCTTAGCGTATTGTTTCAAACAGCACTGACTGCAATGCGTAGCGGGACTATACACTTAAAGCTGCGAGCGTGCGGCTTTAACCGCAAATATAACGCGCGCTGACGGTGCTCGTTGGAATGTGAAATCGCGAAGCAGACATTGCCATTGGGTAGATAAAAATATCCTAATCCACGTCCCCCTTATCATATCGATGGATGCAGCAGCTGCGGCATCGGGTGTATCTCGAAACTGAATCCGGCGTTGGCCTTGATCACCGGATCGTTGTCGGCGAGAGGCAACGTATCGGCGCCGTTTTCGAGCTGGACGACGGCAATGCCGTAAGCGCCTTTGGGATCGGCGACCGGCCCGAATGCCAGCACCATGCCCTTGGCCATCAGGCCGCGCCAGTAAAGTCCATGCGCCTGCATGAGCTTGGTCTCGGCCGGCGTGATGTCCGAAATGAAACTCGGCCGCGGTGGATTGAGTTTGTATAGGAAGTAGCGCATTTCGATCTCCTTGGGCACAGGGGCTGACTGGATCCGGCAATCTATCAACTCAAAACTTTACCATTGCCTTCAATATATAAAGCTGACTTCTAATTCTTGTCTTGATTCAAAAGGCGGCCCAGCCGTGCCTTCAGCGCCGGCCACTCCGGCTCCAGGATCGAATAGCGTGCCGAGTCACGCGCGCTGCTGTCAGCGGCCAGCCGATGCGCACGCAGAATTCCCTCGAAACTGCCGCCGATGCGCTCGAGGGCGGCGCGTGAGCGCTGGTTGCGTGCGTCCGTGTGAAAACAGACACGCAGCACCCGCCAGGTTTCGAAGGCGTGGGTCAGCATCAGCAGTTTGGCCTCGGTGTTGGCGGACGTGCGCACGGCCGTACGGGTCAGCCAGGTGTAGCCGATCTCGCAGGCGTCGGGCGCATGGCGGCCGTGGCGCGCGTGGCCGTGCGGCCACGCCCAGCGCTCCAGGTTCCAGAAACGCGTGGAGCCAATGACCACACCGTCATCCACGCGGACAGTGGCGAACGGTACGGCGCTGCCGGCATCCCGCCAAGTCAGGGCGGTGTTGACGTAGCGGGTGGCCTCAATCTTGCCCTGGGGAACGACGCTCCACTGGTAGAGGGCGGTGTCCGCTGCGGCGGCGGCCACCAAGCCGCTCACGTGACGCTGCTCCAGCGGTTCGAGACGCACGTGCTTGCCTTGCAGCACCGGATTTTCTGTTTGCATGGCTCAAATATACCGTGGGTTTGCGCGCAGCCAAAAGGGAAATTATTTCCTTACGCTGCGATGATTGAATTCACGGGATCGGATTGGAAATATATTAACTCAAGACTTGATCCCTGTTGCCTCTACATCCCGCGTAAAGCTGATTTGTTTCACGTTCGGAATGCCGAGTGTTTGCCTGCGCTGGTTACTCGATAGGCGGCATCGGACCCGCGACCGTTCCGCTGTCTGGCCCGACATGCTGGCGCAGCAGCAGCATAAAAACACGCTCCACAGCGAGGCTGTCTATTCCATAGCCGGCTGCCAGGGCTTTGACGCGATCCAGTATTTCCTGCTCACGTTGTGGGCAATGAAGGCACGCTCCATGTTCCGCCTTCAAAGTGAGCGCACACCGGGTCAAGGCAGCACGTTTCGCAATCAGCGCGACCATTTCAGCATCCACCCGGTCGATTTGACGGCGGATCCGGCTCAAGCTGCGGCTGAACGGCGATACGCGCTCAGCATCGATCCGGGGTCGCCCGGCCTTCATGCGCGCAAACACGCTATTGCGCCTGCTGGTTTCTGCAAAGCCATGACCTGCATCAATTTCCCTGCCGCTGGTTTGTCGTATCCTCGCGCTACCCAATCCGAGGATATGCCCATGTTTCTAAAAGACACTGTCCGCAAACCGCGGCATGGCGAGCATGCATCACCAGCGCGCAGCCTCGCGCTCAAAGCCATGCACTTTTCCGCGAATGGAATTGCCGCGCCCCTGTTCGAAAAGATGCTCTCGGTGTTTGTGAACCAGGTTTTTGGTATCCACATGGCACGCGGGGATCTGGATTTTCTTGAGGGCCGCCGGCTTGCCGTCCAGTTTGAGGATTGCGGGGCGCGCTGGGCTTTCACGCTGCACTGCCGCAGGCTGTGTGCGCTGCCGCAGCGCGCGCTTCCGGAAGTGACCATTCGAGCCCGGCCTGCGGAATTCATGATGCTGGCGATGCGGCGAGTGGATGCCGACACGCTGTTTTTTCAGCGGCGTCTCGCGATTGACGGCGACGTGGCCCTCGGACTGACGGTTAAGAATTTCCTGGACGCCCTCGATCTCGATGAGCTTCCATGGCCGGCAAAAATCGCGCTGCACGCGGGCGACAGGCTGCTGTCCGACAGCCAACGCAGATCCGGCTGAAGGGCCAGGACTCATGGCATGCTCCGTTCGGATTCCATCTGCAGATGGCCGGCTTGTCCAAACCAATAGCCGTTGCAGCCGGCACCCTCGATGAATGCGGACAGGTCGGGCAAAGCGCCCCGGCGCAGTGCCGCATGCGTGTGATCGATGATTTCCCGCATATGCTGTGATTGCGGGCTGATCCGCAGGAGCTGCACGCCCAGGGCCTGCATGTCTTTCCATTCCGGAATGAGGTTGAGTACATCGCCTGACTGGGTCTGAATGCCGTTCAGCGTCAGCAGACGCTCATCGTCCTGTGTGTATACCGCCAGCCCATCCGGGTACTTGAGACATTCAAATTCACAGCCGTCTTTTGGCTGGTTATTGGCGCGCGCGGTGAAGCAACGTGCGGAGTAGGCCAGCGGCATGTGACCAAAGGCGAATATCTCGGTTTCAAAACGTTCTCCGAATCCCAGGTCATCGGCCTCCTCAAGAATTGCGGCCAGTGTCATGCGCGGCAGTTCCATGGGTGCCGTCCAGCGCATCAACCCCAGGCGTTGCAGATAATGCAGGCTGCGGGTGTTATACACGTTGATGGCCGGTCCCACCGCGAACGGCAACCGCTTTTCGCTTAGCAGATGCACCGCGGCCATGTCGTTGGCCTCCACCAGCACATCGCCGTTGTCACACAGCCGTGCCAAGGTACTCAATTCCGATTCAGCCTCGATGAGCGTGAGCGTGGAAAGCACCGCCTGTTTGCCGGTCTGGGAAATTTCACGGGCCAGATCAATCCACTCAACGGTGCGCAAGGCGCGCCGCTTGGAACACACCGTTTCCCCCAGATAGAGGGAATCCACCGGCCACCCGGCCGCCTGTGCGTAAAAATCCAAGAGCGTGGCGCGTGGCCAGTAATAAAGAACCGGACCCAGGGAGATTTTCATGGCCGACATGGCGGTCATGACTTCACTGCCAGGGACGGTGATAGGCGCCGAGGGTGGTGTGTGCGCCCTCGGAAATGCCGGCCAGGGACTCCGCCCACTCATGACGCACCGTGAATGCGTCTTTCTGTGTGCTCAGGGCATCCAGTGCGGCGCGCCAAATGCGGGTCACCTGTGCAACATAGGCGGTGCCTCGCTGCCGGCCCTCGATCTTGATGGCCTTGATACCCGCCTTGGCAAGCAACGGCAGCAGTTCAATGGTATTGAGGCTCGTGGGTTCCTCGATCACATGATAGACAGAATCGGCGGCACGGAATCTGCCTTTGCAAATCACCGGGTAGCCGGTGACAGTGCCGGCGGGGAAGCGGTCCATGAGCAAGCCGTTGAGGCGCGATTCGAGGCCGTCTGCGGTTGAGTGCCAGGCTACGAACTCCGCCGGCGAACAAGCGCCGCAGAGGTTCGGCGATTTGCCGGTGGCATAGGAAGACAGCTGGCAGCGGCCTTCAACCATGATGCACAAACTGCCAAACGCAAAAACCTCGAGATCCACGGGGCTGTGCTTTGCGAGCCGGGTCACCTGTTCCAGTGACAGCACCCTTGGCAGCACCGCCCGCCGGATGCCAAATTGCTGCTGATACAAGCCCAGCGCATGCCGGTTGGTGGCCGATGCCTGCACCGACAGGTGCAAGCGCAGATTCGGATGGCGGCTCGCCGCATATTCCATCACGCCCATGTCGGCAACGATCAGGGCGTCGAAGCCGGCATCATCCGCAACGTCGACGGCACGCTGCCAGCGTGCCCAGCCCTGCGGCTGAGGATAGGTGTTGATCGCAAGAAAAGCCTTGGCTCCAGCGACATGCGCGTAGAACACGGCTTTGGCAAGATTGCTTTCCTCAAAATTCAGACCGGGGAAATGCCGTGCGTTGGTGTCATTGCGCATACCGATATAGACGGCGTCCGCACCGTTATCAATCGCCGCCTTCAGCGAAGGCAGGTTTCCTGCAGGGGCAACGAGCTCCACGCTGACAGCCTCACACGGGTCTGACCGGGATGAGGTGGAAGTCTATTGATGTAGACGTGCGGATAACATGATCTAGATCATTGCCAACAGCTACGCAGCGTTAATCCGCTGGTCCACTGAATTAGACTTGGACTAATTCAAACGGCGGATGCAAACTGGCGCAGGCTTATCATGGTTGCCGGCCCATGCCGATCGGCACAAAGCCTTGCTGCTGACCGCATTCGGAATTAATTCCTTACTTCCGGTTTTGTAAAACCAGGGCCGGTCTGTGATTACGCCGTTTCTCGATTCCCGCCACGCAGTCGGCTCATCCCACCACGCGCCTTCCACCACAAAGAAAGCGCTCACTATCGGTGTGGCTTTGTATTCCGGAGTGCGCGTCATGCAAGTCAGCTTGCGCCTGTCTGACTGCTATCCGGCGGGCAGGCAAAGAGTTTGGTCGCATGTACCTGTCCGGAGAGTATCAGCGTCTGTTCGTAGCCGAAGCCGATGTTCTCCAGCACTTTGATGGAGCGCTGGTTGTCGGGCGAGGCGATGGCCAGGATGCGCCGCAGGCCGAGGGTATTTTTTGCGTACTCCAGCACCGCGCTGGCAGACTCCTGGGCATAACCCTTGCCCCGGAAGCCGGCCAGCAAGGCGAAGCCCAGATCCACATCCGCCAAGGCATCGCGTTTTATCAGTCCGCACAGCCCAATGCGGATGCCGGTCTTCAGCGTCACCAGGTACAGGCCGAAACCCAGGCGCGCATACATGTCCAGCGGCCCGTTGCGGATATAGTTGCGTGCGTCCTCCAGATTGTGCACCTGCTTGTCGCCGATGAACTGCAGCCACGCCGGATCATTCACCAGCTCCAGGATGAAGGGCGCGTCTTTGAATGCCAGCCGGCGCAGGACCAGGCGCGGGGTTTCCAGGACTTTCATGCATGAATTGTAGTCCGATGACGGCGCGCGGATGCAGCCTGCGGCCATATACACGGGGGTGAAATAGTGCATGATTTAGCCGGTGTTCCAGTTCCTGAATGAGGAAAAGCGGCCATGCCTGACCACGGCAGGAAACCCAATAACGGCGTGCGTGTAACGATCACAAAAGACGGCCCCTATCTGGTGTCGGGCGGCGTGCCGCTCGCCAAATACACCATCGTCAGCGACACCGAAGGCGGCTCCGAATCCTGGCAACAGGGCAAAGATTACCCACCGCAGGCAAGCTATGCGTTGTGCCGCTGCGGCCAGTCCCGGAACAAACCCTTCTGCGACGGCACGCACGCCGCCATCAAGTTCCACGACGATTAACTCCGCTTCCTGCGATTGCATTTGCATTTCGCCCGGATGAAATGGGTATCGCGGGAGAAGACGGAAAAGTTTAGGGACGATGAGCCGCGCTCAGAAACTCAACCGCGACGGACTCTGGTTGCGGAGGCGACCCCAAGCCGCTTAGGTATATCAATGCCTCGGGCGACGCCTGGACGCGCAACAGTTGAATTCTTCTCCAAGTAGCAGGGCTTATTGCAGTGCGATAGAGCGCGGCCCCAAACGTCTAGTGCTTAGCGCAGCTGGCTGTCCTTGCTGCCGCGGCGATTGTAGAGGCTCTGGGCTTTGACTTGGCCGTCGGCTTGGTTCTGGCAGGCGATGCACAGGCGCACACCCGGAACAGCCGCACGCCGCGCCGGCGGGATCTCCGTGCCACATGCTTCGCAGTCTTTCAGACTTTCACCCTCCGGCAGGCGGCGGCGCACGCTTTTCAGCGCGTCCTCGATGCTGGCGTCGATCTGCTCCTGCACGGCACCGTCTTTAGCCCAGCCACTCGCCATACCGGTCTCCTGAAGTTCAGAACATTATTGTACGCCACGATCTTGAAACGCCATGACGGCGTGTCGCGGTTCCAGGAAAATGCGGCCACCGCCGCCAGCCCGTGCCCGCTCTTGATGTTGATTCCATCGGTAGCGCTCGCTCTGATCCCATTTACTTTTTCTTGTTAAATTGAGCCAGGTCGTGTGTGCTCTAGCCCACCTCGACCAGCGCCGCAAGTTTGCGAGCGACATCCGGGTGCCGGTCTCGTTGTCGGCGTTCGACACGCCGCGCGGCAACCCGTCATGCACGACGAGCACATCGGTGCCGCCGTCGGCGTCGGCGAGCGCATAGGTGATCGTCATCTCGCCACGCAGTGCGGGATCCGCTGTCTCGAGCTCGACCGCCTCCACGACCCGCTCATCCGGCACCAGTTGCACGAAACAGCCGTGGAAGGTGTCGGTATGCGCGCTCGACTTGCCCACTGCGGTCGGAGCGTCGTAGGTGAGTGAGATCCGGAACCTGCCACCCTCGCGGCCCTCGAAGGCGTGCACCTGACTGGTCATGCCGTCCGGCACCCCCCAGGTCGCCACACCGCGCGCGCGTCCAGAAACGCGCGATACACGCTCGCGCGGGGCGTATTTATGCGGCGACTGATGCGGGTCGAGCTCATGCCTGAACATTAACAACTGCCGGCGGGACGAGCAATGCGGCGGGTGGATCAGGAGCGCACGAAGCTCAGACATGGGTGTTGATATCTATCCAAAATGGACTTCTTTCCGCCCTGCTACAGGGGCAAGGAATCGGCGCTTCCGTCATCCCCGGGTGGCCCCATTACATACAATATTCCGGCCGCCCATCCGTCTACAGGAGTGTATGCATGAAAACCCAGGCGCCGGCTGGATGACCGCCGAGCGGGGGCGGCGGCTCTCCGCGGAGATCGAGCGCGCACGGCCGCGCCTGCGCAACTTCGTCCGCCGGCGCGTCGCCAACGACGCGGACGTGGAGGACATCCTGCAGGAGGTCTTCTCCGAACTGGTGGAAGCCTACCGACTCCTGCAGCCAATCGAGCAAGTCAGCGCCTGGCTGTTCCGGGTGGCGAGGAACCGCATCGTTGATCTCTTCCGCAAGGGAAAGACCAGGGCGGTCAGCGAAGTCCCGCAGGACGATGCGGGCGAGGACAATGGGCTGCGCATCGAGGGGTTCTTGCCGTCGGCGGATGCGGGACCCGAAGCCGCGTATGCGCGCCGCCTGCTGCTGGAAGAGCTGGACGCGGCTCTGGATGAACTCCCCGCCGCCCAGCGGGACGTCTTCATCGCCCACGAGATCGAAGGCAAGAGCTTCAGGGAGCTGGCCGCCGAAACCGGGTTGAGTGTGAACACCCTGCTGTCCCGCAAGCATTACGCGATGCGGTATCTGCGCCGGCGGTTACAGGACATCTATGACGAATTTCAGGAAACATGAGGTGAGAAACATGAGACATCATTGTCTGGCGAAAGGTCTGAAGATTGCGGTATTGGTGATCGTCGCGGTGCTGGTGTTCGGTTTCGTGGTGATGAGCCTGTGGAACTGGCTGATGCCCGCGCTCTTCGGCCTGAAGGCCATCGGTTTCCTGCAGGCCCTGGGACTGCTGGTACTGAGCTGGGTCCTCTTTGGCGGATTGCGCGGCCACCACCACTGGCACGGCATGCACTGGCGCCACCGCGTATTCGAGCACTGGGCGCAGATGACCCCGGAGGAGCGGGAACAATTCCGGGAAAAGATGCGCAGCCACTGGCGTCATCACGGGGAACCGCCCTCCACGAAAACGTCGCCGTGAAACCCGGGAAGCGCCCTCTTTGATGCCCAAGGAAACGCGTGTGACCAAGATCGAGGAGCACAATCCGCCGCCCGGCACGACCGGCCTCACCCTGCACGCCGCCGCTTCCTATGACCTCACGGTCTGGTTGATGACACTCGGCCGGGAGCGGGCCTTCAGGGAGAAATTACTCCGCCTGGCATGCCTTGAACCGGGCGAAACCGTGCTGGATGTCGGCTGCGGAACAGGAAGCCTGGCGATCGCCGCCAAACGGCACGTGGGCCCCACGGGCAGCGTGTATGGGATAGACGCGTCGCCGGAAATGCTGGTCAGGGCGGGCAACAAGGCGGGAAAGGCCGGCCTCGAGGTGATTTTCGGCAGCGCCGCCGCCCAGTCGCTGCCATTCCCGGATGCCCAATTCGACGCCGTGTTGACCACGATCATGCTCCATCACCTGCCCCTCAAAGCGCGCGCGCAGTGCGCGCGGGAAATAAAGAGGGTTCTGAAGCCGGGCGGGCGCGTGCTTGCCGTCGAGTTCGCAGCCGCTACCCGGAAAAGGAAGGGTCCTCTATCTCATTTCCACCGGCACGGCCATGTTAGCCTCGGCGAAATGACCGCTCTGTTCAGGGATGCGGGTTTGAATATCGTCGAGAGCGGTGCGGTGGGATACCGGAATTTGCAATTTGTTATCGGAACGACCATGTAGCGCACCCGGGGCTGAAACCCTATGGATTGAGGAAACTCCAGCAAAGAGGGTAGAGTCCTCTTCCCCGCCTCCCAGGCAATGAGAAACAGATGCCGACTGGCGTTACTGGTCAGTCAGCGCTCACTCTTGTCGTTCAGCCATCGCCTTCTCGATGCGGCGATCTGGAATAAGCCACATGAGCGCAACGACTACATACAGGCATTGAGATATCCAGGAATCGAGAAAGGCGATGGGAATGGCGAGCGCGTAAATCACAGGCGACGATTTGCCTTTGAAATCCCTGCCGATTGCATGGGCGAGCAGCGAACCGTATCCCTGAGAGGCAATGATTGTTCGTTGCAATATCCAATAGGCCACACCCGCCATCAACAAAACCGCACCGTAGAGCGCCGTAGGAACGGGGGCAAAGCGGTTTTCGCCCATCCAGCCGGTGGCGAAGGGGAACAGCGACAGCCAGAACAACAGATGCAGATTGGCCCACAGCATACCGCCGCTCACCTTGGCTACGGTGTGCAGCATATGATGATGATTGTTCCAGTAAATTCCGAGGTACACGAAGCTCAGCACATAACTCAAAAACACCGGCAGCAGCGGGTTGAGTGCGGCCAGGGTATTGGTGTGCGGCACCTTCAATTCCAGCACCATGATGGTGATGATGATCGCCAGTACCCCATCGCTGAAGGCTTCCAGCCGGGTTTTTTGCATGGGTGTCTCCGCTCGTCTGCCAGCGCGCACTTGATGGACCCGCACATTCGCAGGCTATCTTCCAGCTAAATCTGCTATAGGGCAATCATGCAGCATGATTCCGGAAAGTGCCGGATACCGGGGCTTTCCACTATCGCCCGTGAGTTAGACATTTATTGCAAATGTATTTGAGGCTAACCACGCTCTCACCCGGCTGACATTGGGTGTCGGTCACATCGGCATTTTTGTATGAAACTGACAATCCTTATCTATTGCAGCCTGGGCCATTGTGTTCGAAGCCCCGGGATCCGGGGGGCCGGTGCCCTGGCATCGGATTTGCCCGTATATGGATGAAGGAGAAAATCCCAGTGGCCTTGAATGAGTGTGGTCCTGGAGACGCATGGACTGGCAGAGGGTTTTTCACTCTTCGACACGTACAGGGAGACTACCCATGAATCGACAGCCTGTTTTTAAAAGCAAGTATGCCTTGGGTAGGGACCATGGGTATAAGCCGGAAGCCACGCAAGCACCCATACCCGCCGTGAAGGCCTCCAACAGCGCAACCGCAGCTGAGGCATCAAGACGCTGGTGCCCGTTTGTACGCATCCGTGAATACCAGGAAGGGCAAATTGAAGGCACGGCTGTGAACCGCACCCTCGATGGCGTGGACAGCGCTCCCCACGGAAGCCTGTGCTTGGCGTCCGGCTGCATGGCATGGCGCTGGGATATCGCCCACGCCTGGGATGAAAAAGAGCGGCGCCAGGAACCGCGCGGCTACTGCGGGCTTGCCGGTCAACCGTTCTGAGCTGATTTATTCGGCAGTCACGATACTGACATTGGGGAACCAGACGTCCTGCCAGCGTTGTACCTTGTCGCGTGCTGACAGGGTTTTGGGCGAAACAGTCTTTTCCGCGCCAAAACTTTTTCCACCCTCGACAGCCTTGGCGTTCACGGCGGCGAAAAGCCGTCCGTCGTGGCGGTAGAGCACGCCCACCAGCACGCCGCAATTCCCGCAGAACAGAAACTCGGCCTGACCGCTTCCCTGGCGATACCTCCCGCTCAGGTGCTCGTCCTTGATCCGGATAACCAACGAACCCTGCGGGTCGGAGACATAGGCGGCGTCGTGTTGGCGACAGAAGTCGCAGTCGCAGGCGCGCGGATGGTAGCTGTCCGGCGCGCGCGCCAGCTCCAGGTCAACGAGCATGTTGCCGCAATGACAGCCGCCGCTTACTTTGAACATGATTTTGCTTGCAGATTAGCGAAACTCAAAAACATTGCATCCGCCTGCATTGTTGTCTGCTCCTGATTGTGGATTCTCATGAAGCCGTTATTGGGAAATTATAGGATCAAGACATTGATGGTAAAAATAATTGAAACTAATATCCGAGGTGGATGTTATTTTGACCGCCGTAATTTTTCCTTTGCTTTCATAGTATGCCGCTAATCGGCGATTATAGACGAGCATTAGAAAGCATAAATATTGCATGTTGGAACTTTTTTTGTTGTTATGAAACAAAATGGTATTTATTGGTTTTGCCGAATGGACAGATTTACGTAACATCCAATAAAGATTACCCAATGTTTCTTGTTTTCCATCAATCAGATATTCGTTGTCAGCAATCGGGGTGATGTTTAAATCAAATGTTTTCGGAATCACTGATGATACCTCATACATTGTACGAGTCGCTGGTGCTTGCGGTGATCCAGCACAACCAAAAAGAAATGCTATTACGCATAGCGAGATAAGCAACCGTCTTATACATGCAGGCTTATGTTTCATAGAAGATCCATAAAGCATAATCTGTTCCCAATTATTCAAGACCAAATGCCCGAAGGTGCCGGAAGAGCCGCGTGAAAAATCTCGCACTTACTACCAATCCCACGGTAAAAATCAGTTTGAATACTTCTTCAAGAAAGTAATAATTATCCAAAAGCGGGGGTTGATGCTGAGCGGCGATAGCTGTGAGTGAAATATAGAGCGTCCCTGCAATATTAGGCACGCATTGGATAATGAAGAAAATGCCGAGAGTGACGAAGGCCATGGTCTGTAAGGTAAATGCGTCAAGCTGTATTGTTGATTCGTCGTTACCATTGCGGTCAACCATCTTGGCTGCGATTGCCCCTGCTAGAATCCAGACGATAATCCCCAGGACGATGGGCGCCAGCAACACCGCGCTTTCCCAAAGAGGGAACCATTTGACGGTTACTGTCGATCCATAGTAGCTGATGCTCTGTGCAAGCATCGGCAGATTACCGATGCCTTCGAAGATAAAGAAAACCGCCAGTACCCGCAGAGCTATCTTGGAGAGAGATTTGAGGTTCATGGTTTACCCCCATTACAAAGAACACGCAGTCAAGCTTGCAGGCCGGGTGGCTGAAATTCCTTACGGACCGATTCTGACAGCAGCTTCACCAAGATCCATCCGTACAGCGCGACGAACACGGCGCCGAAAATCATGAGAATGGCCATGAATGCTGAAGCCACAGCTCGGGCTCCCGGCGGCAGGGTCGGGTTGCTTTGCAGCCCGACCGTCTGAACCATGACGATGACGAATATGCCCATCAGCAGGTACATCGAGCTCCAGCCAATGCCCAGGATCATCATGATGATGTATGAAATCCGCGCCCAGTTTTTGCGCAGCAGCAGGCCGATGGATGACACCAGCACCCAGGTGCCCAATACGAATCCCATCAAGAACATGCCACGCAGATAGGCGACGAACAATTCGGGATTTTGAGGGACTTCCCCCACGTGCATCTGGGCGGGCGGCATCAGGGATTGCAACGGCACAAACAAAAGAATACCGAGCTCCAGCATCCCCAGGCCCGACAACACGATGAATATCCAGGCCACCACGGTAATGAACGCCGATCGCTGTTGCATGACACTCCCCTGGTGCAATCTGCGATGATAGTATCCTCTGTGTCTATAAATATTACATGAGGTGGAGCATGACGGCCCGCCCGATTTCAATCACGGTCATTGGCTGGATTCTGATCGTTTTTGGGGCCTTCGGTGTGCTGGGGATACTGGTAACGGCGGCCATGTGGAACAGCCCCCTCATGCAACAGATGCTAGCGCGGGTTCATGCTCCCATACCCGTCCAGATTGCTGTCGGTGTGACTGGCATGATCATACGGCCAGCATGTGGCATCGCCCTGTTGCTGCGGCAAAACTGGGCCCGGTTCCTGTATGTGGGCTGGTCGCTGTGTGCCTTTGCGTACACCATCGTTAGCAGTCCGTACACGCCCCTGATCTTGATTCCATCAGTAGTGCTCACCCTGGTGATCGTCTATTTCCTGTTTACACCCATTGCCAGGCAATATTTCACCGGCAACGGGGCGCAGGCAAAAGTCTAGTTCTGTGCAGATTATGGACGGATGGCAGTTTTGGGAAAGCCGGGATTGATGGATTCGCGAGGAGAGATCAAAGATATTCGCTCTTATCCCATTTCCTCTCGGAATTTAACCGCCCCTGATCTTGCGCGCAAAAAAGAACGCCGGCGATGCAACATCGCCGGCGCTCGCGGGATTTCTGCTAGCTTGTCAGTAGGAAAGCACGCAGCCGCCACTATCACTGTTGAACGCGTTGCTCCACAACGACTGCACCGGGAAGGTGGAACCGTCCGGGAAGGTCACGTCCGCCGAAGCGCCCTGACCCGACGAAATCCAGGCGCACTTGTCGCCGATCTCCGAGCCGTTGGAATCGAGCCAGCCGGTGCTCGGGAACTGATCCGTAACCGTCTCGGCCGCCTCATGACCCTCGACAATGGTGATGCCGGCATCGGCGCCCAAGCCATTGAAGTTGGCGCCGCAGCTTGCGCCCGCGTCGGTGATATACGGCAGGTTGGTGTAGGCGACGTTGCCGTAAGTCGAACTGGTGGAGCTGTGCCACGCGCAGTATTGCCTGCCGAAGCCACTCGAGCTGTTCCCCGTCGCGGTCGCAATCACGTACTGCACGGTGTTATTGCTGCCAGCGGCCGTGTTGCCGAAATACTGGGCCGCACGCACCGCCTCGGCGGCCAGCTGCGACTGTTTCGGATGGGTCGGCGCGGCCGAGCCGCTGTCATACCAGTAGCCATAGAGCATGCCCGCCTGGTTGCCCGCGGGTATACCGGCGCCGTTGCAGAATACGGTGCCGCTGGCCACGCCCTGGCAGTACTGGGTAACGGTGTTCAGCCAGGAACTGCCGCCCACGCTGGCAAGAAAGGATTCCAAAAGGGCCGCTTCGCCGCTCGGGTCGTTGTTGACCCACTGCGAGCCCCAAAAGATCAGATAGATGGTCGGCGCGGTCTCGACGCCGATCCCGCCAGTGCCGCCGTGGTAGCTCAGGTTGTTCGAACCACCGCCGCCCCCCGGCTTCCCATGGGACCCACGGGCCGCACGCCTGCTCTGCGCTTGCTCGACGGTCGGATAAATAACGACCGGCCGTTGGCCCGCTTCGATGTATCTCACGGCACTGGTCGTGCCATCGGTGGCCATCGGCTGCGCGCCGGCGGCCATACCCACCAGCAGCGTTAATGAAAGTCCCGTTAAAAACTGCCCCGAACGTTTCATAAACGTCTCCTCTATGGTTGATAAATCACAAGTAGGCTTTTGTTGTGAGCGCGGCCGACGAGTGCGTCCGATCCCCCCGCTTGCAAATGCAATACACAACCCTTGCGCCGGCTACTCCCCCCGGCCACATGGCCGAGGACAGCGCCCAGCGCCGCTTTCAGGAGCAAATTGGATCTTCATGAACCCCTGATTGCGTTACAGAAAACCGGCACCGGGCGCCGGATTCGCGCTGGCCTTATCCTCCTTAATTACCGGAACTCCGTCCGGCGGCAGCGCGCATGACTGTGTATAGCAAATTTACGGCGGGTTGCAAGTGCATTTATGTAGCAACCGGAAAGGGGGAGCGGGAAAGTCGGTGTTCCCCCGGGCATGGGAGTCCAACCGGATTAACGACTTAGGAGGGATACCTCGTGGGCCGTTGAGAAAGGGGACTGGACGGCGGAAGCGTTGCTTACCGGCAAAATCCCCGGGGCAGGCCGCCACTCAAGCATTCCTGCGCAGGAAAGTCACTGTCTATCGTCAACCGATTTGAGACATAACGAGTGTTTTCTCAAGGATACGTTTCGGTATTCATGCGTAAGAACCGGCGCCGTGTGCCGGCAGAACTCTTCAATACTCCAGTGATTGCCGGGGTCTCATTACGCTGATACGAAACAGCCATGGCGAATCCGTGACTAAAGTTGCTGTTCGCTCCAAGCAGATACAGGTAGGACCCGGTCGCCCCGGAGAATTGGCCGGTTCGGTCCCGGGTGTCGAAAAAGGCAACCCCCGTCATTGCCCCGTGGCAGACCGGTGGACCGGTGATATCCACGCTGGCGTCGAAGAGGTTAAGTTTTCCCACCGGGGTCAGTGTCCCCGAGATGTGGCAGCCCATGGCATCGGTTCCAGTGAGATGCCCCCCGGAATCGAGGGTGATCGCAACCTTGGTCAGGCGGTTGATGTCAAAGCCTTGATACCTGCCACCGCGGCTGTCAAGCGATAGGTGCTGGTGCGTAAGCGGCTGCATCTGCAGATTCAGCGCGATATAGCAGTCGCCGCAGTTGAATGTCCCTTGAAGCGCATACGCGTTGCCGCTCGAGTCTGCCGGTTTGACCTCAAATTGCCAATTCTGGGCGCCGCGTGCGACACCTTGTCCCTCGGTTGGCACATCGCGCTCAGAGCTGATGACCTGACCGTTGCCCCGAAGGTTCTGGAACAGCTGAATGTCACTGCTCGCTGCGGGAACCGCAATGAAATAACCATTGCCGTCTTGCCTGACGGCGCCGATCATTGGCTTGGGAGTTGATGCGACCGGGCCCGGGAATCCGTAAAACGTGGATTCTCCCGCATAAACCCCGGATACGCCGGCTGACGATGCCCCGGCAGCATTCGCGTTGCTGTAGCCGGTATTGACGAGCAGCAACACTGCAAAGACAGCCAGGCTGCTTTTGAGTTTCAGCATGCCCATGACGGATTTCCCTCTGCCGGCTCGGCTGCTTGGTAGTAGAACATCCTTATATTCGACTTTCAACGCCATCGTTCGCCAGCCGACGGAAATGCGCACGCCAAAGTCACCACGGCCGCCCAGAATCAGGATTCTCATTTATCCATCGTTAAGAATAAGGGTATTGACGCCTTTAATTCCCAGAAACCGTTGTCTGTGTCCGAGTAATTCG
>JADEYI010001283.1_pt1 | contig 20110 bp, 24 predicted proteins | sample 8542331 | NCBI WGS metagenome assembly JADEYI01 (sample SAMN16510988, study PRJNA670497) | mine drainage metagenome | isolation source: biofilm near Copperflume 1 | place: Germany: Marsberg coppermine Kilianstollen | collected 2018-02
CCATGTGCGTGACGCCGAGCAGGTGGCCCTCGTCCTCGTAGAACGTCGCGATGCAGTGCGGGATCGCCTTCGCCTGGTAGCGCCCCATCGCCGGCGGCACGTTCGTGTCGACGCCGCCCTGCCACAGGTGCACAGGCACTCCGATGTCTTCGAGCCGGAAGCCCCACGGCCGCGCGTAAATTGCGCCCTCCTGCACCGCCGCGCCGATGCCGAACCGGAACGCCTCGCGCGCATCGGCGATGAACGCCGCGCCGATCGCCGGGTCGGAGAGCACCCGCCGGTCCGGCTCCGGCATCGACTTCATCATCTGTCGCAGCGCGCGCTGCGGCCATCGCCGCACCACCTGCGCCATCAGGAAGAGCGGAACGCGCGTGAGCTGCGGTGCCCGCCGCGCGAGCCAGAACACCACGCGGTTCTCGCGGCTCATCCCCTCCGTCGCGCCGGGTACGTCGAACGGCCCGGTGCCGCTGATGATCGCCGCGCCCGTCAGCCGCTCCGGGATCGCGTACGCGCACGCCGCCGCGTACGGCCCGCCGCCCGAGATGCCGGCGACGGCGAAGCGCTCGACGCCCAGTGCGTCCGCCAGCTCCGCGACGTCGCGCGGCCAGTCGAGGATCGTCCGCCGCCGCTCGAAGTCCGAGAGCCCGAAGCCCGGCCGGTCCGGCGCGATCAACCGCACCTGCTGCCCGCTCGCCGCCTCGTCGCCGAACGACGCCTCGGCGCGCGACCCCGGATAGCCGTGAAAAAAGAAGACCGGCTTGCCCGCGGGGTCTCCGTACTCGGCGTACGCCAGCCGCCGCCCGTCGCGCAGCACGATCACGTGCTCGCGGCGCGGCCGCTCCCCCGCCGCACCCCGCGCCGCCTCCGCCGTCTTGTTCATGGCGCCTCCATCGCGGCCGCCTTGCCGCCCTCACCGTACACCGGCACCGCCTCGCCCTGCTCCGGCCGGCCGATGCGGCCCGCCGCCGTCGTCCGCCGCCCGGCCGCCGGCGCCAGCCCGCTCGCCTTGCCGAAACCCCACGCCGGCATGTTGTTGTACACGCTCTCGTACTGCCCGGCCGAGACCCGGTACGTCTCGTGCCAGATGCCGACGTCGCCGTTGCTGCCGATGCGCTTGTTGAACCGCACCCACGCCGGGTAGTGCTGCGCGTCGTGGTCGCGCGCGTACCGCTCCAGATCCTCGAACGAGCGCCAGTACTGGATGATGACCCCCGCGATCGGGTGGAGGAACTGCTGCGCGCCGAGGAAGCCCGACTCCGGGTGCTTCTCCAGCTCCGCCAGCATCCTCGGCATCGCCATCATCACCGGCAGCCAGCGGTGCGGCTTCCACAGCCGGTTCACCCGCATGCCGATGAGGAACACCGCGAAGTCACCCTCGTGGTCGGCGGTCATCCGCCGCTTGATGATCTCTGCCATCTGCGCCTCCCGCGTGTCGCTGTCGTGCACTTGCGAACGTGAGGCCGATCATCCGCGCGCCGGCGCTGCCTGTCAAGGGGTGCGACCCCGCAGTCGTGCCTGCTTCCCCTCTCCGCCCGTCTTCGCCGGCGCGCGCCGCGCCTGCTGGCGATGGCGCGTGCCGCCGTGCAGCGCGCCCGACGGCGCGGCCACCGGCAGCGTGTGGGTCAGGGGCAAGTCGAGCGCATCGAAGTCGACCTCCGGGAAGCGCCGGTCGAAGCCCACGTTCTTGTGCGTGAGCGACAGCGACAGCGCGACCGCAACGTCCGACGCGATCACGCCAAGCTTGCGCGCCGCCACGGCGATCCGCGTCTGGCAGCGGCAGTCCACCGAGAGCAGCGAGGCAGTCCTGGCGGCCGAGCCCACCGCGATCCCGAGGTCGATGTCGCGCAGGTTGCACTGCGGCCCCACGAACTCCAGCTCCGCGGACTCTTTCCGTAGGTCCTTCGTCGCGTTGAGGAACTCCGCGCACGTCGCGTATCCGCACGCCCCGCAGTCGTAGTTCGGCGGGTACCAGCCGCTGAGCCCGACGAACAGCACCGCGTCGATCGCCTCCGCGGCCTCGGCGTCGCGGAACCAGATCGTCTCGCGTCGCTCCTTGCCCCGCGCGCGTAGCCACGCGGCGAGCCGCGCCAGCGTCGCGCGGTCATCAACGATCACCGTCTCCATAAAGAGCGGAGACCCTTGCGCGAAGAGCTGCCCTCCCGACTTTGGCGCCGTGATCGCCGCGCCCGCCATCAGCTTCGCCGCCTGCCGTACCGTATCCGCGCGCAACTCGTCGTATCCGATCGTCTCAGCCATCGGCGTCTCCTCCACGGGCCTACAGCACGAAGATGTCGAGCACCAGCGCCACCACGCCGGCGGCTGCCGCTGTGCCCACCACGCGGCTCGACCGCTGCCCCGGCTCGTAGAGCGCCAATGCGATCGTCGATGCCACGAAGGCCAGGACGCCGCTCCCTGCGTCCGCCCAGCTCACCCCTACTACCGGCGCATCGACGTTGAAGCCCGTGGCGTTCGTATGGTTCAGCGTGAGGTTCCAGGCAATGAACCCCGCCGCCGTGGCGAAGCCCGCGACGAGGAAGCGCCCCCGCTGCCGCGACCAGGTCGCCAGCCAGAGGACGAGTGCCGCCGCGATGCCGGCGATCGCCCCGAAGGCGAGGACGTCGCGGATCGCAAACATCAGCCCGTCTTCAGTTGCTGCTGGCAGTACGCGTACAGCGCGTCGTACACCGGCAGCTCGGCGGCGAGCTGCGCCTGGTCGTCGTTGTAGTTGAGCAGGAAGCCGCTCGCGATCGCCTCCAACCCCCGCGATTCCGGCGTCAGGTCCTTCGCCGCCGTGTCCGCCCCCCGCACGATCAGCGCCAGCTTCTGCAGCGCGGGGTCCGTCAGTTGGTACTTCTTGATGATCGCGTCAAAGCTGCATTCCGGCCCGTGGTGCCCCAGCTCGACCCCCGGCACGTCGAACGGCGTCGCGTCCTCGCGCTCGGCCACCGCCATCACCTGGTCGCCCGCCGCGTAGAGGAACTCCGCCTCGCGGTCGACGAACCTCCTGATCAGCCACGGGCACGCCACCCGGTCCACCTTCGGCCGCGCGCGCGTCACCCACTTCATGCCTGCACCTCCTTCTCACACCCCTCCACGTTCACGTAGCCGCCGGCCACGTCGTACCGCGTGATCGGGCCGTAACTTACCGACCGGTGTACGACGGAACCCGTGAGGCGGTCGCGGTCCGGCGTCTTGATCCAGGCGTCGAACACCTCGTGCGACGGCCACGCCGTGATCACCACCGTCTCGCCCTCGCCGTCCGACGGCTCCAGCACGAACTCCATCAGGATGCCGTGCTCCTCGCGCACGCGCCGGTTCTCCTCGATCCACGCGAGATAGCGCCCCCGCGCGGCCGCCGGGACCTCCACCGTCCTGATGCAGAAGATCATCTCGTCTCCTCTTACTCTCCCTGGCCGGCAGCTCCAGCCGCGGCAAGCGTCATTTCGCGTAGCACCGGATGCCCGCCGACGTTCTGCAGCGGCAAATAGATCACGTGCGTGTCCGGGTTGACCGCGACCGAGTGCGCGCCGTCTGCCACCTTCTCCATGTCCACCAGGCGCAACTGCTCGTTCTCGGCGGCGAACGTCGTCACCACCCCGCTCTCGGACGCGACGTAGAGAAGCTGCGCGCCGGTGTCGAACGCGAGGACGTCCGGAGCGTCGCCGACCTTGTGCTCTTCCGTCACGCGCTTGCGCTCGAGGTCGAACACGACCAGCTTCGCGTTCGCCTGGCAACCGATGAACGCTGCGTGCTGCACAGCGTCGACGTACAGGCCGTGCGGCTCGTTGCAGCCAGGCACGTCGGAGCGGTCGGTGATCCGGTCGCTCGCCGGATCGATCGTGACGAGCTGGCCACTGTGCACCGCCACCAGGATGCGGTGCCCGACCGGGTCGTACTGCGTGTTTCCGGCGGCGCCTCCGAGTTGGATCGTGTCGACGCGCTGGTCCGTCCTGGCGTCGATCACCGTGACCGTACCGCCGCGCTCGTCCGACACGAACACCTTGCCCACGTCGGGGTCGTACGCCAGTCCGTCCGGGTAGTCTCCCGCCGGTACGGTTGCGATGATGGACAGAGTCCTCATGTCGATCACCGCGACTTCATTGTTGTCCGTCGCCGACGCGTACAAACGGCCGGTCTCCGGCGCTGCCAACACGCCGTGTACGCCGGGCACGCCCTTCACGTCGCCCACGATCTTCTGCGTCACCGTATCGAACACCAGGATGTCACTGTCGCCGAGGTGTGACACGTAGAGTCGCTTGGACTGCGGATCGAAACTCTGGTAGTCGAAGCGCGAGGTGTTGCCAGGCAGCGGAACGTCCGCGACCAGGCGAAGCTGGTCCTGCCTCGCGAGGCTCGTCTTCACCGCGCTGCCCGAGCCGCATGCCGCGACCGAGAGCGAGAGCATGGCCACGGCCACCGTGAAGTGCGCATGCCGGCGGAGGAGGCTCACAACGGCTCCCTTCCCAGCAGGTTCGAGCGCCGCCGATACTCGTAGAGACCATCGAACATAGGCGCGCTCAGGTCGAGAATCTCCTGGTCGCTGACCAGCATCGACATCCCGCGTACCACCACGTCGAGCCCCGGTGCCTCCGGCGCGTCGTATCGCTCGTCCGCGAGGTCTGCCTCGTGCACGATGCGGCCGATGTCCACGAGCGCGGGGTCATCGAGGTCGTAGTGCGCGAGCATCCGCTCGAACGTGCAGTCGCCGCCGTGGTGCGACAGGAGCGCCCCGCGCACGTCGAAGGCTGTCGCGTCTTCCGGGATCTGGTCCGGATCCTCGACGAACAGGAACTCCGCCTGCGGATCGATGAAGCGTCTGATCAGCCAGGCGCAGGCGGCGCGGTCGATGTGGCATCCGGCGCGCGTCGCCCACTTCAATGCCGCACCTCCGTACTGCCGCTGAGCTGCTCAAGCGCCGCCCTCGCGGTCTGGCGAGCGGGCCCCGGGAAGTAGTCGCGCGCGCGAATGTTGCGCATGTCGCGGCGCAACTTCGCAAGAGTCCGGCGGCGTACCGCCGGCTCTTCGTCCGCCGCGTCTCTCGCGGCAGCGGCGAGCGCCTCGTACTCCTCCGCGATGGACCGCGCCATCCCGCTGGCGAGCGCGCGCTCCTGCGCGGCGGTCGCCGGTTCGGCGATCCAGATCTGGGCCTCCCCTCCGGCATCCTGGACTTCGTCCGCGAGCCACTCCATCTGCTCGCGGTTCCGGCTGTCCAGTGGCAGCGCCACCAGCCCGTCGAGGAGCTGCGCGGCGCCAAGCCGCCGTAGCTTGCGCCAGACGCTGATCCGTGGCGTCGAGGGCTCGCGAGGGATCCGGTACGCGAGGAGGACCCATCGCCCGCGATCGCCGGTCATCATGCGTCAGCAAGCCTCCACAGGTTCATCGCGCCCGGGCCTCTTCTCCGCGCCTTCCGCTCGGTTAGCGTATCGGAGTCGCCGGCGCGGCGTCCTCGGTGTAACAGATTGGTGATAGATGAGCAACCGTGGTTGTCCACGATGACGTGCGTTTGGGCGCCGCGTCGCCACCTGAAGGCGCGAGGCTTGACTTTCCGGATAACATATGCAACCGTTGTTACATCATTGCAGGGGAATCGACCACGGTGCTCATCCGCCTCTGGCTCCAGATCCTCGTCTTCACGCCGCCGTGGGCGCCCGACGCGTGGGAACCGATCTTCGTCCTCGGCACGATTCTGATTTCGCTGGCCATCCTCGTGCTCTTTGAGCGGTGGTGGAATCACTAGGCTTCGGCCGGCACCGGTTCGGATTCAGGCGATGAGCAGAGCAGAGCGCCGGTCGGGACACGCAGACAGCACGCGGACGCCCACACGGCGTCGCCAGCCGCAGCGCCCGCGCGGACGCCGCGTGCCGTGGATACCGCTCGCGATCGCGGTCGGCGTCCTCGGCACGGGGGCCTTCATCGCCTACGCGATCTTCGCCGCTGGTTCCAGCAGCACCGGCGCCAGCGCTGCGGACACCACTGCCTTCGACGCCAGCGCCAGCATCCCCGGCACCTGGGTGCCGCCGCAGGGGCGCGCGCACTTCCCGTTCGGCTTCACACTCGCGCTGACACCCATCCCGTTCTGTCCGGGCGTCGTCGGCCCTCCGTCGGCAAAGGCGCGCTCCGCGACCCCCGCGCCGGTCGCCAGCCCGATGCCGACACGCACCCCGACGGACGCCAGCGTCGCGACTGATTGCTACGCCAGCAACCCGCCCTCCTCCGGCGAGCACCTCAACGTCCAGAACAACGTCGACCTCGGCAACGGCTTTATCCTGACGCACATCCCGCCTGACCCCGACGTCTACCCCGACCAGGTGGATATCCCGCGCGAGATGATCCCGCACATCCTCGAGCACGCCGGCGTCTTCGTCGGCTGGAACTGCAAGCCGGGTGATGCGGCCTGTCTGGGCGTCGTCAAACAGGTGAAGAGCGTGGTGAACGACCGGATCAACAATGACAAGAATCGCGTCGTCATGGCCCACGACGCCGACCTGCCCGAGGGCGTCATCGGCATGGCGGCCTGGAGTCGCGTTTACGACTTCTCGTACCACCACTACGACAAGAATGCGTTCGTGCGGTTCATCGCCAGGCTGTCCTGCCGCTTCGACCCCGAAGGGTTCTGCGGCGGCACGCAATTGATGCCGGGTCAGTAACAAAAAGGGTGCGCCGCTGCCCGGCCGGAGATACGCGCATGCAAGACCACCTGTGGTTGATCCTCGGGGTTTCCGGCTTTTGGGTCGTAGTGATCGTGCTCTTCTTTGTCTGGGCGTTTTCCCGAGACCGGTAGCGCCGCCAGCACTCCTGAGCATCGCGCAGTCCCCTTGCGCGATGCCGATCCTGCGCCCTTGCGCGCTTGCGCGTACTGTCCGCTTCGCCCCTTCGCCCTCACTGCGATCAGGCCCGCCGTATAGTGCGTCGATGAAGCTCTCGCGCGACGCCGCGGTCCTGCTCTCGACCCGCACACTCCGCTCGTTCGGCGATGGCTTCGTGAGTGTCCTCCTCGCGAAGTACCTGTCGCAACTCGGCTTCTCCGGCCTGCGCATCGGCGCCGTCGCGACCGCCGCGCTGCTCGGCACCGCCGTCGCCACCCTTGCCTTCGGCGTCCTCGCCAATCGCCTCGGGCGGCGACGGCTGCTGCTGGCGGGCGCGCTCCTCGCGGCAGGCACCGGCTTCGCGATGGCGTCATCGAGCGCCTTCGTCCCCGTCCTGCTGATCGCCCTGATCGGCACGCTGAACCCGACCGCCGGCGACGTCGGCGTCTTCCTGCCGCTCGAGCAGGCGATCCTCCCCGAGACCGTCGCCGATGCGCAGCGCACGCCCCTCTTCGCGCGCTACAACCTTGCGGGCGCCCTCGCCGCGGCCGCTGGCGCCCTCTTCGCGGCCGCGCCGTCGCTCCTCCACCGCGCCCTCGGCTGGGACGCCCTCGCCCTCCTCCGCGCGATGTTCGTGCTGTACGGCGCGCTCGCGCTCGCGAGCTTCGCGCGCTACCGCGCGCTGTCGCCGGGCGTCGAAGTCGCCGCGACCTCCGTCCACGCGCCACTGCATCGGTCGCGCGGCGTCGTCATGCGGCTCTCTGCCCTGTTCGCGCTCGACGCCTTCGCCGGCGGCTTCGTCGTGCAGTCGATCCTGGCGCTCTGGCTGTTCCGCCGGTACGGCCTGTCCGTCGAGCAGGCGGCGCTCATCTTTTTCGTCGCCGGCACGCTGTCCGCGTTCTCGTTCCTCGTCGCCGCGCGCATCGCCGGCCGCTTCGGTCTGGTCAACACGATGGTGTTCACGCACCTTCCCTCGAACATCTTCCTCATCCTCGTGCCGCTCATGCCCACGCTCTCGCTCGCCGTCGTCATGCTGCTCCTGCGTCAGTCCCTCTCCCAGATGGACGTGCCGACACGCCAGTCCTACACGATGGCCGTCGTCGCGGCCGACGAGCGCCCGGCCGCCGCGAGCGCGACCGGCGTCGCGCGCAGCCTGTCGGCGTCGGGCGGCCCCGTCCTCGCCGGCGCCCTGCTCGGCGCGACCGCATTCGGCTGGCCCCTGATTATCGCCGGCTCCCTGAAGTCGGTGTACGACCTGCTCCTCTTGCGCCAGTTCTCCTCGCTCAAGCCCGCGGAGGAACGGGCGCCGCCTGATGCCGAAGTGTGAGTGGCAAGCGGGCGCCCGCCGCAGCGCGCTACGGTCAGCGCTTCTGACGTCCAGGCTCCCCGACCCGGCTTCCGCCTTCCCGTCCCCGGCACCCGACCGATCACCGCCGCTGGTCCGGCTCCTTGCCCCCCACGAAACGCGGCTGGTACTCCGCGTCGCGCCCCGCCATCTGGTCCCGGTGCATCCGGTCGTGCCGGTAGTACGAGCGCAGCCACTGCATCACGGTCAGGCGCCCGAACATCGGCTGCGATGCCGTCCGCTCGAACTGCTCCCCTCGCATCGACGCGATCACCGCCAGCGTCTTCGCGCGCTGCCCCCGGAGCTGCGCCGTCAGCTCGGCGACCGTCCGCTCCTGCGCCGCCGTCAGCGGGATCCCGACGCGCTCGCCGCGCACGCCGCTGACGTCCGGGTCGTCCTCCGCCAGCGCCGCCTCGACCCAGGCGCGGTAGGCCGTCTCCATCTCCGCAAGGTGGGCGAGCTGCTGCTTCGCCGACCACTGCGCCTCCCCCTCGGCGTCCGCCGCCGCGAGTGCTGCCTCGGCATCTGAGAGCGCCTCCGCCTGCGCCAGCAGCGCCTCCCGCTCGTCCCGCATCTTGTCCAGCAGTTCCCGGATCGCCTCGACCGTTGCCATCTGCGCCACCCTCCCGGCCCTTTGCATAAGAATACCGCCGGCCGGGCGGTAACGATCGTCAGCTTCCCCGCGTTGTATCCGGTGCAAGAGAAAAGAGGGAGGCCATGGCGCGACGAGACCCCCAACGCACACAGAAGCTCCGGATCGCTGTTCGGTATCTTCTCGAACGCGAATGCCTGGCCAAAGGGAACCAGACGCGGCTCGCCGAGCACTTCAACGTCTCGCGCCAGCGCGTCCACCAGATCGTCGTCGAAGAGCGCCAGCGCTTTCGTCAGGGCGCAGTCAGCGTCTGAACCCCAGCCGCTGCGCCGTCGCCAGCGCGAATAGGTCGGTCATGCCCGCGACGTAGTCGGCGATCCGGCGCGTCAGCGCGTCGTCCGGCCGCGTGTACTCCGAGGCGTCGAGCTCGGCCGGCTCCCGAAGGAAATGCTCCCACAGGAACTCGATCAGCCGCCGCGCGCGCTCCGCCTCCGCCAGCCGCTCCTCCCACAGGTACACGTTCTCGAACAGGTAGTCCCGTAGCTCGTCCGTCGCCGCCGCCACCTCGTCGCTCATGCGCACCGCCGCCAGCGGCCCACCGCCGCGCGGCCGCAAGGCCGCCTCCCACGACGCGTCCACAACGTCGCTCACCAGCGTGTCGATGCGCTGCGAGTGCGTCTCGCCGAGCACCCGGCGCGCGTTCGCCGGCAGGTCGTCGGGCCGCAGCAGCCCCGCCCGCACCGCGTCGGCGATGTCGTGGTTCAGGTACGCAACCGAGTCCGAAAGCCGCACGATCTGGCCCTCGAGCGTGCTCGCCAGCGGCTCGCCCCACTCCCCCGGAGACCAGTGCCGCTCCTCCAGCTCCTCGAAAATACCCTCGCGCGGCTTCGAATGCTTGAGGATGCCCTCCCGCACCTCCCACGTCAGGTTCAGCCCCGCCCCGGACGCCTCCAGCAGCTCGACGATCCGCAGGCTCTGCTCGTTGTGCCGGAAGCCCTCCGGCAGCAGCTCCCCCAGCGCCTGCTCGCCCGCGTGCCCGAACGGCGTGTGCCCCAGGTCGTGCCCCAGCGCGATCGCCTCCGTCAGGTCCTCGTTCAGGTCGAGCGCACGCGCGATCGTCCGCGCGATCTGCGCCACCTCCAGCGTGTGCGTCAGCCGCGTCACGTAGTGGTCGCCCGCCGGCGCGATGAACACCTGCGTCTTGTGCTTCAGCCGCCGGAACGCCTTCGAGTGGATGATCCGGTCGCGGTCGCGCTGGAACTCCGTCCGCATGTCCGAAGGCGGCTCCGGCCGCTCCCGCCCGCGGCTCTCGGCGCTGCGCACGGCCGCCGGCGCAAGCTCCCGCTCGCGCGCTTCCAGCCGCTGCCGCACAGACTCATGGGGGCGCCGCGACCGTCTGGGCATCGCCGCGATTGTAGGGCCGCCCCGCTCATGCGTCGAGGCGGTCCCGCCATTGGCTGCGATCTATTGTCCAACAAGTGAAAACCGTTACAATCGATTGCCGGAACCCGACCAGTCACGAGCGACCAGTCATCAGGCGACGACACATGTACGGCATCGGCGTCCTCAAGGGCATGGCGGTCACCATCCAGCGCATGGTCATGCCCCCCGCCACTATCCAGTTCCCCGAGGTCACGCGCCCCATGTCGCCGCGCGCGCGTACGAACCTGCTCTGGTTCGACGAGCGTTGCACCGGCTGCAGCACCTGCGCCCAGGCCTGCCCCGACGGCTGCATCCTCGTCCACACCGCGCCCAACCCCGACGGCACGCTCGAGAAGCTGCGCTACGAGATCGACTTCCGTATCTGCATGTACTGCGGCCTCTGCGTCGAGGCCTGCCCCTACCAGGCGATCCAGTGCGGCGGCACCATGGAAGACGCCGTCTACGAGTTCGACACCATGTACAAGGACAAGCACGACCTCACCCGCCTTGCGCACGAGTTCTTGCGCCGCAACGGCTACGAGTACCCCCACGGCCAGCGCGCGCCCGCCGACATCATCGAGCTGATCGAGCGCGAGAGCGGGCAGCCCCCTGCGCCCAAGCAGCCGGCAGGCCCGTCCGGCCAGGCGGACGCCGTCGACCGCTACGGGCTGCCAGTCCGGCGCGAGCCCGCGCCACACCCCGCCCCCGTCTCGAAGGGCGAGCGCGTCGTCGAGGCCAACACGCGTGGCTAAGCTCACCCTCAACGGCGTCGAGGTCGATGCCCCCGCCGGCGCGCCACTCGTCGAGGTCATCAAGCAGAACGGCGTCTGGATCTCGAACCTCTGCTATGTCGATGGCCTGGCGCCGTACGCCGGCTGCCGCACCTGCCTCGTCGAGATCGAGGGTGCGCGCGGCCTCCAGCTCTCCTGCACGTCCCGCGTTGCCGATGGCATGGTCGTCAACACCGAGACCGACGAAGCGAAGAAGATGCGCCAGAGCGTCCTCGCGATCATCAACGCCAACCACCCCGACCGCTGCCTCACCTGCCACCGGCGCGTCAAGTGCATGCCAGGCGACATCTGCCTGCGTGACGACGTCGTCACGCACCGCTGCGTCACCTGCTCCAAGAACTACCGCTGCGAGCTCCAGTCCACCAACGAGCTGCTCGACATGGGCTTCGAAAACGTCGAGCCGTGGGCGTCCGAGCCTCGCACCTACTACCAGTCCGACCAGCCCGACCCCGACCGCGCCAACCCCTTCTTCGAGTTCGACCCGCAGATGTGCATCCTCTGCACCCGCTGCGTGCGCGCCTGCGACGAGATCCGCCACACCGGTGCCATCACGCTCTCGAACAAGGGCTTCACGTCCATCATCGCCTTCGGCGCCGGCGGCGCGATCCACGAATCCAACTGCGACTTCTGCGGCGCCTGCATCGACGTCTGCCCCACCGCCACGCTGATGGAGAAGCCGAACAAGTGGGTCGCCCGCACCGAGGACTGGACCAGTACCACCTGCGACTCCTGCTCCGTCGGTTGCACGATCAGCATCGGCACCCGGTCCGGCCGCGCCGTGATCGTCAAGCCGGACCAGGTGAACCCGGTCAGCGCCGACCAGATCTGCGTGCGCGGGCGCTTCCACTACGACGCCGTGCCTGACAAGAAGCGGCTCCAGCGCCACCTCGTCCGTCGCGGCCCGAAGGGCGCCCCGCAGCTCCCGGCGCACTGGGGCGAGCTGGTCGAGTACGCCGCGCAGCAGCTCAGCGGCGTCATCGACCATCATGGCGCGCAGGCCGTCGCCGTGCTCGGCTCGCCCTTCAACACCAACGAAGAGAACTACCTGACGCAGAAGCTCGCCCGCGAGGTCATCGGCACGCCGCACGTCGATTTCAGCCAGGCGGCGCCCGACCGCGCGGCGATGAAGTCCAACGAGGCCGCCTTCGGCACCGAGGCGCTCCCCGCTGACATGCTCCAGCTCCGCACCGCCGACATCGTGGTCGTCATCGCCGCCGACCTCGAGTCCAGCCACAACGTCGCCGCTCTGCGCGTCAAGGATGCCGTTGCCGGCCACCCGGCGGCGCCGCGCGCCGGCAAGCTGCTGCTCGTCTCGCCGCTCTACGGCGAGTTGGCCGACTTCGCCGAGCCCTACGGCGGCATCTGGCTGCAGCCGCGCCCCGGGGACGCGCCCGCGCTCGTCGATGGCCTCGCGAAGCGCGCGTCTGGCGAGGATGCGGCGCTACCCGCTGTCGCCGAAGGCGACCCCGACCGCGCGCTCGCCCTCCTCGAAGAGGCGAAGGACGCCGCCAGGCGCGTGTACATCGTTTACGCGCCGGACCCCGGCGACCCGCGGGCCGCCGGTAACGGCGCCCGCGCGGCCGCGAACCTCGCCATCGCGCTCCGCGGCGACAAGGCAGCCGAGGCGCTCATCGTGCTACCGACGGAGGCGAACGTCTACGGCGCGCGCGACATGGGCGTCGACCCGGAGCTTGGCCCCGGCCGCACGGCGCTCGCCGAGCCCGGCATGGCGTTCGACCAGATGGTCGACGCCGCGGCCGCCGGCAAGGTCAAGGCCATGGTCGTCGTCGGCGACAATCCGCTCATGTTTGCGCCCAACACCGCCCGCGTCCGCGCCGCGCTCCAGTCGCTCGACGTGTTGATCGTTATCGACAGCCTCCTCACGGACACGGCGAAAGCCGCGCACGTCGTGTTCGCCGACGTGCCGTCGTACGCCAAGACCGGCACGTACACCAACGGCGAGCGGCGCGTCAACCGCCTGCACGCCGCCCTCGACGCCGTCGGCGACGCGCGTCCGGCGCTGCTCGCCCTCACGGACCTCGCGAACGCGATCGGCGGCGCCGACACGTGGGCCTACGCGCACCCGGACGCCGTCACCGACGAGATCGCGGCGAACGTCGCGGGCTACGAGCGCTTCCGCGCGGACTTCTCCGCCTGGGGCAAGGCGCGCGCCGCCGGCCTGCCGACGCGTGCCGAGCGCCAGCCCGTCGCCGCGGCCCCGGCACCGCACTCCTCCGGCGAGCTGCTGCTGACGACTGGCCGCACGCTGTACACCAGCCTCGAGGGCGCCGCGCTCCACCTGCCCGACGCCGACAAGCTGCACCGCGAGGAGTGCGTCGAACTGCACCCCGCCGACGCCGCGGCGCTGCACGTACGCGACGGCGACGAGGTGACGCTCGTCACCGCCAATGGCGAGCTGACCCTGCGCTGCCTCGCCTCCCGCCGCGTGCAGGAGGGCGTCGCGTTCGTGCCGTCGTACTACGACGGCGGCGCCGTCAACGCGCTGGTCGCCAGGGACGGCGCCCCCGTCGCCGTGAAGGTGAAGGTCGCCCAGCCCGCCTGATCACCCGCCCGCCCTCGCTACGCGCACCCGGCGTCCAGCCGCGACGTCCCGCTCCGTACGGCCAGGTCGTGCTGTACCGCGATGTCCGCGTGAAACTGGTCGATCGTCCAGCCCTGCTGGGCGCTCGCCGTGCGCGATCCGCACAACCCGACCGCCGCGATCAGCGCGACACCCAGCACCCGGACGAGGGATCGTCGCATCATGTCCATCACGCGCAACAAGCAGCGGCCGCTCACCATCGACCGCCGGCCACCGACCGCCCCGACCCTAATTCAGCACCCCGAAGCCCGCCGTCCTCTGTCGCAGGTACGCGGCCAGCCGCACCCGCATCTCCGGCAGCTCCTCCGCGATGATCTCCAGTTCGCGCGCCAGCCGCCCCTCCGGCGAGAGCTGCTCCAGCAGCTCCTGCTTCAGTGGCGCCCCGATGTCCATCCGCGCCGCGATGTAGTCCGCCGCCTCCCCTGCGTCCGCCGGCAGGTCGACGCCCCGCGTCCACTGCCCGCCCAATGCCATATACGTCCGCAGGTACGTGACGAACAGCTCCTGCGCGCGCTCCAGCAGCTCCGGCGGCGGCTGCGCGCCGCGCCGCTGCTCCACGATCTCCACCTCGCCCCGCAAGTACGGGCTCGTCGTGTTCACCGCGATGATCCGGAAGCGCTGCTCGCCGATCGTGAACAGGTTCATGCGCCCTTCGTCCAGGTGCTCCACCTGCACGATGCGCGCCGTCGTCCCCACGTCGTACGGCACCGCGCCCGCGCCAACCTCCGCGCCCGACCGGATCAGCACCACCCCGAACGACGCGTCCTCCTCGATGCACTCCTGCACCATGATCTTGTAGCGCTCCTCGAAAATGTGCAGAGGCATGCGCATGCCGGGGAAGAGCACCGTCTGCAGGGGGAAGAGGCGAAGGTCCATGGTTCTCTCGGCCGGTCGAAGGTCGATGGCCGGCGGTCGCTACGAGAAACGCCTGGCTGGCAGCTCGTTCGTATCGTACACCAGCGGCAACCGGGCGGTGGTGTCCCGGAAAGACGGTAACGGTGGCCGGCGCCCCGCCTTGACTGGACGCGCGCCACGGTCTGATAATGCCGATCGCCCCTCCGTCCGAATCCGAACGATCCGGGCGTTCCGATGGGCAGGCCACGCGCGCCTGCGGTGCTCCCGTCCCCCCGGACGCGCGCGGCGCGGGCGAAGAACCTTCAGGAGGCACCCGTTGGCAGAAGCATCCGCAGCGGCGCCGGGCAGAAAGCCCATCGTCCCCTTCCTCACCATCCCCGAAGACCCGGCCGAGAAGCCGTACCTCTCCGGCAGCCGCTGCAAGAGCTGCGGCGCCACCTACCTGGGCACGCGCATGGCGTGCAGCAAGTGCTTCTCGACCGAGGCCATGGAGCCCGTCCGGCTCAGCGACCGCGGCGAGCTGCACGTCTTCTCCATCGTGCACCAGTCGGCCCCCGGCGTGCCGACGCCGTACGTCGCCGCCATCGTCGACCTGCCCGAGGGCGTCAGCGTGCGCTGCAACATCAACGGCGTCGAGCCGGACCCCGCGAAGCTCAAGTTCGGCATGCCGGTGCAGATGGTGACCGAAAAGATCCGCACCGACCGCGAAGGCAACGACGTCATCGCCTTCAGCTTCAAGCCGGCGTAAGCGCGCTCGCCCCGCGCGAGACAGGATCCGCAGCGCCCCCGGACGGGGGCATCAGTCATCGCCGCCGGAGCAACGAGCGGCCAAGGAGAGGACCATGCGAGACGTAGCCATTATCGGCGTCGGGATGATCAAGTTCGGACGCTACCCCGAAAAGACCGTGCCGGAGCTGGCCGGCCAGGCGGCGCTCCTCGCGCTCAAGGACGCTGGCATGGACATGAAAGACATCGAGCTCATGGCCAGCGGCAACCTCTATCAGTCGAACGCCATGGTCGGCCAGCGCATCATGCAGACCATCGGCCAGACCGGCATCCCCGTCATCAACGTCGCCAACGCCTGCGCCACCGGCTCCACCGCCTTTCGCGAGGCCTACTACGCCGTCGCGTCGGGCGCCTACGACACCGCGCTCGCCATCGGCTCCGAACAGATGGGCAAGATGGGTCTGCTCGGCGGCGGCGGCGGCGGCGGCGACCCGGCCTACAGCACCGAGGGTGTGCTCGGTTCCGGCCTCATGCCCGCCGTCTTCGGCATGGCCGGCGTCGAGCACATGCGCAAGTACGGCACCACCCAGGAGCAGTTCGCCAAGGTCTCCGTCAAGAACCACAAGCACTCGCTCCACAACCCCTACTCGCAGTACCAGACCGAGGTTGGCCTCGAGGACGTGCTCAACGCCCGCGTCGTCTCCTGGCCCAACACGCTGTACATGTGCTGCCCCACCGGCGACGGCGCCGCCGCCGCCGTCCTCTGCACCATGGAAAAGGCGCGCCAGTACACCACGAAGCCCATCCGCGTCGCCGCCTCCGTGCTCACCAGCGACCCGTGGACGCAGCGCGACCTCACCATGCCCGACATCAACACCCTCACCCGCCACGCGGCGAAGGAGGCCTACGAAAAGGCCGGCATCGGCCCCGAGGACCTCGACCTGATCGAGCTGCATGACTGCTTCGCCACCGCCGAGCTGCTGCACTACGAGAACCTCGGCATCTGCGCCGAGGGCGAGGCCGGACGCATGATCGACGAGGGCGCGACCTACGTCGGCGGCAAGATCCCCGTCAACGCCAGCGGCGGCCTGCTCTCGAAGGGCCACCCGCTCGGCGCGACCGGCGTCGCCAACGTCTGCGAGGTCGTCTGGCACCTGCGCGGCGAGGCGGGCAACCGCCAGGTCGAAGGCGCGAAGGTCGGCCTCGCCCACGTCATCGGCCTCGGCTCCGCCTGCACCCTCCAGGTGCTCGAGAAGGTGTAGCGGTCGCAGGTTGGCGGTCGCCTGTCGCGCCTAACCGCGCACCGGAGGACATCCGCAGAAACGAAGAAGGGGGGCGCTCGACCGAGCGCCCCTTCGCAGCGATCCGCAGGGGCGCTGCTTGCCGCTCCCGGCGGGCGCCCCTTCGCTGTTGTCCGTAGGGGCGCCGCTTGCCGCGCCCCATGTCTGCGGACGGTCGCGGCTCACTGCGCCGCCTGCCCCGCCCCGGACCAGCCAACCTCCCGCGTCCGACTTCCATCTTCCACCGCCCAGCTTCCAGCGTCCGCCCTCCCCCCCCTCACAGCCCCACCCCCCGCGCTACCTGCGTCGCCGTCGCCTGCGCCACCGGCCGCACGACGATCTGGTCGATGTCGACGTGCCTCGGTCGCGTCACCGCCCACGTCACGCAGTCGGCGATGTCCTCCGCCCGGAGCGGCGTCAGCCCCTCGTACACCTGCGCCGCCCGCTCCGCGTCGCCGCCGAAGCGCACCGTGCTGAACTCCGTGTCCACCATCCCGGGGTCGATCTCCGTCACGCGCACCGGCTTCCCCAACAGCTCGATGCGCAGCGTCTCCGTGACCGCGCGCACCGCGTGCTTCGCGCTCGTGTAGCCCGACCCGCCCGGATACACCTCGATCCCGGCGATCGAGCCGATGTTCACGATGTGCCCGTTGCCCGAAGCCTCGAGCTTCGGCAGCAGCGCGCGCGTCATCAGCATCAACCCCAATACATTCGACTCCCACATCGTGCGCCAGTGCGCTTCGTCGGCCTGTGCCAGCGGCTCGAGCCCCAGCGCGCCGCCGGCGTTGTTCACCAGCACGTCGCAGTGCGCAACCTGCGCGCAGAACGCATCGACGCTCGCCCGATCGCGCACGTCGAGCGCGATCGCCGTCGCGCCGATCGGCGCCGCCACCTCGCGCAGCCGCTCGAGCCGCCGCGCCCCGATGACGACATCGAACCCCGCGGCGGACAACGCGTGCGCCGTTGCCGCGCCGATGCCGCTGCTCCCGCCCGTCACCACCGCCACGCGCCGTCTTTCGCTCATGTCACAGCTCCCGCGAACCGATGCTTGCCAGCGGGTGTAGGATAGGGGGAGGAGTGCGCATGCGGAACCGTGCCTTCATCTCAGGCGCGCTGGTCGTCGTGGTCGCCGCCGCGCTGCTCCCGCTCGCGCCGCCCGTGGCCGAGGCGAAGGGCGCGGGCGCCATCGTCATCGGCGGCGGCACCTACGCTCCGTACTACTACGCGATCCCCGGCACGGCGCCCCGCCAGCTCTTCTTGCTCGCCATGCCTGGCGTCGCACCAGGTGACCTTCCCGCCGGGCGTATCAGCGCGCCGTGGGACGCGGCGGCGCTCCTCGCCGGTGCCTACGACCTCTACGACGCCTTCGCCCTGAACCCGGACGGCAGCCCCGCCGCGCGCTACGTGCCCGCGGCGGACGCACACCCCGCGTACATCGTCTGGCAGGCGCAGGGGACGAACACGCCGCCCGGCTGGTTCCGCGCCGACGCCGAAACGGCCGCCTACCTCGATCACGCGCTGCGCGTCATGGGGAAGGCGCAGCTCGAAACCGATCCGATGGCCGCGCTCGCGAAGGGCGTCTTCTCGTCGCTGGCGCCACCCGGCGCGTCCCTCGTCCAGCCGGAATACGTGCTGGGGCCGGTGCAGGCGGCGCCGGACGCAACGCTACCCCCGGTGCATATCACCGGGGCCGATGCGTCGCGGCTCATCCCCGCGTTCGTCGCGTCACTGCACCATCCGCGCCCGTACGAGCGCGCGTTCGGCGGCTACTACGTGGACGCGGCGGGGACGACGGTCTTCGTCTTCCAGCCCGCAACGAGTACGCGCCCGGCGCGCGTCGAGGCGGTGGGCTTCGGCAGCCAGTTCGAGGCCGACCCACAGCTCGCCTCGATCATCTCGCGAGCGCTCGACGGTGGACGCGCACGGATCGCGCCCGCGGCCGTCGCGGCCACCGACGCACCGCGCTCGTCACGCACCGCGCTGATCGTCGCCGCTGCTGTCGCCGCCGCGTTCATGCTCGCGCTCGGCGGCACGACGCTTGCCATGCGGCGCGTGAACGTGCGCTCCGCCTGACGAGACGAGCACCCCGTCTTACATCTGCGCCCATCTGCGGATCACCCCTCGATCCATCTGTGCCCATCTGTGGATAGCCCCGCGTCGATCCCCCGCGATCACTCCTTCGCGATCATCACCTCGGTCGACTTGATCACGACGACCACATCGTCGCCGGCGCTGATCTTGAGCCCCTCGGCGGACGCGCGCGTGATCGCCGACACGACCTCCTGGCCGTCGATGTCGACGATCACCTCCGCCATGATCGTGCCGAGCCGGACGCCCTTCACCCTGCCCTTGAGCTGATTGCGTGCGCTGAGCTGCATCCGCTGCCTCCTCGCCTGACCGCCAGCCGGTTGGATGCACGCAGCCTACAGCACCGGCGCTCCGGATCGTCCAGCACCCCGCACCTCTGCGCCCATCTGCGTCCTCTGCGTCATCTGCGGATCACCCCTCGCCCATTGGTGCCCATCTGCGACATCTGTGGATAGCCCCCGGATCAGAGGAACGACGCCACCCGCCGCGCGATCGCCAGGCTCGCCGTCATCCCCGGCGACTCGATGCCGCCCAGGTGTACGTACCCCCGGTCGTGCCAGATCAGGAAGTCCGCGATCGGCCCGCCCGGCCGCTGCAGCTTCGGCCGGTACCCCACCTGCCCCGGCGCGATGTCCTCGTCCTCCAGCCACGGCAGGTACCGCCGCGCCGCCGCGAGGAACTCCGCCCGCCGCGTGTTGTCGGCGCGATAGTCGAGCGCCGCCCCGTCATCGAGCCACTCCGTGTCCGGCCCCAGGTGCACACCTCCGCCGGCGTCGATCGTCACGTGCACCCCCAGCCCGCCCTTCGCGTGCTCCGGCAGCGGATACACCAGGTGGCGCAGCGCTCGCGCCTTTGCCGGCGTCACGATGTCGTAGTAGCGCCCCTTGTTGACGCGCTGCCGCAGCGGCGGCGACGCGTCGCTGCCGTCCAGCGGATAGCCGAGCATCGATGCCACCGCCGGCGCGCCGAGCCCCGCGCTGTTCACCAGCGTCCCCGCCCGCACCGCCGTCTCGGCGCCGTCCGGGCCGGTCATCCGCAGCTCGAAGCCACCCCCCATGCGCTCGACGCCGACCACGTCGTGCTTGAGCGCGATCCAGCCCCCCTCCGCCTCGACCGCCGCCGCGAACGACGCCATGAGCTGCATCTGGTCGACCACGCCGGTCGTCGACGAGTACAGCGCGGCGACGCAGCGCACCGCCGGCTCCATCTTGCGCAGGCGCGCGGCGCCGGGGACCATCGACATCCCCGGTACGCTGTTCGCCTTGGCCTGCCGGTGCACAGTGTCGAGCGCGGCCAGCTCGCCGTCGTCGACGGCGATGATCAACTTGCCGCGCTGCACCGCCGCTACCGCGTGCGCATCCGCCCACGCGTACAGCAGCGGGTTGCCCTCCAGGCACAGCGTGTGCTTCAGCGAGCCGGTCGGGTAGTAGATCCCGGCGTGGATCACGCCGCTGTTGTGCGAGCTCGTCTCCATGCCGATGCGCTCGTGCCGCTCGATGACGGCGACCTGCCGCGTGCGCGCCAGCTCCATCGCGCACGCCAGCCCCACCACCCCGGCGCCGATCACCGCGACGTCAACGTCCATGGATCCGGTCATGGATCG
>JADEYI010001284.1_pt1 | contig 20068 bp, 17 predicted proteins | sample 8542331 | NCBI WGS metagenome assembly JADEYI01 (sample SAMN16510988, study PRJNA670497) | mine drainage metagenome | isolation source: biofilm near Copperflume 1 | place: Germany: Marsberg coppermine Kilianstollen | collected 2018-02
ATGCTATGTACTAGAGCAAGGGGTTGCTTCTTCTCCCATTCTGTATCATTTTTCGCGGGCGGCAGGCCCAGGCTGTCCACTCTCAGTTCGCCTGGAAAAGCCATGAACAAGCATTGAGGGCGCGCCATGCACCAGATTTGCCTAAAAACCTCGCGTTGCTCTTCGATTGTTAGTACTTTGGGGAAGTCCGCGAATACGATGACGGGATCATTATTAACGAAGAAGACCTTGCTAATTCCTGCTTTATGTGCCAGCCTAAGCCACTCACCCTTTTCGAGCCAGGCGCTCCTCATCCTCTCCTCGTTTCCTGGAAGTTCGGAAGCATCGAGAAGAGCACCTTCACTATAACCAAGAACGTCATATGCTTGTTCAAGCAACGACGATGATGAAGGAGGTGCTGTCATAGAAAGGGTTAACTCAAGATCTTATTAGCAATTGGTGAGGGTGAGCGGCTTCCAAGTTCGCACACGCCGGGCGCCTCGCTAAGGAAAGGGTAAACGTTAGGCCACGCGAACGAAAAAGCAAGATGAGGGTATGCTCAACAAGCACTCGACTGGCCTTCAGGTGTTCCTCTGCTAGAGTTGCGAACACTGGTTCCCTCCGAAAACCGTCGTAAAAAAGGCGGATGCCTGAAAGAGTATAGCACGTTTGTGCGATTCCAGTCAAGCTGGTTTTGCACATCTTTATCACTGTCCTCGTGAAGTCCGTGCTAATGTAAATAACCAGCAAATCCTGTTCTATGGCGGCTTGGTGACTCCGATGACAAGACGAACACTGTGCTATCTGCCCACTATTCCGTTCATCTGTGCCACCCGCTGCAATTCTGAATTTATATTGTGACGCTCCTCTTGATTCACGGGTCCGCTGGCGTTAGGCAGTAAGGCAGCTATCTTTTCGTCAGCCTCGAATCTGAGCCACACCTCTTCACGATGGTCAGCGAAGTTGTCTGCTACCTGCGGTTCCGAAAAAATCACAGCTTTGTCTATGTACCTCGTGATATTGTGACGGGCCAGGAATTCATGCAGTTGGGCTGCGCCGAAGGCGGCCTGCCTAAGAGGGTTGCCGTCCAAAGGCTTCCACTTCTTGCCAACCTGGATCTCCCACCTCTCATCGTGGAAACGTACGGGCGGTTTATAGCCTTTGACCTCGAATACCCAAACTCCCGCAGGTCCGACCAAGACAACATCAAGGTCACTCTTCTTGCCGGGCAACTGTAAGTTCCGGTATATGGTCCAACGACTATCAAGATTGGCTCGGAGTCGGTCCACGAACCATTCCTCGGCCTCTTGGCCTCGGTAAAAGTCTCTATACCTGCGCAGATTGCCTCGTATCGACCGGTAGAGCCACAACCCAAGCGGTACGCCCAAAACTACCATCCAGAAAAGGAGGCCGAAGGCTGCCAAGGGCCACGGCGTACCCTTGTTTATGAGGCCAAGCGCGGATTGTACGAGGCCGAACGTGAGGAATAGTGAAACGAACACGGCTCCTGTGGCATAAGCCATGGCCATTGCGAGGCTTTCCTCTCGCTGGTCGGTGGCGTAGTTGCTCCCGGTTACCACCTCGGGACCACGCCGCACAGATGCGCCGGTAGCTGGTGCCGCTTCCAACCAGCGCAAGAGAAGAACTCTACAGGCTTCACGCAGCAGCGGTGTTTCGCCTCGATCTACCATGTAAGCCAGATGGCTTGGGTAGATCACCTTGCTGGCTAAGAGTTCTCCGAGCGTGCCCTTCAGGTGCGAAAACTTACCGCCTGTGTCTTGCCACTGGACTTGCTCAGCCTCCCTGCTGGTCATGGTGATTGGGACAGTTACGTTGATCACCCGAGGTGCAGGTCGCGATTGTGCTAGATTCGTTGATTCAGGCATTCATTCTCCAGTTTGATTTCTAGATGCGCTCCAGCCCAGCAACACCAGCCATGAGCCTCCGCCTACCGGCCGTCTTGAACGTAACCGTTACTATCTGGTCCTGGCCGCTTGGCACGACCTCCAGCACCTGCCCATCGCCGAAAATGGCGAGTGTCACCCGGTCGCCAGGCGAGATCGCGGCCACGAATGCAGCCTGCTCGAGGCCGCGCACCAGATCTCGTGACACTTGACGTAGCCCAGGGTAGTTGCGCTGTCACCATATGGCCAGGAGTTGGTTCGGCTCAAGCCACTTGGTGATTGTACCTGACATCTCTGGCATTGGGTTTCTCTCTTCTCTCTCTTACTCCTAGTCTAGCCTGAGATCACAGCTATAGCAAATGAAGTGCTGCTAAAGGGATCTGTCAACAATTGCTTAGCGTAAAGGGACAATCAGGCGACGCCTCTTACAGATAGGGAACACCCACAATAGCCGATGCTACACGAGCATCAAGAGGTCGTATCAAAAGGTCGCGTTCGAGAACTGCTTGAAGTTGATATGTCTCTATTCCGGCAGCTATCACATCGCGGCGTATGTTCCTCAGAAGGAGGGGTCTCAAACCACGCCTCGTCTTCAGCCGCTCGTACCATATAGGACGGATTAGATCAAGCCACCATTCGGCCAGCGCATTTAGATCGACGGTGTGTTCGCGCTTCGTGCCGGTAACCATCTCGAGGAGATCACGCACGATGCCTTCACGCGCTCTGTCACCTGTACTGCGTGCGTCCTTGAGATACGCCTTCAGCACCTTTTCCATCTCGACAAGGGCGTGCTGTTTCTTGCGTGGCAGCAGCAATCGTTCCGAGGTCTTTAGTCGATCGAGGAATTCACCGACCAGAGTGGCAGCGGTTTCATCGTATGCCCTGTTGGCCCTGCCTGTCAGGTTATCCCGCAGCCTTTCCACGATAGCGTCCAAGTCGCTGATTGGATCAGCCTCGAGGGAGTCCATGTAAATCCAACGTGGTGCACCCCACTTGGTGCCCGCCACCGCAAAGAAGGCCCAGGGCCGCCTCGCCTCTACCGCGCTAACAGACGATACAAGTCGTGCCTCAGACTCACGTACTTGCTGGTAAACGGTTGCTGGTACGAGAGCTTCTTCTCCAGACACCATAGAGCGGACAGGCGCAAACGCATCGGTTATCCCGTCCCAGGCCCCTTTCGCCTCTTTCGCCCCCTCTTCCAATTCTTGGATAGCGCCTTCCGTTGAGATCGGAGCGCCGGAACCTGGCAGTGGGATATTGGATCCCAGGAGCTGAGCTACCAGTTCGTGGCGAGCGTAGAATCGCTCATCGGTGCGCAAGGCGAACTGCGGGGCATCCTCCGGCCAGTACACTTCGATGCTGCGATGGGGGCTGTCCATGCGATCTACTCGCCCGATCCGCTGTTCCGCTTGCCGTATGACCGAGGGCATATCGAGGTGCACTACTGCCGACGCACTCTGCAAATTGAACCCCTCTGACATGGAGTCGGAACAAAGGGCAACTAGCTGCGATGCGCTCGAACCGAGTCTGGTGAGTTCCTTCACCTGCTTGCGACCGCTCGAAGCTTCGCCGGTAGCCACGATGGTGGTACACCCGCCGATAGCTTTGGCCCGCTGTTGAAGGTCCAACAACGTTATAGGGTGCGAGTCGAAAGCCACTATCTGCTTGTGCTCCTTGAGCAGTGTTACCAAGTGCTTAGCCTTAGTCTGCTCCCTGGCGTCAGAGACCCTCATAGCCAGTCCGGCGATTCGTTGGTATATAGCGGTCTCCTCCTCGCAAGCACGCCTGTGCGCTTCTGGATCGGAAAGCCAGTCCGGAAGGTTGATACCAAGATTGCATGGGGGCAGGTGACCAGCACTACCGCGCAGCGTCTCGACGATATTCCCTGTGGAGCTCTTACTGGCAGAAATCCCGTAGTGCTCTCGCGCACGGGCTGTGCCAAGGATATGCTCAATGAGCGCGGCCCGCGAAGATCGCAGGCCTTCCATCACGTTGTACACTGCCAATCCCTTTGCGCCTGCCACCCTTCTCGCAAGGTATTTCACCTCTGGATCTCCGGACGTTCCATCAGCTTCGGCTTCCCGCATGTATTCCTTGCGCATCCAATCGGGCATCATCAAGCTTTTCAGTGCAAAGAGGCCGCGCAGACGTAGTGCCGATTCCCTGATCTCGGCCGCGAGCGTGCGATCAACCTCGGTTTCACCGCAGCTATAGGTCTTCGCGCTATGCTCAGGGTATCGGCATTCCGCCCCGAGCGCATTCTTGTACAAATGCGGAGCTGAGTCGATCATGTCGTTAAGCATGGTCTTTGTGCGTCGCACGGTGAACTGCTGTATCGCGTGCTGCAGCGTATGATGTTCGGCCTGAGACACTGACTCGTCCAATGTCTCTGCCTTCCGCTGCCGCTGGCGCCGTAACACACGCACCATGATATCTAGCACTTCCTCATCGAAGTTGTCAGCGCCCAGCAGGTCGACGATCGAGAGGAGATCCTGGACGCTTCGGTTAATGGGAGTGGCCGTAAACAGCAACACGTGGTCGGCCATGTTATTGAATATACGCTGTGTTCTCTGCGTAGTGCGGTTCAGGAACCGGTGACCCTCATCTATGGCCAGCACTTGCGCCCTGCGAAGCACAAGGGTAAGTGTCTCAAAGCTGTCGGCTCTGTCGCTGCTGAGGCTGCCATCGGAGAAGATTTCGACCGCCTTCCCCGTTTCAGCCGTGGCCCGTCTCCAGTTGTCCTGGACGTTAGACGGGCAGATGATCATGGGCACATCCTGTCGCATCCGCCCGCTGCCCCAAATACGTTGCATAGTGCTGCCTATCAGGTGCGCACCCACCCTGGTCTTGCCGGAGCCGGTGGCATCAGCCACCAGGACGCTGCCGACGTTTTCCAGGACCCACATCGCCTGGGCTATGCCCTGCTGCTGCGACGGCCACAGCGCCGTGGCGTCTCCGACATCACTGCTGACCGTGTACTTTCGTGCCCAGGCCCCTTCAAGCACTTCAGCGCACGCACGGCCCAACGCTTCTTCCCACGTGACTGCGTGGAGCAACTGTTCCAATAGGGCGCGGAACTCGCCTGTGTAACCTCTTCCCAGCTCCCATATACGTTCTGCCAGGCTGCATGCTTCCTGGAACCGCTTGCCCTCTTCAGATGTATATCGCGAGTTGGCTTCTATTTGGTGTTGCATGCCGGAATAGCTGAAGTTACTGGAGCCAACTGTAACAGCATAATCCCCCTTGAATATCTTGGCGTGTACTGCGTGTGCCTGATCCAAAGAGATACGTACGCTCACCCGGCCAGAATCGATCATATCGAGAGCCACGAGCACCTTCGCGCTCTGGTAGAGCGAGATACCGTTGCTCAGCCAATAATTCGCTATCTCCCGGTCGAAGTGGTGATCCTTGATGCCATAGCTGGCGCGCATCGCGGGGTTTGGCTCATGGCCCAGCACGATGCGGATCATTTCTGAAGGGGATCTTTGTCTACCACTTTCGGCCAGGTAGTCGATAACCATGTCGAGGGACATGTATCCAGTGGCGATTAGCGGCGTTCGTGAGTGAAGCAGGTCAGGGAAAACCAGCGACCTTACGGTCTTGCCGTTGTGGTTATAGGGAAATCGCTCATGGCAAGGCCACTCGGAATTGAGGTTGCTGGTATCAAAGAGATTCAACTGAGATAGTGGATGCTTTGTCATAGTAGTTGGTTGCTATTGCTGCTTTTCGTATGGCATGCCCAAGCGGCGTTTGCTTCCCTCACTCGCTTTCGCGCGCCTTAGTGTCTAGGAGCATCATTGAGGGTCCTCGTACCTTCCAGGAGGTGCATTGTCGCATGGAGTACCAGAAGATACTCGGGCGGCTGGCCGCCCAGGCAGTAACGGCACGCGCGTCTACTTATCAATTGCCTGCCAAAAGGCGACGTAATATACTCACGCTTCTGCCCCGGCTTCATGACCCTGCTGCAGCCGACTAGGTGGTAGCATTCGCCACCCGAGGTGATAACGATTCGGAACGCGTCCTGAACGGAGTGGAACAGGAGAATAGCCTTTAGCGAAGTGGCCTCGGTGGCATATGACGTGTCAGCGCCGTGGAGGATCGCGTGGCGGCTGAGGTCGGACCCCACGGCCGCGCCGTGCTTGAACGCGGTGAGCAACTGGGTCGTGACGAAGTTGTTGATCTCCGCAGGGTAATCTAGCCACGAACCAGGGTCGAGCAGTGACGCCGCGTACTTCTTATACTGCGTACCGTCCATTTGACCGTTGTGGGCAAATCCATCGGCGATCAGCCCCTCAATCTGGGGCAATATGGCCGGTACCGAGAGGACGTACTTTCCCTGGAGATGGGCTTCAACCGCCGCAGAGACGATATGCAGTCTTTTCGCCAACAGCGGCTTCCCCGCCCAGACCTCGACCATAGCCTTGAGCTGGTCGGTATCGTAATAGTCCAATAGCTTAGCCTCTACCCATATCTTTGCGGCAGCTGGTCCGTTTGCATCATAATACTGCACAATCTCCATCTTGAATGGCTGCGCTAGATCGCCTGGCGGGGGCCACCCAAGTTCCAACATCACCGTACCAAACCGTTCATGCGTCAGCCTGGCCATCTTCAAGTATTCATCGAAGGCCGCTACTGCCGCGAGCACCTGCTGCCATATGCCGCTAGCGGTGGCCGATATCTGCGCGAGGGTCGCCCGCAGTCTCTCAACTGGTGGCCGCAGGCGCGTCAGATAGTCGGCCATAAGCTGGCCAAACTCGTCCACCTTATGCAGGCCTGCGGCTATGGCATCAACTGCGCTACGTCGCTTGACTCCTAGAGCCACATCATCCGCGCCATCGGCTGTACGAATATTCGCGTGCCCGAGTACAGACTTGTGGCGTCCCTGTTCGTCCATTTCCGTTACCACCTCTCTGTCTTTGAGAAGCTAATATGCTCCAATTTTATATCGACCATAAGCAGAATCAATATCGACACAGGCCTAGTTGCAAGAGTCACTCACCACGCTCGCGGGCTCGCTGCCCCTCCTCCTCCAGACTCACCAGCTCGTCGGGAGACGGCCTTTCGGTGTGGCTACCGTGTCGCACATACACGTCGCCTGCCCGCACGTGAGCTAAGCTGCGCTTTACTTTGTATGGTAGGTTCCGAGGCTCGCGCACCACCTCCACGAGGCCCAACTGGCCACCTTCCCATGGCAGGACTGAGTAAATCACGCGGGGTGCAGGCTCCGCATAGGCAAGCAGAATATTTTCAAGCCGGTCTTGGTCGATTGTAGGATCAACAGATGCTTCGAAGATGCGGGACTTTGAACCGAAACCAACAACCAGATAGCGCTTACCTGGCGATTTAGTGTTGGCCAACGCCAACACGTCCCGCACAAACTCCGCCTTTTCTTTGTCCCGGCCCAGGTTCAATTCGCGCTTGAAGTCCACATTCGTGGTCTCCCAATCGGGCAGCAGTCCCCTTACCAAGGTCTGCAACTCGGTACTCTGTCTGCGGGTGGCCCGGACAACTCCTCTGTAACTTGGGCGCAATGTCTCCCCGCCCATACCCCCGCCTCCACGTATCAGCCCCAAACCGTCGAGGTCCCGGCGGATGTACAACGCTTTCGAGCGCCCGCGGGGGCCCGTCCACTCGCCATCCAAGTCGGATCGCAGTTCATCCAGAGATATCGAGCGCACACGTACGTATCCCTCTCCAGGGTGCTGGCCCATTTCTACCACTCTGCGCAGCACCAGCAGTTGCTCGTCGTCCAGATCTACGCTCTGCCTTATGATGCTGGACCACAACGCAGGCAGGCCAACCGGTGCGACTTTTCGTCCCAAGTCGGTCATTTGATATGTAAGCGGGTGCTCCACGAGCTTGACGAGTCCTAAATCCTCAAGATCCGCAAGAGCATCCATGGCGGCCCCGGCTAGCTCAGTTTCCTCGAAGCCATGGCTGCCCGCTTCCAGCCCGAGGAAGCCGCAGATATAGGGGAATCGCAGGAATGGCACCCTTCGGGAGCCATCGTCCGCGGCCTTCCTGTCATCGTCAACTGCCGCAAATACGCGATCTGCCCAGTCTACATAGTCCATTCGATATCTCCTCTACAACTCGGGCGTCTGCGAGGCAAGGTAACCCGTAGAGGCTCGTTTTCACCGTTGTCAGTTTGAGTGCTGGCGCTGGCTCCCGGTCCCTTGTGCGGGTTGGGCACCTTGGGGCAACTGAGCGACCTGTACCGGCTGCTGAACTGGGGCCACTGGAGCTGCGGTGGCGCTATTTTGCGCGCCCTGACCCACCTGCGCAGGTGGCAGTATCCTGTCCACCATTTCAAGCAGCAAGTCAACCGTAACCACGAACCGTAGGGCATCTTCCTGGGTGTAACTGTCCACTATGTTGTGGCCTGCCGAGTTGCGATATGCAGCCATGATGCCCCTATAGATGAACATGAAACCTTGCTGTTCTTGTTCGTGATTGCTCAGCTGCAGCGGTCCACTCTTTGGGCTGAAGGCCATATCCATTAAGGTAGTGCCTACCTTGTCCTTGCCGAAGCCCGCGGCCTTGCGCACGCGGTCCTCCAGGATGACGCATGCCTCTCGAATGGCGCGGTCGTAATCTCCTTGGGCGGTCAGCAGGTCCGAGCATCTTCTGCGAAGTTCCTCATCGCTTATGAGGGAAGGGAGGCTGCGTTTTGCCAGTTGTAACTCCCGTTTGAGGCGTGCCACTTCAACCCAGGCCTCCTGTACGTCGCGTTGCGGGCGCTCGGCGGCCACTGACGCTTCGAGGGCGCTGATACCGGTTTCCGTTATGTGGGCCCATCCATCTTCGACATCCGCCTGGTCGACCGGTGGCTCAGCGATCCTGCCCTGCTGTAGTAGCCGGCGTGCGTAAGCGAGGTACTCGTGCTTGGTAATACCCATCTCATGGCACAGCCGCTCCACGTCTATCTTCGAGCTAAACTCGTATCGTTGCGGATTGTCCCTTCGCTGGGCATCGAGGTCTTGCAAGATGCGCTGTTGGACTCGCCTGTCGAGCGCCTGCTGGTTACGCGCCCACTCTTCTCTCCACTGTTGCACCCTCTTCCTCCCGTCGCGAGTCGGCCGCACATCATTTAGACCAAAGTGCTCACTGTGGTCAGCCAACCCCTCGCGCTTCAGGGCGTCCAGGGAGGCCCATACGGCGTCGTGGGCACGCGAGCCGATATAGTGCTCATTACGGCCAAATTCAGTGCTGACCCCGAGCTCTCCGGCGAGTGGGCCAATTAGCTCCGCCTCGTTGATGCCCCCAAGCTCGCCAATGGGCATATCACCGGCCAGATCCACCAGATGATATAACAGTCTGTCTTCAAACTGCGGTAGGTCCTGTGGTCCCACGGGCTTACCCTTCACTTCTCTTCTCCTTCATTGTTACTTTCATTGTTACTTTCGCCTCTACTCGGGCAACTCCCTGACGATCTCCACAGGGTACCTGATGCCGCACATCAAACAAGCCACTTCATCGTCCCAAGTTTCATCGACTTTGAGCGGCTCCTCCGGGTGACAAGGGAAGTCAACGCGCTCCATATCGTCCGGCTCAGTTAGTGGCTCAGGGCGCGAGAGATCGGGCATATCCACCTTCACGCTCAGGCTTACGAGGCCGCCTCGCCGATTCAAGCCACGCATGCTGTCTGCAAGGTCGCGCAACTGCGGACCCACCACCTCAGCGTATGTGAGAGCCTTTGCGTACTCCAGTTGTCCTTTGGTCCACCAAGCGTTGGGGGCAGCTGGCTCCCCACAGTAGGGGCAGTAGTAGTATTGGGAGCGCGAAGGCTCGGGCTGCTCTTCTAAAGCTGCGTCCAGCTCGGTCTCGTTGATTTCGTCTGGAGCCTCGGCTCGTGGCTGGCTTGGATGCCACTTAAACTGTCTCTCGCACGAGGGGCACTCCCGCCTCAGAAAGCCATCCGCGTCTAGGGGCAGGCTCATAGGTATAGTTGTTTCGCTCATAGATGTCTCCTTTGTCTTGTGCACCGTGCTAACCAGTGATTATCGGAACCTAAACGACGACCCGCCCTGTGAACACCCAAGATTGGCTCGCAAGATCAGCACTGGTTCGCGGCTGACTCGCTAACGCAGAGCACACACGGGCCAATTATCGCTAATTTCGTCCATTATACAACATATGGCATCGAGTAACAAATTTGGCACAACATACGGTAGTCACAGAGCACCGATTGGTATATTGACCCTCCGGCGCCTAGTAAGTCTAACTTGTGAAGCTAGCTATCACCAGCCGCGCTTCCCTCGTATCGAGTGTTTGCTTCCTTCCGCCCCCTGCGCAATCCGTCTACAGGGCAATCTTGCTCTATCACCACGGCCGCGTCGGCTGCGGGAGCTGCTGCCGCAGTCCAGGCAAGCCTCGTCCGACCGAAGCCGTACTACGCATGTTTCCCGACTACGAGCAAACTGCAGCCGATGGCCCATATCGACATCCTCTCGGTACAAGCTGGTGAACATCAGCAGTAGATCGTTTGCAGCTTGCGCGGCAGATGCGGCGTTGAGGGTGATCACGCTCGGCTCCGCTACTTCTTCGGCGTCTATGTAACGTTGCGTCTGGCGCTCCGGCTCGGTAAGTGCTTCCAGTTGTAGCCGACCGGGCGGTATCAGCCCGTTGCACTCCAGACAGCCCCCGCCCTGGTGCGGCAGTATCAAGCGTGAGGCAACTATGATGTCGTCCACGGCATTGTTTCCGTCGGTGGTGACTTTGACCCCTATCTGGGCGCCGGGAACGAGGTACTGGTGAACCAAAGCGTTGAACACGAGGCGGCTCTGGATGTTGTCTGTCGCCAGGAACAGAAAATCCGCGTCTGTGAGGAGATGGGCGGTAGCCTCGTCCAGCACGTTGCCCACGACCGCATCGTAGCGAATGCCAGGGTTAGCCTGCCTTGCCACGCGGCGCGCAATGTGAACTTTGTGCCTGGCGTACTTCTCCCCGAGCTTACGAAGCCAGGGGATCCGGGACTCAACCAAAGCGGCTATTGCGTCCCACCTGCTCGCCCCGACGATACGCGGAAGATTGGTGACTTCGACCTTCTGTGGGTCTATCGCCACTATATGGCCCACCCCCAGCCGCGCTAGCCATTCGTTCAGCAGGGATCCTCCGCCACCAAGGCCGATAATTCCCACTTTCAGATCACCCAGGATAGCCTGGCCCACGTCGCCGAACAGACGGGCGTGGCGGTCGTAGATCAATGGCGCTTTGGGCGGCCTGGCCGTAGGATTAGGGTAGAGCCGGCGCACCTGCCGCCCCACGACCGTCATGTGGGCAAGCGGATAACGGTCACTCGGGGTCCAGATATCCGCGGCCACAGCGTTGCGGGCGAATACCAGCGCGCCCACGGGGCCACCGTGGGTGATATCGAGCAAAGCCGGGTAGCCGCGCTCGTGCGAGGCATTGTCATCCGGTGAGAATTCGACCGAGTCGTAGCCACCATGGCAGTGAATAGCCAGATAGCACAGCCCCTCCCGCAAGCAGTAGTCGGACTTATGGGCTACGAAATCGGCGGTGAGAGCCCGATACCCTCTTGTACCGGGCACGTAGTCGACGCCGTCTTCGGCCAGGAACAGGTCGCGGGCGAGCAGGCGTGTGCCACGAGAGGTCTCGGACATTCCGGCAGCGATAACCGCTCCATGTTCGTCTCCATCTCCGGGGAACAGGTGGGCTTGGAGCTGGTTGAACAGCTGCTCGTCCATGGTGAGAGTTAGGGGCGTGTTCATTGCGCGCGGATCCAGTCGAGCACCTTGACCAGCTTCAGGGCGGCCGTGTCCACAGCCGCATCCCAGCCGTTGGAGCGGCGGGAGACCTGTATAGCCGGTCGCCCCCAGAAGGTTTGCCCTCGCCGGAACGTACTACTCAGGTTGCCGCCATCAACGCGGCTCAGATCGGGGGCAAGGAAGTGCGGATAGACGTCGGCGCGCGGGTACTGGAAGGTAATAAGGAAGCCGACCCAGGCGGCACTGGGCGTATAGTGGTCGCCGATCGGTAGATCGTGAACCACCACGTAGGCCCCACCCTGTGGCTCCTCCCCCACGTCGACCTGGTGCCCTGGGAAGGCATCCCTGATTTCCTGTATCGCCACTTCTATCTCGGGCGTCACGCACACACCTCGTTCAGCTGTTATCGTCCGGCGCAGTCGCCCGGAAGCGCTCGTGCTCGGTGAGGTTGACCACTTCGTGATCGGCCACGGGGTGGAGGTGGCCCGGCCCCCGCACGATGTAGAGCACGAAATCGACTCGGATGTTGACCCCTTGCTCTATCGCCGCTTGCTTGATCTGCAGGCCGCTTACCCTGCGCTCCGTGAAGGTTACAGGCCGCTCGTTGACGGTCACGGTGATGCGGATCGGCCTGTCGTGCTCGGCTGCCTGTTCGATATCTTCGGTTTCCATCTTGTGCATTCTCCTTATATTTGTTGATCTGACTCTGTGGTGACAACACAACGTCCTCACCTAGATCCAATAACCTGCCATTGTCTACGCGCACTCCGGCAGGGCCAGAAGGTTGTCAGGCTGCTCGCCGTCAGCCACTGTTTTCAGATACTTGTTGCCATACCGACTAACGGCCACTATGACATTGACCTGGTTTCCGCCACGGACTACGTAGAAGATCCACTTACCGCTCTCGATGCCGGCTATAGCGTCCCCTTGTGAGACCCTCCAGGGGGTACCATTCGGGTTTTGCCCGCCGACATGAGTTATTCGCTCGTGGGGATTGGTCCTGTCGCTCTTGTTGATGCACAGGACTTGGTGCCTATCTGCCATGCCTCTGACCTCCATATTCCGTTCATAGTAGGCAGCGTGCTGCCTCTACAGAGAGAATAGGAGCGTGATAGCTAAACCAGAAGCAATTTGCAGATGAATATGAAAGATAATCAGGAAGCCGGCTCGAGGGGCGTTAAGTATCCTCGGCCACGGGGCAAATGAAGAAGTGGGGACATCGCGGGCACTGGCGCTCATTGGGCGTAGCGCGAAAATCACCGCTCTGGATGGCGCACATGGCATCATCGTACTTGCCAAGCTTGGCTTTAACTTGCTTGTCGGTCAGCTTTACGTCGTCGACCTCACCGCTCGCCAGATAAAGGGTCTGAACGCTTACAGCCGCGCCCGGGTGTTCCCTTGCGGCTGCTTCATAATATAGGGCATAAATCGGATCATCCTTCTCGCTGTTGCTGGGACGCCCGGTACGCACCCGCTGCAATCGCAAGAGGGTACCGGTCTCACTTTCTAGTAGCTCCGCATCGTCGGGCTTGAAAGATATGCGTCCATATGCAAGCGGCAATTCCCATTTGGCTCTTACAACACGACCAGTAGAGACGGCATGACGGTCCACTGCCCGAACCACCATCTCTTCAGCACGAGCGCGGTAAATTGCCTCGTGCACATGATCGCATGGACCTTGCTCTGCCCAGAGCTCTGCCAAGTGGTCAAGTGCCTCCGCCGGATCGGGGATGCGCTCGGCGGTACGCTCCTCCCTAAGCCAGCCCAGCACTTGATATACACAACGATGGAACTGAACGTAAGCTGCCTCATCCCCTGCGCCGCCCAGGTCGAGCACATAGTCATAGAAGAACCTGCGGGGGCACTTTACATACGTGTCCAGCATCGGAAGTGAGTACCGAGGCTTGAAGAGAGGCAGCGCAAGCGATTCCGACTCCTCATCAATGGGCGCGAGATTACTAACCCACATCGCCGGACCGTCTACAGCATTCGGCAGTGTGGCTGATATGGCGGAGAGGAACTTGGAAGCATTGCTATTTCGCTTGCCGTACTGCTGGGCGCGAGAGATACAAAGCACGTCGCGCGCTCGGGACAGCGCCACGAAGAAGAGGCACTCTTCCTCTTCTTCATGCCAGTCGTCCTCACCATCGGTCAGCATCCCCCTGGGTGGAGGACAGTGAGCTGCCTTGCGACTGGAAGGAAAATGCCCTGCCCCTAACTTGGGCAAATACACAGCCCCAAACTCAAGGCCCTTACTTGCGTGGACCGTGAGCATGCGCACAGCGTCTATGCCTTCCGCCCACTCAGGCACCTGCCGAAGTGCTTTCTCCTCACCAAATATCTCAAGCCGCCGGATATAGCCAAGTAGGTAGCGCTTGGGATCCATGCCGTCGGGCACGGGTCGCAATGCCTCCTCTAGTACGAATTGTAGAAGCTGGAAAATGGCAAGCCGCTGCTGTTGACCGGCGATGCTGTTATCGGCCAATAGCGTACGAAGGTAGCTGCTCGCACCAAAAAGATACCTGGCAAGTACGTTCCACGCGCTACGCTCGCTCGTGACCACTTCTTCAAGGTGAGCCGCCAGCAGTGCCAGGCCCGCCTTGCCTTTGTCCGAGATATCCTCAGCTTCGAGAGCAAGGTCTAGCGCCTGTGGGAAAGAAACCCCCTGCGGCTTTGCGAGCGCGAGCACCGCACGCACATCCGCTAAGGGTATAGTGTACTGTGGAAAGCGCGCCACGCGCACTAGGCCGTGACCATCGTCGCTACTAGTCAGTTCGAGTAGTGCGAGCATATCACGCACTTCCGGGCGCTCGAACAAATCACCTAAGTAAAGAACTGGCACGCCACGCTGCTCCAACTCTATGCCCAGCCGCGCCAAGGTGGTATGCGACCTACACAATATGGCCTGCTCGCGGTAGGGTATACCACCCGCACGCTGTTTCTCAATCTCATCAGCGAGCCCCTCGGCTTCGGCACTTTCGTTGACGGCGATTTCCATAAGGACGCGCCCGCCACCGTCGGGTCGGTGCGTCTGCCATGGCGTGAAGGCTGCCCCCTGTGCGGCTCGCATTTGAGGCGCAATCTCCGCGAACACCGACACGATACAGGGTTGGGAGCGATAGTTAACCTCTAGAGGGAGCACAGATGCGCCGGGAAAGTCGCTGGTGAATAAGCCCATGTTTGATGGCGCAGCACCCCGGAAACGATAAATGGCTTGCCGGGCATCACCCACCGCCCACAATCCTGCACCGGAGCCTGCTATCTCTCGCAGCAGCAGTCCGCTCGCTCGATTGACGTCCTGGTACTCGTCTACGAGAACTTGAGCGTAAGCATGGCGTATATTGGCTCGAATATCTGGATGTTCCCTCAGCAACATGACGGTCCGGAAAATGAGGTCGCCGAAATCGACGAGCCCTTCCCTCTGTAGATAGCTTGCATAGAATTCATAGATGCGGGCTACTTCCAGCGCCTTTTCAGCCTGCACTATTTCTTCTTCTGCAGAAGCATTGTCGAGCATGGCCTGCGCCAACTCCCGGTACCGTTCCGGCCCGACCAACTCATCCTTCGCTCTCGAGATAGCGCCCAGGATGTCACGCAGGTATGTGGTAGGCTCGTATAGGTTCATATAATGGTCGAGCTGAAGATCGGGCAGAGCGCATTCCAGCGCAAAGAGCGCATCCACAGGATCGATCAGCCTTAGCTTGGATGGCAGGCCAATGCGCGTGCCGTACTTTCTCAGCAACTCCAGACCAAAAGCATGGAATGTACCCATCCAAATGAGAGGCGCTTCCCCAGGTGCCATACCAGCGACCCTGGTACGCATCTCCTCGGCGGCTTTGTTGGAGAATGTAAGCGCCAGGATTGACGTAGGTTCGACACCTTGCTCCAGGAGGAAGAGAATGCGCCCCACGAGTGTGCGCGTCTTGCCTGTTCCCGGCCCAGCCTCCACTAGCAACGGTCCCCGCTGTACATAGGCAGCTCTCGCTTGGCTAACATCGAGAGGCATAGATACGGTCTCCTGACTTCCCTCCATTTCGGCATCGGGCCCAATCTCTAGCGATGGAGGAGTGAGAAGAGCATAGGCGAGCTGCTGAGCGACCATGGTCGGAGGCAATCCAACTACAGACGCTATTTTGAAGAGGTCGAGGCCATCGCCCAGGTACCAGCCGCGAAGTATATCAGCGGGCAGTAGGAACTCCCTGGCAAAGACGTTGGCTTCGCGCTCGCGCCGCTCCTTTGGACCGTAGCCCTGTACCCGCTCGACGCCCATAGGCAAAGTTGCCTCGGATGCAGTAGGATCAACATCAGGTGCCTCGCAATGTGTAGCACCGTGTCCGTGGTGCAGCCACAAGTGAGCAAACTCGTGTGCCTGGTAAAAGAGCGCCTGCCATGTTCCAGCATCCTGGTTGTAATAGATGACCTCATCACCTACGTCCCCGTTAAGCCAGGCTTCCGCTCCATAGAGCAGCGGATCGCCTGCCGGCAGCGGGATGCGGGGGATACCCGTCGTCTCTTCCGCCAAACACAAAAGCTCCTCAGCACGAACCCTGGCGGGTGCGCTTCCGCTCTGATCGCCATTGGCAATCAGTTCGACCCGTTTACGCTGAGCCTGCCTTCGAATGTCGTTCCAGTGCCCCACTCTACCCTCTTTATGCTCTCTGTGCTCTTTCCCTAGTAGCTGCTTATGGAGCCTAAGACCCGCCTGCACCCATTTCCAATAGCTCCCGTTTCCGCTCGGGGCTCAACGTTCTGTCGCCCTGTACCGCCTCAGAGAAATCCTGAGCCTCGGGCAATGATGGGGCCTCCTCCGCCCTGTAACTTGCGCTAGCCGGTAGGAGAGGTGCACCTTGTAAATACTGGGACACGGCCTCGGCCTGACGTCCCAATAAGTTGGCGATCGATTCCACGATGTTGCGCGGTATGGTCGAGTAGCGTATCAAGCGACGATCCAGCTTATCGATCAGCGGTATGCTCAACCGAGTCGCGGCGGCCAGATCCTTGCGCGAAATGCCACGCGCCTTCGCTTCTGCAAGTAGACCTTCGATACCTACTTCTACAGGTACAGGAACTGTCCCGGGCAGGGTCGCATACCTATCAACCATATCTCTGATGATGGCCCGGTGCCGCTCCACAGTTGCCTCGGTTAGCTCATCATCTTCCTCACCAAGGGCTGGCGCGGTACGTTCGGCCACGAACCAGTCCACAGTGAGATCTATGATCTCACGCTCATATTGAGGGTAGCGCTTTATCCACGCCAGCATAGTCTCATAGTTGGGACCGCCAGCCGAGGCGATATAGTTGTCTATCACCTGGTCTAGTTGGTCGCCATCTTGTGTGCTTCTAAGGGCCTGGTTCATCTTCCCCTCTCCTTTTCTAACCATTCGAGCGTAAACCGTTGGAGCGCGCGCAGCCTGTTGTTTATGGTTCTTGGGGTGACACCGAAGTACTTGCTAATAGTGGGCACGCTGGGGTCTTGATCTTCGATCGGCAGCCCAAGAAGTCGTAACTCTATCAGTCGGCGGTCGTCTGCAGAAAGGGCATTAAGCAGCTCTTGATTCATCATATCTTCGCCAAGGTCACCTTCAGTGGCGGGCTCAGGATATTTATCATCCTGCTCAAGTTCGCCCACCGGCTCGCTACCATGTGCCCACGCTGGAGCTACGTTGCGGTTGTCCCGATTCTGCTGCTTCAGATATCTCCTCCGCACATCGCTTACCTTCGCGGCCAGGAAAGATCGGAAGTTGACCTGTGCAAAGTCTCCTAGGTCGTCGGGGCCGGTGATCTTGGTGTAGAGGGCATCCATCACATCTTGCCAGGCGTCTTCTTTGCGCTCAGCATCGAGTGCGCGGAGTTCGAAGCGCAGGAATTTCTCAGTACGTGCTCGCAACTCTTCGAAGATATCGTCGACGAGCCTCCGGTTAGCCTCCTCGGGACTGTATTCGCGTAGAAGGTACACCAGACACTCTTCTTCCAGAAACCGTTCGTGCTCTCGGTCGCGCACGTGAACGCGCTCCATGAGGGCAGCCTGCTCTAGCATTAAGGCTGCCTCTAACTTCTTCTCCACGTCGGGCCTGCGCTCGAAGGGCCGACCGGTCTGTTCGTTTCTATGTGTGAGAGGATTTACACTTCTGCTTTGTGCCATTCAGTACGACACCTGACTCGGCTCCTGATACATTAAATAGAACAAAGTTTCCTGAAACGGAATCCTGCTTGGGAGGTCTAGATTAGCAACTCTTCTGTAAGTCAACGTGTGAAACGCCAGACGACCTGGAACCGCAATAGGTCGAAGCGTTATCCAATAATACCATGCTGATTTTCTCCCTGCCGATTGCGTTGGTGTTTACCTTCTTCCCGGCCAACTCGCATGGATATTGGGTAGGGTAAAGCCTGGCAACGATATGGCAGCTAACAGGGCCCTGTTACCTATGAGAGTATGCGGTCTGCAGGCTTACATCCGAGACGTGGTCAGACCCCAGAAACGGTGTGCAGAGGGGTGTCAGATTAGTCATTGTTCAGAGTACCCTGCTCTTCACTATAGCCGCACTGTCGTCTGGAACAGAAATCAGCTGGCAGTCTCTCGCAAGGCTATTAGGTCCTCGTCGAGTCCCTGACGCAATAGTTCAATGCGCTTGCTGTTTTGTATTTGATAGACGTTGGTCGGGCTGAGGACAAAGGGAAAGTGTATGGGGAGCTGCGGCACGGTCCGTACGGGGAACATATGCGCACCGGCCGATCGGAGTGCGGCTTCAACCAGCCATCCGGTCATCTCCGGGTCAGTGATGGCGACAGGCGGGGCAGCCTGGTAGACGTTACGGGTGCCAGCAGGCAGGAGCACGTTCCAGCTTTGCAAGGACTGTAGGCTTTGAGAGACCGCCTTCGAGATAGTGTCCCTATCGCCGTATTGTTGGCGTATGCGCTGATGTACCTGCGTGGTAGCGACCGAGCCTTGCAGTCGTAGCAGCCTGCCGATCACGTCTGCGACTGCACCGAAGAATGGATAGGCGGCGGCGGTCATTCCCCAGTGTACTGGCAGGTGCTGTTCGCGAGGGAGGCGCCTGAGGAGGGCAAGGCCGTCGTCGCGGAAGGGTACAAGCTCAAGCGGTAAGGTGATCCATGTGCTGAATAGGACGGTAATTGCTTTTCCCCGGCTCCCGTGGGCGGGCCGAGACCCAGCGGAGAGTTGATCTCTTAGGAAGTCATGCAGGTAGGCTCGAATCTCGTCAGGACTTTCACCAGCAAGGAGGAGACGCGTGGTCTGCTCCAGCCACTCGAGCATTATGTGCCGAGTGAAGCCTATTTGGGGAGTGCGTTTCATGACTTTTCCTCCACTTGAATGAAGGGCACAACTACCTCTTCCAATGAGAGGCCACCGTGAGTGACAGTGACGTCTCCCTCGGTCACAAAGGCCTGACGGCGGGGCGCGAGGACGGAATAGAAGTCCTCTGGGAGACCCGTCGAGGTCCATTCTATAGCGCCTGGGTAGGCGGCGAGCACCTTCTTGCCCAAGGTGGCGTCCGTGTAGATGCGAGCACGTTGCCCTGCTTGATCGACAAGAACGCCTTCCCTCTGAGGCACGCCAATCCCTGTAGCCTGGATGTTGCCGTGATCGGCAGTAAGATAAACACGAAAGTCAGCCTGCAATAGCATAGCAAGCAAGCTGCCCATGAAACCTGTTTTTGCCCAATGATGCACCTCGCTGTGCACCGTGGCGGTGCCATTCTGCGCGCCATGAACTATTTTGTCGACCTTATCGACCACAAGACCAAAAGCCCTGCATTTGGCGAGAGCCAAGTCACTCACGCGCTCTAGGTCGGCTACGTCGGTGAGAGAGCGCATATAAGCAACTTCCTGAGGCCCTAGCCCAAAATCGCTTTGCCAAGCGTTTTTCCAGAGGCGTGGTTCGCTATTTGTGAGATCTTCGATTGAGGAAGCAAAAGAGCGTGGCGGCTTGCCAGCAAAGATTGCTTGGCGTGAGATGTGAGTGAGGGTGGGAATCCATGCAAAGGCGGCGTTCTCCCGAAAGGAGAGCGAGGAGCATTGGTCAGTGAGAACATCACGGAGAATAGCCCACTGGTCTAGAGCTAGTCCATCGATGATCACAAGGGCCACCTTTGAGACATCCTGCCGCTCTAAAGCACGCTGTAGATAGCGGACGACCTGGTGGACCATGACGGGGGTAGAGGCCGAGAGGCTGTAGAGCGAAGAATAGTGCGCAAGGCACCATTCCAGGAACAAGGTGTCGACCGTGGATTGGAGCGACTGAACAGCAGCGTCTAAGGAGGCAGGCAGCGGGGATCCCGTGATTTGGTTGTGGAGGATCGAGAGCTCGGCCCAACGAGGGGCGAACTGCAGCCAAGCATCGGGCGCGGCATCTTCTGAGGGGAGCGACTGCTGGAGCGATTCGGGGTGCGAGTAGCAACGGAACCGGGATGTACGGTTTGCTGTTCAGTTTGCTGA
>JADEYI010001285.1_pt1 | contig 20052 bp, 14 predicted proteins | sample 8542331 | NCBI WGS metagenome assembly JADEYI01 (sample SAMN16510988, study PRJNA670497) | mine drainage metagenome | isolation source: biofilm near Copperflume 1 | place: Germany: Marsberg coppermine Kilianstollen | collected 2018-02
TTCAGTAACTCCTTATTAAAAAGTGCGGATTAAATATCCTTGATATGCATCTGGTAGCAACCAGATTCTCATTATTGTTTTTTAGAATTACTTGCAGATGCTGCGGAATGATTTGCGCGGTGCTTGCTGGTACTTGTAACCTACACAATCTTCACTGCCAATTACAAGACCGGCCTTCGCTGTGGATTATTTTTATATCTTCCATAACTTTTTTCTTCTTCTAATCATGAATACCAAACGTACCAGGATCAGTAAGCTGGCATCGAGCTATCTCTGCTTCTATCTGATGATCATCTGTTTATTGGTCTGACTTATACGCCAAATAAGGTTTTTAACTGTGGCCCTAATGCCGCATATCTTTTGTAAGCCTCATCGCAATGCGTGCTATATAAACGATAGTCACTATCTAGCCAGCAATAAATAAAATCTACTCTCACATTTTCAGATCACAGCCACTCAAGTAGTTAGTCGAAAAAATAATCTGCATTTGAACCTATCCAATTTAAATTAGGAGGAACAAATTTCAATGTCATTGAAAATCCAGGCTGTCATAACTATTTGCGCATTTATTTTCTGTGCTGCTACGAGTAATGCTGTCACTGGCGGGGGGCTGCAGCCTCAGAACAACACCCAAACCGCTGCTGCTCCCGCAGCTCCTGCTGTGGCGACTACCGCTCTAGCCGATGTCGCGCCTCTGGGATCTCCCTCCATGGCCGGGCCGCTCACCTCCGGATCACCTACGGTGTTCGATGCCGGTCCATTCGGAAAGCTGGCTGTGAATGGTATTCTTAGCGGGTTTGGTGTGTGGCAGAGCCATCCTGCTGCGAACGACGAGGCCGCTCAAGCCGCTATCAGCAATGGGCAGGTATTTTTGCAGAAGACAACTGGCGTGGCGCAGTTCTATTTACAGGCGGGCGCCTATAATTTTCCCTCCCTGGGAACACCGGTTCTTTCGACAGAGGATACCGTCAAAGATTTCTTCGGCGCCTTGCCCCAGGCATATCTCAAATTAGCGCCTAAAGGCCCATTTTCCTTTATGGCCGGAAAGCTCCCGACATTGATCGGCGCAGAGTATACCTTCACCTTTGAGAACATAAATATTGAGCGTGGTCTTCTGTGGAACCAGGAGAACGCAGTCAATCGCGGCGTACAGGTAAACTACGGCGGAAAGAAGCTAAGTGCTTCTCTGTCCTGGAACGATGGCTTCTACTCCAACCGCTGGAACTGGATCTCAGGATCGGCGACCTATGCTTTCAGCGCGGCAAATAGCCTGATATTTGTGGGTATGGGGAATCTCGGGAATACCAATTACTCGACCGTGGCAACGCCGGCGGCTCAAAACAACAGCTCCATCTACAACATCATCTACACGCATACCGCGAAGAACTGGATGGTCCAGCCATATTTCCAGTTTACCCATCTGTCCGAGCATCCACTGATCGGAGTCTATCGCACCAGTTCCACACAAGGAGAGGCGGTTCTAGGCACCTACACCCTGCCGCATCATATGACCCTTGCAGGGAGGCTCGAATTCATATCGAGCACAGGCAATGCCGCTCAGGGAGCAGCCAATTTTCTGTATGGGGCTGGAAGCAACGCAGGCTCTGTGACGATTACGCCGACCTATCAGAACAAGGCTTTCTTCACGCGTGGAGAAATTTCCGTTGTTCATACTGGAAGCTCCATCGCCGGAGACGCCTTTGGGAGCCAAGGTACAGATACTTCGCAGGTTCGCGGTCTGATTGAAACAGGCTTTTTGTTTTAGAGCGAAATCATGCCAGCATCCCGAAGGTTCAGGTACCCCACATCTTGAAGACGAGATGTGGGGGTACTTGAATTCCACCCCATTGAGCTTGACGCAGAAGTACGCGCCTATTTTGCCGCAGCGCCGACCAGGTGGCCATCCTTCAGATTCTGCGCTGTGCTCAGATAACGATTGACAGCCGCCGCTGCGTTGCGGCCTTCAGCGATCGCCCAAACCACCAGGGATTGCCCGCGCCGCAGATCCCCGGCGGCGAACACTCCTTCGACGGAGGTCATGTAGTTTTCGTCCGCCGCGACATTACCGCGTGCGTCAAGCGCCACGCCGAGCGTTTCGATCATCCCGCCGCGGACTGGCCCGAGAAAACCCATGGCCAGCAGAACCAAGCCGGCTTCCAGCACAAATTCTCCACTCGGCTCCGGCGCAAACTTCGGCGGTACGCCCACGCGCACGCCATGCAACTGCTTCACGTTGCCGTGCTCGTCGCCCGTAAACTTCGTGGTGGCAACGCTCCAGTTGCGTCTCCCACCCTCTTCGTGCGCGCCTTCAACGCGAAGCTGCATGGGCCACAACGGCCACGGCGTCAGCGGTGAGCGCTCATTGGGCGGCGTCGGCATAATTTCAAACTGCTCCACGGACAATGCTTTTTGACGATGGCAAGTCCCCAGGCAGTCTGCGCCCGTGTCCCCGCCGCCGATGATGATGACGCGCTTGCCTGTCGCTGTGATCGTTGCGTCCGCAGCCACGTCGTCGCCTTCGCAGCGATGGTTCTGCTGTGGCAGAAATTCCATTGCATAGTGAATGCCCTTCAACTCTCTTCCGGGCACCATCAGATCGCGCGGCTGCTCCGCGCCTCCGGCCAGCACAATCGCATCGAAGTCGCGCCGCAAGTCTTCAACCGGAACGTTCTGCCCCACATGCGCGCCGGTCACAAACTCAACGCCTTCGGCCTGCATCTGCTCCAGACGCCGGTCGAGCACAGTCTTCTCCAGCTTGAAATTTGGGATCCCGTAGCGCAGCAGCCCGCCAATGCGATCCGCTTTTTCAAACACTGTGACCGCATGGCCAGCACGGCGCAGTTGCTGCGCCGCCGCCAAGCCAGCCGGACCAGAGCCAACCACCGCGACCCGCTTGCCGGTTGAAAATCCAGGCGGCTCGGGCTGCACCCAGCCTTCTTCATAGGCGTGTTCGATGATGTTTTTTTCTATTAGCTTGATGGTGACCGGCGGTGCATTGATGCCCAGTACGCACGCAGCCTCGCACGGCGCGGGACATATCCTGCCGGTGAACTCCGGAAAATTATTGGTCGCATGCAGGCGCCGCACCGCCTCCTTCCAGCGGCCTCGATACACCAAGTCGTTCCAGTCGGGAATAATGTTGTTCACCGGGCAGCCGGTGTGGCAGAAGGGCACGCCGCAGTCCATGCAGCGCGACGCCTGCTCCTGCTGCTTCTCTTCCGGAAAGGCGCGATAAATCTCAAACCAGTCGTTGACGCGCTCCGTAACCGGCCGTCGCTCCGGCACCTCCCGGGAATGTTCCATGAACCCTGTTGACTTACCCATGCTGCACCTGCTCCACCGGCGTGTAGGATGGACTTTCCATTCTGGCCATCTGCAATTTCTGCCGCTCGCGCAGCACCCGCTTATATTCATGCGGGAACACCTTCACAAAACGTGGCAGGCTCTCTCTCCAGTTGTCGAGGATCCAGCCCGCCCGCGGACTCCCCGTTAAATCGCGGTGCCGCGTAATCAACGCCCGCAAGGTAAAAACATCCTGCGTTTCCGTCAACGGCTCCAGGTCCACTGAGGCTTGGTTGCAGCGTTTCTGCACAAACGATCCGCCTTCGTCGAACACATAAGCAATGCCGCCGCTCATGCCCGCCGCGAAGTTACGTCCACAGGTGCCCAGCACCACCACTACTCCATTCGTCATGTACTCGCAACAGTGGTCGCCCGCTCCTTCCACCACGGCCGTGGCTCCGGAATTTCTCACCGCAAAACGCTCACCCGCCATCCCATTCAGGAACATCTCGCCGCTGGTCGCGCCATACAGCACCACGTTGCCGACCAGGATGCTCTCCTCTGGAAGAAAGCTGGAATTGCGCGGCGGATAAATGACGATCCTGCCGCCGGAAAGCCCCTTGCCTACATAATCGTTGGCCTCGCCTTCCAGCGTCAGCGTCACGCCGTTCGGCAGAAACGCGCCAAAGCTCTGTCCCGCCGAGCCCTTGAACTGGAAACGGACCGTGTCATCCAGCAGCCCCGCAGAGCCGTACCGCCGCACAACTTCTCCACCCAGCATCGCGCCCACAGTGCGATGAATGTTGCGGATCGGAAGGGAGGCTTCCACCGGCTGGCGATCTTCCAGTGCCGGACGCGCGAGGGCGATCAGTTTGTGGTCGAGTGCCTGCTCCAAACCGTGATCCTGCGGCTGCGTGCAGCGCCGCGCCACCCGCGCCGGCAGTTGCGGGCTATATAGGATCGAAGCCAGGTCGATGCCACTCGCTTTCCAGTGGTCCACCGCCGGACGCGTGTCCAGCATGTCCACGCGCCCCACCATCTCGTCCACCGTGCGGAAGCCCAGTTTCGCCATGTACTCGCGCACCTGCTCCGCAACAAAGAAAAGAAAATTGATGACGTGCTCCGGCTCGCCCTGGAAGCGCTTGCGCAACTCCGGGTCCTGCGTCGCAATTCCCACCGGGCAAGTATTCAGGTGACACTTGCGAATCATGATGCAGCCCATGGTAATCAGCGGAGTGGTCGCAAAACCGAACTCCTCCGCACCCAGCAGCGCCGCGATCACCACGTCGCGCCCGGTCTGAAGTTTGCCATCCGTCTGCACCCGGATGCGACTGCGCAGGTCGTTCAACAGGAGCACTTGCTGTGTTTCCGCCAGCCCTAGCTCCCACGGCAGCCCGGCATGTTTGATTGAGCTTAACGGCGAAGCACCTGTTCCTCCGCTGTCTCCGCTGATCAGCACCACATCGGCGTGCGCCTTCGAAACGCCTGCCGCTACTGTTCCTACGCCGACTTCAGCCACCAACTTCACAGCAATACGCGCCATCGGATTGACGTTCTTCAAGTCGTAAATCAACTGCGCCAGATCTTCGATCGAATAGATATCGTGATGCGGCGGTGGCGAAATCAGTCCCACGCCGGGAATCGAATGCCGGATGCGCGCAATGTTCTCATCCACTTTGTGACCCGGCAACTGGCCGCCCTCGCCCGGCTTCGCTCCCTGCGCCATTTTTATCTGCAACTCGTCCGCGTTAATCAGGTAATTCGTCGTCACTCCGAAGCGTCCCGACGCGACCTGCTTCACCGCGCTGCGGCGGGAATCTCCGTTAGCGTCCGGCGTAAAGCGCGCTTCATCCTCCCCGCCCTCGCCCGTGTTCGACTTGCCGCCGATGCGGTTCATGGCAATCGCCAGCGTCTCATGCGCCTCCTGGCTGATGGAGCCGAAAGACATAGCGCCCGTTGTGAACCGCTTCACAATTTCCTTCGCCGGCTCCACTTCATCCAACGGAACAGGCGTGCTCGATTCCTTGATCTGCATCAGGCTGCGCAGCGTAGACATACTACGACTCTGCTCGTCGATCAGGTCCGTGTACTCCCTGAATGTTTTCGCATCGCCGCTGCGCACCGCGTGTTGCAGCTTGCTGATGGTCAGCGGGTTCAGCAGGTGATATTCGCCGTCCGTGCGAAAGTGATAGGTCCCGCCCACGGCAAGATCGGCCTGCGATTCGCTCAGCGCGGCAAAGGCATACTCGTGCTTCATCTGCGCTTCGCGCGCCAGCACCTCCAGCCCCACTCCTTCGATCCGCGAGGCCGTCCCCTTGAAATACGCGTCGATCAGATCTTCATTCAGCCCGACGGCCTCAAACACCTGCGCCCCACGATAACTTTGCAGTGTCGAGATGCCCATCTTCGAGAACGTCTTCAGCAGCCCTTTATTGATTGCTTTAATAAAGTTTTTAACTGCGGCGTCCGGAGTCACCCCATTGGCAAGATATCCCCGGTGCGCCAGGTCCCGGATGGAGTCGAATGCCAGATACGGATTCACCGCGCTCGCGCCAAAACCGATAAGCAGCGCAAAGTGCATCACCTCACGCGGCTCGCCGGACTCCAGTATCAGCGCCACTTGCGTGCGCGTCTCCTCCCGAACCAGCAGATTGTGCACCGCAGCCAGCGCCAGCAAGCTGGGGATGGGCGCATACTGCGCGTCTACTCCGCGGTCCGACAGGATCAGCAGCGTATAGCCGCTCCGCACGGCCAGGGAAGCCCTCTGGCATAGCTCGTCCAGCGCCCGCTTCAGTCCCGCTTCGCCGTCCTTCGCGCGGAAAAGCGCCGGCAGCGTCGTCGCCAGCAAATCTCCCGTCGAAATCCTTCGCAGCTTTTCGAGCTCCCGGTTGGTCAGGATCGCGTGCGGCAGCTTCAGCGTGTGACAGTTCAGCGCCGTCTCTTCCAATATGTTCCGTTCGCTACCTATATAGCTGATCAGTGACATCACCATCTCTTCGCGGATGGGATCGATCGGCGGGTTCGTCACCTGCGCGAACAGTTGTTTGAAATAATTGAACAGCATCTGCGGACGATCCGAAAGGCATGCCAGCGGCGTGTCCGTTCCCATCGACCCAATCGGTTCCTCGCCCCTGCTCGCCATCGACTCCAGGATCATCTTCAGGTCTTCTTCGGAGTATCCAAAGGCCCGCTGCCGCCGCAGCATGGTGTCATGATTTGATCCGTAAACGCGCGAGGGTTCCGGCAGCTGGTCGAGTGAGATCTGATTCGACTTCAGCCAGTCTGCGTAAGGCTGCCGCGCCGCCAGCTCGCGTTTGATCTCCTTGTCTGAGATCACCCTCTGCCGCACCGTGTCCACCAGAAACATCTTGCCCGGCTGTAAACGGCCTTTCTTCTTGATGTCCGCTGAAGGCACGTCCAGCACGCCCGCCTCCGAGGCCAGCACCACAATGTCGTCCTTGGTAATCAAATACCGCCCGGGACGGAGCCCGTTGCGGTCCAGCGTCGCGCCGATCACCCGGCCATCGGTAAACGCAATCGCAGCCGGTCCGTCCCACGGCTCCATCAGTGACGCGTGGTACTCATAAAACGCCTTCTTCTCCGCTGACATGTGCGGATTCCCCGCCCACGCCTCCGGAATCAGCATGGCCATGGCGTGCGCCATTGAGCGGCCCGAATGCTGCAACAGCTCCACCGCATTGTCGAAAGCGGAAGAATCACTGCTGTCATTCTCAACAATTGGAAAGAGCTTCTCCATGTCCTCGCCAAAAAGCGGCGACGCAAGAATCGACTGGCGCGCGTGCATCCAGTTCACGTTGCCGCGCAGCGTGTTGATCTCGCCATTGTGCGCGACATAGCGGAACGGATGCGCCAGTCGCCAGCTGGGAAATGTGTTCGTCGAAAACCGCTGGTGCACCAGGCAGATCGCGCTGACCACCTCCGGATCGGACAGCTCGCCGTAAAAATTCGCAATCTGCGGGGCCAGCAGCAGCCCCTTGTAAACAATGGTGCGCGACGAAAGCGACGGAATATAGAAGAAATGCTTGTCGTCCATGTCCGCGGCTTCAATCGCCGCCTCGGTACGCTTGCGGACCACGTACAGCTTGCGCTCGAAAGCGTCCTCGTCCATGCCTTCGGGCCTGCCGATAAAAATCTGCTGGATGTACGGCTGTGAGACGCGCGCCACACGGCCAATCGCATTGCCGTCGCACGGCGTGTCGCGCCAACCCAGAACCGTCAGGCCCTCTTCGCGCACCACCGTTTCAAAAATTCCCTCACACTGCAACCGCGGCAGCTTCTCCACCGGCAAAAAAACCATGCCTGCGCCATAGGCGCCCGCATCCGGCAGTGAAAAGCCTTCCTTCACGCATTCCCGTGCAAAAAACGCGTGCGGAATCTGAATCAGGATCCCAGCACCGTCACCTGTTTCAGGGTCGCATCCGCAGGCCCCGCGGTGTGTCAGATTGATCAGAACCTCGATCCCCTGGCGAATAATTTCGTGGGTGCGTTCTCCACGGATGCTCGCCACAAATCCCATTCCGCAGGCATCGTGTTCATTGCGCGGATGATACAGTCCCTGGGCCGGGGGTAATCCGGCGGCTGTCTTATGGTTCGGCATGGATACCTTCTCGTCGATCTGACACTTCTGTCAAAGCTGGGTCATTTGAATTTTCCTGGGCCGGTAACGGGTCGGCTGCGACCGTTTATCTGACGAATAACTTTTACCGGAGATGGATAGTTTATCTCAACACGCCCCGTTCGCATACAACGGTGGTCACAAATACATACTGCGAAAATTGCCGCGGCGGATGTAAGCAGAAACGGGTGGCCGTATCTCAAGCTTGAGATTGAGATATAGGGTCTCTGTCCGCTCGAATCCCGACTAGGAAATCGGAAGGTCTTCGATCGGCGGCTCGGAAACGGGCAGCGGCGGAATCCCCACCGGTGCGGACACAACAACTGGTGTCCCGCCGAAGCCTTCCTTACGCACTCGCAGTTCGAAATAACACAGTGTCGTGGCAACGCCCATAAATGCAATCACCACGGCACTCACCAGGATTTTCAGCACCGATAGCCCGATGAAAATCATTCCCATCGTCGCTACCGTCATGCCCGTGTGCTGGCCCACCGCACGGACAGTTATAAATTGCACCGGCAGCGTGGCCGCCGCCAGCAGAAAATAGACGAGCGCGATAACCAGGAACAGCGCATACAACCTGCCCTTGCTTTTGCGGGTCAGGTGGATGGAGCGGCGGATCGCCTCGGTCACCGGCAGATTTTCCGCCAGCGCCGCGGGAATCGAAACCGCATACCGCGCTACCAGCCAAAGGCATACGTAGACATACAGAACCAGCGCAACCAATAGAAAAACGATCAGAAAAATTCCCATTCCGGCAGAAGGTAGATGCCCGATCTGGAACGGATTGCCGCCTGCGCCCTGCGCCATTCCAGCAACGAACAACACCATAACCAGCGGAATCGCCAACGCCGCATAAAAAAGAATCGCGTATCCCATCATTCTGAGACCCACGAGAATGGAGATGCCAATCAACCTGCCTACTTTGTCTGCGGCCACGCGGCAGGCCTCGCCCACCGTCATCTCCACGCACGCCAGCCTGGCCTGGGTGGCGACGAAAAGCGCACCCTGCACGATCTGTGCAAAGACATAAATGACAAAGCCGCCCAGCATCGCCAGCGGCACAATATACAGCAACTTCATGACCGGCGCCGTACCGGCCGTCAGATGACCCGTCCACATCGACGTGCCCGCCAGCAAGCCACCCACCACAATCTCCACCCCAATCACAACCAGCACAATCCCGGCAAACAGCTTAAAATTCTCCCGCAGCATGGTTGCCGTCCGCTCCAACATCTGTCCGGCGGTCAAGGGACCATACGCATTCGATACGAAAACATCGGCAGACTTGGCTGGGTTCAGAAAATCATTCATAAGGCTCGCTCTGCGCGAAGCCTAGCACAGCCCGGCGCGGCGGGAAAACAAAAATTCTCGGTTCGCTTACCGTGGAATCGACTGCCGCGTTCTCGCCAGTTCGTTCAGGGAATAAATCTCGATCGCCCCATTGTGCAGAATGGCAAGGTGCAGTCCATCCGGTGAAAAATCCGCGTTCTTCCCCGCTGTAAACACCGGCGTGGTCTCGAAACTTCCCACCAGTATGCCGTTGTGCGTGTCGTAAATGTCGATGTCCTGCCCATATACATCGTCTTTCTTCAGCGGGTCGAGCGCGATATGCGGGTGCTTCAACCGGATGCTCTCAATGGCGAAGTGCGATCCGTCCCGGGACAAAAGAAATCGCGGCATCCATCTGTCTGGGGACAACGGTATCTGCCACATCCTGCCACCCTCCAGGTTATAGCCCTCATACTCCATCGAGTCGGACTTCGGACAGGCCATTGCTACAAATACGTCGTTCGAAACTGCGGTGATGCTTGGCGCGCAGGCCGAATGCAGCATCGTAATCTGGCGCTGTGTCCCGACCTGGCCGCCATACGGCTGTATATCGAGCAGCCATTTGCCATTCGTGCCGTCCAGCGCCTCCAGGATCCCGGAGGAAACGATCGGAATAGTTCCCGCCACTGGAATCTGCGCCCGCGAAACCAGGGCCAGCGGGTGCAGTGAAATAAAGTCAACATTCACCACCGATGGCGGCGGCTGCCCCAGTTGCGACGACAACATCTGCGGCGCCGCCGCACCCTTCGCGGCCAGCTTCCCTTCCTCTTGCACCACCACCATGTCACGATCGGGAGAGAGTCCAATCCCCTCGATTGCCCCACCGGTGTTGATCAGCCGATGCAGTTGCAGCGTGGCATCCACCAGGTCAAAATGCTGACACCGCCGCAGCAGAAACTGGCCGTTGCCGATGCCCCACAGATAATCGCTGAAGTCGTACAACTGCCAGTCCGCCTGCTTCTCCACTTTCCCCGACGGAAGATCGAGGACGGTCGCCCGCACCCGGCGCTGTACATCCGCGCCAGGGCAGGCATCGTCGCGCCGCAGCAGCCCTTTCGTATTAAAGGTGAACAGCAGGTGGGTATTGTCGATGTAGTGCAGGCTAACCAGCGCATAATAATAAAATTCCGGCAGGTCGCCCGGCGGTGTATACCCCAGCCCGTCCACCGGCATCGACACTTCTGGCCGCGGCCCGCTCTGCATCGCTGCTGTAACCGCCGCCTTCTGTGCCAGTCCTGCTGACGCCCATGCCGCCGAAGCCGCCAGCAGAAGCCCCTGTAGCCACGCACGCGACACGTTTCTCTCTTTTCTGGGCTTTCTCATCGAGACTCGACGGCCATGCTCCCCGGTTGACTTCCCCTGCTCCGCAGCTTCTGATGGTAAGTCACACACTGTCATCCCCAACACGGTATGCTCTCCAGCGACTGTATGCTTTTTTATGAAAGGAACCAAAATTCATGCCCCAAAACAAATCCACACTTTTCACCGTCTTTCTTATGTTGCCTCTGGCTCTCGCCGCTGCCTGCGCCCAAACCACCCCGGCCGCTCCCGCAAATTCTGGGTCCAGCGCGAAAGCCGAATCTCAAAAGATCGCCCCCATCCCCGGTTTCGACACCAGCATCATGAACACGACCGTCGACCCCTGTACGGATTTCTATCAGTATGCCTGCGGCAAATTCGCCGCCAAATATCCTATCCCTGCCGATCTGCCCTGGTACAACCAGTTCGAAAATTTACAGGAGTATAACCACCAGCTCCTCCACGGCATTCTGGAGCAGGCCGCCAAACCTAGCCCCAGTCGCTCTTCCAGTGAGCAGAAGATCGGCGATTACTACGGCAGCTGCATGAACACCGCCGCCATCGACGCCGACGGCCTCAAGCCCCTTCAGTCGGAGCTGGCACGCATCGATGCACTCAAAGACAAGAGTCAGCTACCCTCGCTCCTCGCTCATTATCAAAAGATCGGCGTCAACGCCTTCTTCGACTTCGGCTCCATGCAGGACTATAAAGACGCCACCAAGGAGATCGCCGAAGTCGATCAGGGCGGTCTTGGCCTGCCGGAAAAAGACTACTACCTGCGCTCTGACCCAAAGAGCGTCAAGCTGCGGCAGGAATACACCCAGCACCTTGCCAACTTGCTCCATCTCTACGGCGAGCCGGCAGCAAAGGCCGCCACCGACGCGCAATCCATCCTCGCTCTCGAAACCTCCTTGGCGAAAGTCTCCATGGGCATGGTGGATCGGCGCGATCCCTATAAGACCTATCACATCGAAACCGTGTCTACACTCGCCGGCACCGATCCCAGCCTCGACTGGCCTGCCCTGATCCGCGACACCGGAGCGCCGCCGATCACCGATCTCAACGTCGCCAACCCCGCCTACTTCCAGGCGCTCAATGGAATCCTGCAACAAGCCGACATGGCGACCGTCCGCAACTATCTGCGTGTCCATCTGCTCGACTCATTCGCCTCCCGGCTGCCCACCGCCTATGACGATGAAAACTTTGACTTCTACGGTCGCAAACTCGCTGGCGTTCCCCAGAAGCAGGTCCGCTGGAAGCGCTGCGTCTCCGCCACAGACGCCGCCCTCGGTGAAGCATTGGGCAAGGTCTACGTGGAAAAATATTTTGCCGGCGACAGCAAGCAACAAACCCTCGACATGGTGAAGACCATTGAGGCAGCCATGAATCAGGACCTCAAGTCCCTCAGTTGGATGAGTCCGGAAACCAAAGTCAAGGCCATCGAAAAGCTCGACCTTATCACCAATAAGATCGGCTATCCCGACAAGTGGCGCGACTATTCCAAACTCACCATTCAACCCAATGACGCTCTCGGCAACTCCATCCGCGCCCGCATTTTCGAGTCCGCGCGCCAACTCGACAAAATCAACAAACCCGTCGATAAAAACGAGTGGGGAATGTCTCCACCCACCGTCAACGCCTATTACGATCCCAGTATGAACAACATCAACTTCCCCGCTGGCATTCTGCAACCCGCCTTCTATGACCGGAACGCGCCCGAACAAGTCAACTACGGCCACATCGGCGCCATCGAGGGCCACGAACTCACACACGGCTTCGACGACCAGGGCAGCCAGTTCGACGGCCACGGCAACCTAAAAAACTGGTGGACTCCGGAAGACAAGAAGCAGTTCAACGCCCGCACCGCCTGCCTCGTTAACGAGTATGACGGCTTCACCGCCGTCGACAATCTCCACGTCAACGGCAAAATGACCCTCGGCGAAAACACCGCTGACAACGGTGGCACTCGCCTCGCTTACATGGCAATGGAGTCCTACGCCCTGCGGCACAACATCGACATCACCAAAAGAATGGGAAACTATACGCCGGCGCAGCAGTTTTTTATCGGCTTCGCGCAGAACTGGTGCTCCAACGACCGTCCCGCCTTCGTCCGCATGTTGGTCCAGACGGATCCCCACTCACCAAACCACATCCGCTCCAACGGAGTGCTCCGCAACATGCCGGAGTTCGCCCATGCCTTTAGTTGCAGGAAGGGCCAGCCGATGGTGGCCGCCGCCCCCTGCCACGTCTGGTAGTGATCGCGCGGAATTCTTTCGAATGAGGATTTCTTCCCCGTCTCATTGAGACGGGGAAGAAATCGATGAAGCTGCCCGGCTGAATTGTGTTTTCAGTACGATCGTCGATTCCGTCTGCTCGATTCCAGGAATCTGTCGCAGCTGTTCCGTTACGTCCAGCAACTCCGTCGTGGTCGCCACGCGAACCTGAAGGATCAGACTGAGCTCCCCGGCAACGGAGTGGCAGTCCTCGATTGAAGCAATCAACCGCAAGGAATCGAGCAGTTCAGTGCAAGGCCGGGTCGCGCGAATACCGATAAACGCAAGCACCCCGAACCCCAGGGCAACTGGATCAACCTCGATGGTCCACTTTCTGATAATCCCGTCGCGTTCCAGCCGCCGAAGACGATCATGAACCGACGACGGCGCCAGCCGCACTAGCACTGCCAGGTCTTCAAGCCGCTGCGAGGCGTTCTGCTGCAATGCGTGGAGCAAAGCACGGTCCTTACGGTCCAGATCCATTTATTTACTCCTAAATAGAGATAGAGTTAACCGAATTTTATTCGGCTATTTCAATTAATATTGGAAATAATTCTGATTATTTTGATAACTCCTAATCCAATTGGATGGAAAGGGGTCCATCATGCAAGCTCTCCTTGTCGTAGACGTACAAAATGAATTTTCACCGCACGGCCTGCGCGCTGTTCCCGGCCATTCACTGGCTCTGGAACGCATCCTCGCCAGGGTCGAAGAGGCCCGCCGGCAAAATCGCCCGATTGCCTGGATACGCCATTACAACAAACCCCATGAATCGCGGGCATTTGTGCCCAGAACCTGGGGGTCGGAATTGTCTCCCGGGGTGGGGCCTCAACCCTGCTTTAGCCCGGAAAAATTGTTCGAAAAAGATGTGTACGGCGCGTTCACCTATACCGGCCTCGAACAATGGTTGCGCTCGATCGGAGTTACAGGCGTACTCATCGTCGGGTTCTACACTCATATGTGCGTTTCCACATCCGCCCGCGAGGCCCTGGTTCGTGGCTTCGACGTTGCCATCGATCCGGAGGCGACCGGTGCATGCGACCTGCAACATGAAAGCCTAGGGCGACAGACCGCCCAAGAAGTCCGTCAGTCTGCATTGCTGCAACTTACAAACATGGGTGTAACGATGGCCTGGCAGAAAAACTCGAGGGCTTTAACCTCAGAGGGAACTGCCCGCAGACTCAATCAGAGCTTCCTTAGAGCATTTCTCAAGGTAGTGGCCAGTGAAAATTCCAACTCGGCGTGACCGTTCCTCAAAAGAACGGCAGGGTGCCCAGGTCTCGCTTTGAGACCTGGGTCTTTCTCTGTCAAAGTAGAAAGATGCCAACTGTCGCCATGAAAACCGTCTCCACCAGCGGCCCTCGCGCGGCCCTCGGCTATGCCTCCTGCGCCCTCGCCGGCGGGCTCTGGGGAACAGGATTCTTCTTCGGAAAAATCGCCATGCGTGAAATGAGCTCCGCCCACATGGTGCTCTATCGCCTGCTGTTCGCCTGCCTCGGACTCTCGCCGATTCTTGTGTTGCGCCGTCCCGGCCTCGACCGCAGAGGATGGCGCATCCTGCTCATCGCCTCGCTCCTCGGCATCCCCATGCAGTTCCTGTTCCAGTTCGCCGGTCTTGCTCGCACCACCGTCTCGCACGCCGCGCTCATGGTCGGCACGCTCCCGGTCATCCTCGCAGTCGGGGCCAGTATCTTCGCGCACGAGCGCCTGGATCGCATCGGCTGGGTCGCACTCGCCGCCTCATCCACCGGCACCGCACTCATCGCCCTCACCAGCTCGCATCACGGCAGTCACGGCGACATGCCCAGCCTCATCGGCGACCTCCTGGTCGTGCTCTCTCTCGTCATTTCTCTCGGCTGGATCCTGCTGAACCAGCGGTTGCTGCGCGACCACTCTCCGCTGGTCGTCACCGCCTATGGCCTCACCGCTGGCACCGTAATGCTTGCCGTCTGGGTCTTTTCCGTCGACGGCCCGCCGCCGGTCCACATCTCGCTTACTGCATGGCTCGCACTCGCCGCCAGTGGCCTGCTCTGCACCGCCAGCACAACTCTGCTTTGGAACTGGGGATTGACCCGCGTGCCCGCTTCCCGCGCCGGAGTTTTTCTCAACCTCGAACCCTTGATCGGTTCCCTGCTTGGCGTCTTTGTTTTAGGCGAGAGCCTCGGCCCGGTCGCCTGGCTTGGCGGCGCCATGATTCTCGCCGCCGCCGTTACCCTCACCTCCCGCCCCGGCAGCCATATCGAAGAGGAACGCCTCCTCGCCTGAGCCATAGCGAATACCCTGCTTTTGCTCTAGTATGGGAAGTCCGAGCCCATCTTAGCGAACGGCTACCGCTTTCCCCACCCGCGCCAGATCGATCACCATTCTCTCCAGCACCAGACCCTTGTCCGGGGGGGACGAGCGAATCTCCCGGTCGGCGCGCGCGACTCGTTCCAACATCTGCATCAGGTCACGGCGAGATTTATAACGCCGCGCCTGCCGGATCAACTCGTCCACGGCAAACGGGGGCACCCGGAACCCCGGCCACAGCGCCTGCCAGATGGTGCGCGAATCGCGCACATTTTTTTCGACAATCACCAGCATCTGCCGAAACGTTCGCGCCAACATGTGCAGATGCCCGATTGCGCCGTCTTCCCCGCTCTCGCTCGCATTCAACAGTCCCTGCAAGAGCAGCAGCGCCCGCGCTGCATCATGTGCGGAGATTGCGTCCGTCAGCTCATACAGCGAGCGCTGCTTGGCGGAAAGCACCATCTCCTCCACATCGGCCAGCGTGATCCTCTTTTTCTTATCGACAAACAGCATCAGCTTTTCCATCTCGGAGGCCATCTGCATCAGATCGCCGTGCAGCTCGTCCGCCAGCTCTCGCGCAGCGTCCGCTTCCAGCGTAACCTCGCGTGCCTCCGCCATCTGCGTGGCCCAGTGAATCGCGTCCTCCTCGCCCGGCTGGCTCAATTCCACGATCCCACAAAAATCCCCAAGGGTTTCACGGATCCGCTCATAGCGGTCCTTGTCCTGCATGTCCATCCGCCGCACATCGCTTGGAACATGCAGATGGTCGGCAACAAACACCAGCAGCGCCTGCGGGTTGGGCTGCCGTAGATACTTCTGGATCGCGGCAAACTCCTCTTTTTTCGCCCCGCGCTGGTACAGTAGCTTCACATTCCGCACAAAAAGAATCTGAAACGGGGCCATCAACGATGGCGTGCTCACCTGGTCGAGCGCCTCAAAGGCGCTTGCCTCGGAGAGATCAATATTGGAGACGCAGAACTCACGAAACCCTGGATCGATCAGCGCCTCGATAATTCCCAGACGGCACTGCTGCTGGAGAAATGCCTCATCGCCCAGCAGCACATATCCTGCCTTGCGCGCGTCCGTGCGAACCTCTTTCAACAGCCGGTCGAGTGCCAGAAATCCTCCGCCGAGCTTTGCTACTCCATCGCGCGTTGCCATGATCGGCTCCGAATTGGTTCTTGATACGTGAAAAAATCTGTCGCCCGAACGCGCCGAGAGTGGAGGGACCTGCGGTTCTCAATCTTCCCATTGCATCCGGAATCAGGAGCTTCATTCTGATCGCGCATCACTCAAAACGAATCAAGAATATTGCTCACCAGCGACTGCGCAAAATCATGCGCCAGCCGTTCGACCGCCGGAGAATCCTCCTCGATAAAACTCGTCAGGTCCGCCGTCTCCTGGTACTGCGAGCGAAAAAGGAAATGATCGTTCTCGTACAGCACCTTCCCATCCGGGCCATTCAGCACCACGCTCGCTGTCAGCGTGATCACATAGCTCGAAGACTGCCCTGTCTGTGAGTTATAAGTCAGCGGCGTGTACACCATCGTCAAAATGGTCCCGTGCAGCGTAGCGTCCGCCGCGTGCGGGCGGTCGCTCTCGGTGACACGGTCTTTCGTGCGGCTGTCTAGTTGCCGCACCACCGCATTCGTAAGCGCCACTTCGGTGTGGTAGTTCTCGACCTTAGTCTGAAAGATCGGCACATCAATGGAAGTCACATCCACCGGCAGATGCGTCGCACTGCCGGCCCTGTGATACCCGCAGCCCGTGGCCATGAGTACCAGCAGGCCGATGAGGATGGTGAAGAGGCGCATGAAGGATGACATTTCGATTGTACGGTCAAACCTCAAAGAAAAGGAGCCACCTATTTTAAAGGCAGATACGAAACTGCTTATCGAAACGGGGATTCGGTGCGGAGATCGAAAATGTTGGGCGTCAACATATTGCCTTGGACTCTCAGCGAGCCATGAGAACCTATACCGCGATACAAGCAGGAAGTGGCGTAGTGATAGGCGAAGAGAGGGCCGAAGCGGCGATCACCAAAAATGGCGCCGCTCGGTTTTGCGGCGCCAGCAGACGTTTTCAACCAGCTCTGTGTCTTCGGGTCGAAGCTTGCTACAGCTTCCTAGTACCCGGTAGCGTTGCGTGCCGCGTGACTGCTTCACCACCCGGCACGCCAGTCGCTCACTCATCCCAAGCGCCGCACACGCGTGGCTAACCGCACAGCGTCTTCGTTCCGAGCTTAGAAGGCTCCCGGCGTAATCAGAACGTTCTTCGAGCGTTCGCTCCGGGAAGGATCCCTCATGCGGCGTCTTCGGTGCTGGCCTTGATTTGGGAGACGGTTCAGTTGGCATCGCCCACCTTGAAGCGGGCGAAACGGCGCACCATCAGATTTTCGCCGAGCTTGCCGACCTTCTGGGCGATCAACTGGGCGATGGTCACGGTCTGCTCCTTAATGAAGGGCTGTTCCAGCAGGCAGACTTCCTCATAGAACTTCGACATTTTTCCTTCGACGATCTTCTCGATCACCGGAGCCGGCTTGCCGGTCTGGGCAGCCTGGGCGCGATAGATTTCCTTCTCGCGTTCCAGGTCGGCTACGGTCACGTCCTCCTTGCGGATGTAGCGAGGGTCGGTCGCTGCGATGTGCATGGCAATGTCCTTCAGCAACTCCTGAAAATCTTCGGTGCGGGCGACGAAATCGCTCTCGCAGTTGATCTCAATCAGCACGCCGATCTTGCCGCCCGCATGGATGTAGGTCCCGACGGCTCCTTCGCTTGCACTGCGGCTGGCCTTTTTGGCCGCCGACGCCATGCCTTTTTTGCGGAGCACGACAACTGCTTCTTCCATGTTGCCTTTCGCTTCGGCCAGCGCGCCCCGGCAGTCCATCATGGGTGCGCCGGTCTTCTCGCGCAGTTCCTTCACCATTGCCGCAGAGATTGTTTCTGTCACGGTAGACATCCTTTTTTTGCCTCAATCTTCTCGATACTCGAACATTTTGCCAACGGCCCACAAACCTCTTGATTTCAAGATGTCTGTGGGCCGTTGAGAGCAATTTCGTCTGATTGTCTGGCGCCAGATACGGGAGACACATGGCGATCAGATTTGAAATTTTGCTTAGAGAGCGTTCTCGGCGGCTACGATCTCGGGCTCATCCGCGACAGCAGAGACTGCCACCGGGGCCTTGCGGATTCCGCCGCCCAGTACCTTCTCCAGATCGACTTCATCGTCGGCCAGTTCAGGGTCAACGTGGGCCGGATTCAGGGCGACCGGGACTCCGTCGGCTAACTGCTCATCATCTGCACCGGCTGACACGCCCGCCAGTTCCGACTTCTCCTTGTCGCCGCCCATCTGGGCGCCTTCAATGACGGAGTCTGAAATCTTCGACGTAAACAGGCGAATCGCGCGCAGCGCATCGTCATTGCCGGGAATAATGTAGTCGACCAACGTGGGATCGCAGTTGGTATCGACCACTGCGACCACGGGAATACCCAGCTTGCGGGCCTCTTTCACGGCAATCGTTTCGTTGTTAGAATCGACGACGAAAAGCGCATCCGGCAGGCGGCGCATGTTCTTGATGCCGGCCAGATTGGCCTGCAAGTGCTTGCGCTCGCGTTCCAGCTTGATGACTTCCTTCTTCGTCATCAGGTCGTAGCGGCCGTCGGTAGCCATCTCATCCAGTTCCTGAAGGCGCTTCACAGACTTCTGCACGGTCGTCCAGTTGGTCAGCAATCCGCCGAGCCAGCGCTGGTTGATGTAGAACATGCCGCAACGTGTGGCTTCCTCGGCAATGGCGTCCTGCGCCTGCCTCTTGGTGCCCACAAAAAGAATGGTCTTGCCATCGAGGGCCAGGTCGGTAACGTACTTGCTGGCTTCCTTGAACATCTTCAAGGTCTTCTGCAGGTCGATGATATAAATACCGTTGCGTTCGCCAAAGATATATTCCTTCATCCTTGGGTTCCAGCGCTTTGTCTGATGCCCGAAGTGGACTCCCGCTTCGAGCAGTTCCTTCATGGTGATAGTGGCCAAACGACCTCCTTGTGATTTGCATCCTGCCGGATCGTCAAACCCGGCTCGGATTTATCCCCGCAGGGAAATTTTGTTGCCGAAACTCATACTCGGGTGCCCTACTCCAGCCGCGCTCTTTGCGGCTGGAGTAAGGTCGAAACATTCCGCACCACAATAGCTCACCTCGAACTACCGCTTCGAGAACTGGAAGCGCTTGCGGGCACCTTTCTGACCGTACTTCTTGCGTTCCTTCATGCGCGAGTCGCGGGTCAGAAAGCCCTGCTCCTTCAGCGCGGCACGCAGTTCAATGTTGTATTCCAGCAGGGCGCGCGCGGTGCCCATTTTCACGGCATCCGCCTGCGCGGTGACGCCACCGCCCTTTACCGTGGTCAGCACGTCGAACGTGCCGGCCAGGTCTGTGGCGACGAGTACGCGGCGGGCGGCAATGCGCTGCTGCTCGGTGACAAAATACTCTTCGAAAGCGCGGCCGTTCACTGTTATCTTGCCGCTTCCCGGGCGCAGGAACACACGAGCAATGCTGGTCTTGCGCCGTCCCGTTCCGTAGTACTGAACCATGTCTGCCATCGAATCCTTCGTTTTCCTTTAAGTCTGGTAAAAATGTTTAGCTGTTCAGGGTCATTGCAATCGGCTTCTGCGCTTCGTGCGGATGAGTTTCACCCCGATATACCTTGAGCTTGGTGCCCATCTGGCGGCCCATGCGGTTTTTCGGAAGCATTCCCAGAATCGCCTGCTCGACCACGCGGTCAGGACGGCGCGCCATCAGGCGGACAAAAGACTCCTCCCGCATCCCGCCCGGAAAGCCGGTATAGCGGCGATACATCTTCTGCTGGCTTTTCAGCCCGGTCAGCCTGATCTTCTCGGCATTCAGCACGATGACATGGTCGCCGGTGTCGATGTAGGGCGTGTATTGCGGGC
>JADEYI010001286.1_pt1 | contig 20030 bp, 16 predicted proteins | sample 8542331 | NCBI WGS metagenome assembly JADEYI01 (sample SAMN16510988, study PRJNA670497) | mine drainage metagenome | isolation source: biofilm near Copperflume 1 | place: Germany: Marsberg coppermine Kilianstollen | collected 2018-02
TCGTTCCGCTCACGCGGATCTGTAAATAACGTCCGTGGGAACTACACCTAGGCCGGCACGTGGACGCAGCAGGGCTCCTCGGCGAGGTAGTCGCCGGTGACGGCGTAGGCGCGCGCGCGGGAGCCGCCGCAGATCTCGCGGAACTCGCAGCGGCCACACTTGCCCCTGAGGAGCGAAGGCTCGCGCAGGGCGCGGAAGAGGGGCGCGTCGCGGTAGATCGAGGCCAGCGGCGACGTCCGCACGTTGCCGGCGCTGAGCTGCAAAAAACCGCTGGGGTAGACGTCGCCCACGTGGGAGATGAAGCAGAACCCGTTGCCGTCGTTGACGCCCTTCTCGGCGGGCGCGCGGCCCTGGCGGAAGGCGTACCCCGCACCCGTGAGGTTGATCCCGGCCGGCCCTTCCGGCTGCCGTGCCCGCGCGCGCTCGATCAGCACGCGCCGGTAGTGCTGCGCGGCGGTCGTGCGCACGCGGAAGGGCACGCGGTCGGCGAGGCTCGCGAGCCAGTGCAGCACGTCCTCGTGCTCGCGCGCCGACAGCATCGTCTCCTTCTGCGCGCGGCCCGTGGGGACGAGGAAGAAGACGCTCCAGACCGTGACGCCGGCCGCCGCGACCGCTTCGGCGATCGCGGGGAGGTCTTCGATATTGTGGCGCGAGACGGTGGTGCCAACCTGTAAGGGCAGACCCACCTCGCGGACGTCGCGCAGCACCTCCATCGTACGATCGAAGGCGCCGCGCACCTGCCGGAAGGCGTCGTGTACCTCCGGCCGTGAGCCATCGAGGCTGATGTGCACCATGTCGACGCCGGCGTCACGAACGCGCTCGATGGCGGATCGGCGCAGCAGCGGCGTGGCGCTGGGCGAGAATCCCACCTTGAGCCCGCGCGCCGATGCGCCCTCCAGGATGTCGAACACGTCGCGGCGCATCATCGGGTCGCCGCCCGTGACGACGAGGATCGGCCGGCCGATCTCGACGACCTGGTCGAGCACGCGCATCGCTTCGTCGGTCGTCAGCTCGCGCGGGTCGCGCCGCGGGATCGCCTCCGCCCGGCAGTGCACGCAGGCGAGGGCGCAGGCGCGTGTGATCTCCCAGGCGATGGTGAACGGCGTCCGGGCGAAGTCGACGTCAAACAGCGGCGGCCTTGCGGGCGGTGTAGCGGGCTGCATCACGCGCTGACGGGCTCGCCGAGCCCGATCTCCTCATCGGTGAGGTAGCAGGCGGGGTCGGAGGCCCAGAGGTCGCCGGTCGCCGCCTCGGCGCGCACCCGCAGGTTGCCGTTGCAGATGTCAAAGAAGCGGCAGCGCGCGCAGCGGCCGGAGATCCGCTCGCGGCGGTGGCGCAGGTCGCGCAGGAGGGGGATCGACTCGTCCCCCCAGATGGCGCTGAACGGCCGCTCGTGGACGTTGCCGAGCCCCAGATGCCAGGAGAACTGGTCGGGGTGCACGTCCCCCAGGTTGTCGATGCAGCCGATGGCGGTGCCGCTGCTGTTGCCGCCGTTCCAGCGCAGGAGCCGCAGCACCTCGTCCGCGCGCGGGTCATCGTCGCGCTGCAGGCGCAGGTACAGGTACGCGGCGTCGGCGTGGTTGTCGACGGTGAGCACCTCCTTGTCGACCCCGCGCGCGTGCCAGTCGCGCACCTGGGCCATCAGGAGGTCGAGCGCGTCGCGTGTCTCCTCCGGCGCCAGATCCTCGCGCGACAGCTTCTTCCCCCGGCCGCTGTACGCGAGGTGGTAGACGCACAGCCGTGGAATGTCCTCTTCCTCGACGAGACGGAGGATAGAGGCGAACTCGTCGCGGTTGCGGCGCGTGATCGTGAAGCGCACGCCGACGCGCACGCCGGCCTCGCGGCAGGCGCGGATGCCGCGCAGCGACGCGTCGAACGCGCCGGCCATGCCGCGGAAGCGGTCGTGCGTGGCGGCGAGGCCGTCGAGGCTGATGCCGACGTAGGAGAACCCCTGCTGCTTGATCTCGCGCGCGGTCGCCGGTGTCAGCAGCGTGCCGTTCGTCGACAGCACGACGCGCAGGCCGCGGTCACGGGCGCGGCCCGAGAGCGCGAAGAGGTCGGGCCGGACGAGCGGCTCGCCGCCTGAGAAGAGGATCACCGGCACGCCGAACGCGGCGAGGTCGTCGATGACCGCGAACGATTCTTCGGTCGAAAGCTCGCCCGGGTAGTCGCGGTCGCCGGCCGCGGCGTAGCAGTGCACGCAGTGGAGGTTGCAGCGGCGCGTGACGTTCCAGACGACGACGGGCTTCTTGTCCGCGGAGAAGTGGAGCAGGTGCGCGGGGAGCTCGGCGGAGCGCCGGCCGTAACGGAGCGGGTCGCCGGTGGCGATCGTGCCGGAGAGCAGTCGCGAGAGGCTGAGCACGGTGACCTCCTGGCGCATGCGGGCGAACACCCGGCGGGCGGCGCGTCCGTCATTCCACTGTGCGATCGTGCGACGCCGCACCGGTAGAGCCGAACGGCACGGGCCGCGCCCCGCGCCCCGCATGTGCGCGATTTGCGCGGGATAGCGGCGCCGCGCGCCAGATCATCGACCGCCTCTGGCCGTGCACCGCGGCCGGTGTCGCACGGCATCTCTCGGGTTGCACCGCCGGGGAGATGCCGCCCCGCGCACCGACATCATCGACGGGCGGGCGGGGACATGGAGAACGCAACCGTTGGTGGTCCAGGCGGTCCCGCGTGCCCGCCCGCTCGCCTAGCCCGGCGGCAGGTCCCCCGCCCGCGCGATCGGGAAGTAGCGGTGGTGGTGGGCGCCGGTCAGTTCGTAGATCGCCGTCCCGATCCGGCCGTCATCGGTGCGCACCTGCATCTGATGCTGACCGCCGCCGAATGGCCCGTATGACGCGCATCGCGTGCCCGCTCCGTCCACCACGACCGTGCGGCCGCCCTCCAACACCAGCTCGACGCGTCCCGCCAGGCCGTCGGTGTCCGTGCCGTCGCGCCCGTAGTCGGCGGGCCTACCGTCCCTGCCGGTCCAGTGCAGGTCGTGACGGAAGTCGACGATCGGGATGGGCGCGCCGCCGTCCGCCGGCGCGTAGCACCCATCCGTGAACACACGCGCGCCGTTCGCGTACTCCCAGTGCCACACGCCAAACATCCCGTCCGGCAACTGGATCGCGAGCCACAGCCACATCGGACACCGCGCGTGATCGCGGATGCCCCATGAGTGGTCCCGCTGCCCCCACCAGTTGTCGATGCGCCGCGTCACACCCTGATGGCTGTAGCTGCCCGAATAGCTGCCCGACTGGAAGAAGTGGCTCTGGTCCCAGATGATCTCATCGCCCCGCTTCATGGTCCCGCGGCGCAGCCCGTACACCTGCGTGCGCGCGGTGAACGTGATGTCGAAGCCCACCGGCGCAATCGCCGCGTCCGCCGTCAGCCTCACGGTCTTGTACGGTTCGACGATCTCCACCGAGATCGGCCCCACCACCGATGTGTGCGGGTCGTCTCCGTACGGGCGCGTGAAGTGCGCAAAGAGCCGCTGCCCGTCGATGAAGCTGAACTCGTGCGAATCCAGCATCTCCCGCTGCGGGTAATGAGCCATCGTGAGGACGATCGCATCGCCGATCGCATCGCGCGGATGCATCCCGAGGTAGTAGCTGTCGCGCCAATGCTCGTGGTGGACCGCCACGTTGGGCAGCGGCTCCGGGATCTGATGGATGAACAACTCGTCGGCAGCGGTGAGCCTGGGCATCGGACGTCCTTCTGTCTCACGGAACACGCGCGCATCTTCACCGCGGATCCTGCCGCGGCGCCCATCGGCAGCCTACAGGACGGCGGATTCCTGATACACACCGAACGCCTCGCGCACGACGTCGCACGTCTCGCCGAGCGTCGCGTACGCGCGTATGGCGTCGAGCAGTGCAGGCATCACGTTGGTGCCGTCGCGGCAGGCGACCTCGAGCGCGGCCGCGCGCACCTCGTCGGCGCTGGGCATGAACGCCAGCTCCAGCGGCGCCATTGCAGCGCTCACCGCGCTGGCTCCACGTCGACGCTGATCGCCCGGTCGTTGGGCACGGGCTGCCACTCGAACTGCCAGTAGCGCAGATGCCCGTAGCCGCCCGCGAAGCCCAGCCACTTCACGAGGCCCGGCTCGACGTTCGCGCTGCCACCCCACTCCCGGAACTGGTACGGCTCCCAGCCGTTGTAGACGATCGCCAGCCCCGGCGCCACCGCGGGTGCGAGCCGCGCGTGCGTCACGAAGCCGCCGACGTCGTTGCGCACGCGCACCGGGTCGTCATCGGCGATCCCGCGGACAGCCGCGTCGCCCGGATTCAGCGCCACGAACGGACGGCCACGGTGCGTGTTGAGCATGAGGCGGTTGACCTGGTTGGTCGAGTGGCTGCTCCAGCGGTTGTGGCCGCTGATCAGCGTCAGCGGGTGCGCGCCACCCTGGTTCGGCGGCGGCTTGTGACACGGCAGCTCCTCCCCCGCCTCCACGAACCAAGGGTGCTCGATGTAGAACTGCGCCCGCCGCGCGAACGTCGGGTACGGCTCCATCCGCTCGACGTGGTTGCGGAACGGCGTCGTCGTCTCGTCCGGGCGCACGTCCGTCGCCTGCGTGATCCCGTACGGGGAGATGCCCCAGTCCGTGAACCGCACGAACCCGCGCTCGCGCATCGTCTCCATCGTCGTGCCCGGCGGCACGTTGCCGGCCACGACGGTGTCCGCCATCATCTCCTCCGCCACCTGCTCCGCCGTCAGGATGGCGCCGCCCTTGCTCAGCACCCCGTGCAGGCCCGCGACCCGCCGCGCCTGCCCCTGCGCGTCGATGTACTCACTGATCCCGCGCGCAGCCGCGCGCTCTTCCAGTGCTCCCGCGAGCGCCAGCATGATCTCGTACTCGCTCTTCGACTCGCCGGCAGGCGGCACCGCCCGGTCCGAGAACGTGATCCCCATCGCGCGCGGCATCGGCATCTGGAACGACGCCTTCTCGTAGTGCTGCGCCGCCGGCAGCACGACGTCCGAGTGCAGCGCGGTCGTCGACATGCGCCAGTCGACCGTGACGGCGAGCTTCAGCTTCGACCAGAGCTGATCGAGGAGCAGCGCGCTGCCGCCGCGCGCCCGTCGCAGGATGTTGCCACCGCACTCGACGAACACCTCGGGCGTGACGCCCGCCGCCGGACGCGCGTTCGGCCACCAGCCCGCGCCCTCCGCCTCGTGGACGTACGCGTCGAACGGCCGCCGCATCGACGGGTCCGTCCACCGCTGCCAGCGCTCGCGGTACCCCGCGTGCCGGTGCCAGAAGAACGCCGAGGGCGACGTGCCGCTGCTCTCGGCCAGCCGCATCGACAGCTCGACCGCGGCCAGCTCCTCCGTGAGCGTCGGATCCTGCGCGCGCAGGAAGTCGATCATGCCGCGGCGCCCGGCGAGCACCTGGCGCGCGGCCTCGGGACCGGCCGCCGGCTTCATGCCGAACAGTAGCGCCCCGTCGAAGCCGCCGACCGCCCACTGGTGGAAGCCGCTGCCCTTGCGCCCCCAGTTGCCCGTCAGCGCGGCCAGCAGCGCCCAGCTCCGCTGCATCAGGTCGCCGTGGAAGTACTTGCCGGACGTCAGCCCCATCAGGAAGTCCGTGCGTCGCAACGCGACCTTGCGCGCCAGCGTCCGCACCGTGTCCGGGTGCGTCCCGCAGAGCTCGGGCGCGCGCTCCGGGTCGTACGCCACCAGCCGCTCGCGCAGCGCCTCGAAGACCGGGCGCACGCGCACGCGCGAGCCGTCGGCGAGCGCCACCTCCGCCGCGCCCTCGAGCGCGGGCCGCGCGCCGCCCGCGTCGAGCGTGTGTCGCGGCGCCTCGACGACGCCTCCGGACGCTTCGTCGAGCCAGTAGAGCTGCGCGTCGCTGGCGTCCGCGGCGAGGTCGCTCGCGCGAAGATAGCGCCCGGTGTCTTCGCGGAGCAGCAGCGGCAGGTCCGTCTGGAGCGCCACGAAGTCGCGGTCGTACAGCCCCTCGTCGATCACCACGCGGCACATCGCGAGCGCCAGCGCGGCGTCGCATCCGGGACGCACCGGTACGTACTCGTCCGCGTGCACGGTCGAGGGCGAGCAGTCCGGCGCGATGGTGATCACCTCAGCGCCCTTGTACCGGGCCTCGGCGATGAAGTGGTACTGGGTGATCCACGTGTACACGGGGTTCGCGCAGGTGATCAGGATCAGCTCGGCGTGGAACCAGTCGTCAGCGCTGGCCATCGCGTTGAACGTGCCGAACGTGAGGTACAGGCCGGGCCCGAAGTCGTTGATGTTGGCGTTGACGTCCGTCTGCACCGCGCCGAGGTGCGAGAACAGCGCGCCAAGCAATGGCGAAGCCAGCAGTCCGCCCTGCGCCGGTGTGCCCTCGTAGATCACCGCGTCCGGCCCCTGGCCCGCCAGCGCGTCGAGGATGCCGTCGGCAACGTGCGCCAGCGCCTCGTCCCACGACGCGCGCCGCCAGCGTCCGCTGCCGCGCTCGCCGTCGCGGATCAGCGGGTGCAGCACGCGCTCGGGCGCGTCGAGCATGCGGCTCCAGCCGGCGCCCTTCTGGCACCCCGCCGGGTTCATGTCCGGCACGCCGTCCTCCACCGTCTCGAAGACGCCCGACTGCTCCTCCCGGATCACGCGGCCGCCGGCGATGTACGCCTTGAACGGACAGGCCTCCGGGTAGCAGTCAACGCAGTGTGTGACCGACGCGATGCGCTCCCAGCGGATCGCGTCGCGATAGCGCTTCTCCGAACGGCGGTCGTCAGCGGCGGCGTCTGGCGTCATGCTCTCGGCGATCTCACGAGATCGACCCTACGCGGCGGAGCGCCGGCCGATCAAGGGCCGAACGTCCCCGTGGATCGCGTGCCAGCCGGATTCCCCGCGTGTTGCCCAGGCACGATCGTTGCTGTTTCAGCCGGCTTCGCCGTCCCGCCGGCCGCTGCCTCGCGCGCCTCGCGTTTCGGCGCCGACTGGGTCAGCCCGGCCCATCCGGCCCGGCCGAACGGCACCGGCATGCTGCCGCGCCACGCGCTAGAGTTGGCGGTAGCGACTCCGCTGCGGACTGCGAGGTGTGCGATGGCCCAGGTCGACGGCGGACAGATCCTCGTGCGCGTGCTCCTCGCCGCCGGCGTCGAGCGCGTCTTCACCCTCCACGGCGGCCATCTCGACGCGATCTACCAGGCCGCCGTCGCCGCCGGCCTGCCGCTCGTCGACACGCGCCACGAGCAGGCCGCCGGCCACGCCGCCGATGGCTGGGCGCGCACCACCGGCAAGGTCGGCGTCGCCATCGTCACCGCCGGCCCCGGCGTCACCGACGTCGTCACCGCCGTCGCCAACGCCTACCTGGACTGCATCCCGGTGCTCGTCATCGGCGGCCGCAGCCCGCTCATCGACGACCAGCGGCTGCCCCTGCAGGGCGGCTTCAGCCAGGTCGACCTGATGAAGCCGATCACGAAGTGGTCTGCGACCGTCACGCACCTGCCCCGCCTCGCCGACTACACCGCGCAGGCGCTGCGCGTCGCGACCAGCGGGCGCCCCGGCCCCGTCTTCCTCGAGATTCCCGCCGACGTGCTCTTTGCCCGCATCGACGAGGGCCGCGTGCACATCCCGGACGCCGGCCGCGCCGTCGAGCAGTCAGCGCCGGACGCCGCGCTCGTCCGAGACGTGCTGGCGCGCCTCGCCGCCGCGGAGCGCCCGCTGATCATGGCGGGCGGCGGCGTCTGGTTCGCCGGCGCGGCCGAAGAGCTGCGCGTGTTCGCCGAGCGCACCGGCGTCCCGGTGCTGGCCAACGGCAAGGGCCGCGGCGTCATGCCCGAAGACCACCCGCTCTCCGGTGGGGGCTTTGCGTCGCTCGCCGGCGTCCGCCAGGCCGGCGGCCCGGATGTCGTGCTGCTGCTCGGCGCGCGGCTCGGGCTGTTCACCGGCGGCGCCCAGAACTCCTTCATCCCGCCCTCCGCGCACGTCGTCCAGGTCGACATCGAAGCGGAGGAGATCGGCCGCAACCGCGATATCCAAACCGCCATCGCCGCCGACTGCCGCGCCACGCTCCGCGCTCTCACCAAAGCCGCGCCCGCCTTCGACTGGCCCGACCGCGCCGCCTGGGCCGACGCGCTCCGCGCCACGCGCCGGGCGATGGACGCCGTGTTCGCGCCCGCAGCCGATGCCACGCCGATCCATCCGCACCGCCTCGCGCGCGACATCGCGCGCTTCATGGACCGTGCCGACGACGTCCTCGTCGCCGATGGCGGTGAGACCGCGTTCTGGCTGGAGATGGCCTCCACGGTCCGCAAGGGCGGCCACTGGCTGTCGCACGGCTACCTCGGCTGCCTGGGCACCGGCCTGCCCTTCGCCATCGCCGCCCAGACGGCGCACCCGGAGAGCCGCGTGCTCTGCCTCACGGGCGACGGCTCGGTCGGACTGAACTTCGCGGAGTTCGATACCATGGCGCGGCATCGCCTGCCCGTCGTCGTCGTCGTCAACAACGACCAGCAATGGGGCATGTCGAAGCACGGCCAGGAACTGATGTACGGCAAGGGCCATACGGTGGTTTCCGAGCTCGGCCCCACGCGCTACGACCTCGCCGCCGCCGGCTTCGGCTGCCACGCCGAGCACGTCGAGAGCGCCGATGCCATCATGCCCGCGCTCGCGCGCGCCTTCGCCTCGGGCCTCCCCGCATGCGTCAACGTGCTCACCGACCCGGACGTCATCGCTCCCATCACGCTCGCCATGGTCTCCCGCGCCACCGAGGGGAGCGACGAGCAGCCGGGCACGGTGAACATGCCGTACTACGGCAAGCGCGACGTCACATAAACGCGCCCGCCATGCGCGACCGCGGGCGCGAACGAAGCAAGAGACGCACTACAAGAGCGGGAAGAAGCGCCGCGCCGCTCGTAGCTCGCGCCGCCGTACCAACGACGGGTCGTCGACTCTCCACATCCTCTACCATCCAGCGTCCCCCGCTGACGGGTCGTTGTGCGCGGATCAGATCGCGCCTTCGCGCAGCCACTCGCCCGCACGCTCCCCGATCATCACCGACGTCAGGTGGATGTTCGCGCGCGGGCACTTGGGCATCACTGACGCATCCGCGACGTAGAGGTTGTCGAAGCCGCGCAGCCGCAGGTGCTGGTCCACCACGCCCATCGGGTCGCTCGCCGGCGCCATCTTCGCCGTGCAGCTCGGATGGAAGCCGCTCGACGCCACCATCTTGCACCAGTGCCCGAGCGCCTCGTCGTCCTCGAACGCCGCCACCGGCGGCGCCTTGACGCCGTCCATCAGGTGCCCGAACTCCGCGTGCTCGCCGACCGCCAGCGCCATCCGCATGCCCTCGACGAGCCGCCGCACGTCCTCGGGCTCCTCGCAGAACCGGTTCTCGATCCGCGGCGCGACGTGCGGGTCCGCCGACGTCAGCGAGAGCCGCCCGATCGACTTCTGCCGGTAGACCACCGACCCGATCGAGTACACGTACTGGCCGCTCCGCGTCGCGAACTGCGAGATCGGCATCAACTGCATGTCGTTGCGCTCCGTGCCGCCGGTCGATGTGTAGCGGTACGTCACCTGCACGATCGGGTCGTCGCCGTTGAGGTACCCGTCCTTCGCCGCGTACACCACGCCCAGCATCGGGTGATCGTCGAGCTGCGCCCCCACGCCCGGCAGGTCCTCGATGACGTCGATGCCCTGCTCGCGCAGGTGCGCCTCCGGGCCGATGCCCGACCGCATCAGGATCGCCGGCGACGCGATCGCCCCCGACGACAGCACGATGCGCGTCCCCTCGACCACCTGCACGCTACCCCCGGACTCCACCTCGACGCCCGTCACTCGCGCGCCGTCCGTCAGGATGCGCCGCACCAGGCAGTCGCCGCGGACGGTCAGGTTCAGCCGGTGACGCGCCGGCTCCAGGTAGCAGAGCGCCACGCTCATCCGCGTCCGTCCCCGCTTGTTCATCGGGTGCGGCGCCAGCCCGGTCGAATCCGGGTCGTTGTTGTCCTTTGTCTCCGGATAGCCGAGGGCGCGCATCGCGCGCATGAACGCGAGCTGCACGGGCGCCAGCTCGTCCTCGCGGTAGCGCCGCACCGGGATCGGACCGTTGCGGCCGTGATAGTCGTCGTCGAAGTCCAGGTCGTGTTCGAGCCGCCGGAAGTACGGCAGCACCTTGTCCCACGACCACAGGTCGTTTCCGAACGCCGCCCACTCGTCGTAGTCCTCCGGCGTGCCGCGCAGGGCGATCGCCGTGTTCACCGCTGACGATCCGCCGACGACGCGCCCGCTCGGCAGCGGCGCCAGCCGGCCCGACGTGTTCGCCTCCGCCATCCAGTCCCAGTTGTGCGGCGAGTACGAGTTGTCGTTCCCGTTCAGCAGTCCCGCCGGCATCTCGTCCATCGTCCGGTAGTACGGCCCCGCTTCCAGCAGCAGCACCGAGATCGCCGGATCTTCCGACACGCGCGCCGCGATGGTCGCGCCCGATGCGCCCGCGCCCAGGATGATCACGTCGTACTTCACAGGCACCTCCGTCGTCCGATCCTAGCCGCACCGCGCTCCGCGCGGGAGGGGCCGAACGGCCCGCCCTGCCGCCCGCGCGAAGCGGGTCCGTGCGGCGGCGCGGCCGGCCGCAAGGCGAATTCACTGCCAGGGGCGTGTATGCCCGGAGGCGACGATGTGACATAACACCGCAGCGGGCTGCACCCGGCGTTCCTGCGGCCGCGGATCCCTGCCCAACAGCGCGGCGACCCGCGAAGCGATTTCGCCCGCAGATTCGACGCATGGCGTGTGCGGAACGGGCTGCGCGCGGGCCGCGGCCGGCGCCGCGGGCGCTCAGTCCTGCAGCAGGAACCGGCACCCCGCGAGCGCCAGCACGTCGTTGGCGCCGTCCTCGATCAGCGACGCGCGCGCGTCCCGGAACAGCATCTCGACGAGCACCCCCTTCGCCAGCCCCAGGCCGCCGAAGGTCTGGATCGCCTCCGATGCCAGGTCGAGCGCCGTCTGCGTGCAGTAGGTCTTCGCCGCGATCGAGTAGTGCGTCGTCAGTTGCCCGCTCGCCAGCCGCCTCGTCGCCAACCGCGACAGCGAGCGCGCCGCTTCGAGCCGCGTGAACATGTCGAACAGCCGGCGCTGCACGAGCTGATGCGACGCGATCGGCACGCCGCCCTGCACCCGCTGCTGCGCGTACGACAGCGCCTCCTCGAACGCCGCCCGCGCCACGCCGCAGAACGTCGTGCTCATCCCCGCGTTCGCGCCCGCCAGGATCCCGTCCGTCGTTGACCCGAACACACCCGGCTCGACGAGCATATAGTGGCGCGGGATCCGCACGCCGTCGAAGAATATCTCGCCCTGGTTCAGCGCTCGCTGTCCCAGCTTGTCCAGCGGCTTGCCGCGGCTCACGCCGGGCAGGTCCAGCGGCACGACGGCCACTCCCGTGCCCGCCATCCCCATCGACGGCTCGACGCAGAGGAACGCCAGCGTGTGCGTCGCAATCGTGCCGTTCGACACCCACGCCGACTTCTGTCCGTTGATCTCCCACTCGTCGCCGACGCGGCGCGCCATGCACTCGAAGTGGATGTCCGGCCGCGAGTCCGCCCCCGAATGCAGGATCGCGTCCGAGCCGTGCTGCGGCTCCGTCGCGCACCAGCAGCCGATGTACCGGCCCTCCGTGTCGTCGAGGAACGGACGTACGACGTCGCGCATTAGGTCCGGGTTGCCCGTCATCGCGGCGAACCGGAAGGGCATCGACGTCACGCCGAGGCTGATCGAAAGCCCGCCATTCCCCCAGCCCATCTCCTCGCCGACCACCCACCCGTCCATCGGCGCCAGCCCCGGGCCGCCGAGTTCCGGCGGGAAGGCGCGCAGGTGGTAGCCCGTCTTGTACGCCTGCGCGAACACCCGTCGCAGCGGCGATGCGGGCGCGATCACCTCTTCGGGCGTCAGCGCGTCCAGTTCCATCGCCGCCGGCCGCATCACCTCCGCGGCGAAGCGGTGCGTCTGCTCGCGCAACTGGATCTGCTCCGTCGTCAGGTCGAAGTTCAGGTCGATCCCCGGCATGGTTGCTCCCCCAGCCTTAGGCCGACAGCACGAGGACGTTCACGCCCCCGATGCCGGCGTTCTGCACCAGCCCCGTGCGGGCGCCCTCGACCTGGCGCGGGCCTGCCTGTCCCCGCAATTGCCGCACGACCTCCGTCACCATGGCGCCGCCCGTCGCACCCATCGGATGGCCGCGGCTGAGGAGGCCTCCGTCCGTGTTCACGGGGTACCTGCCGGTGATCTCGGTGCCGCCGCCGAAGACGAACGGCCCGCCGTCGCCCGCCTTGACGTACCCCAGCTCCTCGATCGTCAGGATCTCGCCCGGCGTGAACGCATCATGCACCTGCGTCACGTCGATGTCCTCCGGGCCGATGCCCGCGCGCGCGTACGCGCGCCGCGCGACGACGCCCGTCGGCCCTTCGCCCAGCCCTTCGTGCCCATCCGCGTACACCGGCGAGCCCCCCGCCCATGCGTCGACCCGCACCGGCGACGTGGTATGCCGGCGCGCCCACGCCGCCGAGGCCAGGATCACCGCCGACGCGCCGTCGCTCGTCGGGCAGCACTGGTAGAGCGTCAGCGGGTCGCACACCATGCGCGAGCCGAGCACCTCTTCGAGCGTGATCGCGACACGGTACTGCGCGTACGGGTTGTGCATGGCGTTGCGGTGAGCCTTCACGCTCACCTGCGCGAAGTGCTCCGGCTTTGTGCCGTACTCCGCCATGTGCCGCTGCGCCCGCATCGCGCGCGCGCTCCTCGATCTTCCGCGCGATGAGCTGCGCGATCTCGTACTCGGTCTTCGCCTCGCCCTCCGGCTTCTGCGCCTCGTCGCTGTAGATCAGCAGCAGCATGTGGGGCGTCGGCAGGTGGAACGCCGGGCGCTCGTACTGGTTCGCCACCGGCAGCACGATGTCGGACCAGCACGCGGTCGTGCTCATGCGATAGTCGAGCGTGACGACCTTCTTGAGCTTGGGCCACAGGTGCGTGAGCAGCATGTTCTGGCCGCCGCGCACGCGCCGCAGCGTGTTCCCGCCGGACTGGAACAGCACGCGCGGCTCGGTCTCCGGCCCCGGCCGCACGACGCCGTCCCACCAGCCCTTGTCGAGCGCCTCCTGCAGGTACTCGTCGAAGCTCCGCGTCATCGCCGCGTCGTGCCATGCCGCCTTGTTCCAGTTCTCGCGATAGCCGCAGTGGTAGTACCAGAAGAACGCCGGCGGGATCATGCCGACCTGCCCCATCCGCGCGGCCGTCACCGCCATCTCGATCCCGGCCATCTCGTCCGTCCGCGTGTCGTCGAGCAGCTTGAACATCTCCAGCAACTGCTCGTGCTGGCGGATCACCTTCCGGGCGGCGCGCCGGCCCGTGCGCTCCTTCGCGCCGGCGATCGTCGGCCCGTCGAACAGCCCGACGGACCAGCAGCCCACCCCCGTCCCCTTCTTGCCGAAGTTCGCCGTCAGGCCGAGCAGCAGGTTGACGGCGCGCAGGGTCAGGTCCCCGTGGTAGTACTTCAGCGACGTGCCGCCCGCGAACGCCAGCGTGCGCTTGTGCGCCACCTTGTGCCCCAGGTCGCGGATCTGGTCCGCATGGATGCCGCAGATCGCGCTCGCCTGCTCCGGCGTGTAGTGGCGGTCGAGGTGCTCGCGCATCAGCGCGAAGCCCGGGACGACGGCGACCCTGCTGCCGTCGCGCAGCGTCGCGCGGTACCGGCCCTCGAGCGCCGGCTCGACATCGCCGAAGTCCAGCGTCGTCCGCGGCGCTGCCGCGATCTGCCCCGCGCGCGCGTCCCAGACGTAGAACTGGTCGTCGAGCCCGTCTTCCTCTACATCGGCCGCGCGCAGGTAGCAGCGCGTGTCGAGCCGGATCAGCAGCGGCAGGTCCGTCTGCTCCCGCACGAACGCGGCATCGTACAGGCCCTCGCTCACCACGACCTGTGCCGCGCCCAGCGCCCAGGCGCTGTCCGTGCCGGAGTTCGTCGGCAGGTAGTAGTCGGCGTGCATGTGCGATGGGCTCACGTCCGGCGCGAACAAGTACACCTCCGAGCCCTTGTACCGCGCCTCGGCGATGTAGTGGTACGCCGCCGTGATGGTGTATACCGGGTTCGTCTGGAACAGCAGGAAGACCTCGGCGTGGAAGAGGTCGTCGAGGCTGCTGCACAGGTTGAACTTGCCGAACGTCTCATAGATGCCCGGCGAGAAGTCGTTGATCTCGGCATTGACGTCCGTTATGAGGCCGCCGAGCATCTGCATCAGCCGGTTGTGCCCGAAGCCGGTCCACGTGCCGCCTTCGGCGCCCATCAGCGTGATGATCGACTCCGGCCCCTGGTCCTCGATCGCGTCGATCAGCGCGTCCGCGACCTCGGTCGTCGCCTCGTCCCAGGAGATGCGCTCCCACCTGCCCTCGCCGCGCTCGCCCGCCCGGCGCAGCGGGTGAAGCACGCGCTCCGGGGCATTCAGCGTGCGGCTCCACGCGACGCCCTTCTGGCAGCCCATCGGGTTGAAGTCGGGGACGCCGGGCTCGATGACGTCGAACGTGCCGGCCTGCTCTTCGCGCCACACCTTGCCGCCACGCGTGAAGACGCGCATGGGGCAGTTGCCCGGATAGCAGTCGACGCAGTGCGTGCCCCAGTGCACGCGGTCCCACTGGATCTGGTCGCGGTACTGTCCCTCCGATGCGGCACGCTGCGCGTCGGCGGCTGTGGGGCGAGATGCCATGGCGCTGCTCCAACCGGGCCGGGGAGCACCGATCGCCGTCGAGTCTCGGACGACGGCGCGCCCGTCACCAGAGCCGAATGGCACGGGCACCCGGGCCTTCGGCCCCGGCGATCTTCGGGCAATCAAGCTCTACTGGCCTCCGGCCGGACGGAGTAGCGTCGGCCCAGACCCCGAGTGAGGAGGCCCGTGCCCACGCGCCCGCACCGCAAGACCGCCCCGAACGCAAACGCAAAGGCGCCGCCACCGCGCGCCCGCAAGAAGCCGCGCGTTCCCGGCCGCGCGGCGCCGGCTGCCGCGTCCATCCCCGAGGGCTACGCCATCGGCCCCTACGGAGAGCTCATCGCCCTGGAAGACCTTGGCCTTCCGGCGCGCACGGACGACGCGCCGGCGCAACATCAGAAAGAGGGATGACCCGTGGACGTCAAGCGCGTGATCGGACGCAGGCGGACCATCCGCTTCTTCCTGCCCTTCCGCCCCGTGGAGCGCGAGAAGGTCCAGAAGATACTGGAAGCCGCCCGCCGCGCGTCCTGCGTCGGCAACGTCATGAACGTGCGCGCCATCGTCATCTGGAAGGAACGCGCCTCGGCCGAGCTGATCAAGGCGATCACGCCGCCCCTCGGCTACCAGCAGATGCAGACCGCCCCGGTGTTCCTGTTCTGGTACAACGAGACGGCCGCGTACCAGGTCGACAAGTGGATCGACGACCTCCACCGGCTCGCCGACACGCGCCGCATCGGCATGGACGCCGTCGCCACGAAGGCGCAGATCGACCGCGGGCTGCGGCCGGCGTTCGCCGCGAGCTGGCAGCAGGCGGCGGTGGCGCCGCTCGCGTTCATGGACGTCGGCCAGGCGATCGCGCAGGCGACGCTCGTCGCCTACGACGAGGGACTGTCGACGTGCTGCATGAGCAGCCCGCGCCTCGAACAGGTCGCCGGGCTCCTGGGGCTGCCGCCTACGGCGGTGCCGGTGTGCCTCCAGGCCGTCGGCTACTCGGCGGAGCAGTGGGAGGCCGGCGGCCAGACCGTGAAGCCGCCCTTCGATTCGCTCTTCTTCGAGATGGAGCACGGGATCCCCTTCACGCCCGACCCCGCTGTGGACGAAGATCTGCGCCGGGAAGGCATGCTCACCGCGCCGGCGCCGCTGCCCTGGCGCGACGCCGAACTGCGGTACCTGATGAAGGGCCTCGGACTCGAAGACAGGATTGGTACCTTCCCGATGCGCGACGGTGCTGCCGCGCCGCCCCAGGGAGACGACCGTGACTGACGTTCCGGGCGCCGTCCCGCGCCGCTCCGTCGCGCTGCTCGACGAAGGCGACGGCGTCTACCGCCTGCCCGACCCCGACGGCATGCGCCGCTTCGTGCGCGACGAGAAGGACCGCCGGCTCGTCGACAAGCGGATGAGCGAGCAGGACGCCATCGCCCGCTTCGTCCAGGACGGCGCCTACGTCAGCTACGACACGAACGTCTGGCGGCGCGGCCCTGCGTCACTGATGCGCGAGGTCATCCGCCAGCGCCGGCGTGGCCTCTGGCTCGCGGCGAAGTTCAGCGCCCACGACGCAACCCTGCTCACCGCCGGCGGCTGCATCAGCGACATCGACGTCGGCTGGATGGAGGTCGGGCGCGTGATCACCGAGGCGATGCAGGAGGGCCGCGTCCGGCTCCACGAGTGGACGAACGGCGCCCTCGCGTACCGGCACCTCGCCGGCGCGCTCGGCGTCCCGTTCCTGCCGCTTCGCTACGTCGGCGGCACCGATGTCTTCCGCCGCTCCGGCGCCAAGCTCATCGAGGACCCCTACACCGGCCAGCCCGTCTGCCTGGTGCCCGCCATCAATCCCGACGTCGCGCTCATCCACGTCAACCAGTGCGACATGTACGGCAACGCGCGCATCTTCGGCCCCGGTCTGGCGCCCGTCGAGACGGCGACGGCGTCGCGCCGCGTCATCGTCTCCACGGAGCAGATCATCGATATCGAGGAGATCCGCAAACACCCCGGCGCGACGACGCTGCCGTACTACCTCGTCGACGCCGTCGTCCACGCGCCCTTCGGCGGCTATCCGGGCACCGTGCCCGGCCTGTACCGCGCCGACCTCCAGCACCTGATGGAGTTCGGCGCCGCGCAGGAGCAGGGGGCGATGGACGATTACCTCGAAAAGTGGGTGTTCAGCGTCGCCTCGCACACGGAGATGCTCGAACGGCGCGTCGGCCTCCAGAAGCTGCACCAGTTGCGCGCCGAGGAGACGCACACCGAGGGCTACTACACATGACGGCATCGCTGGCCTTCACCACGACGGAAGCGGCGATCTGCTACACCACGCGCCTCGTCGAGGACGACCGCCTGTACTTCGTTGCCATCGGCGGGCCGCCGCTGCTCGCCATCCTGCTCGCGCGACGCCTGCGCGGCGCCGATATCGCCTACGTCGTCGAAGACGGCACCATCGCCCCACAGATGCCGATCCCCACGCCTGCCTTCATGATCGGCGCCGGCCTCGCGTCGAGCCGCGCCGTGGCGTGGACCGACATGAACACCGTGGACTTCCATGCCGGGCTCGGCTACATCGACTGCGGCGTGCTCGCGGCTGTGCAGGTCGACGAGTTCGGCAACTTCAACTCCACCTTCACCGGCGGCTGCTACGACCATCCCGAGCGGCGCTTCGGCGGCCCAGGCGGCGCAAACGAGATCGCCTCCCTCTGCTGGCGCACGGTCCTGCTCACCCGTCTCGAGCGGCGGAAGTTCGTGAAGAAACTCGACTTCGCATCCTCTCCGGGCTTCCTCGATGGCACGCCGGGCGCCCGCGAGCGCGCCGGCCTGCCATCGGACACCGGCCCCTGGCGCGTGGTCACCGAGCGCGCGATCTTCGGCTTCGATGACGCGACCAGGCGCATGACCCTGGTCGCGGTCGCGCCCTGGAGCAGCATCGATGACGTGCTCGCGGACATGGAGTTCGCGCCGCTCGTCCCGGACCACGTCGAGAGCATCCCGCCCCCGTCGGACGCCGAGCTCGACGCGCTCCGCACGGATATCGACCCCATGGGCCGCACGATCGGCGGCGACTGGATCCACCTCGCCGGCGACGGCGACAGCCTGCACCGCATCGTCGTGGAGCCGGCGGCCGGCGGCTGATCGGCGCCGCCGGCCGCCTCCACCCGCATCAGTGCTCGCCTTCGACGGCGCCCGCCGCGGCCCCGAGCAGCTCGTCGCGCGCGCCCCAGACGCCGACCGAGAGCGCCGCCAGCAGCAGGGTAACGACGCTCGCCGAGGCGACGCAGTACACGCAGACCGCGTGCAACACGCGCAACTCGATGTACGTCAGGTACATCGAGAACGCGAACGACGCGAGCGCGAGGCCCCATGCCCCGAGCAGCAGCGTCGCGTCGCGGCGCAGCCACGCGCCGGCGACCAGCGCGAGCACCGAGAGGTACGCGACCGCGCCGAGGAGCGCCACGGGGATCGCTCCTACCTTCGCGTACTGGCTCGAGTTCACCAACTCGCAGTTGCCGATCGCGCTGCAGGCGATCGGCTGGTGGGCGAAGTGCACCACGGTCAGGTACACGGCGATGCCCGCGCCAGCGAGCGAGAGCGCTGCCGCGAGCGGCAGCGCCACGCCAGCCGCGCGCCCCAGACGGGCCGTATGGCCGCTCACTGCGCCTTCCGCAGCGCCGCGTCGATCGCCGCCTTGAAGTCGCTGTACGGCGGGACGCCGACGATCTTCGTCGTCCCGATGAAGAACGTCGGCGTCGAGTTGACGCCCCTGGCCGATGCCGCGTCGACCTCGCGCTGGACCGCCGCGAGGTGCACGTTGCTCGTCAGCGTCTGCTCGAACTTCGGCACGTCGAGCCCGACCTGCTTCGCCAGCGCGACGAGCGCGTCGTAGCTGAACGCCCCGCTGTTCTCACGCCCCTGCGCGTTGAACAGCGCATCGTGGTACTGCCAGAACTTCCCCTGGTCGCGCGCCGCCTCGGCCGCCTGCGCGGCGTCCCACGACTCCCGCCCGATGAAGGGGAACATGCGGAACTCGATCTTCGCCTTGCCCGTCTGCACGTAGTCCTTCTCGATCTTCGGCAGCAGATCCATCTCTGCCCGCTTGCAGACCGGGCACTGAAAGTCGGCGTATTCGACGATCGTCACCGGCGCGGTCGCGTCGCCGAGGACGCGCCCCTCGCCCGTCGCGACGCGCGGCGGCACCTTTGCCGACGAACCGTTGAGCGACTGGAATCCGATGAGCGACGCAACGGCCACAGCCGCCAGCGCCACCATCGCTACGATCGCTGCGCGCCGGCGGTCGCGTCCGCCGCGCGCCGGGGCGGCAATGCGCCGCCCGCGCTTCTGAGAGCCTGCCATCTGATACCTCCATCAACCAGTAGCCGCGCGCCGCGCCGGCGGCGGCTGGCCGCCGGGCGCGCGGAGCGCCGCGGGACACTACGCCCCGCGCGGGTCAGACGGTCGCCGGTTGTGGAGGTGGGTCGAGGGTGAAGGGAAGGGGCTCGAGGATCGCCTTGAGCGCCGGCGGCGCGATGCGCACCAGTACGCTGTGCGCGGGCGCTACCGGGTCGAAGTGCGGCAGTCCGACGGCCGGCGGCGGGATCAGCGGCTGCGCGGCGCAGCCAGCGCCGCCGCCGTGGCAGCTCGCTGCCAGCGGCAGATCCGCATGGCCCGGGTCACCGCGCTCGAGCTGTGCGACGAACGAGAGGTTGAACAACAGCACGGCGAGCAGTGCCACGGTGACGACTGTGCGATGCCGGAGCGCGAACCTGCACACGTGTGCCATTGCGAACAGAGTATCGGTGATGGCGCTGGCGCCGCCAACGGGCCATTCGGCATGAAACGGGTGGCCGTCAAGACGCAGCTGGGCGGCGAGGGCCGGTGGCCGGCGGTGCGCGCAGGTTCGCGCCGGATGCCCCGCGCGTGCCGGGCCATCTGGCCCTGACGCCTGCGGCCCGGCCCCCCGCATCATGCCCGGAGACGCCCGAGCCGAAGGGAGAACCACATGGAGACGACCAACCAGACCGCGCTGCTCGATGTGACGCCCCGCGCGATCGAGAGGGCACTCGCGCTGCTCGGCGCGCAGGCGGCCGCCGGCCAGCCACTGCGCGTCTTCGCGCAGGATGGCGGCTGCTCCGGCTACCAGTTCGGCATGGCGATCGCGGACGCCCCGGCGGAGCGCGACCTCGTGCTCGAAACCGGCGGTCTGACGCTGATCGTGGACCCGGAGAGCGCACCGCTCTTGCAGGGTGCGCAGATCGACTTCGTCGATGACGTGATGCGTTCCGGCTTCACGATCACCAACCCGAACGTCGCGGCGACGTCCTGCCGCTGCGGCGCCGGAGGCGAAGGGCATGGCGGTGAGTTCCCCGGTCGCTGCTG
>JADEYI010001287.1_pt1 | contig 19992 bp, 16 predicted proteins | sample 8542331 | NCBI WGS metagenome assembly JADEYI01 (sample SAMN16510988, study PRJNA670497) | mine drainage metagenome | isolation source: biofilm near Copperflume 1 | place: Germany: Marsberg coppermine Kilianstollen | collected 2018-02
TCTTGTAAAGGATACATGAATGCAGCCGGGGTTACAAGTTCAGGAGAGGAAATCATTGTGAAGAGTACGCACATACTCGATGAAGGCCAGTGTTTCTCTCTGGCGCTTGATGCGCGAACCATATAGAGATGGTGCCTTAGAAGCGTGACGAATGCGCCGTGCTTCGTCGATGAGCGCGCGCCAGCGAGGTGGAAGACGGTCTCGCCAGCGTGTGAGGGCGGCAGATTTGGAGATAATCTCGCCCTCTTCAATGGCCGTCAGTATGCGGCAGAGCGTCGCAACGGCGGTCATTACCCACTCGCCGAACAAGAAGAGATGCGGTTTTTGGGCCTTCCCGGCCCAATACATATCGAGGTTATAACGCATCGCGTCCAATACGTCTTCCCAGGCAATCTCAAGGGATAGAGCTGCGATTTCGGGTCCAAACAGGCGTATCCCCTTATGCTGAATTGTCCACCATGTAACAGCATTCAGGTCAAAATGACCGGCAGGATGGAGTTTGCCATGTGAAGCATAGGGATAAGGTGGTATCTGAGCGTTATACTTTCCTCTATCGCGCAAAGGGACATACATAGGCTCAAGACGCTTGCCCAATGGATATTCTTTCCCCAATCGCCGGTGAATACGCGCCAACTGCCTTAGTTCCTGCTCTGTCCATTCTCCCTCCGTCAGAGCGACGATATCAATGTCACTCTCCCGCTCCTCAAATGCGCCGAGCGCGATGGAGCCATGGATGTAGATACCGTAGAAGTGATCGCGCAACGGTTCGAGCGCATGGAGGTATGCATCGAGAAGTGGCTGGATAAGCGTTGGAATGGGCGTTGGCATTGCAACGATCTCCGTAACTATTAAGCAATATAGCGGTAGCATATCACGCGATAACCCGTTATGTGCAACAAGCATAAGAAAATAGGTTCTTTGATCTGGTTGAGAAAACATAACCAGACTTGTAAAGAAACCACAACAATTATTATTGATTGACATATAGATGATCTACTATAATCCTGGCATCTTCCCTTTATCCTCAATTTGGAGAGCGTTCCGCACCGGTCAGACGTGGCATTACGGGCTTATATGAGGTATTGGTATGACAATCGCGGCAGAACCCATGTCGGACTTTATCGATTCAAAGCTGTTAGTCTATTTTCAGAAACTCAACGAGGATCAACGCAAGATTGTAACACATAATAGTGGACCTTTGTTGGTTATTGCAGGTCCTGGCTCAGGCAAAACTGAATGTTTGACCCTGCGAGCGATGAATCTGCTTCTCAAAAAAGCAAAGCTGTCTGAACTTGTCGTATGTACTTATACTGAAAAGGCCGCTTTTGAGATACAAGACCGTCTTTCTGATATTGCTCGCACCATAGAATATCGCCAGGATTTTTCGCAAATGCGCATCGGCACCATTCACAGTATTTGTAATCGGTTTATTGCAGAGAATCTGCACCGCATGTCATACGCTAATGATCGAAGGCCAGCAATTGGAAATAATTATGGTACCCTGGATCATCTACCTCAACGTCTTTTCATTTTTGAACACTTGAAAGAAATCTGCGGGAAACATATTCAATTTTTCGTAGATCGTTGGGGAACAAGTTGGAACGCCTCAAAGCAATTTCAATCTCATTTCGACAAAATCACAGAAGAACTGATTGAAGTGAAAGAGTTGCTTGCTCATCGTGAAACTTTCTTTCGTTGCCTCGCTGATACATATCGAACCTATCAGGGATTACTGGCGCGATACAACCTGGTGGATTTTGCTCATTTGCAAAAGATTATGTATGGTTTTTTAAGGGACCCTGGCATCGCTCATTATATCCAGAAGGATATTGGCTACATACTGGTAGACGAATACCAGGATACCAACTATATCCAGGAGCAGATACTTATCAAGCTAGCTGCAAAAACACAAAATATTTGTGTAGTAGGTGACGAAGATCAATCTCTCTATAGATTTCGAGGCGCAACAGTTCAGAATATCCGCAGGTTTGAGCAGATTTACAAAATTCATAAGGATGAGATAGTATCTCTTGCAACAAACTATCGCTCGCATCCTGACATTATAGATATCTATAATAATTGGATAAACTCAACAAATTGGTTTGATTTTCGCTCGGACAAGTGGATTCAGCCGGAATCGGAAAAAGCTTTTGAAATGTATCCAGCAGTCTTTTCTCTTCTTGGATTAGAGACTGAAGACGAAGCATCTCAAATCGCAGAACTTGTTGCCTTCCTAAAAGATCGTTCAAAAATTTCTGACTACAATCAGGTAGTTTTACTATTGAATAGCGTCAAAGAGTATAAAAGTAATGTGTATGTAAAGGCCCTTGAACAAAAGGGTATTCCCGTTTACTGTTCACGAGCAGGAACATATTTCAACCTGGAAGAAGTAATGCTAATTACAGGTTGTTTTGCCTATATCTTTAGTTACTTGGTGGAGTCTTCTCTTGATGAGAACGCTGATAGTGAGGTTTCAGCGTATATAAAACAAGCTCACTCGAAGCTGGCTACTGTTCGCAAAACCTGCTTCCCATTAAATACATGCCTCTCAGAACTTGAGACAGAATTTGCGCAACTGGCCGAAGGACACGTGTTGCATAAACAACTGGCAGATTACTTCTACCAAATCCTCTCCTTTGAACCATTCGTTACCTTTACAAGCGAGCGAGAGCATGAGAATAAAATGCATCACCTGGTAATTTATTCTCAACTTTTGCAAACCTTCCAGAACTTTTATCGTTATAACACTATCTGTTACGAAAACAGGGAGAGGCTTGTCAAGGATTTTTTTGGCAGATTTCTGCGCCTGCTTTTCGACGAAGGGGTCAATCAGTATGAAAATCCGAAAGATCCTTTCCCCCAGGGCTATGTACCGATTATGACCATACATCAAGCCAAGGGGTTGGAGTTCCCTGTGGTTGTAGTAGGGAGCCTTGAAAGAGATTTACCAGAGTTAGAGCGTATTGATAAAAAATTAAAGCCATTTTATCACCGATCCAGGTATGCGTCAGAACAATCTGTACACTCTGAGCCAGACCTGAGCATTCCACTTTTTGATTATATGCGTCAGTATTATGTTGCCTTTAGTCGTGCTATGAATATACTCGTCTTGACTGGCAATCGGCACAATGGTATCGCACAATATTTTGATGAATTGGTAGAAGCATTGCCACAATGGCCCAACGTCAAGGAAGCTTTGTCAGAGATACAACCATTTAGATCAAAAAGACGACCTGGAGCTAAACCCCGCTATAGTTATACTGGCCATATCAGGATGTACGAGACCTGCCCAAGGCAATACCAGTTTTATCGCGAGTATCAGTTCGTTCCATCACGGCCTTCCGATACATTTACAGGGCTTTTGATTCATCAAACTATCGAGAAAATCCATCGCATTGCTCTCGACAAAGAGATTCTTACGTTATCAGAGGCGAAGCTTCGAGAACTTTTCGAGCAGACCTATTACTTTCTCGCACTTACTAATATGCGCCGTCCCGATGAAAAAGACAAAGAGAGAGTATTCAAGCAAGTAGAGAATTACTTTTACAACAACCAGTTTGAGATGTATGACGTGAAAAATGTCGAAGAGCAGGTTGCTATTATGAAGGGTGATTACATTCTGACTGGTAAGATCGATGTCGTAATGGAGCGCAACGGCAAGCGTGAGATATGGGACCTCAAGACATCCAGCCCACCCGGACCTGATTCTATTTCTCTGGAGAATTACGAAAGACAGCTATACATGTACGCTCATGCCCTGGAGCAACGTGATGATGTCCTGCCTGAACGTTTAGTTCTCTATTGGACAGACGAGCCAAACAAGGAATATGCCATGATGGCTTTTCCGTACCAACGTGATAAGGTGGATATTGCTGTAGATCAATTTGAGAAAGTTGTCGCTCAGATCAAAGCTGGAGAGTTTACTGTGGCAAATCCTCCCCATCCCAATATTTGTAAAAAATGCGACTTGCGGAGCCGTTGTATCCGCGAAGGTGTCATCGAGCCTTTGCAACCCATTGATCACTTATGACATGATATGACGGTATCTACTAACACTACGGAAGAGGCTGTACAATAGAAAGGAACTATGACACGTGTGTTACGATGACAACGCTATTCCGCCGACACCGCCGGGCAGCGCAGGCGCGGCGCAGAGTGAGGACCTGGTGTTGATGGCCGTTGATGGCAACCGCTTTTATGCCTATCTTGCTTTTCCTGAGCATCCGAGTAACGCGCAGATACTCATTTATCCTGATGTGCGCGGGCTGCACAAATTTTATAAGGAACTCGCGCTGCGTTTCGCCGGGGTCGGTATTACGGCGCTGGCAATCGACTATTTTGGACGCACCGCCGGTCTCAGCTCGCGCGACGAACCATTCGAGTACATGCCTCATGTGCAAGAGATGACTGCGGCTGGCTTTTTTGCCGACGTAAATGCCGCGCTTGCCTACCTGCGCGAGGGCGACGGGGCGAAACGCGCAACCTTCGTCACCGGCTTTTGCATGGGCGGCAGCCTGACCTTTGTTACAGGCACTCGCGACCTCGGCCTTGCCGGAGTGATCGGCTTCTACGCCGGCTTGTCTCGAAAATTTGGCCCTATAGAGCGACCTGTTGTGGAAATTGGCGCGGAAGAAAAGTATCCCCTGCTGGGCCTCTTCGGCGGCGCTGACCAGGGCATTCCCGTAGAACAGGTGCATCAATTCGAGGAGGGCGTGAAGCAATCCGGCGTCGAGCATACGATTATCATCTATCCCGGCGCGACGCATAGTTTCTTCGATCGCCGCTACGAAGAATTTGCCGGTGCATCCGCCGACGCCTGGAAGCAGGTGTTGAGCTTTATCGCGGCCCATACGCCGTAAGCGTAATTGTTATTACCAGGGCGACCCTTGCGGTCGCCCTGGTAAATCGCGGCAACTCTCTTTTATATCGTGGGCAAATAACGCGGCGCGTGACGCGCCAGTGTCGCCTGTTCGAAGGCATACGCCAGCTTAATCAGCGTGGGTTCGCTGTAGGCGCGTCCCATAAAGGTGATGCCGATGGGCAGTTCAAAGGTGTAGCCTGCCGGGACGGTGATGGCCGGGTAGCCAGCCAGGGCTGCTGGCTGCGCGCTGCCGCCGCTGTGATGATCGCCATTGATAAGGTCGATGCGCCAGGCTGGCCCCGTCGTCGGCATGACCAGCGCGTCCAGCTTATGTTCGTCCATCACCGCGTCGATACCCTCCTCGCGGGCCAATCGCCGGTTTTCGGCCAGCGCGTTCAGGTACTTTTCATCATCAAGGGAGGGAGTTTCCTGCGCTTTAACCATCAGTTCATGCCCGAAATAGAGCAGTTCCTCTTCGGTATGAGCATTATTGAAAGCAATAACATCCGCCAGCGAGCGCACCTGCGAGTCGAGAAGTCCGGCAAGATAGGTATTCAAGTTGGCCTTAAATTCGTAGAGCAATACTGTCATTTCTGACTCTGAACTACTCATCTGCTTTGCGGTTGGAATATCGGCGTTGTCGATGATTTCCGCGCCCAACTCGCGCATCCGCTCAATGGCGGCGTGAACAATCGCGTCAGTTTTCGCGCTATAGCCGAAATAGTGCTGGCGAGCGACGCCGATGCGTGCCCCGCGCAACCCGTCAGCATCCAGAAATTTCGTATAGTCCGAGTGATACAATCCGTTACTGGCGGCTGTAGCCAGGTCATGCTCGTCCATACCTGTGATGGCTCCCAGCATAATCGCGGCGTCGGCAACGGTGCGCGTCATCGGCCCGACGGTATCCTGGCTGTGGGATATGGGTACAACGCCTGCGCGACTGGTGAGGCCGACGGTGGGTTTGATGCCCACCAGCGCGTTGATGGCGGAGGGGCAAAGAATCGACCCATCCGTCTCCGTTCCCAGCGCCGCCGCCGCCAGGTTCGCGGCAATGGCCGCGCCAGAGCCTGAACTGGAGCCGCAGGGGGAGCGGTCCAGCACATACGGGTTGCGCGTTTGCCCTCCGCGACCGCTCCATCCGCTTGTTGAGGCGTCTCCGCGAAAGTTTGCCCACTCGCTGAGGTTGGTTTTACCCAGGATTACCGCGCCTGCCTCGCGCAGTTTGCGCGCCACATATGCATCTCGCGGCACCTTTGACCCCAGCAGAGCCAGCGACCCCGCCGTGGTTTGCATGTGGTCACCGGTAGCGATATTGTCTTTGATAAGTACGGGAATGCCATGCAGTGGCCCTCTTGCCCCGCTATTCGCTCGATCCCGATCAAGCGCGCGCGCAATCGCAAGCGAGTCGGGATTGATCTCAATAACCGAATTGAGCATTGGGCCATGCCGGTCGATAGCCTCGATCCGCTCAAGATACAGCTCGACAAGACGTTCAGCCGTCAGTTGCCCGCTGTTCATAGCCGTCTGAAGCTGCGAAATTGTCGCCTCTTCAAGCTGCGAAAACGCCTCCCCATGTGCCTCGTGCATTACTATCCTCCAAATGCATTGATACGTGCCAGATGAGCATAGTATAGCATAGCATAACGGCGCGACCAGGGTGAGGACAAGGGCTGGCCCCCGCCCTGATGTGCATGTGCTATACTCTAGGCTAGAAATATTTAATTCTATAAGAAGCCTGGCTGCAAATGATGAATGAACAAGATAAGACGACGGTAATAATGCGTCTTCCTTCGACTCTCAGTGTCTTCAGTGGCGGCAAAAGTCAATTGCTCCTGAAAGCGGAGACGTTTGAGCAACTGCTGAGCGCGTTGGAGCAACAGTATCCCCTGGTGTGGGAGCAACTGTGCGATGCGCAGGGCCAGGTGCGTAAAAAAATACATATTTATGTCAGTAACCGGCTTATCACTACGCCCGATGACCTCGGCATGGCGCTCAAGCCGGGGCAAGAGGTTATCGTTTTGCCTTCGAGCATAGAAACGTAGTATCGAACATCTTGCATTTTTCGTCCAACTCATGCATAATGCGCGTGAAATAAGATGAGGGGGTACATTCTTATGCTGGCAAAAGTGCAAAGTTGCGCGGTTATCGGATTGGAAGGCGCGCTGGTCGAAGTCGAAATCGATCTCTCCAATGGTCTGCAGGCGTTTACCATCGTGGGGCTGCCCGACGCGGCAGTCAACGAGTCAAAAGAGCGGGTGCGTTCCGCCATCAAGAACAGTGGATGTCTCTTCCCGTTCAAGCGTATCACGGTCAATCTCGCGCCCGCCGATCTGCGCAAAGAAGGTCCGGCCTATGATCTTCCTATAGCCATCGGGATTCTGGTGGCATCGGGGCAGATCAACCCGGATGAGAGGATCGAGCAATGCCTGTTCCTGGGAGAGTTATCGCTGGACGGCACGGTGCGCCATACCAACGGGATGCTGCCGATGGTGGCGTTAGCCAGTGAGAAGCATGTCAAAGAGGTGTTTGTGCCAGCAGCCGATGCGATGGAAGCGGCATTGATCCGCGAGGTCAATATTTATCCGGTGGAGACGCTGGGCCAACTGGTAGGCCATCTCAATGGCGAGCGGCACATCGAGCCATACATCGCAGACCCGCGCCTGCTCGATGTAGCCGAGCCGGTCGTGTACGGGCAAGATATGGCAGCCGTGCGTGGGCAAGAACATGTGAAGCGCGCCCTGGAGGTAGCGGCCAGTGGCGGACACAATATTCTGATGAGCGGCCCTCCCGGATCGGGTAAAACCCTGCTGGCGCGTTCGACGCCCTCAATTTTGCCGCGCATGACCATTGAGGAGTCGCTCGACGTAACAAAGATATACAGTGTGAGCGGTATGTTGCCGTCCGATATGCCTCTGATGATGCAGCGTCCATTTCGCTCGCCGCATCACACCACCAGTCACGCCGGGCTGGTTGGCGGTGGCCGCATCCCGCGCCCAGGGGAGATCAGCCTGTCGCATCGCGGCGTGCTCTTTCTCGATGAACTCCCCGAATTTGGGCAGAACCTGCTCGACGTTTTGCGCCAGCCGCTCGAGGATAAGGTAGTCACTATCTCTCGCGCCCAGGGAACCATCACCTATCCCGCCAATTTCATGCTGGTGGCGGCGATGAACCCCTGTCCCTGTGGATTTTACTCCGACCCGGTGAAGGAATGCACCTGCTCAGCCATGATGATTGCGCGCTACCAGAAAAAGATTAGCGGCCCGTTGCTGGACCGCATCGATATCCATGTGGAGGTGCCTCGCGTGGATTACGAGAAACTGTCGGACAAGCGACAGGCCGAGACTTCCGAGACGATTCGCAAACGGGTGCAGGCGGCACGCGAGCGGCAATTGGAGCGGTTCAAGGGTACGAAGCTGAAGTGTAATGCGGAGATGGGGCCAAACGAGGTGAGGACGTATTGCGAACCGGATGCGTCGGGCGAGAGGTTGTTGAAAGCGGCGACGCAGCAGTTGCACCTGTCGGCGCGGGCGTACCACCGGGTGCTGAAGCTGGCGAGGACGATTGCGGACCTGGCGGGGAGTGAGAAGATTCTGGCGAATCACCTGGCGGAGGCGATCCAGTACAGGCCGAGGGTGGGGGTGTAGATGGAACAGGTATTGAACATCTAAAGCTGTCGCATAAGGCAGTTGACAAAATGAACACGCTATAGTCAGAAGTTTCGGAGAAGCTTGTTCTGCGGGAGTTCTGAAAGGATTAGCAGTATATGCGAGAACATATTGACTCAGTTCTTGGGGTGGTGGTAGCCACCCGCATGGATGATACAACCGGGTTTGACGACACTTCTCACCCGGCTATGTCAGTCCGATTACTTATGAGCAATTATTCTCTTGACAGAAACAAAGGGCAAGATAACCCTGGTAAGTGTATTACCAGGGCCACAGTGTAAGGTTCTTGAGCAAAGCAATAGTCTGTTCATAGCGGTCGGCAGTATCAGCATGCGCGCTCTCCTTGTCTGGAGGCCGATTGTGAAGATCTCTGACGGCGCTCGGCTGCTCTGTTTCCCACTGATTCTCAGTAAATCCCTGTGATACGGCGTGCATAATCGACATCACAAGGGAATAGTCCGCAGGGCGGAGTTTATCAAATCTCATCGCCTCTTGAATGTGTGCAGAGTATGCTGCTGTAGCAGTCACCCTGGCCAGGGATTTAGGCTCATATGCTTCTGTGGATCGCTTATTCATTGCCCGGTTCCTTTTCTTGCGAGAAGTACTATTGCTTCCCTCGAGTACATTATGTCACATGCTTCGAGGAGTGAGTTTCGTTCCCTTGACAATCCCTTCGCCTATAGGTCAAGATACACATATGACCATGACCTTGAGTGCAGTGTTGCATTGCTTCCAGGTATTCCCAAAGGATCAAGACCTATGACCACCACCAGAAAACGAACCGAGGCAGAAGAAATAACCCCGCATCCGACAATCGAGCCGCAGGGGCGTATCACGCGTAATCCGGGGATGCCGCTTGATATGGACTGGGTGAGGCAGGCGCGGGTAAATCGCAGCGCGGTTGAGCGGAGGGCAGCTAGCATCCCGACACGCCGCACGGTTAAGAAAGAGTGGCAGGCGGCGTGGCTGTTGAGGGCTATTACCTGTCTTGATCTTACGACGTTGATGGGGGATGATACGCCGGGAAATGTGCTGAGGTTGTGCGCGAAGGCGCGTCGCCCGGTGCGGCAGGAATTGCTGGATGCGATGGGTGTAGGGGGGAAGGGCGGGATGAACCTGCGAGTGGGAGCGGTCTGCGTTTATCATAACCTGGTGCCTGTGGCGGTCGAAGCGCTGCGCGGGTCGGGTATACCGGTGGCGGCAGTATCGACGGGTTTTCCGGCGGGGCAGAATCCTTTTGAGCAAAAGCTGCAAGAGATCGACGCATCGGTCAAGGCGGGCGCGGCGGAGGTCGATATCGTTATTTCGCGCGCGCACGTGCTGACGGGCAACTGGTCGGCCCTGTACGACGAGGTGCGAGCGTTTCGCGCCGCCTGCGGGGACGCGCATATGAAGACCATCCTGGCGACCCATGAACTGGCGACGCTGCGCAACGTGGGCATGGCAAGCCTGGTGTGCATGATGGCCGGTGCCGATTTCATCAAAACCTCCACCGGCAAGGAACCTGTCAATGCTACGCTGCCGGTTGGCGTGGTGATGACACGAGCAATACGCGAGTATTTCGAGCGCACAGGATATAAGGTGGGCTTTAAGCCTGCCGGGGGCATTCGCACCGCCAAACAGTCGCTTGACTGGCTGATTTTGATGAAAGAGGAACTGGGTAACGACTGGCTCAACAACTCGCTTTTCCGCATCGGGGCCAGCAGCGTGCTTTCGGATATCGAGCGACAACTTTCGTACTTTGTGACCGGCCATTACGCGGCGGCTCACTACAATCCGATGGTTTAAGCCGGGAGGCTTGCAATGAGTATTCTGAATATCTTTGATACGATGGAATATGGCCCGGCTCCAGAGGCCGCGAACGCGGGGCTGGCCTGGATTGCAGAGCGCCAGCCGTTTGGACTGTTCATCAATAATACGTGGGTCAAGCCTGCCGGCAAACAGTATATTGAGAGCGTCAATCCCGCGACGGGCAAACCTCTGGCTCGTGTCGCTGCCGCCACTAGCGAGGATGTTGACAGGGCCGTCAAAGCGGCTCGCACAGCCTTTGAAAGCTGGGGCAAGACGCCCGGACATGTACGGGCGCGCTATATGTATGCCATTGCGCGGCACATCCAGAAACATGCGCGTTTGCTGGCGGTGCTAGAGTCGCTGGATAACGGCAAGACCATCCGCGAGACGCGCGATATCGATATCCCGCTCGTTGCTCGCCACTTCTATTATTATGCAGGCTGGGCGCAGTTGATGGAGCAGGAGATGCCCGGATTCGCGCCCGTTGGCGTGGTGGGTCAGATTATCCCCTGGAACTTCCCCCTGCTCATGCTGGCGTGGAAGATTGCGCCCGCGCTGGCGATGGGCAACACGGTTGTCTTGAAACCGGCGCGTTACACATCACTTACCGCGCTCAAATTCGCCGAAATCATGCAGGAAGTCCGTTTACCGCCTGGAGTCATCAATATCCTGACGGGTGAGGCTTCGCAGGTGGGCGAGGCGCTGGTGCGCCATCCCGATGTCAACAAGATTGCTTTTACCGGTTCGACCGATGTTGGGCGCAGCATCCGGCGCGCCACGGCTGGTTCGGGCAAAAAGCTCTCGCTCGAACTGGGCGGCAAATCGCCTTTCATCGTCTTCGATGATGCCGACCTGGACAGCGTGGTAGAAGGTGTGGTTGATGCCATCTGGTTCAACCAGGGGCAGGTATGCTGCGCCGGTTCGCGCCTGCTGATGCAGGAGAATATAGCGAATCGCCTGATCGCTAAACTACGGGCGCGCATGGAACACCTGCGCATTGGCGATTCGCTCGATAAAGCAGTTGATATAGGAGCCATCGTCTCGCCGGGGCAACTGAAAGAAATCCAGCGATTAGTGGAAGCGGGTGTCGAGGAGGGTGCGGAGATGTGGCAGCCCTCGTGGACCTGCCCAACTGAGGGCAACTTCTTCCCGCCCACGCTCTTTACCAATGTTTCTCCGGCCACTACAATCGCGCAGGTCGAAATCTTCGGCCCGGTGCTGGTGGCGATGACCTTTAGAACTCCCGAAGAGGCCGTCGCGCTGGCGAATAACACGCGCTATGGACTGGCGGCCAGCGTGTGGAGCGACAATATCAACCTGGCGCTGGACATTGCCCCCAGAATCAAAGCGGGCAGTGTGTGGATAAACAGTACCAACCTGTTTGACGCATCGAGCGGTTTTGGCGGGTACCGCGAAAGTGGCTTTGGTCGCGAAGGTGGTAAAGAAGGATTATATGAGTATGTACGGCCAGCCTGGGAAGTTAAAGCGACTGTAGACCTTCATATAGCCGTAGGCTCTGGAAAAGGTGCGGCTTCCTCAAATGGATCGATTAAGGGCGTGAACATGGCCGCGCATGATGAAGAAGTTGAAGACGGGCATGAAGGCGATAAGAGAGAGAATGGTGGGATGAATGCGTATCATCCCGCGTTGCCAGGGATTGATCGCACGCCCAAGTTGTTCATTGGGGGCAAGCAGGCTCGATCAGATTCAGGCTATAGCCGAGATGTGCTTGACAGGCAGGGGCATGTGATAGGGCAAGTGGGCGAGGGCAATCGCAAGGATATACGTAACGCGGTTGAGGCGGCACACGCGGCCAGTGGCTGGGCGAACGGCGCGGCGCACACTCGCGCGCAAATACTCTATTACATCGCTGAGAACCTGTCTGCGCGCGAGGATGAGTTTGCGAGGCGCATTGTTCAGCAGACGAGCGCGAGCCGTGCTGACGCGGCCAATGAAGTGCAGACCGCCATATCGCGCCTGTTCAGTTACGCGGCCTGGGCTGACAAATACGAGGGGGTTGTGCATCGCCCACCCATGCGCGGCGCGGTGCTGGCCCTGCCCGAAGCCACCGGCGTGATCGGCATGGCCTGTCCCGATGAGTACCCGTTGCTCGGCTTCATCTCGCTGGTTGCACCGGCTATCGCTATGGGTGACACGGTGGTGGTCATTCCGTCGATGCAGGCACCATTGAGCGCGACCGATTGCTATCAAGTGCTGGAAACCTCCGATGTACCCTCTGGAGTGGTGAATATTGTGACGGGTGATCGTGACACGCTTAGCCAGGTGCTTGCCGAGCATGACGACGTGGACTCGATGTGGTACTTTGGCCCGCTCGAGGGCTGCCAGCGCGTTGAACTGGCCTCGGCGGGCAATATGAAGCGTACCTGGGTCAGCTATGGTCACAGGCGCGACTGGTTGGATACATTACAGGGCGAGGGCCAGGAGTTCCTGCGCGAGTCAACGCAGGTCAAGAATATCTGGATTCCGTATGGGGAGTAGCTCAACATTGACACTAACCAGGCTTGCGACGTACCATAAGGGTATAAGAAAGCCAGGGCGGGGGCAAGCCCCGCCTTTCACTGGTAGGTTTTGTAAAACAGGCAGTCGCCAGAGGTGTCATCCTGAGCGCAGCGAAGGATCTCTTGCCGGGCCGCACGGAGATCCTTCGCTGCGCTCAGGATGACACCTGGCGAGCGGCCATTCCCTCGTCCTGGCAGTGTTGGAGGACACAGTGTCATCAATTTATCAGTTGGCGCGTGCTGGATATGGTCTGGCGAAGTGGACACCGCAGGGCGCGCGGCATGGACTTGGTAAGGCAGTTGGTTCGGCCATCTACCTGGGTTGGAAATCGAAGCGTATAAATACGCAAGAAAATATGGCATATATTACCGGGCGTTCGGCGCGCGACCGGTATACGAAACGCCTGGCGTCTGACTCGTGGAAGAACTACGGGCGCATCATCGCCGATTTTATGTATTTCCCGCACTTTGATTTTGAGCGGCTTGAACATGAGATACACGATCTTACCGAAGGGGTGAGCAGCTGGCGGGAGTATGTCGATCAGGCTCTTGCGCCTGGACGGGGCGCAATCGCTGCTTCTGCTCACTTTGGCAACTATGACATGGCGGCGGCCTACTTTGCTCGTCACTTTCCCTTTTCAATTGTGACGGAAAACTTCAATGATCCCCAGATGACCGATCTTGTGTTGGGACAGCGCAAGGAGAGAGGCATCGGGCTGATCCCGATGGAAGGCTCGGCGCGGCGTATCTTGCGGGCGCTGCAACAGCAGCACATGGTGGCTATCGCGGTTGACCGGCCTGTTGCGCCAGAAGAGGGGGTTGAAATCTGTTTCTTCGGGCATAAGACGTATGTGCCGGGTGGCCCCGCGGCGCTGGCCTTGAAAAGTGGCGCGGCTATCATGCCCGGTTTTATGTGGTATGGACCTCACGAGGAGTGTTTCATACGCGCCTTCCCACCGATTTTCCCGCGAGCGGGCGCGAACAAAAATGAGGAGATAGCGCGTCTGACGCAGTGTATGTTCGATGCCATCGAGGAAATCGTGCGCGCCTGGCCGACGCAGTGGTACATGTTCCGACAATTCTGGCCATCGGAGTGATGGAAACGTATGTATAGATTGTATCAAATTGCGTCGATTGTGGTTCCGCGCCTGCCCCGGAGCTTTATCCGGGCGTTGAGCCTGATTACTGGTTCCCTGGCCTGGCTCTTCGCGCGCGGGGCTAGAAAACAGGCTACTTTCAATATGCAGCATGTGCTCGGTGCGCAGGTACAATCGACGCCTGCCGGACGAAGAAAGCTTCGTCGCACTGTGCGCAAGATGTTTCGTTATAGCGCGCGTAACTACCTCGAAGCGCTGTATCTTCCACACCTGACACGCGAAGAATTGTTGAGCAGATTAACGTATAGAGGCGGTCTTGAGCATCTTGACGCGGCGCTTGCCCAGGGTAAAGGCGTGGTGCTCTTATCTATCCATTCCGGGCCATTCGAGTATATAGTGCAGTGGTTTGCGTTTCAGAACTATGCCCTCACCATTCCTGTGGAACATCTTAAGGATGAGCGTATGCTTGAACTTGCGCTAAAGTTACGGAACAGGGAAGGCATGCAATTTGTGCCACTGGGTGGAAGCGCGCCCTTGCGAAGTATGATGCAGGCATTAAAGAAGAACCAGATTGTGATAATTGCCATCGATCGCGCCGTAGTGGGGGAAAAAGTTGAGAAGCCTTTCTTTGGCGCGCCGGCCTGTTTTCCCTCCGGGCCAATTTCGCTGGCGTTGCGCACGGGAGCCACTTTGATGATTGGATTTGGCTGGTACGATTCCCAAAACCACATGGGGGGTCATTTAGCGCCGATATCGCTGGCTTTGAACGAAGAGGAGCGCAGCAATCCAGATAAACTCCTGAAGAAAATAGTAGAAGTGACGGAGGAAAACATTCGCGCTCGCCCTGAACAATGGGTGATGTTTTCGCCGATATGGACAGAGGATATACCGGTGACATGAAGCCAGGGTGGCTCCGCCACCCTGGCTTCATGTCACCGGTATATTATTTATTTCTCTCGCATTCTGCGCATGATGCGGCGGGGTGGGTCAACGAACCAGCTCCACGCGCACTGGGCGACGTAGATGCCGGGCGAAAGACGCACTGATGGGAGTTCCTGACCGCCGGAGCGCACGGTGCGTTCGAGGATGGCGCGGCGCAATGCTTCGGGGTCGTTGCCGGGAAACAGGGTGTAGGCTGAGCCGATATGCTGCCAGAAATGCGCGTCGCTTGAGCCGGTTTCGGCCAGTTTCCACTCCTGGTTGGCGGCGCGTACCGCCGGGCGCATGGCTGAATTGGCAGGCGTGGGGTTGAAGACCTCGATGCCATCGATGGCGTAGCCTTTTGCCAGCAGCGTTTCGATTTTGGCGCGGCTCAAGCTGGGAACCAGGCGTCCAAAGGGATGAGGTACGATGACGAGGCCGCCCTGCTCTTTGATGGCGTCGATGCTTTCTTCCACCGGGCGCATATGTCTGGGGGCTTTCTTTACGAATAAGCCGAGTAAATGCCCCTGACGTGTCGAGACCTCAACTCCGGTGATCATGCGCAGCGGGTAATCGCCCTTTGCCAGCAGGTCGGCTACACGCTGCGCTCCCTCAATGTGGTCGTGGTCGGTAACGGCGATCAGATCGAGGCCACGCGCGATGGCTACCTCAATGATCCTGGCTGGACTGGCCCAGCCGTCGCCCAGGTTGGTATGCATATGGAGATCGGCGCGGCTATAGCCGGTTGGCGGGGTGAGCGTTTGCCCAATCGATGACTGTTGTCGGGTCTCAAGCGATGTATATTCCATGTGTGATTCATTTCTTCTCTAGTAACGCCAGTTAGAGGGCGCGTGGATAGGAGCGCGATGCCGTGGCGCGCGCATCCAGCAGTTCGCAATAATAGTCCATGACACGGCGCGCTACAAGCGTCCAGGCATAATCCCGCGCTTTGACGAGACCTGCCTGTATCAATTGTTGGCGCGGCGCTTCATATGTGAGCAGGTAGCTGATGGCTCCGGCCAGTTCGTCGGGTTGGCGCGGGGTGGTCAATAAGCCATCAACTCCCTGGGTAACGACGGTTGCATAGCCTTTGATATCGGATGCCACGATAGGGACGCCCGATGCCATTGCTTCTAATAACACGATGCCCAGGCTTTCACCGCCAATAGCGGGCGCGCAGAATACATGAGCGCTGGTAAAGTAGCTCGGTTTTTCTTCATCTGAGACGTAGCCGGTAAAAACTACATCTTGCCAGCCCTGTCGCTCGACATAGCGTTGGAATCCGGGTCTCAGGCGACCTTCACCTACGAATATGAAGCGGGTATTCGGGTGGCGTTCGCGTATAGCAGGTATGGCGCGTAACAGGTATTTCGCGCCTTTGCGTTTCTCGAAACGTCCTACGAATAGAATATTCTGTTTTCCATCCATCAAATGTGGCAGGGGGGGTATACCCGGCCCAAAGCGTTCGAGGCTGATACCGTTGGGAATAATGCGATAATCGGCGGGGAAATAGCGCGAGATGAACTGGCGCGCCGCCGTTGAGACCGCGATATACCCGGAGAGCTTGTAGAATAATGGGCGCAGCAGGGGATAGGCTGATGCGTAGGCAAGTTGCGAGGTGGAATACATGTTTGAATATGAAGCGGTATGGAATGTTCCCACCGTTAATGTGCGAGAACTGCGCAAAACCTGTTGAGAAAGGCCTGGCACGAGGGGTTCATGCACATGAATGACATCAAACCGCTCGCGTTGTAGGACCGCGCGCACGCGCTGCGAAAGGGAAGGATCGAGGTTAATACGGGCGATCGAGCCATTTATGGGGATAGGCGTGGTGCTTCCCATTTTGAGTATATATTTTTCAGGCTTCTTGCCCTGGATGCCTGATGCGGGCGCAAGGATGCGTAAATCATGCCCCATCGATATAAATTGTTCAGCCAGATGCCATACGTGATCCCGTACTCCCCCAGGATAGCTCCAATCATACGGTGATACAAGGCCAATTTTCATCCGCAACTCCCTGCGCCTGTGGCGAGCGACACACTATTCATGTGGTTATTCTACCATGTTTTCCGTGCATGTGTACCATAATTTATACGAATTCTCCCTGGTGGGGGTTGTGATATCCATATGTGAGCATACTATACTACTGTTACTATTAGATTATGATATGTGAAATACGTCAGAACGAGGGCTTGCCCTCGTTCTGGCGTATTTCACGTCAATGGGAGCGGGCAAACTCGATAAAGTATTGCATTACGTGGGGGTTGCTCATGGAGTCGATGCTGATGGCTTTCTCCAGGGGGATGCCCATGAAGAGCTTTTTGACGGGGACTTCCAGTTTTTTGCCGTTGAGCGTGCGCGGCACTTCGGGGATGGCGATAATTTCGTCGGGTACGTGATGGGGCGAAAGGTTGGCGCGAATGCGGGCGCGTATGCTGGCTTTGAGGGCGTCGTCAAGTTCGACACCGGGCTTGAGCACGACGAACAGGGGCATGTAGTAGGCACCGCCCGGGCGCTCGACACCTATAATCAGGCTGTCCAGCACTTCTGGCGTATCTTCTACCACGCGGTAAATTTCGCTGCTGCCCATGCGGATACCCTTGCGGTTAATGGTTGAATCGGAGCGGCCATAGATGATGGCGCTGCCGCGCGAGGTGATTTTGATCCAGTCGCCGTGCCGCCAGATGCCGGGATACATCTCAAAATAGCTCTCGCGGTAGCGTTGGCCCTGCGGGTCATTCCAGAAGAAAAGAGGCATGGAGGGCATAGGTTCGGTGATGACGAGTTCGCCAACTTCGTTCGTGAGGGATGTGCTGTGATCGTCGAAGGCTTCAACTTTCGCGCCAGGCAAGCGGCACTGGAGTTCTCCGGCATAGACGGGAAGGAGAACGCTGCCGCCCAGGAAGGCTGAACAGACATCTGTGCCGCCGCTAACGGAAGCCAGCCAGATATCGGGCTTGATCTGCTCGTAAATCCACTGGAATCCTTCGGGCGGCAAGGGCGAGCCGGTCGAACCAAGTCCGCGCAGCTTGCTCAGGTTGAACGTTTGGCCGGGTGTGATCTCGGCCTTCATACACGAGAGAATGTAGCCCGCGCTGGTACCAAAAAAGGTCATGCCGGACTGTTCTGCGAACTGCCACAGCGCGTTCATATCGGGATAGCCGGGGCTGCCATCGTACAGCAAAATGGGGATGCCGAGCAGTAAACCGCCGATCAGCAAGTTCCACATCATCCAGCCAGTGGTAGTAAACCAGAAAAAGCGATCCTCCTGTTTGAGGTCCATGCCAATATGCAGGTTCTTCAAATGCTCAAGCAGGATACCACCCTGGCTCTGTACGATGGCTTTGGGCAGGCCGGTTGTGCCTGAAGAATAGAGTACCCAGAGTGGGTGATCGAAGGGAACCTGTTCGTAGGTTAGCTCTGCCGGGCTGGCAGGGATGTCGCGCCAGGAGATGGCATCGCGGTATGCGGTTATATCGATCTCGTTGAAGGCGTAGGGAACTACGATGGTTTTTTGCAGGGTGGGCAATGCTTGCTGGAGTTCGCTGATGGTGGCGCGCCGGTCGATGATTTTGCCGCCGTACTGGTAGCCATCGACGGCAAACAAGACGGTGGGTTCGATCTGCTGGAAACGGTCGACGACGCTGCGCGTGCCGAAATCGGGCGAACAACTTGACCAGATCGCGCCAATGCTGGCGGTCGCCAGGAACGCGATGAGCGACTGGGGAATGTTGGGCATGTAGCAGACTACGCGATCTCCGCGCTTCAGACCCATGCCGCGCAGAGCTGCCGCGACGTTGCGCACCTGGCGGTGGAGTTCATCCCACGAGATTTCTGTGAGCGGCTGTGCTTCGGATTTGAAAAGCGCGGCGGGTTGGCTGCTGGTGATATTGCGGAAGACGTGTTCGGTGTAGTTGAGTTCCGCGCCTGGAAACCATTGCGCGCCAGGCATTTTCCTTTCAACCAGGACCGTCTCGTATGGTTTAGATGCTTTGATTTGAAAATAGTCCCACAGCGAGGCCCAGAAATCTTCGATTTTGTCTACTGACCATGCCCACACCTCATCGGCGGTTGTAAAATGCAGCCCTTTTTCGCGGGCAAGCCACTGCATATAGTGCCGGATATTGGACTGTTCTTTCATGTGCTCTGATGGTTCCCACAGAAGCATACCCTCGGTGATTGGAGTTGCCATATGCGCGCTCCCTTCCTGGTTTCTATTTCGAATTGCCGGTTTGATGTACGCTATAGTGTAGTATCGCACAAAGTAGAGGAATTTCAAGCTGGCCTGTTGCGCGCGAGACCAGGGCGGGGGACCGCGAGAAGCGGGCAAGCCCGGCCCGTAGGGGGAGACCAGGGCGGGGGCAAGTGGGTCGATTCGTTCAGATTAAGAAGATCGGGAGAGTTGATAAGCAAGCAAGCTCTATTGAGAGTATACCTGATGGTGGGGAGAAATGCAAGGATTTAGTGGTAGGAAGAGGAAAAAGGGTGGGGGACGACAGCTCCCACCCTTTTTTCCTCTTCACGACTACTGCGCTTAGCCGGGTTACTGGCGCAACAATACGCTGCGAGTAAAGATGAGGAGGATGGGCATGGCGATGGCGACGAATGATAGGGCAAGGAGACGCCAGCTACTATCACGCATTTTCTGTGGCACCTGTAGAAATGTGGGTAAAGGCCAGTTCAGTTGACGCGCAAGGTAAATCAGCAGGCAGAACAGGCCGCCGATGATAGACAGGCTTGCCAGGATGTTGACGTAGAGCGCTATAAAATCTTTATGGGGCGCAATGAACGCGATGAGTATGGCGACGACGAAGTAGAGCGCGAGCAGGCCCCATCCTTTGAGTGATCTCTGGTGCGGCATGGTCTGTTGAAATTGTTGATTGTTCATAGTTTTCTTCTCCTTTTATTACTACCAGTATGCGTATTCCCCCATACAAACGGGTTGGAGATGTTTTCACTGGTAGTACGTAGTTGAAGAGCAATAAGTTTCAGTTTAGGGTGAACGGGGACGAGGACGCCCACAAGGGTCCCCGCTCCCCGTCCACACCGCCCGCGTCCCTACGAAGCTGTTTGTCGGGGTTTCGGACGAGGACGCCCACAAGGGTCCCCGCTCCCCGTCCACACCGCCCGCGTCCCTA
>JADEYI010001288.1_pt1 | contig 19978 bp, 18 predicted proteins | sample 8542331 | NCBI WGS metagenome assembly JADEYI01 (sample SAMN16510988, study PRJNA670497) | mine drainage metagenome | isolation source: biofilm near Copperflume 1 | place: Germany: Marsberg coppermine Kilianstollen | collected 2018-02
GTCGAGCTGCTCGGCATCGCGTAGCGCGTCACCCGCGCGGGCCGTCCTCCGCCAGGAACGCCAGCACGGCCGCGTTGAACGCGTCCGCGCGCTCGAAGTACGCCGAGTGCCCGCTGTCGGCGATCACCTGGAAGCGCGAGCCCGGCACCGCCCGGTGGCAGCGCTCGATGATCGCGGGCGGCGTGATCGCGTCGTGCTCGCCGACGAGGAACAGCAGCGGGAAGCCCGCCGCCGCCAGCCGCTCGGCCGAGCTGCCACGATAGCCCGGCAGCGGCGCCAGGAAGTCCTTCGGCCGGGACGGGTTCAGGCGCGCGATCGAGCGGTACAGGTAGTCCAGGTGCGGCGCCCGCTCCTTGAGCCCCGGAGAGACCGCCCGCCGCATCAGCGGCTGCCGCCCGAGGGGGCTCGCGCGGTGCGCGTCCTGCAGCGCCCGCACTTCGTCGTCGATGGCGCCGCCCGTCGTGCCGGCGAGCACCATCGCCCGGCAGCGGCCCGGGTTGCGCAGGGCGAAACCCACCGCCGTCCGCCCGCCCATCGACTGCGCCACGATCGCCGCGTGCTCGATGCCCAGGTGGTCGAGCAGCGCCCGCAGGTCGTCGTGGAACGCCGTCCGCCCGCGGCGCCCCTCGCCGTCGCCATCCCGCGACTGCCCGAAGGCGCGATGGTCGAAGGTGACGCAGCGATAGCGCCTGGAGAAGACCGGGACCTGCTGCCACCAGCTCAGGTGGTTGCCGCCCGCGCCGTGCGCGAACACCACAGCCGGGCCCGAGCCGTGCGACTCGTAGTACAGGTCGATGCCGTTGACGGGCGCGAAGGGCATGCACGATTCTAGCCGTACGGCCCGCCTGGGAGGGCGGCGGGACAACGAAAAACCGCGAGGGTGGCGTCCTCGCGGTTCTTGTTTCGGGCCGGGGAGCTAGGTCTGTGCCCCGGTTGGTTGTGAGCTCCCCGGCCCTCGTCCTTTGTCCCCGGTGCGCGGGAGGTCAAATCGCACATCAGGTGAAGCTCTACAGCCGCATCATAGACGGCGGCTATTAAACGCCTGTTAAACGCGCCCTAACATTGCTTCCGATTCCGCCGCCCGCGCAGCCAACCCTTGACGGGCGCCTCAGGCGGCCTGCTGCAGCCCCTCCCGGCTGATGGCCGAGAGCAGCGCCTCCACCACCGGTGCCGAATAGCGCGTGCCGGCGCCTGCCCGCAGCTCCGCGAGCGACGCGTCGAGCGTGAGCGCCGGCCGGTACGTCTGGGCCGTCGTCAGCGAGTCCAACACGTCCGCGACCCGGCAGATCATCGCACCCATCGGGATCCGGGCTTCCGTCAGGCCGCGCGGATAGCCCTCGCCGTCGGGCTGCTCGTGGTGGGCCGCCGCGCACTCCACGACCGGCTGTGGCAGCACGCGCGCGAGGATCGCCGCCCCCATCTCCGGGTGCAGGCGGACGCGCTCGGTCTCGTCCGCGTCCAGCCGCCCCGGCTTCCGCAGCACCGCCAGGTCGACGCCGATCTTGCCGATGTCGTGCAGTAGCGCGCCGACCCGGATCTGCTCCGCCGCTTCGCCGCCGATCCCGAGCTCGCGCGCGATCCGCGCCGCGTAGCCGGCCGTGCGCTGGCAGTGGCGGTAGTTCTCCTCGTCCCAGACGATCATCGCCTGCACCAGCGCGTCGACGGTGTCGCCCATGCCGATGCCCGGCCCCGGGGCTGCTTCGCTCATCGCCTTGACCTCACTGCATAGGTATCGGCCGCCAGGCCAGCCGCCGCGAGCGGCGGGGTGCCTCGGCGCCTATCGCACGTACCGGCGGCGCGGTAAGCTCGACCGGCAGGAACGGAGGAGCGCGCTGTGAAGATCACCGACGTCCGCACCCGGCGGTTCGTGTTCAAGCCGGAGGGCCAGCCCTTCCACCCGACGTGGCGCCCGTTCCCCGAGCGCGAACAGGACGTGACGATCGTCGAGGTCCACACGGACGAGGGCATCACGGGCATCGGCGCCGGCGGCGTGCTGACGCGCCTCAACACCGTGGCCGGCCTCTTCGTCGGCAAGGACCCGCTCGCGATCGAGGAGCACTGGCACCTGCTGCGCGGGATCGCTCATTTCATGGGGCGCCCCTGGCCGATCGAGGTCGCGCTCTGGGACATCGCCGCGAAGAAGGCCGGTGTGCCGCTGGCGAAGCTGCTCGGCGGCAAGAGCGACCGGCTCCTGGCCTACTGCTCGACCGGCGAGATCCACGGCCTCGAACAGCGCGTCGAGGACGTGCTGCGCATCCGCGAGGAGGGCTTCAAGGCGGTCAAGCTGCGCTTCCACAACCCGGACTGGCGCGTCGACCTGAAGACGCTCGACGCCGTCCGCAAGGCCGTCGGCGACAGCATGACCATCATGGTCGACGCCAACTGGGGCTGGTACCTGCCCGGCGACCGCACGGACGGGCGCTGGGACCGCAAGACCGCGCGCACGGTGCTCCGCGAGCTCGAGCGCTACGATGTCTTCTGGATCGAAGAGCCGCTCTACGCCTACGACTACGACGGCCTCGCCGAGTTGCGCCAGCACACCACCGTGCGCGTTGCCGGCGGCGAGCTGAACGCGGGCCTGCACGAGTTCCAGGTGTACTTCGACAAGGGCAGCCTCGACGTGTACCAGCCCGACTGCACGTTTGCCGGCGGCATCACGGTCGCGAAGAAGGTCGCCGGCATGGCCGAGGCCGCCGGTCTGCTCTTCGCGCCGCACACCTGGACGAACGGGCTCGGCCTCGCCGCCAACCTGCAGGTCGCCGCGGCGGTCTCGAACTGCCCGTTCATCGAGTTCCCCTACGACCCGCCGAACTGGCTGCCCGAGTACCGCGACTTCATGCTCACAGAGCCGTTCCGCATCGACGCCGATGGCTACCTGCGCGTGCCGGACAAGCCCGGCCTCGGCGTCGAGCTGGACGAGCAGCGGCTGGCGGCGCTCGAGCGTGCCTAAGGGCTGGGTGCTCTGGCTGGGCCTGTTCGCGATGTTCGCCGCCACCATCGGCGTCATCATCGGCATCGTCGCATTCGGCGGCGGCGGCACCGAGCGGGGGCTCGTCGTGCGGAACGAGGCGGGGCAGGACGTGACCGTGCGCTTCGACGACGGGGACATCCTCCACCTGCAGCCGCGCGAGGAGCGGACGATCGGCGCGAAGCGCGGCCAGTACCCGCAGACGGTCCACGTCACCACCGCCTCGGGCGTGCTGCTGTGGGAGAGCAAGCTCACGTTCAGCGACCTCTCCGCCAACAGCTTCCGGCTGGTGATCGGTCCCAACGGCCTCATCCCCACGCCGCCGCAGTCCAGTTCGCTCGCCGATCCCCGGAACTGGCACGCGACGCCACCCTCCGTGCCCCTGGTCAGGGCGTTGTCGTGAAGGACGATCTGCCCTGAAGACAGAGTGAATCCATGTCGGGCGCTGGAGGGTAGAGGAGGGAGGATGGAGGAGGGGAGCCGATACGGGCGCGCTACGGCATGCCGGCCGCCGCGAGCTTCTGCCGCATCCTCGCTTCACTGAGCTGACCGTAGTACATCGCCGCGACCCTGCCCTGCCGGTCGATGAAGAAGTGGTCTGGCAGCCCGTTCAGCTTGTACTGCGTGAACACCGTGCCGCTGCGGTCGAGCAGCAGCGGCAGTGAGATGCCGTTCGCCGCGAAGTACGCGCGGGCGGCACCGGCGGACTCCTGCCAGTTCACCGCCAGCACCGCCAGCCCCGCGCTGCGCTTCTCCGCCGCGATCTTCTGGATCTCCGGCAGCTCCTGCTTGCACGGCACGCACCACGTCGCCCAGAAGTTGATCCACACGACCTTGCCGCGCAGGTCGCTCAGCTTCACGACGTTGCCGTCGATGTCGCGCAGCGCGAAGTCCGGCGCCGGCTGCCCGACGAGCGGCACACGGCCGTCAAGCGGCCCCAGCCCCACCTCGCTCGCACCCGGCGTGGCCCCGGCCGGCGCGCTGGCGACGGAGACCGGCGTCGTATTCGGCGAGCCGGCGCCCGCGCCGCCCCGGCCGAGCGCGAACGCGCCGCCGCCGATCGCGGCGAGCAGCGCCAGCGCGATGATGCCGCGTACGAGGGGCCGTTCCAGGGCTGCGGGTCGATGCGGCGGCGCTTCGGACATGCCACTTCACTATACGCAGCCGCCCGCCCGGGCGCTCTGCCCGGCGACGGCGCCGGGCACCCGGTGGCGGGCAAGGACCCTCCGCCGCGCCCGCGACGCCCGCCCCGCACGGGAAGACTTGAGGATTCCTGACCTTATCGCTAAACTTTACTCAGATTCACGCTTCGGGGAGGTCCTCAGGCATTGCCCACCTACGAATATCTCTGCGAGGGATGCGCCAAGCTCTACGAGAAGCGCGAGGGATTCGACGCGCCCGCGCGCCAGAAGTGCCCGGCCTGCGGCAAGCGGGCGAACCGCGTGCTCCAGGCGCCGCCGATCGTCTTCAAGGGCGGCGGCTTCTACAAGACAGACAGCCGCGGCGCTTCGCCGGCCAGCGCCGACAGCGGGCCATCGCCCGCGCCGGACGGTGCGAAGCCAGCGGAGGCAAAGCCCGCCGAGCCCGCGAAGAAGTCCGGTAGCACCGAGGCGGCCGCCGCCGGCTAACCGGTGCGCGCGTCCCCGAGCGCGTCCGCCCATGCGCGGCCGCGGGCCTCAGCCGTCCCGCCCGTCCCTCGTACCCAACTACGGAATCTGCGGCAGCACGAGGCACTCGCCGCGTCCGCACGCCGACATCACGGCGTCTGCCGCCTGGTCCGGTGTCATGGCGCTGTTGTCGATGGTGCAGCCCGCGAAGGCGCCGTAGCCGTTGAACTGCTGCCACAGCGCGCGCAACCGCGGCCCCGGCACCCGTAGCGTCGGCTCGCGCTCGAGCCCGCGGCGCAGCGTCACCTCGAGCGACGGCAGGAGCAGCACGAAGTGCACGGCGACCGCGGCTTCGGCGAGTTCTTCGAGGTAGACCGGCAGCAGGTGCGGTCCCGCGACGGCGTCGATGAACACCGCGTACAGCTCCTCTGCGTACGCCGCCGCCGCCCGCGCCGCGGCGCGCGTCACCATGCGGTTCTGGCGGTCGCTTGCCGGTAGCCACGGCTTGATGAAGCCCATGCGGATCGCGCCGAAGAGCTGGTCCGTCTCCAGGTGCACCGTGCGGTCGTAGCGCGCGCACAGCGACTCGCACACGCTGCTCTTGCCGCTGCCCGGCGGCCCCGAGATGATGACGACCTGCGCCATCAGACCTCGCCGACGTCCAGGCTGATGTCCAGCGCCGGCGCCGAGTGCGTCAGCCGCCCGACGGAGATGTAATCGACGCCCGTCTCCGCGATCGCAGGGACGTTGGCCAGCGTCACCCCGCCCGACGCCTCCGTCAGCGCGCGGCCGCCGACGATCTCGACTGCCCGCCGCAGGTCGCCGACGCCCATGTTGTCGAGCAGGACGATGTCCGGCCGCCCATCGAGCGCCTCCGCCGCGTCTTCCGGCGTCGTCACCTCGATCTCGACGCGGATCGTGTGGCCGGCGGCTGCGCGCGCCTCAGCGACGATGGCCGCGAGGCCGCCGGCGCGGCGCTCGCGCGCCGCCGCGATGTGGTTGTCCTTGATCAGCACGCCTGACGACAGCCCGAAACGGTGGTTCTGGCCGCCGCCGCAGCGCACGGCGTAGCGCTCGAGATGCCGCAGCCCCGGCGTCGTCTTCCGCGTGTCGAGGATGCGCGCCCGCGTGCCGGCGACCGCGCGCACGTATGCGTCGGTCAGCGTCGCGATGCCGGACAGGCGCTGCAGGAAGTTCAGCGCCACCCGCTCGGCCGAGAGGATCGCCGCGAGCGGCCCTTCGACCTCCGCCAGCTCGGCGCCTGCTTCGATGCGGGTCCCGTCGGTGACGAGCGGGTAGAACGCGATCTCGGCGTCGAGCGCGGTCATTGCGGCGGCTGCGACGGGCAAGCCGCAGACGACGCCCGGCTCCTTCGCGACGAAGACGCCGCGCCCCCACTGGTCCGGCGGCACCAGCGCACGCGTCGTCACGTCGTCGAGGGCGCCGTCCTCCTCGAGAGCGGCGATCACGGCGGCGTCGATGATCCGGCGGGGGAGGGGGAGGTAGTTCATAGTGAATAGTTCATAGTGAATAGTCCGTCGTGTTCAACCCACACGGGTGGCGCACCTCGTCGAAGCGCCCTCGTCACTCGTCACTCGTCACTCGTCACACTCGTCACCATCGACTATGAACTATGAACTGCGAAGCCGCCGGAAGACGATGTGCCGCCGCCACGCCTCGCGCGACTCCGGGAAGTCGGTGCGATAGTGGGCGCCGCGGCTCTCCTCGCGGACCAGCGCCGCCTCCGCCATCAGCCGGCCCACGAGCAGCAGGTTCGCCAGCTCGTGCGACGGCCGGTCGTGGCCGGATGCCCATCCGCCCAGGCGGGCACGCCACGCCGCGAGCTGGCGCGTCGCCTGCCGGAGCCCGGCGCCGTCGCGCACGATCCCCACCTGATCCCACATCAGCGACTGCAGCGACGGCCGGTCCGGCACCCCCGCGCCCTCCTGCCCGGCCGGGTGCGTGGACGGCGACAGGTCACGCGCGTCCTTCGTGGGCGGCGCCGGCTCGCCGTCGCCCGCCAGCGTGCGCTCGACAACGCGCTTCGCGAACACAACGGTCTCGAGCAGCGAGTTGCTCGCCAGGCGGTTGGCGCCGTGTACGCCCGTGCAGGCCACCTCGCCGCAGGCGTACAGCCCCGCGACCGTGGTCTCGCCCCAGGTATTCGTGCGCACGCCGCCCATCAGGTAGTGCGCCGCCGGCGAGACCGGGATCGGCTCCTTCGTCATGTCGATGCCGTGGTCGAGGCAGTAGCGGGAGATCTGCGGGAATCGCGCGGTGATGCGCGACGCCGCAAGGTGGGTGACGTCGAGGTAGACGCGGTCCGTCCCCGTCGCCGCCATCTCGCTGACGATCGAGCGCGCCACGACGTCGCGCGGCGCCAGCTCGGCCTGCGCGCTGTAGCGCGGCATGAAGCGCTCGCCCGCCGCGTTGCGCAGCACGCCGCCCTCGCCGCGCACCGCCTCGGAGATGAGGAAGATCGGCACGCCGGGGATCTTCAGCGCCGTGGGGTGGAACTGGATGAACTCCATGTCCTGCACCTCGGCGCCCGCGCGGTACGCCAGCGCGATGCCGTCGCCCGTCGTGACGTCCGGGTTCGTGCTGACGCGAAAGAGCTGGCCGCAGCCGCCCGTCGCCAGCACGATCGCGCCGGCGTCGAAGCGCTCGGTCGCGCCCGTCCGCGTGTCGAGCGCCATCAGCCCGGCCGCGCGGCCCCCTTCGACCAGGATCTCCTCGACCTGCACGTGCTCCTTGATCGTGATGCGCGACATGCGCGCCAGGCCGCTCAGCGATAGCTCGATGTGCGCGCCCGTCGAGTCGCCGCCCGCGTGCAGGATGCGGCTCCGGCTGTGTGCCGCCTCGCGCCCCAGTGCCACCTCGCCGTCGCTGGAGTCGAACGGCACACCGAAGTCGACGAGGTCGTGGATGCGGTCCGCCGCCGCCTCGACGAGGATGCGCGCCGCCTCTACGTCGACGAGCCCGGCGCCGGCCGCGATGGTGTCCTGCAGGTGCAGCTCCGGGCCGTCGTCGCGCCCGACGGCGGCGGCGATGCCGCCCTGTGCGTACTTCGTGTTGCACTCGTCGATGCTGCCCTTGGTGAGGACGCAGACGCTGCCGTGGCGGCGCGCCAGCAGGGCGGCGTACAGCCCCGCGATCCCGGACCCGACGACGATGTAACCGAACCGCTGTGGCATGGGAGCCTCGCCTTCTCCGCGACTTAGTGTCACACGTACACTAACTCCCGGAGGTGGGGAGGGTCAATCGTCCGGACGGACGGGGGATGGGAGTGGGAAGCGACGGCCGCTGTTCGCGAACGTCGTCGGCTGGTGACCGGACGGGAAGCCTTGCTTGCCGTCCGCAGGTGGCGCCAACTGGAGCACAGCGCGCGGCGTTGACACGCCCGCACGTCGCCCGTCACCATGCACCATTCCGCGCGCACCCCGCATCATCGGGCGCGCCCTGGGGCCACGATGCAGCACACGCCCGACGACGAGCGCGCGCGCGCGCTCGCGCAGTACCGCGCCGAAGCCGAGCGCGCCGAGCAGTCGACGCTCTGGGAGGACGCCGCCCGCGCCTACGAGCAGGCGCTCGCGCTCATCGCGGGGGACCCTGATACAGCCGCCGATGAGGCCGGCCTGCTGACCACGCTCGGACGCTGCTACTGGCTCGATGGCCAGGCGCGGCCCGCGTGGCGCACGCTGCGCCGTGCTATCGCGCTCTGCCGCGACCGCGGCGATGCGTCCGGCGTCGCGCGCGCGACGGTCGAGCTCCTGGCGATCTGGGGCCCGCCCGACCGCCAGCGAGCGATGGCCGACGAGGCGCTCGATCTGCTCGGCGATACCGACCCCCACCTTCGCGCCTTGCTCCTCCTGCGCACGCGCCGACAGGACGAAGCCCTTGAGATCGCGGAGCGGCACGGCCTCGAAGATGTGCTGCCGGCGCGGCTGAATGCGCAGGCCTGGCGTGCCATCGACGAAGGGCGCCCGGACGAGTTCATCGCCGTCCTTCGCCACACGCACGAGTTGTACGCGGCCATGCGGGTTCACGACGTTGCCGCCGGGCAGTTGCGGGGCGCCGGATTCGCGATGATGCAGCTCGGCCGCCTCGGCGACGGCATCACACTCGCCGAGGAAGCGATGGCGTACGCCCGTCGTACGCACCTGCGTTTCCATCAGCAGCTCGCGCTGATGGACCTCGCCGGCGCGGCGTTCGCCCGCTGCGAGTTCGACCGCTGCGCGGCGCTGCTCGACGAGACGCCCGGCGAGGTCGACTTCCGGGCCGACCTCTACCGCATGTGGATCGCGCATCATCGCGGAGATACCGAACGGGCGTTGCGCCTCCTCGTGGACCCGGTCCGCGGCGGCGGCGCGCAGACCGCCGTCTCGCAGATCCATGCGGCCGCCGCGGGCATGCTGTTCGCCGCCGGCCAGCCCGACGCCGCGAAACGGGAGTTAGACGCCTGGGCCGAGGTCGCGCGTGTGGGACAGAGCTTCGTCGAGGAGGCTGCCGCGCCCGTCGATTGCCTCGTGGCACTCGGCGGCGACGATCTCGTCCGCGAGGTACGGCAGGCGTTCGCTGAGCGCGACGGCCGCCTGCGCATGCGCGACCGCTACTCGACGCTCCAGGGCCGCGGGCTCGACGACGTGCGCGGCGCGCTGGCCCTGCGCCTCGGTGCGCCCGACGAGGCCGCTGCGCACTTGCGCGAGGGGCTCGCGTGGGCCGAGGCCGAGCGCTGCCCCGTCGACGCCGGCCGCTGCCTGCTCGGGCTTGCCGACGTCGCGCTGCGGCAGGGCCGCCCCGATGAAGCGCAATCGCACGTCGAAGCCGCGGCGGCGCTGTTCGAGCGCGCCGGCGCCGCGCACGAGTTGCGCCGCGCCCACGGGCGCCTCAACCAGCCAGCCTGAGACGCGCCGGCGATCAGTACGAGTAAGACACATCGCGCGCAGGCGGGCGTACCAACGCTACCCTGCGCAGGCGCAGTCGTACCTTCAACCTCCCGCTCACCGCCGGCGCAGGATGCGTGCGAGGAGGCGGTTGCGGACGGCGCGCCAGGCGGCGTCGAGGCGTTCGCCCTCGTCCGGCGACAGCTCTTTGCGTCCGAAGGTGCTCCGTTCGTAGGCGTTCGCGAGGTCGGCGACCGGCGCGATGCCGCCGACGTCGCGCTGGAGCCGCGCGGCGAACGCCCGCGGCGTCTCCGTAGGCGGCGCGCCCGCCTTGCTCCAGCGCGCCAGGCGTTGCGTCTTGCGCCAGAGCCGCGCCGGCTCGGGCAGTTCCGCCATCCCGAAGTCCCACGCCAGCCTGCCGCCGCCGGCGAGCACGAGCGCCAGGGCGCCGATCACGGCCAGCGGCAGCCACGCCGGCCAGCCGGGGCCGCCGCCCGCGCCCTTCGCGGCCGCGGCCGGCGTGGGCAGGCCGAAGGACGCCCCGAGCCCCGGGTCCGCCGCCAGTGCGCCGAGGTCGATAGGGTCCTTCGCGCGTCCCGGCGTCGTCGCGCCGGCCGCCGGCTGCGGCGTGCCCGGGCGGTTGATCAGCGGCTGGCTCGGCGTCGGGCTGAACTCCACCCAGCCGATGCCCGGGAAGTACACCTCCGGCCACGTAAACGCGTTCTGCTCTGTGAGCCGGTAGGTGTCTGTGGTGCCCTTGCGCGCGGCCGGGTCGATGGCGTAGCCGGTCGCGACGCGCGCCGGGATGCCGAGCGTGCGCAGCATCACCGCCATCGCCGAGGCGTGGTAGTCGAAGTAGCCGCGCCGCGCGTCGAACAGGAAGTAGTCGACGCTGTCCTGGCCCGGCGGCGCCGCCGGCACGCTGTAGTCGATGGGGAACGTCCGCAGGTAGCGCTCGATCGCGGTGGCCTCGTCGTACGGTGTGGCGGCGCCCGCCGTCACCTGCTCCGCCTTCGTGCGCACGCGGTCTGGCAGGTTGGCGGGAAGGCCCAGGTAGCGCTGCCGCACCCACGCGGGGTACTGGGTGCCGGCCGCGCGCAACTGGTCGATCGATGCGATGTTCACGCTGCCCGTCACAGCGTACGAATCGCCGTTTTTCAGGTGGCCCTGCGGCTGGAGCGACGTGACATCGCGCGGGTTGGCGCCGATCCGCGCCTCGCTCGGCGCGTTCGACTGCACGGGCTGCCCGAGGCTGAACAGCACGCCGTTGTTGCCCCCTTCGACCTTGACGTTGACCGTCACCTGCTGGCGGGCGCCGGCGGCGTTCGCCTGCGGCACGTCGGTCGTCGCGCCGGGCGGCAGCGGCAGGTTGCCGTCGACGTTCACCTTCCAGCCGTTCGACGTGTACTGGTCGTACGACTGCGCGCGCAGGAACGCGGCCATTTGCGGCGTCAGCTTGACGTTCAGCTCCACCGCCTGCCGGCCACTGAGCTTGATCGCGCCCTGCAGCGCCAGCGCGTCCTTCAGGTTGTGGATCTCGATGGGCTTCTTCGCGTTCAGCGACACGAAGAGCCGCGCGAGCGGCGCCAGCCGCTCCGTGTACGGAGAGGTGAAGTCGCGCCAGCGCTGACTCGCCGTCGCCGAGCGGTTGGCAAGTGGCAGCACCCACACCGCGCCCAGCAGCGCCAGCGTGACCCAGAACGTCGCGTTCAGCACGGAGAGGCTGATGAACTCCGGGTACCGGACGCCGTTCCGCTCCCACTCCACCTCCTTGTGCGCGACGTGCATCCGCATCAGCAGGAGCACCGCGCCGAAGACGAAGACGACGAAGGCGTAGCTGAACTGCCCCGGCAGGAAGCTGATGTTCCACATCAGCGCCGTGCCGCCCGGCACGAGCCCCAGCCACGGATTGCGCCAGCGGAAGATCGCCCACGACGAGAAGAACGTCCCCACCCACATCAATACGAGCGTCAGCACGATGAACGGCAGCGGGTCCGAGCTGATGCCATTGTTCGTCACCGCGTACCACCAGATGTGCATACGGTCGAGCAGGTTGTCGGTGCGCAGGTACAGCGAGTGCCCGGGCAGGATCGCCATGAGTTGCAGGTACACCGCCGTCGCACCGGCGAGCAGCGCCACCGGCAGCAGCACCAGCGCGTGCCAGTGCACGCGCGACAGCAGGTAGCCCGCGAGCAGCCCCGCGAGCGCCATTGGGTACAGGGACGGCATGCCGTCCACCCAGTGCGCGCTGTCGATCGATTGAACAACGCTCAGGAACACGACCGCCGTGATCAGCAGCGTCAGCCAGGATTCCCACGGCACGATCGCGCTCAGCCGATCGTCCTGCTCCGCACGCGCCTCCGCTTCCCGACGCTGGAAGATCTCGTCCCAGTTGGCGTCACGCATCGAGAGCCCTCCCGTCGCCGCCCCGCCCGGGCGCCGGGTGCGCCTCCGACGCCGGCGCGGCGCCGAGCGCCGTCAGCAGGTCGTCGCTGCGCTGCACCATGTAGGTGAACACATCGATCGCCGCGAGCGATGCGAACACGCCGAGCGAGCCCTCGCCCGCGCCGAACGTGCTCGGCTCGAGCAGGATCGCCGCGAGCTTGACGCCGCGGTGCTGCAGCACGCCCATCGCCTCCACCCACGACTCGTCGGTCGAGGGCGTGATCACGACCACCGTCGTGTGGCGGCCGAAGCGGCGCGATTCGCCCGTGAGCAGGTCACCCAGAGGCACGTCGCCCCACGCCCGCGCCATCGCCAGGTCCTCCAGGATGCGCGTGTATTGCTGCACGCCGCGCTCGGCGTCCTCGGCGTCGAACTGACGCCCGACCGACAGGAAGCCGACGGTGCGGTTCGCCATCAGGAAGTAGCGCGCGACCGAGGCCGCGACGCGCACGCCGTACTCCTCCGTCGATTCGTCGCCCTCGCCGGCGTGGACGCCGCGCTCCATGTCCAGCACGATCCAGATGTCGCTGGCGGGGTCGAGTTCGAAGAGCTTTACCATCAGCTCGCCGGTGCGCGCGGTGCTCTTCCAGTGGATGCGGTTGAAGCTGTCACCGAACTCGTACGGCCGCACCCCCGACGCGTTCGGCGTCACGTAGTGGGTGCGTCGCCGGAAGCGCCCCTCGCCCGGCAGGTTCGCCGCGGGCACGCTGAAGTTCGGCAGGTCCACCGCGCGCGGGTACACCAGCACGTTCTGCGCCCGCCCGAAGCGCCGCGTCACGCGGAAGAGGCCGAACGGGTCGCCTGTCGTGACCTCGACCGGACCGACGGCGTACAGCCCGCGCCGCCGCACGATCGAGTCGGCGCGCCAGGTCTTGGTGCCGCGCGCCGGCACGGTAACGACGCGCTTCGCGCTGTGGCCCGGCATCTCGCTCGGGTCATCGACCTCGAGCCACACCTTGCCGAACCAGCTCTTGTTGCGGATGGTGATGCGCTCCTCGAAGTGCCCCCCCTCCTGCAGCCGGTCAGCGCTGCGGTCCGGCACCACCTCGATCCCCTGCAGGTTGAAGCGCGACCACAGGTATGCCACCGGCACCCCGACCAGCGCGACGTACGCCAGCCGCCACGTCAGCCAGAAGCCCGTGGAGAGGGCGATCACGATGCAGGAGATGAACAGGATCGCCACCGCTGTCAGCGAGCGGTGCGTGATGAAGAGCGAGCGCCAGAGCCGCGCGATTGGCCGCAGCATCGTGCGGCGCCTACCTGGGCGCCGGCCGGCCCGCCGCGCCGGACGCTTCCTTCGACCGCGCGCCAGGCACCGGCACGCGGTCCAGGCAGCTCTCGATGATCTCATTCGCGCTCACGTTCTTCACCCGCGCCGAAGGGTTGATGATGATCCGGTGCCCGAGCGTGACGTACGCCAGCTCCTTCACGTCGTCCGGGATCACGAAGTCGCGGCTGTCGAGCAGCGCCCGCGCCTGGCACGTCCGGTGCAGCGCCAGCGAGCCGCGGGGCGACGCGCCGAGGTACGCGGAGCCGTGCCGCCGCGTCGCATCGACGACGTTGACGATGTACTGCTTGATCAGCGGGTCGACGTACACATCCTTCACGGCGCGCTGGATGGTGAGCAGTTCCTCGGCGTCGGTCACCCGCTCCAGCGACTCGATCGGGTGCTGGCGCTGCTGCCCCTCCATGATGAGTACCTCTTCCGCGGCCGTCGGATAGCCGAGGTGGATGCGCATCAGGAAGCGGTCGAGCTGCGCCTCCGGCAACGGGAACGTGCCCTCGTACTCGATGGGGTTCTGCGTCGCCAGCACCATGAACGGCTGCGGCATCATGTGCGTCACGCCGTCCACCGTCACCTGGCGCTCCTCCATCGCCTCCAGCAGCGACGATTGCGTCTTCGGCGTCGCCCGGTTGATCTCGTCCGCCAGCACGATCTGGGCGACGATCGGCCCGGGCCGGAACTCGAAGTCGCCGGTCTTCTGGTTGTAGATCGAGACGCCGCTGACGTCGCTCGGCAGCAGGTCCGGCGTGAACTGGATGCGGCGGAAGCCGCAGCCGGTGGAGACGGCGAGGCTGCGCGCGAGGATCGTCTTGCCGACGCCGGGCACGTCTTCGATCAGCACGTGGCCCTGGCAGAGGAGCGCGATCAGCGCCAGCCGCACCTCCGTCCCCTTGCCGATGATCGTCTTTTCGACGTTCGCTGCGATGCGTTCGGCGATCTGTCTAGGCTCTTCCATCCGGTCCTCCGGGCTCGCCGCTGGTGGCGCGCGTCACACCTGATACGCGCGCGGACGGGACAAGGTTCTGCGAGTATAGCAGTTGCCCCCGGCGTCCTTCCCGACGGATCGGCGACGCGATCCGTGCGCGAAGACGACGCTCTGGGCCTTGCAGGGAGTGTGACCGATCGGACCTGAACGGCGTGTTGCCGTCCCGTTAAGGTGCGCCGCCCGCGCCGCCCGCGCCGTCCAGCGCCGCCGCTCGCCGTTACGCGAGCGCCCCACCCCGTCTTCGCTCGATGACCACCAGTTCTGCGGGCACGTGATCGTCCGCCGGCCTGGTGCGCGGCTGCAGCCGGGGTCACGCGAGAGTTCGCATCCGGCGTTGCCCCTCGGGAACCTCTCAGGCCAGCCACCGGCCATCGACCATCACGTCGCGCGCGGGCAACTCGCCGGCCTCGCGCCACGCCTGGATCCGCTGCGGGGTGAGGCAGATATACACGTTCCGCTGCCGGCCAAGGCGAGCGTCGAACCCAAGGCGAGCGTCGAACCCGGTCGCGGCCGCGTGCGCGTCAGCCAGCGCCCCCGCCTCTTCGGGCGGAACGAAGGCGACCGGCCCTTCGATGATAACGACGTCGCGCGTCGGCCCAAGTGCGACGCGTGCGCGGCCGGCCCGCCGGAGGTTGCGCGCCGTCGGGCTGCGCTCTGGCGTGGCCATCGTAAGCTGCGCGCCGTCCCACCAGAACGAGAGGGGCACAAGGTACGCGTCACCCGAGCCGCTCGCCGAGGCCACCCAGACATCGACGGTTTCCGCGAGCTTCGCGAGTACGTCCGATTTGCGCTGCGCAGTACTCCGAGGATTGGCCAACGACGGCGCTCCCGTTATGCCCACCCCATCTCACGCTCGATCGCCGCCACCTCGGCCGGCACGTGGTGGATCGCGGGCTCCGCGCGCAGCGCGGTCTCCGGGTCCTTGAGCCCGCTGCCTGTGATGATGCAGACGACCGTCTGCCCCGCGAAGCTCTGTCCCGCCGCCGCCGACTTCAGCACGCCCGCCACGCACGCCGCCGACGCCGGCTCGCAGAAGACGCCCTCCTCGCGCGCGAGGCGCCCGTACGCGTCCAGGATCTCGTCGTCCGTGACGGCGCTGATGCTGCCGCCGGAGGCGTCGCGCGCCTCGATCGCCGCCTTCCACGAGGCCGGGTTGCCGATGCGGATCGCCGAGGCGAGGGTCTGCGGGTCCTCCACCGGTGCGCCGTCTACCAGGGGCGCTGCCCCGGCGGCCTGAAAGCCGAGCATCCGGGGCCGCCGGCTCGTGCGCTCGAACCGCTGGTATTCCACGAACCCCTTCCAGTACGCGGTGATGTTGCCCGCGTTGCCGACCGGGATCGCCAGCACGTCGGGTGCGTCCTCCAGCGCGTCCGCGATCTCGAACGCCGCCGTCTTTTGCCCCTCGATGCGGAACGGATTAACCGAATTGACGAGCGCGATCGGGTGCCTCGCCGTGATCTCCCGGGCCACGCGTAACGCCGCATCGAAGTTGCCCTCGACAGCGATGATCTGCGCGCCGTGCACGCTGCCCTGCGCCATCTTGCCGCGGGCGATCCCGGACGCGCTGCCCGGCTTCCCGTCCGGCACGATCACGTACACGGCCAGGCCGTAGCGCCCCCCGTAGGCCGCCGCTGACGCGCTCGTGTTCCCGGTCGATGCGCACATCAGCGCGGTCGCGCCGTCCTCGATCGCCTTGGCCACCGCCACCACCATGCCCCGGTCCTTGAACGACCCGGTCGGATTACAGCTCTCGAGCTTGAAGTAGAGCTCCGCGCAGCCGACGTCCTTCTCGATCGACGTCGATCGCACGAGCGGCGTGTCGCCCTCACCGAGCGAGATCATCGGCGTCTGGCCGGTCAGGGGCAGGTGCTCGGCGTAGCGGCGCAGGACGCCGCGCGACGGCGCGTCGCCATGCACCCGGGAAGCGATGTCCGCGTTCATTCGTCGGTGTTCTTGAGGTAGTTCGACTGCGCGCGCAGCTCCTTCACGTCGCGGTCCAGCTCCTCCATGCGGCGGCGCTTCATGCGCTCGATCATCACGTTCAGCTTGAGGATCTGCTCCGTGAGCGTACGGCGATAGTCGAGCGTGGTCGTGTGCACGTGGTCGAGGCGCGCCTCCATCGTCTTCAGCCGCACGTCGATGTGCTGGGTCGATTCCTCCTGCCGCTCGAGTCGGAGGCGCGCGTCCTCGAGCGACTCTTCGACGTGCGACGTGCGGTCCTCGAGCCGCTGGCGCTCCGCCCGCAGCAACTCCACGCGTTCCGAGAGGAGCGGCAGCGCGCGGTATTCCTCCTGCTGCGCGTGCAGCTCCGTCTCCAGCCGCGCCCCAACCTCCTGCGCCAGCCTGAGCCGCTCGGCGATGACGTCGTCTTCCCGCCGCAGCGCGCGGATCGCCGCCTCCGTCTCGCCCTGCACCTGATCGAGCCGCACCAGCGATTCGAGGCTTCGCGCCGACTTGCTTTCCACGGCCTCCAGCCGCTGGTTGAGCGACTGGAGCTGGATGTGCGTGCGCGACACTTCCTCCTGGTAGCGGCGGTTGCCCTCGTCGACGCTCGTCTGCCGCTCGCCCAGGCCCTCCGTCCGCCGCTCCAGGTCCTGGACGCGCTTGTAGAGGTCGTTCTTTTCGCCCTGGTCGCGCCCCCGCTCCTCGCTGCTCTGGCGCTCCAACACCTCGAACTTCGTGTCGATCAGCACCTCTGCGTCCTGGATGCGGTCGAGCAGGCCCGATACCTGGCGCAACTGGTCCTGCATCGTTGGCAGGCCCATCGTCTTCGCCGCCATCTCGCGCAGCTTGCCCTCGCCGTCGCGCACGGCCTCGTTGATGTCGACGATCGCCGCCTGGGCCTGGTCGTTCTGCTGCTGCATGCGCCCGATCTGCGTCTTGAGCTGCGCGATCTGGTCGTGCAGCCAGGTGATCAGGTCGGCGCTGGCGCGCGGCTCGCTCTGCGCATCGTGCATCGTCATGCGTGCACCCGTAACATTTGCTCGACGCCGCTCACGCCCTCGATCGCGGCGATCACCGTGAGCGCGCGGCGCATCGACGCTTCCCGTGCGGTGTGCGTCATGATCACGATCTCCGCGCCGCCGCCGGCGGCTTCCTTCTGGATTACCGACGCGATGCTGATCTCCGCGTCCGCCAGCGCGCCCGCGATCTGCGCCAGCACGCCGGGCCGGTCGGCGACGCCGATGCGCAGATAGTAGCGCGTCACAAGCTCGTCCATCGGCATCACCGTCAGCCCCGCCTCTCGCCGCGACGAGTGCGGCCAGTACACCTGGTTGCTGATGCTCACCGCCGCATCGAGCGCGTCCGCTACGACCGCCGATGTGCTCGGCAGCGACCCGGCCCCGGGCCCCTGGAACAGCACCCGGTCCATCAGGTCGCCTTCGATCTGCACGGCGTTCAGCGCCCCGTCGACCCTCGCGAGCAGCTCGTCCTGCGAGACGAGCGCCGGGTGAACGCACAACTGCACGCGGTCGCCCTGCTTGCGCGCGATCGCCAGCAGCTTGATGGCGTACCCGAGCTCGCGCGCGTACGAGAAGTCGCGCGCGGTGAGCTTCGTGATGCCTTCGCGGTGCACATCCGCGGGCTGCGCGTCCATGTGGAACGCGAGCGTCGCCAGGATCGCCAGCTTGTACGACGCGTCGATGCCCTCGACGTCGTTCGTCGGGTCGCTCTCGGCGTAGCCGAGCCCCTGGGCCTCCGCCAGCGCCTCGGCGAAGCCGCCGCCGCCCCTGCCCATCGACGTGAGGATGTAGTTCGTGGTGCCGTTGATGATCGCCGTCACCGAGACGATGTCGTTCGCCAGCAAGTCGCGCTTAAGCGGCGCGATGATCGGGATGCCGCCGCCCACGCTCGCCTCGTACAGCAGGTCGACGTTGTGCTCGCGCGCCATGGCAAGCAGCTCGCCGCCGTGCTTCGCCATCACCTCTTTATTGGCGGTGACGACGAACTTGCCGGCCGCAAGCGCCTCGCGCAGGTAACCGTACGCCGGCTCCTCGCCGCCCATCACCTCGATGATCATCTCGACCTCGGGGTCGGCGAGCAGGTCGGCGGCGTCGGTCGTGAGCAGCGACGCATCGACGCCGAAGCGGCGCTGCTTCGCCGGGTCGCGCACCAGCACGCGGCGCAGCGTCAGCGGATAGCCGATCTGGCGCGCGTAGACGTCCGCCTTCTCGTGCAGGATGCGGGCGACGCCGCTCCCGACGACGCCCAGCCCCATCAGGCCGATGCCGATCGCCCTGCGGTCACCGGCCATTGCCGCCACCCGGCGCGACCGGCGCGTTCGGGACGGGGGGGTTGCCGGCGCCACTCGTCGGCGCCGGGTGCGCGGCCGCGGTGCCCTGCGGCGCCGGGCTCGCGCCGGGGTGCGCGGTCGGCTGCGGCTGCGGCGGCACGTTCTTGGCCGGCGCCGGCGCGGCCGTCGCCGTCGGCTTCGGCATCGCCTTGAGGACCGAGACCAGAGCGGTGCCCTGCGATGTCTGATCCCAGTGGTTTGTGATCACGATCTTCGCCTGCATGTCGCTCAGCCAGGTGTTGTACCGGCGGTTCACCGCTGACGGCTTCTCCTGGTCCGTGAGCGGCTTGTCCGCGCGGTCCAGCACCCGCACGACGTAGTACGTCGGCGCGGTCGACGTGCCGGCGGTGATCACATCGCTGATCTGCCCGACTGCCGCTGAGAACGCGAACCCGCTGTACGCAGGGTTCATGTCGCCCTCGGGCAGGTAGTCGTGGACGCCGCCCGTCGTCGCCCTGGTCGGCTCGGTCGAGACCTCCTTCGCGACGGTCGCCCAGTCCGCGCCCGCCTTGACGCGCGCCAGGGCCGCGTCCGCCGCGGCCTTCGTGGCGACCTGGATCACTTCGACCTTGGCCTGCGGCACGGCCGCCGGTAACTCCTTGGTGAACTTCGCCCGCAGGCTGGCCTTGATCATGTCCGCCAGCACCATGCGCCGGTACTCGTCCTCGTGCAGTCCCGACTGCTGGAGCGCGCCCCGGAACGCCGCCGCGAACTGCTCGATGCTCGAGGCCTTCGTGACGCCGATCTTCGTCCGAAGCTGGAGGTCGAAATCGGCGGGCGAGATCTGGATGCCCTGGTCGCTCGGTCCGCGCGTCACGAGGATGATCTCGTCGAGCAGCTCCTGATACGCGGCCTGCGGCAGCGACGTGAGTGCGGCCTGGGATTGCAGGTACGACGGATTCTGCTGCAGGTCGTACGCCATCCGCCGCTTCATGGCGAGGTAGCTGATGTTGATGCCGTCGGCGCCCAGTACCGTCCGGTGGCGCGGTTTGATCACCGAGTTGTAGTAGCCGAAGGCGATGAAGCCGCCGGCGAGCAGCAGCACGAACAGGACACCGCCGTAGAGCAGCAGCCGCGACGAGCGCTCGGAGTCGAGCGCGAGGAGGTCGCCCAGGCCTGGCCGCTTGCGCGGCAGCGGGCGCTTCGGTGCGGCCGGACCGGGCGCGCGGCCCCGCTTGCTCTCACCACTCATCGTTCACCACCCCGCCGCGGCCGCGTGGGCGCGGGACATACTCGCACAGCGGTCCGGCCCGCCACGTCTCAGTTACGCGTCGGGAAGACGCTGCTCACCCGGATGTGATCGGCGGTGTACGGGAGCAATGCCAGATGGCGCGCCCGCTTGATCGCGATCGTCAGCCGCCGCTGGTGCCGGGCGCACGTGCCCGTCTTGCGGCGGGGCTCAATCTTACCGCGGTCCGAGATGAACCTGCGGAGCTTGAGCGGCTCCTTGTAGTCAATGACGTCGATCTTGTCAACACAGAAGGCGCAGACCTTCCTGCGTTGCCCGAAGC
>JADEYI010001289.1_pt1 | contig 19926 bp, 18 predicted proteins | sample 8542331 | NCBI WGS metagenome assembly JADEYI01 (sample SAMN16510988, study PRJNA670497) | mine drainage metagenome | isolation source: biofilm near Copperflume 1 | place: Germany: Marsberg coppermine Kilianstollen | collected 2018-02
AGATAGAACTGCTCTTCGACGGCCAGCGACCAGAGGTGCACGGTGCCGTAGAGACTGACATTCCACCCGTCACGTAGAGCGATCCAGTAGTTCGTGAGATACGTCCAGTACCACCCCTGGCCATGCTGGAGTGTCCGGTAGTCGACGCTCGACATGGGGTGTAGCGCCGGGAGCGCCACGAGCACGAGCGCCAGGAACCCATAGTACAACGGGAAGATCCGCAGGACGCGGCGCGCGTAGAAGTTGCGGAAATAGTGCGCCCCTTGCCCTCTCGCGTCGTACAAGATGCCGGTGATTAAGAACCCGGACAGGACGAAGAAGAGGTCGACCCCCGCCCAGCCCGCGCCCGTGATCGTTCTGAGCGAGATGTCGAGCCGCATCGGCTCTTGCTCGAAGGCCAGCCTGTGAAGGTGCGTGACCATGACCGCCAGGATGGCGATGCCGCGCGCGCCGTCGAGCCAGCCGACGCGTGCGCCTCCGTCGCCGACATCAGGCCTTGCCACCGTAGATCTGGTCACTCTGGATGCCTTCAACCTCGCCGCACGCGCAGCCGGCGACCGGCCGCTGCGCGACCTGCGTGTGGATGAAGTATCGGCGTCCGGGCCGGGCACAACGAGCGCGATTGCCCCGTCCGTAGTGCGTCGATCCTCTCGCTCCCCACCTTTCGCTTCCCGTCCCACTACGCTTGTCCCTCCGCCTCCGCCTCCCCTATAGTGAAGCCGCGCACAATGACGACGCCCGACAACGAAGCCACGCTCGAGATCCAGCACCTCATCCGCGACTTCAAGCCGCTGGACGGTGACCTCCTCGGCGCCCTCCACGCGGTCCAGCACCGCTACGGCTACATCCCGAAGATCGCCCTCGGCGTCGTCGCCCGTCAGCTCCGGCTCAGCGAGGCGAAGGTCTACGGCGCCGCTACGTACTACAGCGAGTTCCGCCTGACGCCGCCGCCTGAGATCCTGATCGGCTGGTGCAGTGGCCCCGCCTGCCACCTCAAGGGCGGTGACAACCTCCGCCACATCCTCGAGTGCCAGCTCGGCATCGGCCTGGAGCAGAACACCGCCGACAACAAGATCGGCCTGCACCTGGCGCAGTGCAACGGCACCTGCGAGCACGCGCCGCAGGTGTGGGTCAATGGCGAGGTCGTCGGGCCGCTCACGGCGAACGCCACCCTGGACCTCGTGCGCGACCTGAAGGACAAGCGCTGATGCCCTCGTACGACGAGCTGCGCGCCGCCGCCGACCTGGCATGGAAGCCCGTCGCCGAGCCGCCGCGGCCGCTCTTCGCCGTCTCCATCAACACCTCGTCGCTCGCCGCCGGCGCCCGGCAGACGCTCGACGCGCTGCGCGGCCTCGCCGAGGCCGGCGGCTTCGACGTCATGCGCACCGGCGACACCGGCTTCGCCTGGGCCGAGCCGGTCGTGCAGGCCGTCAAGCCAGGCGGCCAGCGCATCCTCTACGGCCACGTCACCGCCGACAGGGCGGACGCCTTCGCGCAGGCCGCGGCCGTCGGCGTCGCTGCGGACTTCGCCGTCGGCGTCGTCGCTGGCGCGCCCGTTGCCGGCGTCCCGATGCTCGCCGACCTGCCGTGGATGAAGCTCCAGGTCCGCTGGATGATGGAGAGCTGCGGCGTCATCGACCCGGAGGACATCGACCACTACATCGCGAACGGCGGCTACGCACAGTTCGTGCAAGCGCGCACGCAGAGCCAGGACGAGTTGATCGAGGTCATCAAGGGCTCGACGCTGCGCGGCCGCTCCGGCTCGTTCTTCTCGACCGGCACGAAGTGGAGCTTCCTGCAGGGCGCCAGAGTCGAGCCCAAGTACCTCGTCTGCAACGCCGACGAGGGCGACCCCGGCGCATGGGTGAACCGCGTCGTGCTCGAAAGCGATCCGCACCGCATGCTCGAAGGCATGCTGATCGGCGCCTACTGCACCGGCGCCACCCACGGCTGGATCTACATCCGCGACGAATACCCCCTCGCCGTCGAGCGCGTGCGCAAGGCGATCGAGCAGGCGCGCGCGAAGGGCATCCTCGGCCCGGACGCCCTCGGCACCGGCGTCCGCTTCGATGCGGAGGTCGTGCGCGGCGCCGGCTCCTACGTCTGCGGCGACGAGACCGGGCTCATCGCCTCGGTCAACGACGGCCGCGGCATGCCCAAGATCAAGCCGCCGTTCCCGGCCCAGAGCGGCGTGCTCGACAGGCCGACCAACGTCAACAACGTCGAAACCTACGCCGCCGTCACCACGCTCCTGCGCCTCGGCCCGGACGCCTACAGCACCGTCGGCACCGAGGTGAACCGCGGCACGAAGATGTTCACCGTCTCCGGCGATGTCGCGAGGACCGGCTGCCTCGAGGTGCCCTTCGGCACGAAGGTGAAGGACGTGCTTGAAGCCGCGGGCGGCGTCGCCGGCGGGCGGCCGCTCAAGGCGCTCCAGCAGGGCGGCCCCCTCTCCGGCATCCTCCCCGCGCACATCGCGCTCGACCTGCCGCTCGAGCCGGAGCCGTTCCGGCCGCTCGGCGCCGGCATGGGCGGCGGCGGCCTCGTGTTCGTCGATGACCGCGCCTGCGTCGTCGACCTCAACCTCATGTTCGCGCACTTCCTCGAGGACGAGTCCTGCGGGCGCTGCACCACCTGCCGCGGCGGCAACCAGCGCATGGTCGAAATCTTCCGCCGCGTCTCGCGCGGCGAAGCGCAATCGGCGGACCCCGAGCACCTCAAGTCGCTCGCGGCGTCCTTTCAGTACTCGAACTGCTTCCACGGATCGCTCTCGCCGACGGTCATGAACAACACCATGCAGTTCTTCCGCGAGGAGTACGACGCCCACGCGCTCGATCACCGCTGCCCGGCGAAGGTCTGTGAGGCGCTGATCCGCTACACCGTCACGCGTCAGTCCGAAGCCGTCGCGAGGGCCGCCGCCGTCTGCCCGACGAGCGCGATCGTGCGGGACGCCGGCGCCTGGGCGATCGACGACACGAAGTGCATCCGCTGCGACGCCTGTCGCGAGGTCGCGCCCGGCGACATCATCATCGAAGACCGCTACAAGGACGCCATCCCCCTTCGCGCCATCGAAACGGCGGCCGTCGCCCGCGCCGGCGGCTAACCGCCGGGCGCGCGGTAGGGGCACAAGGCCTTGTGCCCCTACGTTGGTGGGGCGGAGATGATTGCGGCCGTCAACCGCGTCCCCATCAGCCCGCGATGCCCGTTGAGATATGCCGCCGCCGGCATCGCGCGCCGGCCCGGCGCCTGCACCGACGTCACCACCACGGCGCCTTCCCGCGCCACCACGCCGAACCCCGCGTCCGCGCCTTGGAGCGCGAACACCGTCCCCGGTGCGCCATCGACGCCGCGCTCGACCGGCACGCACGCCAGGAGGCGCAGCGGCTCGCCGCCGTCGTAGGTGTACGCGCCCGGCCACGGGTTGTACGCGCGCACCTTCCGCCACACCGTCTGCGCGTCGTCGCGTTCCCAGTCGACCAGCGCGTCGGCCTTCTCGATCTGCGGCGCGTACGTCGCCAGCGCCTCATCCTGCTCGACGGGCGTGCTCTCGCCCGCCGCGTATGCCGGCAGTACGCGCATCAGCAGCTCCGCGCCCGCCTCGGCGACCTTCGGCGTCAGCGTGCCCGTCGTGTCCGACGGCTCGATGGGCACGCGCACGCTCGCCAGCACCGGCCCGGCGTCGAGCGCCAGCCGCACCCGCATGATCGTCGCGCCGGTCTCGGCGTCGCCCGCCAGGATCGCGGCCGGTATCGGCGCGGCGCCGCGCCAGCGCGGCAGGAGCGAGGCGTGCACGTTCAGCACACCAAGCGGCGGCACGTCGAGCACCGGTTGCTTCAGGATCTGGCCGTACGCCGCGATCACGCCGGCGTCCGGCGCGAATCGCCGCAGCTCCTCCACCGCTTCCGGACTGCTGATGGACCTCGGCTGGCGCACCTCCAGCCCGTGTTCGAGCGCCACCGCTTTCACGGGCGGCGGCGCCCTCCGCCGTCCGCGGCCCGCAGGCCGATCCGGCTGCGTGTACACCGCCACGACCTCGTGTTCGCTCTCGATCAGTCGCCGTAGCGCCGGCAGGGCGAACTCCGGCGACCCCATGAACACGATGCGCATCACGCGAGCATACCACGACCCGCGGACGGCGGCGTATACTCAGCGGTGCGATCGCCGCGGCGATCCGCGAGGTGGCTATGCAGAGACTGCACGCCCGCGTCACGGGCCGTGTGCAGGGCGTCGGGTTCCGCGAGTACGTGCGGCACCAGGCCGTCTCGCACGGCCTCACAGGCTACGTGCGCAACGACGAGGACGGCCGCACCGTCGAGGTGGTGGCCGAAGGCGCCGAGGCGCAGATCGAGGCGTTTCTCGAAGCGCTCCTCGACGGCCCGCGCTTCTCGCGCGTCGAGCACATCGACTCAGCCCTCAGCGAAGCAAGCCACGCCTTCTCCCGCTTCAGTGTTGAGTTCTGACCACGCACCGTCCCCAGTCCCCCAGTTGCTACTCCAACATCATCGCGTCAACTTCGTCCCCCGGCTCGACGCCTGCCACGTCCTCCGGCACGATCGCCAGCGCGTTGGCCTGCGCCATCGACGTCAACACGCCCGAGCCCTGCGGGCCCGTGAGCGCGGCGTGCCAGCGGCCGTCGCGCTGCGTCAGGATCGCCCGCGCGTACACGCGCCGCGCGTCGGTGTTCGGGATCGCCTCGTCCGCGACCGCGCGCACCACTGGCCGCTGCCAGTCGCCGCGCCCGAGCATCTTGAAGATCGCAGGCCGTCCGAACAGCTCGAACGACACCATCGAGCTCACCGGGTTCCCCGGCAAGCCGATATGCGGCACGCGCCGCCCGCCCGACGCGAAGGCGCCGAACGCCAGCGGCTTGCCCGGCCGCATGCGCACGGTCCAGAAGTCGACTTCGCCCTCCCTGGCCAGCACGTCTTTCACCACGTCATAGTCGCCGCGGGAAACCCCCGCCGACGTCACCAGCATGTCCGCGTCGAGCCCTTCCCGCAGCTTCGCCGTCAGCGCCTCGACGGTGTCCTTCGCGATGCCCAGGCGCTTCGGAATGCCGCCGTTCGCCTGCACCATCGCCGAGATGCTGTAGGCGTTGCTGTCGTAGATCTGTCCGGGGCGCAGCGGCCTTCCCGGCTCCTGCACCTCGTCCCCGGTCGACAGGATCGCGATCACCGGCCGCCGGTGTACGCGCACGGTCGACTGACCGAGCGACGCCAGCACACCGATCTGCGCCGCGTGCAGCACCGCGCCCGCCCGAAGGATCGTCTGCCCGCGGCGCACGTCTTCCGCCGCCCGCCGCACGTTCGCGCCCGGCCGTGCCGCCTTCAGGATGCCGACAACGTCACGCGACTTCGCGAACGATCCGAACGCGCGCCCCGAGGGCTCATCGGTCTCCTCGAACGGCACGACCGCGTCCGCACCGCGCGGCATCGGCGCGCCAGTCATGATCCGCACCGCCGTGCCCGGCTGCACCTCGCCGTCGAAGAGATACCCCGCCGCCAGCTCGCCGATCACGCGCAGCGTTACGGGCGCGGACGCGCGCGCGCCGCTCGTCTCTGTCGCGCGCACCGCGTAGCCGTCCATCGCCGTGTTGTCGTGCGGTGGGATGTCGAGCGGCGACACCACGTCGTCCGCCACGACCTGCCCGAGCGCGTCGAGGATGGCCCGCTCCTCGGGTCCGAGCACACGCACGTACGAGAGGATTCGCTCGAGCGCCTCCTCCACAGAGATCATCGCGTGCGTCCGCCGCTGGCCGCCCGGAACATCACCACCATTGAATCACAACGAGAGGGCGCCCGCCTGGCGGACGCCCTCACACGTTTCCTGCGTCCCGCGCCCGTTACGAACCCTTGACGGTCACCAGCATGACCACCTTCGAGGTGTAGCCGGACACGTCGCTCTTGTCGATGCTCACGCTCACGCTCTCGTTGCCGGCGTCTCCCCAGCTCAGGAAGAACTGCCCGTTCGATTCGGTCGCCAGCGCGCTCGTCCAGCCGTGCTTCGGCAGCTCGCTCTTGAAATAATCGGCAACCGACTGCTCGCTGTCCGCTGAGTCGAACTCGAGCGTGAAGATCTGCTGTCCGCCGCTCGAAATCGTGCTCGCGCTCGTGATGTGCGCCCCGGACGGCAGCGGCGCGCGGTCGCTCGGGTAGCCCTGCGGCAGCTTCGCCGCCGGCGCTGGCGTGTCCTTGGCACTGGGCGTGCTGCCGCCACCGCCGCTCGCGCTCGATGGCGTCGCCCCGCTCGATGCGCCATTGAGATTCTTGCCGACGAGCACGCCGATCGTCGTCTTGCCGCCGCTCCCGGTGACGCTGACGAACCCCGTCTGCGTCGCGTCGTCCTTACGCTCCACGCCGATAAAGCTGCCGCCGGAGGAGTCAACGGTCGTCGTCGTCGTCCATGCGCTGTTCTTGAACGCGTCCTTGTAGTACGAGAGCACCTTGTCCGCGCTGTCGCTCGTCTCCCACGTAGCGTAGAAGCCGGACACACCGCGCTGGGTGCTCTCAAGCCCGCCCACGTACTTCGCCCCCGGGTAGGTCGGAAAATCCTTAGGGAAACTGGACGGCAGGCTGCCGCCCACGCTGACCTTTCCGCCGGGAACCGTGACGGTCTTGCCCCCGCCGCCACACGCCGCTGTCGCGACCAACAGGGCCGCAGCCACAAACGGGATCCATCTCCTCATGCGCGTATGTCCTTTCGCTGCAGGCCAGGATGGGCCAATCCTAACGCGCCGTGGGCCGTGCGGCAATCAGCCCCGCTGCGCCATCAACGCCAGAGGCAGCCCGCGCGCCGCAGACGCGCCGTGTCCTCGACCGCCACCACGGCGTCCCGCAGCGCGCCGTCTGCGCGCCACGCGTACGCCAGACCCTCGTCCACCAGCTCGGCGTCGATGCTCAGTCCCTGGGGAGTGTAGACATAACGTAAGAGACGCCCGTAGCGGTCCCGATCCCGCGCATCCCGGACGAGCCGCACCTCGGCGCCTGCGAGATCCCGGGTGCGCGCCGTTGCTTCCGCCGAGCACGGACGGCCCACCTCGGTCGCGTTGATCCCGTAGAACCGCACGATCTCCTCCTTGCCCGCGACGTCCACGTGCATCGTGTCGCCGTCCACGACGCGCACGACGCGCGCCGCCTGCATGGTCGACGTGTCGGCGCAAAACACGTTGGCCGGCGTCGCCGGGCCGGGAGGGTAGGGGGCCGCGCACGCGTGGCGCGGCGGCGTGACGGTCGTCCGTACGGGACGCGCGGCCGTCAACGCGGTCGCGAGCGCCGCCGGTGGTGGCGCGTTCGAAGGCGCCCGCGCACCGCTCGTGCAACCGGCCGCGATCAGTGCCAGCCACAACGCGCCGGCCATCGCGAGGGTGGCCCGCCACCTCATGCGTCCAGCGCAGGCGTCGCTAGGGCGCCGCCGCTGTTGTCCGCCGTCGGCTGCCCGCCATCTCCGCGCATCGCTTCATCGACCAGCTCGATCACATGGACCACGCGCGCGTCGATGCCCCGCTGCCGCAGCCCCGCTTCGAGCTGCATCATGCAGCCGGGGTTCGCCGTCGCCACGACCGCCGCCCCGGTCGCCCGCACATCGTCCATCTTGTCGTCCAGCAGCCGCGCGGACATCTCGCGCTGCACGAGGCCGTACAGCCCGGCGCTGCCGCAGCAGCGGTCCGGCGCCGCCATCTCGCGCAACTCGAGCCCCTGGATGGCCCGCAGGAGCGCGCGCGGCGCCCGTGTCACCTTCTGCGCATGCACGAGATGGCACGAATCCTGGTAGGTGACGGCCGCCCGCACGGCGCCGAGTGCCGGGAGTTCGTGCGCGGCGACGAACTCCAGCACGTCGCGCGTCATCGCCGCGAAGCGTGCCGCGCGCTCGCGGTAGGTCGCATCGTCATCGAGCAGATCGCCGTATTCCTTCATCGTGGAACCGCAGCCCGCCGAATCCACCACGATCGCTTCGACCCCCGCCCCGAGGAACGCGTCGATGTTGCGCCGCGCCAGGTCGCGCGCAAGCAGCCGGTCGCCGGCGTGCAGGCTCAGCGCGCCGCAGCACACCTCCTGCTCGGGGAAGACGACGCGATACCCCAGCCGGTTCAGCACGCGTACAGTCGCCGTGTGTGTCCGCGGGTACAGGTGCGGCATCACGCAGCCGTTGAGCACGGCGACCGCCCGCGTCAGCCCCGGCGGCTGCGGCGGCGGCGTGAACGGCTCGCGCGGCAGCACCGGCAGCGAAGCCTCCGCCGACCGCACAGGTCCGGGCAGCAGGCGGAGGACGCCACAGCGGCGAAGCAGCGCCGATAGCCGCAAGCGTTGGTACGTCCGTAGCAGCGCCATCAGCGTGGCGATGCGCCCGCGGTGCGGCAGCACCTGCCGCATCGCCAACGCCCGCAGGCGCCAACTGAGCGGCCGCGCCGAGCTCTCCATCACCTCGCCCCGCGCCGTCTCCATGATGCGCCCGAACGGTACCCCCGACGGACATGCCGTCTCGCACGCACGGCACTGCAGGCAAAGATCCAGGTGCCCGAGCAGCGGCGCGCTCGCCGCGACGCGGCCGCTGCTCATCGCCTCGATCAGGGCGATGCGTCCGCGCGGCGAGTCCGTCTCCTTGCCGAGCTGCACGTACGTCGGGCACGCCGGAAGGCAGAAGCCGCAGTGCACGCACCGCGCGAGGTCCTCGCGCATCGTGTGCCGCGCCGCGATCTCGTCCGCTGGCGGTGCGTCCGTGGCGCGCATCGTCACAGTCTCCCCGCGAAGCGCCCGGGCGCGAGCGTGCGCCGCCGGTCGAGCTCGTCCTTCAACCGTTGCATGATCGCGAAGTCCGTCCGCGTCGGCCCGAACACGTCCATCTCGCGCTTGACCGAGGGCGACGCCGCCTCCACCACCAGCGCGCCGTCGCAGCGCGCGGCGAGGGCGCGCACCGTGTCGACGAGTGCAAGGCCGTGCGCATCATCGCCCGGCGACACGCGCGCGCGGATCAGCCCGGCGCTTACCGTCGACGAAAGCCACGCCGATGCCCCGCCAAGCGCCGACTCGATCTCCTCGATCGCTCCGGGCACGGCCGATGGCAGCACGCTGACGCGCAGCGAGAGTGCGCGCGGCGCGAACGCATCATGCCACGCTCGCATGACCGAAGCCGGCTCGCGCGTCGCGCACGTGGCCTGCATGCCTGCCGCCAACGCCCGCAGCTCGCGGAGCGTGCGCTCGACCGCGCGCGCTCCGCCCGCGACGCGGAAGAGCGCCGACCAGCGCGCGTCGCCGAGCACCACCTGCGCCGCCCCGGGCGACAGAAGTTCCGCCGCGTGCAACGCCAGACCCGCATCGTGCGCGGCGAAGAGCAGCGTCGCCGCCGCGTGTGGCGAGGGGCACGCGGCGACGACCGTCGCTTCAGCCGCCGGCAACGGCGCCAGCTTGAACGTCACCTCCGCGATCACGCCGAGCGTGCCCAGCGATCCCACGTACAATTTGCCCATGTCGTAGCCCGCGACGTTCTTGACGACGCGCCCGCCCGACTTCACGAGCGTGCCGTCCGCTTGCACCACCTTGATGCCGATGACCCAGTCGCGCGCCGTCCCGAACACGTGCCGCAGCGCACCCTGCGCGTTCGCCGCGAGCACGCCGCCGACCGTCGCCCGACCGTCGCCGGCCGCGTCGAGCGGCAAGAACTGCCCGTGCTGCGCGAGTGCTGCCTGCAACGTGTCCAGCCGCACGCCAGCCTCGACGGTCACCGTCAGGTCCGCCGGTTCGTGCGCGACGATCCGGTCGTGCCGCCCGAGCGCCAGTGCGACGTCGTACGCGGCCGGCGTGTTGCCGAGCCCCATGTGCGCGCCGCCGCCGAATGGGATGACCGCGAGGCCGCGAGTTCCCGCTTCGGATAGGCACGCCTGAAGCTGTTCGATGGACACGGGCGTCACCACGACATCCGGCAGCATGCCGTCGACCGCATAGGCGTCAGTCCCACCACTTGTGACCTGGAGACCCGCTGATGAGCTGATCACAGCGACAAACTCGCCGATCCGGTGTGCCGTCGCGGCCTCAGACATAGATGTCGGTCCCGATCGCCGCCGCCGTGCGCTGCACCTGGGCCTGCGTCACTTCGCCGCAGCCCTTGTGCGTCGGAAACGCCTTGCAGGGGTTGTAGTCCTCGCCCGCATGGAACGCCGCCTTCAGCCGCGACATCGCCCGCAGGTCGTCCTCGCTGAAGAGCCAGGCGATGAAGTCGCGCTTCTCGAGTCCCACGCCATGCTCACCCGTGATGGTGCCTCCGGCGTCCACGCACAGCCGCATGATCTCGGCGCCTGCCTCCAGCACCTTTGCCGTGACGCCGGGCTCGCGCTCGTCGAAGAGCAGGTTCGGGTGCAGGTTGCCGTCGCCCGCATGAAACACGTTGGCAACGGCGAATCCATAGCGCTCCGCGATCGCGTACACCTGGCGCAGCACGTCGGGCAGCCGCGTGCGCGGCACGACGCCGTCGAGCACGTAGTAGTTTGGGTAGAGCCGCCCGAGCGCGCTGATCGACGACTTACGCCCCGACCACAGCAGCTCGCGGTCCGCTGCGGCCACCGCCAGCCGCACCTCGCGCGCCGCGTGACGGCGGCAGATCGCATCGACCGCGTCCGCCTCCTCGATGGTGCCCTCCTCCAGCCCGTCGACCTCGATCAGCAGCACCGCCTCCGCGTCGAGCGGGTAGCCGCAGTGCAGCACCGGCTCGACCGCGCGGATGATGTTGCGGTCCATCATCTCCATCGCTGACGGCACGATGCCCGCGGCGATGATTGCCGACACGGCGTTGCTCGCATCGTCGATGCGGTCGAAGATCGCCAGCAGCGTGCGCGTTGCCTCCGGGATGCGCGACAGCCGCACGACGATCTTCGTCGCGATCGCCAGCGTCCCTTCGGATCCGACGAACGCCCCCGTCAGGTCGTACCCCGCGACGTCGCGACTGCGTCCGCCGACCTGCACGACCTCGCCGTCCGCCAGCACCAGCTCCAGCCCCAGCACATGGTTCGTCGTCGTGCCCATCGCCAGGCAGTGCGGCCCGCCCGCGTTCTCGGCGACGTTGCCACCGATCGTGCAGGCGCGCTGGCTCGACGGGTCGGGCGCGTAGTACAGGCCACACGGCGCGACGGCGCGGCTCAGGTCGAGGTTTACAACGCCCGGTTCCACCACCGCGATGCGGTTCACCGCGTCGATCTCCAGCACGCGCTTCATGCGCGTCAATGCCACGATCACCCCGCCCACCGCCGCGATCGCCCCGCCGCTGAGCCCCGTCCCGGCGCCGCGCGGGATCACCGGAACGCCGAAGCGGTGCGCGACGCGCACCGCCGCCGATACCTGCTCCGTCGATTCGGGGAAGACGACCGCCTGCGGCGTCCCGCGCTCGATCGTGCCGTCGAACTCGTACGCGATCAGCTCTTCCGGCGTCGAGATCACCCGCTCACGCCCGAGCGCGCGCTCGAGCGCGCGCACCACCTCGCGCGTCACGACGCCCCGCGGGCGCTCCGCGGGGGCGCCGGCCGGATCTTCCGTGCGATGGCGTTCGTGAGCTCTGGTCACGCGGAAGTATAGGCGCCACGCGCCAATCCATGGCGGTCGAGCTGCGGAACATGTCCCTGCGGAGCTTCAGCTCCGCCCTGTCCGTGGCGCGCGCGCTACCCTCAAGGCGCGCGCTGCCGCAACGCCCTGTTACAGCAGCAGCCCGCCCGAAGGCAAGTAGCGGTCGAACTGCCCGAACGGCTCGGAGGCTAGGAAGAAGCTCCAACCGCCGATGCGCCACCCCGCGTCCAGGAACACGCGCATCAGCGTCGGGTTGAGCGACAGGCAGTAACAGCGGCCCTGCTCGACGCCGTGTTCTGTGAGCCAGTCCGCCGCCATCCGCAGCAGCGGCAGTTGCGTCTCGGGCGCGCGCGCCGCCAGCGGTCCGATGTGCCCGTCGTCCATCGCGTAGCCGTAGCCCAGCAGCGTGCCGTCGCTCGTCAGGGCGAACGATGTCTCCCGCTCCGCGAACCCGCCCGCAAGAAACAGCGCGTGTTCCTGTCGGCGCTCCGCCCCCCAGACCTCGCGGTCGAGCGCCGCCGTCGCATCCTGCCAGCCGCCGCAGTCGTCCACACGCTTGTCATTGTCCGTGGGCTCCGGCAGCGAGCGCAGCGGCGCGACCGGCCCCGACAGCCGGTACCCGACGCCGACCGCGTACATCCCCTGCCGCATGTACAGCCCGTGCGCCACCTGTGACGTCGACGCCGTGACCGACACGACGCGCGCGCCGCTGGCGCGGCCGTACGCCTGCGCCCGCACCAGCAGCTCGCCCCCGACGCCGAACGACTGCGCCTCGGGCAGCACGAAGAACTGCGACAGGTACCAGATCTCCCCGCGCACATACCCCTGTGCGTACCCCACCACCACCTCGTTCAGCTCCGCCACCCACGAGCCGGCGGGGTCCGTCCGGAGCAGGTGCCGCTGCGTCAGCGGCCGGTCCGGCACGTGCGGGTCGAGATCGCGGCCCTCGCTGCGCGCCAGCCACTCGTTCGCCGCCTTGCGGATGAGCGTCGTCGCGCTCAGGTCCGCCTCTGCCATCAGCCGATAGTTCACTCTGTGCATGCCGTCATCCGCTACGTCGATCCAGGTTCGCCGCCCTCACCTTGCGGCGAGACGTGACGCCACGCGTGCGGAAGCCGCCGGCGACGATGCCGCGCTCTCGCCGCAACAGCATCGCATCTGTGTACGTCTGCGTCATCTGTGGATCGGTGCTGTCACGCGTCCGGTGACACGAGCACCTTCCGTAGATCGTTGCGCCCGTTGGACAGCCGCGCGAATGCGTCCGGCGTTGCCTCAACGGGCACCACTTCGGAGATCACCGGCGACACATCGACCTTCCGCTCCGCGATCGCCATCGCCGACGCGATGAACTCCGCGCGCGTGTAGCCGAGCACGGCGACGTACGTCAGCTCGTTGATGATCGAACGCGTGATGTCCAGCGGAAACGGCTGCTCGCCGACGCCCGCCAGTACGATCCTCCCGCCGCGAGCCGTCGCGTCGACGCAGCTCGCGATGCCCGCTGGCAGCCCGCTCGCGTCGACGCTGATCTCGGCGCCGTTGCCCTCCGACAGCGCCCGCGACACGTTGATCAGCTCCGCCGGCTCGACGACGTGCGATGCGCCGGCCGCCTCCGCCGCCGAGCGCCGCCCCGCCAGCGGCTCCGACACGACGATTCGCGCGCCGCCCATCGCGCGCGCGGCGATCACCGTCAGCAGCCCGATCGGCCCGGCGCCCGCGACCACCAGCAGCTCGTCGGGCCTGTAGCCGCCCTGGATTAACGCGTGCCGCGCCACGGCGAACGGCTCCGTGAGCGCCGCTTCGCGTGCATCGGCGCCCGCCGGCAGCACCACCGCCGCGCGCTCCGCGATCGTCACGAACTCGGCATAGGCCCCGGGCCGCGTGTACCCCGTGCCGCCGAGCGAGCCCGCACGGCAGAGGTTCTCGCGCCCCGCCGCGCAGTACGCGCATGCCCCGCAGCCTGGCCCCGGGTTCCCCACCACGAGCTGCCCGGCCACGACGTCGCGCACGCCGTCGCCAACAGCGACCACGCGGCCGCTGAACTCGTGCCCCATCACCGGCTGCAGTATCCCCAGCGCCCGGAACGGCTGCGCGCTCTCGTACTCGTGCAGGTCGGAGCCGCAGATGCCGCAGTACGCCACGCGCAGCTTTACCTCGCCCGGCGCCGGCGGCTCATCCGCCAGCTCGACGATCTCCATCGCGCGCGATCCCTTGAGCGCCGCGGCTTTCACAACGACCTCCACGTAGGGCGTCCCCCCTCTCCCATCTTGGGAGAGGGGCCGGGGGTGAGGGCTACGCCAGGTGCGGCGAGATGTGCTGGAAGACGTCCGAGATGCTGACCACTGCCGTCGGCATGCCGCCGTGCAGCAGCGGAATGTGCCGGAAGCCGCCGACCGACATCTTGTTGATCGCCACGGCGATCGTGTCGTCGTCGCGCAGGAACACCGGGTCCGCCGTCATCACCTGGCCGCAGCTCACCGCGTTCAGGTCCTCCGTCGGCCCCGCCACTTTGTGGAGGATGTCCCACGGCGTGATGATCCCCGCCAGTTGCCCCGCGCTCATCACCAGCACGCACTGCGCGTCCTGGTCCTGCATCAGCCGCACCGCCAGCCCCACCGGGTCTGTCGTCGCGACCTTCGCCGGCGCCTTCGCCGGCAGGTCGGACAGGCGCTCGTAGATGAACGCGCGACCCCGCGGCGCCCCTGCGGCATCCGGCAGGTCGAGCCCCAGCAGCGGTTGCCCGCAGTTTTCGCAGTGGTCGACACCTTCGATGTTGTCCGTGCGGCACTCGGGACAGATCACGTCCGTGCGTCCTTCGCTACTCGACCGTCCAGGTGTCACCTTCGACGAACAGCTCCCGCAGGTCGCCCGGACCCTCGGTCGCGATCGCGTGCTCGATCTGCGCGGTCATCAGCGCGTCATAGGTCGGGCGCTGTACCGCCCGCACCACACCGACCGGCACCGGGAACTCGGGATAGCTCATCCGGCTCAGCATGAAGGCGATCGTCGGGTCCTCGCGCGTCTCGTCGTGCACGAGCAGGTCCGCCTCCGTGATGCCGTCGACGCCGATCTCGACGATCTCCGGTCTGAGCCCGTTCAGCCGGATCCCCTTGTTGCGCTCCTTGCCGAAGACCATCGGCTTGCCCTGCTCCAGGAACAGCATCCGGTCCGCGCGCACTTCCTTCGCCGTGAACGCCGCGAAGGCGCCATCGTTGAAGATGTTGCAGTTCTGGTACACCTCGCAGAACGCCGAGCCCCGGTGCTGATGTGCCCGCTCCAGCACGCTCACCATGTGGTGCGGGTCGACGTCGATCGTGCGCGCGACGAACGTCGCCTCCGCGCCCAGCGCCACCGTCAGCGGGTGCAGCGGCGCGTCGATCGTGCCCTCGGGCGAGGACTTCGTACGCTTCCCCAGCTCCGACGTCGGCGAGTACTGCCCCTTCGTCAACCCGTAAATCTGGTTGTTGTGGAGGATGATCTGCAAGTCCACGTTCCGCCGCAACACGTGCAGCAGGTGGTTGCCGCCAATGCTCAGCGCGTCGCCGTCCCCCGTCACCACCCACACGCTCAGCTCCGGCCGTGATACTTTCAGGCCGCTCGCGATCGTTGGCGCTCGCCCGTGGATGCTGTGAAAGCCGTACGTGTTCATGTAGTACGGCAGCCGGCTCGCACAGCCGATGCCCGAGATGAACACGATGTTCTCGCGTGGGATGCCAAGATCCGGCATCAGCTTCTGCGTCTGCGCCAGGATCGAGTAGTCGCCGCAGCCCGGGCACCAGCGCACCTCCTGGTCGGACACGAAGTCCTTCCGGCTCAGCACCTCGATCCCGCCCTTGTTCTCTCGACTCGCCGTCACCATGTCGTGCCTCAGATCTACGTCAGCTCGGTGATCCTGCTCTCGATGTCCCGGATCGTGAACGGCCGGCCGGCGACCTTGTTGAAGCCGACTGCGTCCACCAGGAACGTGCCCCGGATCAGCAAGCGCAACTGGCCGAGGTTGATCTCCGGGATCAGCACCCGGTCGTAGCGCTTCAACACATCGCCCAGGTTGCGCGGGAAGGGGTTGAGATAGCGCAGGTGCGCCATCGTTACCTTCTTGCCCTCGGCGCGTGCGCGCCGCACCGCCGTCGTGATCACGCCGTACGTGCTCCCCCAGCCGAGCACCAGCAGCCCGCCGCGCTCGTCGCCTTCCACCTCCAGCTCTGGAATGTCCTGCGCGATGCGCTGGATCTTCTCCGCCCGCAGGTGCACCATCTTGTCGTGGTTCGCCGGGTCGTAGCTCACGTTCCCGGTGATGTCCGCCTTCTCGAGCCCGCCGATGCGATGCTCCAGCTCCGGCGTCCCCGGAATCGCCCACGGGCGCGCCAGCGTCTCCGGGTCCCGCGCGTAGGGCTCGAACGTCGCCGGATCGCTCGCGAAGTCCACCGGGATCGCCGGCAGGCTCTCCAGATCAGGCACCAGCCACGGCTCCGAGCCCATCCCCAGGTACGCGTCCGACAGGAACACCACCGGCGTCCGGTATTTGATCGCGATCCGCCACGCCTCGATCGCCATGTTGAAGCAGTCCGACGCGGTCGCCGGCGCTACGATCGCTACCGGCGATTCGCCGTTGCGCCCGAACATCGCCTGCAGCAGGTCGCCTTGCTCCGTCTTCGTTGGCATGCCCGTGCTCGGGCCTGCCCGCTGCACGTCCATCACGACCAGCGGCAACTCGACCATCACCGCCAGCCCGATCGACTCGCTCTTCAGCGCCAGCCCGGGCCCGCTCGTCCCCGTCAGCCCCAGCGAGCCGCCGAACGATGCGCCGATCGCCGCGCCCACCGCCGCGATCTCGTCTTCCGCCTGGAACGTCTTCACCCCGAAGCGCTTGAACCGCGCCAGCTCGTGCAGCACGTCGCTCGCCGGCGTGATCGGGTAGGAGCCGTAAAACAACTGCCGCCCCGCCAGCTTCGACGCCGTCACGAACCCCAGCGCCGTCGCCTCGTTTCCCGTGATGTTCCGGTACAACCCCGGCTGCTGCTTCGCCTTCGGTACGTGGTAGTGCGTCGCGAACATCTCCGTCGTCTCGCCGAATGCGTAGCCCGCCTTCAGCGTCGCCTTGTTCGCCTCCGCCACCGCCGGGTTCTTGCCGAATTTCTCGTCGATCCAGCGCGTCGTCGTGTCCAGCGGACGGCTGTACAGCCAGAACATCAACCCCAGCGCGAACATGTTCTTGCAGCGGTCGATCTGCACCGCCGTCAGCCCGCTGTCCTTGAGCGCGCGCGAGTTCAACGTCGAGATGGGCACCCGGAAGGTGCGGTACGCCCGCAGGCTGCCGTCCTCGAGCGGGTTCGACCCGTACGCCGCCTTCTTCAGGTTCGTCTCGTTGAACTCGTCTTCGTTCACGACGAGGATGCCACCCCGCGGCAGGTCGGCGACGTTCGTCTTCAGCGCCGCCGGGTTCATCGCCACCAGCACGTCCGGTGCGTCTCCCGGCGTATAGATTTCCGTGCTCGCGAAGCTCACCTGGAACCCGCTCACGCCGGGCAGCGACCCCTGCGGCGCCCGGATCTCCGCCGGGATGTCGGGGAACGTGCTGATGTCGTTGCCCACCACCGCCGACGTCTTCGTGAACTGCGTGCCCGCGAGCTGCATCCCGTCGCCGGAGTCCCCGGCGAACCGGATCGTCACCCGGTCCAGCTCCAGCAGTTCCGGGTGCTCAGGCTGTTGCGATTCCTTCGTTAGCGTTGTCACTACGCGCCCTCCGGCTCCGGAATCATCTGGTGCGGGCGCGGCGGCAGGTTCAGCACCTGCGCGGGGAACGCCTCCGCCAGGAAGTGGATGATGTCGAGCGTGCGCAGCACCGCCACCGCCTTCCCCGACGCGTCGACGATCGGGATGTGCCGCTCGCCGCCACGGTTCATGAGCTTGATGGCGGCGGCGATCGGATCCTTCGCTGTCAGCGTCTCCTCGATCACCGACATATAGGTATCGACGCCCGCGTCGTATTTGACATCCCGCGCGACGATCTTCATCAGCACTTCGCGCTCACTCATCATCCCGACGGGGCGCCTTCCCGCGTCCACGATCAGCACGTAGCCCATGCCACGCCGCTGCACCGCCTCGAGGGCGGCGCCGACGCTGGCATCACGTCCGATGGATACGGGGGATGGGAGCCCGAGGGCGCTGATGGGGTCGGTCTGGAAGATCTCTTCGACCAACGGTGCCTCTGCCGCGCCTCTGACAGCCGCGCGGCGCGTTCTGCCGGGCGGGTGAATCGCCCGCTTCTTCATCCTAGCGCACCGTGCCGTCTCCCGCCTAATCGTGGTCGCCGGAGGCCGTGGGCACATGCTCGGTTGACGGCGGCGGGCGATTCGCAGTACCAATGGGCTACGACCCGCAGGCACCGACGGCATCCGTACATCAGTATCGACCGAACCAGGCCGCAAGACAAGAGTTCATACGTACGATCAATACGCAGGAGGCGTCGCTTCGATGATCAAGGCTTACGTGCTGGTAGTGACCAATCCCGGGGCGACGAAGAGCGTCGTGGACGCGATCCATCGCGTGCAGGGCGTCAAAGAGCTGCACGAGGTGATGGGGCCGTACGACATCGTCATCGAGATCGAGGTCGATTCGCTCAGCGAGGTGCCGCCGATCCTCAGCGACAAGATCCGCACCATCGCGGGCATCGAGAGCACCACCTCGCTTGTGACTTTCCCGGACCAGTAGGGGTGCCGTTGGCCGCGCCCGTCGGGCAGAAGGTCGCCGGCGGCCATTGTGGGGGCGCTGCTTGCCCGCGCCCGGTGCCGACACAAGGTCGCCCGTGGCAATTCGAGGGGCGCTGCTTGCCGTGCCCGTCGGAGGCGCTGCGCACAGCCAGGAAGGAGAGCACGCCATGCCGCACGCCTCCCGTCCGTACATGCCTGGATACGGCCTCGCGCCCGCCAGCGAAGGGCAGGGGCTCCTCCCCTGGAGCTGGGCAGCCGACCGCCTGGCGCGCACCCGCAACTACTGGCTGACCAGCGTCCGCCCCGGCGGCGCCCCGCACGTCATGCCCGTCTGGGGCGTCTGGCTCGATGACCGCTTCTACTTCAGCACCTCGCCGACCTCACGCAAGGCGCGGAACCTCGCCGCGCAGCCGCAATGTGTGCTCACCGCGGACGACCCGCGCGAGGCGGTAATCGTCGAGGGTCTCGCCGGCATCGTCGATGACGCCGCGACGGTCGAACGGATCATCGCCGCCTACAACCCCAAGTACGGTTGGGCGCTCACGGCGGCCGATGGCCCGTTTTACCTCGTCCGGCCTCGTGTCGTCTTCGGCTTCATCGAAAATAGCGACGCCGGCGCCGGGTCCGGCGACTTCGCGCAGACCGCGACGCGCTGGACGTTCGACGACTGACGCCGCCGTCTCTCTGGCGCGGGCTTCCAGGCTACGCGTGGCACGGACTTCCAGGGCTACGCGTGGCGCGGGCGCTTTCCAGCCCGCATGCGATGCGGGCCGGACGGTATCGGTCCCGGCTCTCCTCCTCCACCCTCAATCTTCCAGCGCCCGAGGGGGAACAGGGCTGTTTCAAGGCGCCAGCCCCTCGTCCTTCATCGCCCGCAGCGTGCGGCGCAGCGCGTCCTCCGTGCGGTCGACGTCCTCCGTGGTGTGCGCCGCCGACACCATCATCCCAGCGCCCATCAGGTCCACGCCCTCGTTCATCATGCCACGCTGGAGCGCGCTCGCTGTCTCGCCGCGAACCGACGGCGGCCGCGCCGGCAGCGCGTGCCAGCCCCAGCCATAGCCGTCGTCCGGCTGCTCCTCCATGCCCGGCGCGATGTGCAGCATCGACGCCTGCCCGTACACGCACCCCGCGACCGACTCCTCCCTGAACACCGCGTTGAGCCGCTGCGCCAGCGCTCGCGCCGTCGCCGACGCCCGCTCTTGCGCCGCTCCGTCGGCGATCAGCGCCAGGCACGCCGCGCCGGCCGCCGCCGACAGCGGGTTCGCGTTGTAGGTGCCCGGATGCGCGATGCGCCTCCGCCCCTCGCGGAAGGCGATCTGGTCGATGAGCTCCGCGCGCCCGCCGACACAGCCGCCCGGCAGCCCCCCGGCAACGATCTTCGCCATCGTCGTCATGTCGGGCGTCACCCCGTACGCCTGCTGCGCGCCGCCCGCGCACACGCGAAAGCCAGTGATCACCTCGTCGAACATCAACACGACGCCGTGCTCGGCCGTCAGCTCGCGCGCGCGGCGCACGTAGTCGATGTCGATCGGCTCCGTCCCCCAGTGCATCCCCGTCGCCTCGAAGATCATCGCCGCGATCTCGCCGCCGTTCTCGCGCAGTGTGCGATCGAGGACGTCCACGTCGTTCTGCTCGATGACGATCGACGCGTCGAGGATGCCCTGCGGCAGACC
>JADEYI010001290.1_pt1 | contig 19923 bp, 14 predicted proteins | sample 8542331 | NCBI WGS metagenome assembly JADEYI01 (sample SAMN16510988, study PRJNA670497) | mine drainage metagenome | isolation source: biofilm near Copperflume 1 | place: Germany: Marsberg coppermine Kilianstollen | collected 2018-02
CAGCGGACAAAGTCTCGGAACACTTAGCGGTCAAAGTCTCAGAACTTCAACATCGCGCCCGCGCTGGTGCCGATGGGCGATGATGCCGTTGCGCGCTCGCCGGCAGATCGGCGATGTTACACTCTCATCGATATGGAGACGAAGACGACCGCGACGGCGTCGCCCGCCGACATCAAGCGGTTCAGGGAGAACTACCAGGGCGAGATCGACGGCATCGCCATCTATCGGCGGCTCGCCGCGGCGGAGAATGACCCCCAGCGCTCCCGCATCTTCCTCGACCTCGCAGAGACGGAGCAGCGCCACCTCAAGATCTGGGCGGACAAGCTGCGCGCCGCCGGCGTCGAGCCGCCGCAGTCGCGCCCGAGCTTCCGCGTGCGCATGCTCGGCTTCCTCGCCGGCCGGTTCGGCGTCCGCGCCGTCCTGCCGGTGGTGAGCGCCATGGAGTCGCGTGGCTTCGACGACTACATGGCCCAGCAGGACGCCGGCCCGGCGATGGCGCGCAACGAACGCGCCCATGCCCGCACGCTCGCCACGATGTACTCGCCCGGCGGCTCCGGCGACATCGCCGGCATCGCCCGCGGCGAGAGCTGGCATCGCGTCGATACCGGCGGTCAGCTGCGGGCATCGATCTTCGGCATCAGCGACGGACTGATCTCGAACCTCAGCCTCGTCATCGGCGTCGCCGGCGCCCACGCCAGCGGCCGCTTCATCGTGCTGGCGGGCGTCGCCGGCCTCCTCGCCGGCGCCTTCTCGATGGGCGCCGGCGAGTGGATCTCCGTCACATCGCAGCGCGAGCTCTTCGAGCGCCAGATCGCGCTCGAACGCGAGGAGCTCGAGGCCGACCCGGAGGAGGAGCGGCGCGAGCTGGCGCTGATCTACCGCGCCAAGGGCCTCACCGAAGGCGAAGCGCACGACCTCTCGTACAAGATTATCGCCGACCGCAGCGTCGCCCTCGAGACGCTTGCGCGCGAGGAGCTCGGCCTCAACCCGGCGGGCCTGGGCTCGCCGTGGGGCGTCGCCGTCGCCTCGTTCCTCGCCTTCGCCGGCGGCGCCATCATCCCCCTGCTGCCCTGGTTCTTCGGCTCGAGCGCGCCGTCCTTCATCGCCTCGATCCTCCTCAGCACGATGGCCGCATTCCTCGTCGGCGCCGGCGTCTCGCTCTTCACCGGGCGCAATCCGCTCTTCGCCGGCCTGCGCCAGGTCGGCATCGCCGCCGTCGCCGCCGGCGTCACCTTCGCCATCGGCAGCGCCATCGGCACCGGCGCGTCCTAAGCGACCCGTCACGAACGCCCGCATTGGGGCTCGGCTTCCAGACCCCGGCGGCGAGACGTACACTGCGCGCATGCTCGCCGCGTTCGATATCGGCAATACGAACATCACCGTCGGCGTCTTCGACGGCGACAAGACGCTGGCGACATGGCGGCTGGCCACGGACATCGAGCGGCTCGCCGACGAGTACGCCGTGACCATCCTCGGCCTGCTGCAGACGGCGGCCATCGCCACGTCCGCGATCGACGAGGCCGTGATCGCCAGCGTCGTGCCGGACCTGATCCCGGTCTTCGAGCGGCTGCTCGATCGCTACTTCGGCATCGCCCCCGTCGTCATCGGCACAGGCACGCGGACCGGCGTCCGCATCCTCTACGACAACCCGCGCGAGGTCGGCGCCGACCGCATCGTCGACGTCGTCGCGGCGATGCACCTCTACGGCCCACCGCCGCTGATCATCGTCGACTTCGGGACGGCAACCGTCTTCGATGCCGTGAACGCCGAGGGTGATTACCTCGGCGGCGCCCTCGCGCCTGGCATCGGCATCGCCTCCGAGGCGCTGTTCGAGCGCGCCGCGAAGCTCTACCGGGTCGAGCTGGAGCGCCCGAAGAGCGCCATCGGCAAGAACACCGTCGCGGCGATCCAGTCCGGCACCCTCTTCGGCTACGTCGGCCTGATCGAGGGGATGGTGGCGCGCTTCCGAAAGGAACTCGGGGGCAGCGCCCGCGTCATCGCCACCGGCGGCTGGGCGGAACTGCTGGCGAAGGAGACGAACGTCTTCGACGTCGTCGACCAGAACCTGACGCTGAGCGGGCTACGCCTGCTGCACGGCATGCAGCGGAACGGACGGGAGTGAGATGCTCGCAGGCAAGCGCGTCGTCCTCGGCGTCTGCGGCAGCATCGCGAGCTACAAGGCCGCCGATGCCGCCAGCAAGCTGACGCAAGCCGGCGCCCTCGTCGATGTCATCCTGACGGCGTCGGCGCAGCGCTTCGTCTCTCCGCTCGCCTTCCGGGCGCTCACGCGGCGCCCGGTCTACACCGGGATGTACGACCCCGCCGCGACCACGGCGGAGGAGCACGTCGAGCTCGCGCGCGCCGCCGATGCGCTGCTGATCGCGCCGGCGAGCGCGACGACGATCGCCCGCCTGGCCTTCGGTCTCGCCGACGACATGCTGGCGCTCACCGCGCTGGCGACGACGGCGCCGCTGCTCCTCGCGCCCGCCATGGACGCGCAGATGTGGGAGCACCCGGCGACGCGCTCGAACGTGGCGACGCTGCGCGGGCGCGGCGCCATCGTCGTCGGGCCGGATGAAGGACGCCTGGCGAGCGGCCGCACCGGCGCCGGCCGGCTCGTCGACACGGCGACGCTGCTCGGCGCGCTCCGGCAGGCGCTCGGCAGCGCCGGCGACCTCGCAGGGCGACGCATCGTCGTCAGCGCCGGCGGCACGCAGGAGCCGCTCGACCCGGTGCGCTACATCGGCAACCGATCGTCGGGGAAGATGGGCTTTGCCATCGCCGAAGCGGCGCGCGACCGTGGCGCCGCCGTGACGCTCGTGAGCGGCCGCGTCGCCCTGCCGACGCCCTCCGGCGTCGAGCGCGTCGATGTGGCGACGACCGCCGAGATGGCCGCCGCCATCCGCGCGGCGACCGCCGCATGCGATGCGCTGATCATGGCGGCGGCGCCGGCCGACTTCCGGCCGCCGGCAGCCGCCAGCCAGAAGATCAAGCGCGCGGGCGAAGGCCTGACACTCTCGCTGGTACCGACCGAAGACATCATCGCCGGGCTGCGCGGGTCGTTCGTGAAGGTGGGCTTCGCCGCAGAAACGCAGGACCTGCGCGAGAACGCGCGCGGCAAAATCGCCCGCAAGGGCCTCGACCTCATCGTCGCCAACGACGTGGGCGCCGACGGCGCCGGCTTTGGCACCGAGACCAATCTCGTCACGCTGATCGACGCCTCGGGCGCCTGCGAGGAGTTGCCGCTGCAGTCCAAGTACGATGTCGGCATGCGGGTCCTCGACCGGGTGGTGGCGCTTCTGGGCGTACGTCGCGCGTAGGCCTGCCTCTGTTCGCAGGGCACACCTCGCCGGTCGCAGGTCATGGCGTGCATCCGTGCTTGCGCCGCCATCGCCCCGGCAGGCCTTCGGCACCCTCACGTCGCGCCGTCAGCGCAGCACCGTCTCCAACCAGAAATCGGCGAACCCCGGCGCGTCCACCGATGCGATCACGTCGGCGACGGCGCCCGCCGCCGGATCGATGAACGTGCGCGCGTGGGCGCCGTGCAGCGCGACCGTCACCGGCATGCTCGCCGATGTCACGCAGCGCCGGTCGATCATCGACGCCACCGTGAGCGGGTCGTGCAGCAGGCCGACGTAGTCCGCCGGCATGCGGCTGCCGGAACGCCGTCGCAGCAGCTTCTCCCATACCTCGATCTGCAGCACGAGCGCGCGGCACAGCGCGTCGCCCTTGCGCAGTTGGTCGAGGTGCCGGCGTTCGAGCCAGGCGCCGAACGTCACGTCGCACGGCACGTAGAGCGTGCGGAAGCCGGCGTTGAGCGCGCGCACCGAGGCCGACGGGTCGACGTTCAGGTTGTAGTCCACCGACGGGTCGAGCGTCGTGCCGAGGAAGCGCAGCGGTTTGAAGACGCCGCCCATCACCGCCAGGCGCGTGACGCGCTTCGGCAGGCCCGCCTCCGCCTCGACCGCCGCCGCCAGCGTCGTCTGCGGGCCGATCGTCGCGATCTGCAGCCTGTGGTCGCGCGCCGTCTCCTCGACGATCAGCGTCAGCGCGTCACGCGACGAGATCGGGAAGCGTTCGCCCGGATCGAGGAAGCCGTCGCCTTCGCTGCCCCTCCACGCCGTGCGGCTGCCCTGCCGGAACTCGCTGTCGTCGCCCGCCGCCACCTCGATGTCGTCGCGCCCGGCGATCCGCAGCAACTTCGCCGCGATCTGCGCCCGCCGCCGCGTATCGGCGGATACCGTCGTCACCGCGCGCAACTCGACCTCCGGGTGCCGCAGCGCGAAGGCCAGGGCGAGCGCGTCGTCGGAGTCGGTGCCGATGTCCGTGTCGAGGATGAGCGGGATGGGCATGATCATCGAGCGTAACGCGCGGCGGCCGGCGCGCGGAAGTCGCGCCGGCGCCTGACGGCCGCGTCAGGCCGTATGCGGTGCGATGTGGGGAGCGAGCCGCCGCTGTCGGTGACGCGGCCTCCCCCTCCGCGGCAGGTGCGCGCGGGATGCGACTGCGCGAGCGCGAGCCGCGCCCGCCGCCCGCACCCGTCGTCCCAACGCCGCCGATCGGCCGTGGGTCGCTGCGAACAGCGGATCAGCCTCCGCCGGGCGAGGGGGTGCTCGCGCTCGCAACCACTGCCCCCGGAGGTCGCCACCAGGAGAGTGCTTCGGCCCATGCGATGCGCCCGAAGTACCCGACGGGGCCGGACGCGGCGGCCAGCGTGTCCGGCGACCAGCCGGGCACGACGGCGCGCGGCACGCCGCCCGTCGCCGCCACGATCCAGATCGACGCGCGCCCCTGCGCATCGATCCGCACGAATACAATTGCCGCGCCGTCGGACGACCACTGCGGGTATTCATCGCGATACGCGGGGTCCGAGGTGAACGCGCGCTGGTTGACCCCGAGTTGCTCGCCCACCTGCGTGTCCATCAGCCAGATCTTGCGCCGGGCGAGCGCGGCCTTCGCCGCTTCGCCGCCGCCGATGGCGGCTCCGGCGTCCGGCATCGCCGCGTAGGCAATGCGCGTGCCGTCGGGCGAGAACGCAGGGTCGGTCGCCGCGACGCCGGACGGCGTCAGGTCGTAGAAGACGCCGGTGACCGTCTGCAGAACGCCGATCCGCTTGTTCGCCCACGTCTCGCGGCCAAGGCCATCATCGAGCACGAAGGTGCCGCTACGCCCGCGACGCGAAATCCAGCCTCCGTCGAGCAGCCCCGCCGGGTTACGCGGCACGATGTGAACCGGCGGCTGTTCGGCGATCGTCGACGCCACCTCGATCGTCCCGCCGTCGGCGACGTCGGCCGTCGAAGACGGCAGCCGCGCGAACAGCACCTGCTGCGGACCCCAAGACAGGAGTTGGAGCGAGTCCCGCGAGCCGACCTCCGTGCGGTAGACCTCGCGCAGGCCGAAGCCGTCCCGGTTCGCCACCCAGATGCCGGCGTAGCGGCTGCCGTCGCGGTTCGCACGGTCCTCGACGTAGGCGATCTCCGTGCCGTCTGCGCTCCAGATCGGCGCCGAGAGCGCCCCATCCACGCCGAGGCCCGCGTGCCACGAGGCGATCGTGCGCCGGTCGCTGCCGTCCGCACGTTCGACGACGAGGTCGCCGCCGCCCGTTGCGTATGCGAGGCGGTCGTCGGCCGGCGACCAGACGACGACGGACGTCGTGCTGAGCACACGCGCGTCGCTGCCGTCCGTTCGCATGACACCCGCGTCGCCGCCTTGCCGGAAGCTCAGCCAATCGCCCGCCGCCGACCACGAAGGCGCCGCGTAGGGCTGTGTCGCCGTGGCGTCCGTCTGGAATGACGTCAGCCGTTGGCGCGCGCCGTCCGGCAGCGTCTTGACGAAGATGTCGCCGCTGTCGACGTACGCGATCTTGCCCAGCGACGCGGTGGAGAGCGAGGCGCCGATGGTGCTGCTCTGACTCGAGCCTCGCGTCGCCGCGACATAGATGCCGGCGACGATCGCCGCCGTTAGCACGAGCATGACGCCGACGCGGAGCGACGCGGCCGCCGTCCCGCGCCACGGCCATGCCGGCAGCCAGAACGCGTGCGACGACGCCGACCGCGGTCGTTGGCGACGCCACCACTCGCCCAGCTCGTGGCGGTCCGTGCAGCCGCTGGCCCAGAGCAACTCCGACACGTGCCACTTGACGCCATCGATGGTGATGCCGAGCTCGCCGGCGATGACGCCGTTGCTCTTGCCGGCGGCGACCCCATCGAGAACCTGACGCTGCCGGTCTGTGACCGACTCCGCCCGCAACTGCTGCATCCCCACCCCTCCCGCTACGCATGGTCGATCGCAGACGCCGGCGAGTCACTACCCAGGTGTTTCGTATGCGTCGTTCCTGCGCAGCACCGCAGCGGTTCGCCATGCGCGGCCGAAGCACACTGGCCGAGCGGATGCCGGTGCGTCTCGCCGCGCCACAACGGGACGGCGACCGAACCGGCGGCCGTAGAGCCGGATGCGCGGCGCGGTCGTGTGCGATCGCTGCAAGGATTGGTGCGCGTCGTTGCTGTTTGTGGCATGATGGGCGCGTTCCGTTGCCGAAGCGACAGCCGAGACGAGGATGACGATGAGCCACGATACCCTCCCCTTCGACCCGGAAGCCCTCCGCCAGAAGTACCGCGCGGAGCGCGACAAGCGGCTGCGCGCCGACGGCAACGAGCAGTACATCGAGGTGAGCGGCGAGTTCCAGCGCTTCATCGACGACCCCTACGTTGCGCCCGGGTTCACCCGCGCACCGCTGACCGACGAGGTCGACGTGGCGGTGATCGGCGGCGGCTTCGGCGGCCTACTCGCCGGCGCCCGCCTGCGCGCGGCGGCGGTCGAGGACATCCGCATGATCGAGAAGGGCGGCGACTTCGGCGGCACCTGGTACTGGAACCGCTACCCCGGCGCCGCCTGCGACGTCGAGTCGTACGTCTACCTGCCGCTGCTCGAAGAGATCGGCTACGTGCCGAAGGAGAAGTACAGTCACGCGCCGGAGATCCTCGCGCACAGCCGCGCCATCGCCGAGAAGTATGACCTCTATCGCAACGCCTGCCTGCAGACCGAGGTGACGGAGTTGCGCTGGGACGACGACAGCCGCCGCTGGCTGATCTCGACCGACCGCGGCGACCGCATGCGGGCACGCTTCGTCGTCATGTCGAACGGACCGTTACACCGCGCGAAGCTGCCGGGGATCCCGGGCATCTCGTCGTTCCGCGGGCACGCCTTTCACACGAGCCGCTGGGACTATGGCTACACCGGCGGCAACGCGGGCGGCGGCCTCACGGGGCTCGCGGACAAGCGCGTCGGCATCATCGGCACGGGGGCGACGGCGGTGCAGTGCGTGCCGCACCTCGGCGCCGCGGCGCAGCAGCTGTACGTCTTCCAGCGGACGCCGTCGTCGATCGACGTGCGCGCAAACCGGCCGACGGACCCCGCATGGGCGGCGGGCCTCGCGCCGGGCTGGCACCAGCAGCGCATGGACAACTTCAACATCCTCGTCAGTGGCGGCTTCCAGGAGGTCGACCTGGTGAGCGACGGCTGGACGGACATCATCCGCAAGCTGCTGCTGATGGTGCGCGAAGAAGGCGCACCAGACCTCTCGCCCGAGGGGCTGGCGCAGTCGATGGAGTTGGCGGACTTCGAGAAGATGGAGGAGATCCGGGCGCGCGTCGATGCGGTCGTCGCCGACCGGCAGACGGCCGCGGCGCTCAAGCCGTACTATCGTCAGTTCTGCAAGCGCCCGTGCTTCCACGACGACTATCTGGACACCTTCAACCGGCCGAACGTGATGCTCGTCGACACCCACGGGCGTGGCGTCGAGCGGGTGACGGAGAAGGGCGTCGTCGCCAACGGCGAGGAGTACGAGCTCGACTGCCTGATCTACGCGACCGGCTTCGAGGTGGGCACGGACTACGTGCGGCGCTCGGGCTACGAGCTGTACGGGCGCGACGGCCTGACGCTGACGGAGAAGTGGGCCGAGGGCATGCGGACGCTGCACGGCCTGTACAGCCGCGGCTTCCCGAACGTCTTCATCATCAGCAACGCGCAGTCCGGCTTCACGGTCAACTTCCCGCACATGCTCAACGAGCAGGGGAAGCACTTGGCATACGTGATCAAGCACGCGCTCGACCACGAGGTGCGCACGGTGGAGGCGTCGGAGGAAGCGGAAGCGGCGTGGGTGGAAACGATCATCAGCCTGGCGCGGCCCGGGCGCGAGTTCCTCGAGTCGTGCACGCCGGGGTACTACAATAATGAGGGGAAGCCCGGCGAGCGCAGCGGGCAGAACGGCCCTTACGGCGGCGGACCGGTCGCGTTCGTGAAGATCCTGGAGGACTGGCGCGCGGAGGGCGCGCTCGCGGGCCTGGAGTTGACCTAAGCGCCCACGCCTCCGCCGGTTCGCACGCTGGCCCGAAGAGCTTCCGGCGGACGGGAGCTGCACCAGCCGCGGGCAGCGACGCTCGCCCGCGTTCGCCGCCGCTCCACCGGCGAACCGCGCGCCGTCGAAGATCGCCGCGTCTGCTACGCTGCCCGCAGAGGAGCAGGAGATGAGCAAGACGACGGACTGGCGCGAGAAAGAGGCCCGCTACTTCATGCGCGCCGGCCGTCGCATGCCGATCCTGACGGTGCGCGGTGAAGGAAGCTTCCTCTTCGACGAGGCCGGCAAGCGCTACCTGGACTTCTTCGGCGGGCCGGCGACGATCAGCCTCGGCCACTCGCACCCGGTGATCGTCGATGCGCTCACCGACCAGGCGCGGAAACTGATCCACGTCTCGAACCAGTTCTACTCCATCCCGCAGCTCCAGCTCGCGGAGCTGCTGATCGAGCATTCGGTCTTCGACCGCGTCTACTTCATGAACAGCGGCGCCGAGGCGAACGAGGGCGCGCTCAAGCTGGCGCGCAAGTGGGGCAAGGAGAAGAAGCACGGCGCCTTCGAGATCATCGCCGCGGAGAACGCCTTTCACGGCCGCACGCTGCAGGCGGTGACCGCCGGCGGCACCGAGCGCTACAAGGCGCCCTTCGGCCCGCTGCCGCCCGGCTACGTGCACGTCCCCTTCAACGACGTCGACGCGATCAAGCGCGCGACGAACGCCAACACCGTGGCCGTCTTCCTGGAGCCGATCCAGGGCGAAGGCGGCATCATCGTGCCCGATGACGACTACCTGAAGCAGGTTCGCGCCTGGTGCGACGAGCAGCGACTGCTGCTCATCCTCGACGAGGTGCAGACGGGCTGCGGCCGCACGGGGCGCATGTTCGCCTACGAGCTCTTCGGCATCGAGCCGGACATCATGACGCTGGGCAAGGGCATCGGTGGCGGCGTGCCGCTGTCGGCGTTCCTGGCGAAGGAGCATGCGGCCGTCTTCGCGCCCGGCGACCACGGCACGACCTACGGCGGCGAGCCGCTGATGACGCGCGTCGGCTACGAAGTGATGCGCTACATGGTCGAGCAGGATCTGCCGGCGCAGGTCGCCAGCAAGGGCAAGATCGTCGAGCGGCGGCTGCACTCGCTGCTCGACCGCTGCCCGTCTGTCACCGGCGTGCGAGGCAAGGGACTGATGTGGGCGATCGAGTTCAACCGCGACATCGGCGAGCGGCTGACGAACGCCGCGCTCGAGAACGGCCTCATCGTCAACAACGTGCGCCCGAACGCCGTGCGTCTGACACCGCCGCTCACGGTCAGCGATGAAGAGCTCGAGCAGGGCCTGGCGATCCTCGAGCACGTGATCGAGGGAGACGTCGCGCCGAAGTAGATGACGCCTCCCTGTGCGACGTCGCGCCCGTACAGCGGGAACCACAGACAGCACGGTACGGGACGAGGTCGACCGTCGGATGGCCCTGCCGCGCCGGCGGCGCCACGATCGACGATCGTACTATCGACCGGCAGACCCGGCATCGCCGGCCCGCGCCTGCAGCTCGCCGTCGACAAAGAGCCGGCCCGTGTCGTCGGTATAGAACAGCCGCTTGAAGGGGATGCCGCGCTCGCGGAACACACGTCCGCCGCCTTCGTGGCGCTCGACGACGCACATCACCAGCACCACCTCGCACCCGGCCGCCTCGGCCGCTTCCACCGCCTTCAGCGCCGAGCCGCCCTGCGTCACCGTGTCCTCGACGACCGCGACCGTTCGGCCCGCGCGCACAAGCGGCGTGCCGTCGCCGGAGATCGACTGCGAGATCGCCGACGCGCCCGACGGGCCATGTTCCTTTGCCTGCGGCCGCACGAAGAATGTCGGCAGCACGCTTCCTGCATCGAGCGCGGCCGCCGCGATGCCGCTCGCCAGCGCGATGCAGCCCATCGCCATGCCGCCGACGGCTTCCGCCCCGGACGCGATCACCGCCGGCGCCATGAACTGCCCGATGAGCCGCGCGTACCGTGGGTGCAACGTCAGCAGGCGCACGTCGGCGTAGTAGGTGCTCCAGCCGCCGGAGGCGAGCTGCACCGGCTGCGGCTGCACGGCGATCGCGTAGCGCTCGACGGCCGTGCGCAACTCCTGGAGGTCGCGGGCGGTCGCGGGCATCTCGGTCATCACTCTCCTCGGGGCATTTCACCTCGTCGGGCGGCCGCGCCGGTCACGCGTCGAACAGCGGCCGCTGCGGCGAGGCGGCGCCGGCGCGCGGCTCGATGCCCAGGTGCTCGTACGCGCCGCGTGTCGCCTGGCGCCCACGCGGCGTGCGCTGGATGAACCCCAACTGCAGCAGATACGGCTCGTACACGTCCATGATCGTCTCCGCGTCCTCCGAGATCGACGCGGCGATCGTCTCCAGCCCGACCGGCCCGCCGTCGAACTTCTCGATGATCGTCCGCAGCACGCGATAGTCGACGCTGTCAAGGCCGATCGCGTCGATCTCCAGCCGCGCCAGCGCCTCCGCCGCCACGGCTTCCGTGATCGCACCGTCGGCCTTTACCTGCGCGTAGTCCCGCACCCGGCGCAGCAGGCGGTTGGCGACACGCGGCGTCCCCCGCGAGCGCTCGGCGATGGCGCGCGTGCCCGCGTCGTCGACCGGCACGCCCAGGATCGCCGCCGAGCGGCGGATGATCTGCGCCAGGGCGCCCGCATCATGGAAGTCGAGGCGGTACACGCCGCCGAAGCGGTCGCGCAGAGGCGGCGACATCATCGCGTAGCGCGTCGTCGCGCCGATCAGCGTGAACGGCTTGATCGCCAGCCGGATCGACCGCGCGCCCGGGCCCTTGCCGGTCACCCAGTCGATCGCCGACTCCTCGAGCGCGGGGTAGAGGAACTCCTCGACGACGCGCGACAGACGGTGGATCTCGTCGATGAACAGCACGTCGCCCGGCTGCAGGCTGGTCAGGATCGCCGCGAGGTCGCCGATGCGCTCGATCGCCGGGCCGGACGTGACGCGCACGCTGACCTGCATCTCGGCGGCGATGATGTACGCGAGGGTGGTCTTGCCGAGCCCGGGTGGGCCGTAGAGCAGCACGTGATCCAGCGGCTCGCCGCGCCCGCGCGCCGCTTCGATGCTGATCGCGATGTTCTCCTTGACCTTCTCCTGGTTGATGTACTCCGCCAGACACCGCGGCCGTAGCGAGGTATCCGCCTGGACGTCGCCGTCCATCGCATCGCCGGCGATCACGCGCTGCTCGCGTTCGGCGTCCTTCTTCGGCATCGCGGCATTGTAGCGCGGGCCATGCAGCCGACGGCGTCGCGGGCCGGAGCTGCCCGCAGCTGGCGCGTGCATCGACCGGAGATGGCGCGGCGAGTGTGCAGGGGCGTACGGGCGGCCGCTCCATCTCCCACCTCCCACCTTCCCACCACGTCATTCCCCACACCGGCGCCGGCGATACCGCGCTCCCCACCGATCCCCTACGATTCCCACGTGACGCCGGAGCAGATCGGGGAACGCGAGCGCCAACTGGCAGGGTCGTGGTGGCGACGCTTCCTCCAGTCCGTCCCCGGCCAGATGGTCCTCAACCCGCCCGTCTACACCCTCCCACGGGAGATGCTCATGCAGGCCGACCACCGCATGCTCGAGCTCGGCTGTGGCGCCGGCAGCCGCATCCTCCTCTTCGATAACAAGGTCCGGTTCCAGGTCTCGGCCGTCGGCGTCGAGCCGGCGCCCACGCTGGCCCGGCGCGCCGCACGGACATTCGTCGCCAACGCCCGCCCGGCGACGGCCGTGCTCTGCGACCCGGCGTCGCTGCCATTCCGCGATGGCGTATTCACCGTGCTCTACTGCGACGACCTGCTGCGCTTCCTCGATGTCCGCGGCGCCCAGGCCGTCCTGCGTGAGGCCGCCCGCGTCCTCCGTCCGGGCGCGCTGATGCTCGCCTGGGATCTGGCGCCGGCGTGGGGCCGGTGGGCGCGCTGGGCCCGCTTCTGGCTCCGTCGCTACCCCGGCCGGCACGCCAGCGAGCAGAGCCTGATGGGGCTCGCCGAGCGGAGCGGCTTCGCATACACGCGCGAGGCCCACCTTCGGCCGTTCTTCTGGCCGCCGGTTCCGCGAGCCTCGTTCATCGCCGGCACACTGCCGCCCGGCTGGCGCCGCGAAGGCCGCAACCTCATCCCGCCCGACTGACGCCCCTGCGGCCGCCGACCCGCCCGCGCCTTCGCGCTCTACTGATACAGCCGTTCCCGCTCGATGTACGTGCGCACTGCGTCCGGCACCAGATAGCGGATGCTACGGCCGGCGCCGACGTGGCCGCGGATCTCCGACGACGAGATCTCGACCCGCGGCATGGCGAACGACTCGACGCGGTCGCGCAGCCGCGGGTCAGCCGCGGCGATGCCCGGGGCGCCGTCGCGGGGTGCGACGGCGAGCTTCACATGCCGGACGATGCGCTCCGGCTCATGCCAGTTCGGCAGGTCGGCCAACGCATCGGCGCCGACGATGAACCAGAACTGGTCGTCGAGCCGCTCGCCCGCCAGCGTCTCGAGGGTGTCGGCCGTATAGGTCGGGCCCGGCCTGCGCAGCTCGATATCCGACACGCCGAATGCGTCGTTGCCCGCGATCGCCAGCCGCAGCATCGCCAGGCGGTGCTCCGCCGGCGTGATCGCCCGGTCCGCCTTCCGCCACGGCTCACCGGCCGGCATGAACAGCACGAGGTCGAGTTCGAGTCCGGCGTGCGCCTGCTCGGCGAGGATGAGGTGGCCGATGTGGACGGGGTCGAAGGTGCCGCCGAGGACGCCGACCCTCACGGCTCCCACCGCAGCTCGATGTCGCCGAATCGGACGATGTCTCCCGCGCGCGCGCCGGCGCGCTTCAACGCCGCCACGACGCCCATGCGGCCCAGCCGACGCATCGCCTCCGCGCGCGAGTCGTCGGACTGCAGCGCCAGCATCTCGACGAGCACGACCGGCCGCTCGCCGACGACGCGATACACATCGCCCTCGCGCTCGATGCTGAACTGCGGGCCGCGCGGCCGCGGCCGCAGCACCTCGCTGTCCGCCGCCGCCGGCGCCTGTGGCTCCCCCTCCCGCGCGCGCTCCAGCTCCTCGAACGCCAGCCGCGCCAGATCCGCCGTGCCGGCGCGGGCCGCCGCAGAGATGAATGCGCACGGGCGGCCGCGGCGGGCGGCCGCGGCGCTCAGTTCGGCCCGGCGCGCCTCCGCCTCCGGCACGTCCATCTTGTTGAACGCCAGGATCTGGCGTCGCCGGCCGAGCTCCGCCGCGTACGACGCCAGCTCCGCATCGATGACGTCGATGTCGTGGAGCGGGTTCGGCGTGGAGGCGTCGACGACGTGCACGAGGAGGCGCGTGCGCTCGATGTGCCGGAGGAACTCGAGGCCCAGGCCGGCGCCCTCGTGCGCCCCCTCGATCAGCCCGGGGATGTCGGCCATGACGTAGGAGTCGAATCCGACTTCCACAACGCCGAGATACGGCTCCAGCGTCGTGAACGGGTAGTCGGCGACCTTCGGCATGGCGCGCGACACCGACCGCAGCAGCGTCGACTTGCCGGCGTTCGGCAGGCCGACGAGGCCGACATCGGACAGCAGCTTCAGCTCGAGCTCGAGCCGCACGTCCTCACCGCGCTGCCCCGTCTCCGAGATGTACGGCGCCTGATGCGTCGCCGTCGCGAAGTGTATGTTGCCACGGCCGCCACGGCCGCCGCGGGCGACGATCAGCCGGTCTCCCTCGTCCGCCAGGTCGCCGATCACGTCGTCGCTCCCCGCGCGCCGGACGACCGTGCCCGGCGGCACCCGCAACTCGAGGTCGGCGCCGTTGCGACCGTGCTTCTTGTTCTTCGACCCGTTGCCGCCGCGCTCCGCACGATGCTGCCGATGGTATCGCAGTCCACCGAGGCCGTTGACCGCCCGGTCGGCGACGAGCGTGACGTTGCCGCCGCGGCCGCCGTCACCACCATCCGGGCCGCCGCGCGTCACAAACTTCTCCCGGTGGAAGCTGATCAGGCCGTGCCCACCATCCCCCGCCGTCACGTGGACGTCAGCGCGGTCGATCATCCATCTATCCTGCCTCGCTCGTGAGAAATCACCGTCATTATATGGGAGTGGGATCGGTGGGAAGCGGTGGGTTCGAGTCTGCGGAAGGCAACAGATCCCCGTTACGTGTTCGATATGTAAAGGTGGCGTGATGTTCCGGGGTTGACAGGTTGGGGTAGAATAGTCCCCGTGCTGGCTACGGGTGCAGTGCACGGAGCCCACAGGGAACGTCGGCTTCCAGATGAGAGGGTCGGTGGCGGATCCACCGGAAGTAGGAGCTCGAGAGCATCAGGGGCACGCTCAGCCCGCGCTCATTTCGGGATCAACGAGCGCGATTCGACCAGGGCAGGACGTCTGAGGGCGCGCGGCACCACGCAGCGCGCAGGAAGCACAGGCCACTCGTTCACGGCCTGCTGCTCGCGATCATCTCACTCTCCGTCGGCAGCGCCACATTCTTCGGCGCCCACCTGTCGCGAGGCGCGCCCGCCTTCGCGGCCCCCGTCACCGGACTCTCGCTGCCCGGGGTGGGTTCCAGTATCCCCAGCGACCAGAGCCTCGTCGTCCGGCCACCGGCGATCAACAAGACGCTGCCCGCGCCGCACAGCGTGCCGACGCAGGCGCAGGTTGTCGCGGCCGAGCTCTCCGCGCTGAGCGTCGCGCCGACCGCCACCGCTGTGCCGCCCGCTGAAGGTGCCGCCGTGCGCGCGGCGAGCGTCGCGCCTCCCCCCGATCTGCCCGTCTACCAGGTGTACCAGGTGGCCGAAGGCGACACGGTCAGCGGCATCGCCGCCCGCTTCGGCATCCAGCCGCAGTACATCATCGTCAACAACCCCGAGATCCAGGACTCAAACTTCCTCAAGCTCGGACAGTCGGTTATCGTCCCCGCCGGCAACGGCATCCTGCACGAGGTGCGTTATGGCGAGACGCTGAGCGACATCGCAACCCGCTACAACGTCACGGTCAACGACATCACGTCGTTCGCGGCGAACCACATCGCGACGCCGGACGCCATCAAGGAGACGCAGTTCATCTACGTCCCCAACGGCGTCGTCCCCACGCCCCCGCCGCCGGCGGCGCCGGCGCCCCCGCCTGCGGACTCACCGACGCCCGTCGCCACCACCGCGCCCGCACCGGCGGCGGCGGCGCCGAAGCCGCCGGCATCAGGCGGCGGCAGCGCCCCGCCGCGCAGCTCATCGCGCGGCCTCATCTGGCCCGTGCGCGGTCCGATCTCCAGCATGTACGGCGGCGGACATCCTCTCGGCATCGATATCGACGGCTACAACTCGCCCGGCGCGCCGATTTTGGCGGCGACCGATGGGCAGGTGATCTTCGCCGGCGGCAACCCGTGCTGCTCGTACGGGCTCTACGTCATCGTCGTGAGCCCGAACGGGATCCAGACGTTGTACGCGCACATGAGCGCGATCAGCGTCAGCTCGGGACAGAACGTCGGGCAGGGAGAGTCGCTCGGCATCATCGGCAACACCGGCTACTCGACGGGGCGGCACCTCCACTTCGAGGTGATCGACAACGGCGTGCGGAGGAACCCGCTGGATTATCTACCTGGGCCCTACTCCTGCGACGCCGGCATCTGCTGACGGCTGCCACGGCGCCGCCGCAGCCGGCGGGCTCCGCAGAGACCGCGTGCCACGCGACCGTCCCCGACGGCAGGAGCTTCCCGCGGGCAGTTCACGCAGACCCGCTCCCGGGCCTCATCGAGCCGCTGCGGCGAGGACGAGCCTGGCGCGTTCTGCCGTCGCCTCACCCCTGAGCGCCACCGCGGCTACCGGCGCGGCGTGATCGGCAACCTCGCCGGCCTCGCGCCTGATTCGGCATCGACCCAGGCGCGACCCCGGCACGCAGTCACCGCCTCCCTCGATGGCGACTGGCTGCTCGCCGGCGAGTACCAGGAGTGAACAATCGGCGCCCTCGTGCCGCGAAGAGCGGGCCAGCCCTCATCCCCGAACGCCCGGCGGCGGCGCGGGCGGGCGATATACTCCCGAGCATGGAACAGCCCTTCCTCGCTGCCCTGCGGGATCGCGTGCTCCTCGCCGATGGCGCCATGGGCACGCTGCTCCACGCCCGCGGCGTCCCGACCACCGCCTGCCTCGACGCCCAGGTGCTCGACCAGCCGGATATCGTCCGCCGCGTCCACGAGGACTACATCGCCGCCGGCGCCGACGTCATCGAGACGGACACCTTCGGCGCCAATCGCTTCCGCCTTGCGCGCTACGGCCTCGCCGGGAAGGTGCGTGAGATCAACTTTCGCGCCGCCCGCCTGGCCCGCGACGCGCGCGAGATCAGCGGCCACCCGGTGTTCGTCGCAGGTGCCGTCGGGCCCAGCGGCCGCCTGCTCGGCACGGTCGGCGACATCCGGCCGGAGGAGGTACGGGCGGCGTTCCGAGAGCAGGCGGAGGCGCTGCTCGAAGGCGGCGTCGACGTCATCATCCTCGAGACCTTCCCCGACATCGCCGAGCTGCGCGAGGCCGTGCTCGCCGTGAAGGTCGGCTGCGATCTGCCGATCGTCGCCCAGATGACATTCCAGCGCGACGGCCGCACGATGGGCGGCGAGCCGCCGGACGAAGTGGCGAACGTCGCCGCCACGCTCGGCGCCGATGTCGCCGGAATCAACTGCAGCCTCGGCCCGCAGTCGGCGGTCGAGGTCGTCGAGCAGATGTCGGCGCAGACGTCGATCCGCCTGTCGGCGATGCCCAACGCCGGGCTGCCGAAGTTCATGGACCGCCGCCTCGTCTATCCGTCGACGCCGGAGTACTTCGCCGACTACACACGCAAGCTCGTCGAGGCCGGCGCGAACATCGTCGGCGGCTGCTGCGGCACGACGCCCGAGCACACAGCGGCGATGCGCGAGGCGCTGCAAGGTGAGTGGAACGCGCGCGGCGGCGGCCGCTCAACGCTGGCCGCGCGGCCGCCGCAGCTGGTGCGCATCTCGCCCGTGCCGTCTCACGACGCGTCCGGCGATGCCGCCGACGCCGCCGGCGCACGCCGGTCACTGCGGCAGAAGCTGGCCGAGGGCGAGTTCGTCGTCAGCGTCGAGTTGGACCCGCCGCGCGGCCTCAACCCGCGCAAGGCGCTCGAAGGCGCGGCGCACCTCGCCGCGCTCGGCGCCGACTGCATCAACATCGGCGACAGCCCGATGGCGCGCGTGCGGATGAGCGCGATCGCGCTCGCCGTGCTGATCGAGCGCGAGGCCGGCGTCGAGCCGATCATCCACTTCACGTCGCGCGACCGCAACCTGATGGCGATCCAGAGCGACCTGCTCGGCGCCCACGCGCTCGGCGTCCGCAACGTCATCGCGCTCACCGGCGACCCGCCGTCGGCCGGCGACTACGCGCGCGCCACTGGGGTGTGGGACGTCGACTCGATCGGCCTGATCAAGATCATGAAGACGCTGAACGAAGGCGCGGACTGGGCCGGCAACTCGATTGGCAAGGGGACGGAGTTCTTCGTCGCCTGCGCCGCCAATCCCACCGCCGATGACGTCGACGTCGAGGTGGAGCGCGTGCGCCGGAAGCTCGAAGCGGGCGCCGACGTGCTGATGACGCAGCAGATCTACAGCTGTGACGTCCTGCGCAGCTTCCTCGAGCGGCTGGGGCCGGTAGACGTACCGCTGCTCGTCGGCGTCATGCCGCTGCAGAGCCACCGGCACACGGAGTTCATCCACAACGAACTCGCCGGCGTCTTCGTGCCGGAGCCCGTGCGCGAGCGCATGCGGCTCGCCGGCGAGAACGGCCGGGCGGAGGGCATCGCGCAGGCGGCCGAGTTGCTGGAGGAGTGCCGGCCGTACGTGCAGGGCGCGTACCTCGTGCCGTCGTTCGGTCGCTATGAGGTGGTCGGCGAGCTCGTGGCGCAGGCGAAGCGCGGCGCCTAACCGCCGACGGCCAGGATTGCGCATCGGATCGCGCCGTCATCGAGGGAGTACTGGCGCCGGGGCGGCGCCGGCGAGGCGAACCGTCGGGCGTGGTGCGCGCGCCGGCGCCGTCGCAACCGGCGTCATGCGTCGATGAACGCCGGCATCTCCGAACGCACGCGAGCGTCGCCGGCGCAGCGCCGGCGCGAACGCACGACGCGCCCACGTCCGCGCTCTTTGTTACCCTGATCGCGGAGGTCACAGCACGATGCCCGCACTGCGCAACCTGGAGTCCGTGTTCGGGCGCGTCCAGAAGCCGGCGCGCTACACCGGCGGCGAGTGGAACTCGGTCGTCAAGGATTGGGACGCCTGCGACGTCCGCGTCGCGCTCGCCTACCCCGACCTCTACGACATCGGCATGTCGAACATGGGGCTCGGCATCCTCTATGACATCATCAACCGCCGCGACGGCATGCTCGCGGAGCGCGTCTTCGCGCCCTGGTCGGACCTCGAGGCGATCCTGCGCGCCGAGGGCATCCCGCTGTGGAGCCTCGAGACGCGCCACCCGCTCGCCGAGTTCGACGTCCTCGGCTTCTCCCTCAGCTACGAGGGCACCTACACGAACATCCTCAACATGCTCGACCTCGCCGGCCTGCCGCTCGTCGCCGCGGAGCGTGGCGATGCGCAGCCGCTGGTCATCTGCGGCGGCTCCGGCGCCCTCAACCCGGAGGCGCTCGCCGACTTCGTCGACCTCTTCGTCCTCGGCGACGGCGAAGAGACGATCGTCGAGGTCGCGGACTTCGTACGCGAGTGGAAGCGCCAGGGCCGCGGCAACCGCGACGAGATGCTGTACCGGCTCTCGCGCATCTGGGGCGTCTACGTGCCGCGCTTCTATGCCCCGCGCTACCACGACGACGGCACGCTGCGCGTCACCGAGCCGGTGCGCGAGGGCATGCCGGCCCGCGCGGTGAAGCGCTTCGTCCAACAGCTGCCGCCGCCGCTGACGACGCCCATCGTGCCGTACGTGCAGACCGTGCACGACCGCATGGCGATCGAGATCCAGCGCGGCTGCACGCAGGGGTGCCGCTTCTGCCAGGCCGGCATGATCTACCGCCCGCGCCTCGAGCGGTCGCCCGAGGAGGTGCTGCAGGCGGCGAAGGAGCTGCAGGCGAACACCGGCTACGACGAGCTCTCGCTGGTCTCGCTCAGCACCACCGACCACTCGCGCATCGTGCCGATGGTCGACCTGCTGCGCGGCGAGTTCGGCGACCAACTGACCGTCTCGCTGCCGTCGATGCGCGTCGACAGCTTCTCCGTGCGCGTCGCCGAGGCCGTCGCGACGCGCGGGAAGCACGGCATCACCTTCGCGCCTGAAGCGGGCACCGAGCGCCTGCGGATGACGATCAACAAGATCGTCACCGACGACGACCTCTACACCGCCGCGGACAATGCGTTCCGGCAGGGCTGGACCAACGTGAAGATGTACTTCATGGTCGGACAGCCCACCGAGACGCACGAGGACATCGAAGGCATCATCACGCTCGCCCGGCGCGTGCGGGAGATCGGCCGCGGCTACCACGGTGGCCGCGCGCGCGTCCGCGTCAGCACGTCGAACTTCATCCCGAAGGCGCACACGCCGTTCCAGTGGGCGCAGCAGGCGCGGCCGGAGGTGCTGCGGCCGCGGCAC
>JADEYI010001291.1_pt1 | contig 19911 bp, 20 predicted proteins | sample 8542331 | NCBI WGS metagenome assembly JADEYI01 (sample SAMN16510988, study PRJNA670497) | mine drainage metagenome | isolation source: biofilm near Copperflume 1 | place: Germany: Marsberg coppermine Kilianstollen | collected 2018-02
TAAACTATACTATCCTTCCTCGAACTTAATCATCTTATTCTTTTACAATCCCTTAGACTCCTTGCTCCACATTTGGCTTCTCTTCAGCCCTGATTCAGCCTCATTTCAGTTGCTTGTGCTAAGGTCTACTCAGAAAGTACCATCGCGTAGTGAACTGGAACGGAAGGGGGTGGGTCTGATAATCGGGATGCTGCCCACTTTGCTTTGCTCCATTCTGCTCGTTTGGACGAATTGCTAACGAACACTTCCTCACTTATCGAACCAAGAGGTGGAAGCTGATCAGCGTTATCAGTATCAAGAGCCTGGTTATCACACACAAGGGAGACCATCATGAGAAAGATCCTGCTTCCAATCAGTCTTCTAGGACTGGCTGTATTCCTGTTAAGTGGCTGTACAAGCCAAGCGCCATCGACAGGGCAGACAACAGTACACACCTCACCTACACCCGTGTTAGCACAGCGCCTGACTCTGCTGAAGCCAGCGGTAACGGTTCCCAGCGTATGCCCGATTACTCCTGTCTATACAGGGCCTTCTCTGGGCAGTCCAGATCTGGACTTTCTTCCGTGGATGAAAGCTGAACCAGCCTCATCTGGGATCATTGCCTACCTGTTTTTTGTGCGTCCGGAATTTGCCACGACGCACACGTATGGACCTCTGCATACCGGTGGTGGATATCCCGACGGAAGGAGTACCAAGATTCTCTGGTACACGGTTAACCCTCATGCTTCCAATGACATGCAAATAACTGGCAAGAAAGTAGCAGCCGACCATGCGACGTTTAAACAAACCTTTCCGATGGCATCAAGTCCTATGGGTGACTACCCATCCATTGCGCATATCCCTACTCCGGGATGCTGGCAGTTACAGTTACAAAGCGGCGCAGCTAGCGGTACTGTGACCGTTTGGGCCGTTTGAAACGAATGAACCTGACGCGCACATGGGAGATCCTCTTATGAGGGGTAGCGCTACCCCTATTGCTGTGGTGCATCACTGGGAAAGAGCACCTTCAAACGCTTGACTAAGCTTTGCCAAGCTGTCCGTTGATAACGCAGGTGAGCAGCGATGATCAGCAGGAAGACCCCAATCGCAGCACCCATACAGAACAGCAGTGCCAGGGCAAACATCTGATAGACCAGCAGACCGAAAAAGGCACCTGCAAGGATACTGTTGATGACGCTGATCATTCCTGCTGTGGTCACCAGGAGTTGCAGCCACGAGGGAAGGATGGCCAGATTGAGAAAGGTGCCAGCACGGTCGTCGTGAGTCGAAAGGATAAAGTAGTCTTGCACCTGCGGGGCAAGCTCGACATACAAGTGCCGAATCCTGTTGATCCCGCGAGCACAGATGACATCTTCGATGGCCGACTGCAACACCCGCTCAAAGGTGACGAGTCCCAGAAAAAAGAGCGAGGGAAACAGCACAAGGGCGAACACGAAGAACGCCGTCCCTAAGTGCGAGATGTTCCCGATGAATGCCAGGGCGATCAGGGTACTCGACACCGTACTGAGAAAGAGGCTCGAACGCCCGTTGGCATCTGAGACGGTGATCGAGCGACCGGACTGTAAGTTGTAGTGCTCGGTCATCATTATTTGCACAATATGTGGTTGATTCTTGTCGTTTGGCTGTAGATCCATGACCGGTCACTCCTTTTTTTACCTGGACTGGAGGGAGATAAGACCCGTAAAATGATGAGTCGCTTTCCCATCGCGCAACAGGAACACGTCATACACCCACGCTTCACCAAGCTGACTGGTGATCCTCGCTTCAAAGAAAATGGCGTCCTCGATTTCAGTAAACTTGTCTGTCGACTTCAGCTTCAACGTACCCAGGCGTGCAAGATAGCTTTCGAGATGCTTGCGAATAGCGACATGGCCCTTCACGGTGAAGTCAAAGCCCACCATAGTCGCATCAGGATGATACTGGGTCACTAAGGCATCCAGGTCATCTGCTTCGAGAGCAGCGATCTGCCGCTGATAAAATGCCTTTCCAGGTGTTAGCTCCATTGCTTTCTCCTTCATGTGGAGTTCTTGTTCCTGCTACATGGGCATGATCCTCATCAGGAGGCATCATGCTTAGAAGAGATGGCCCTTTCGGATAGGCCAGCATCACCATCGGGAGAAACCCTGACCTCGTCTCCTCTGGAGATGCGCCTCTGACCCCAGTGCCAATCAATACGACTTGGGAAGATGTAGTACACAGGGACCAGGATGAAGAAGACGAGACTGGCCTCCACGCTGAGAAATGAGATACCAATCGCACACACGTAGATGAGCGGTGCTGTCAGGTTTCTTCGTGTTGCTCTCCGCACGAGCTGCGGATCGATCTCCCTATCCACCAGGCGGTAGCTGCTCGTCGCATACCACCACAACAGTTGGAGCGCGAGTCCCGTAATGATCAGTGTGCCTCCATAGATGACAACTGAGGTCTGCTGCTCCGGATACTGCCCGACGAGACCCGTCGAAAAAGGGATAAACACGATGCACATCAACAGCAGAATGTTGAGCCAGAGGAGGATGCGATCGGACCGTTTGATATAATGGAAGGTGTTGTGATGACCAACCCAGTAAATGCCCACAATCACGAAACTTAAGATATAAATCAGAAACTTCGGCCACACTTCGATCAGTTTGTGCAGGAATTCCCCGGATGCTACTGCTTCGGGCACCTGCGGTATCTGTATATTGAGCACCAACAAGGTAATGGCGACCGCGAAGACCCCATCACTGAAGGCCTCAACCCGACTGGTGCTCAGAACATCGCCTGCCTGCTGGCTGTGCTGTGTACTCATGAGAAACTCCTTCTCAATGTATATAGGTATCAGTTCTTCTCATCATGGAAGTTGACATACCAGTGCATCCCGCTGCAAAATGGTTTGTTCTTCGACTGACCACAGCGGCAGAGACTATAGTGCTCCCGCGAGGAGCCTTGAGCACGTTGCTCATCGTTGCCCTGCCCATCTTCGAGTGGAATCCCACCGGTGATCCGATACGGCCCGTCTTTGGAGACCGTGATCGTCGGTTCGCGAACCTGATCGACCTCGCCACGGCATTCAACACCCTCGAGGGCATAGCTGAGCGCACCGGAGGGGCAGTTTCGCACAGCAGCGATGATCGCCTCCATCCTGGCTCCATTTGGATCGACAAACGGTTCCTTGCCCACGTGGAAGACCGACGCCAGATTGTCCGTGCACAAGCCGGAATGTGCACAAATGCCGCGATTGTCGAGGACCGTGACCTGCTGACCAACGTAGGTAGCGCGCCGGTCAGGCACCCGGTCAGGCTCCTTTTTGCCGGTGAAGCCGATGCGCGCATGAGTTCCATCGCAGAACGGCTTGATGGCCGAGCCGCCGCACCGACAGAGGGCCATCTGCGGGCGTGCCGGGATGCGCTCGCCCCGTGAGTTCTGAAGGTGTTCGGCGTTCGTCACTAAATAGGGGCCGTTATGTGAAGCCTGGATGCAGCATCCCAGGCCGACTTCCATCGCTTTCAACTCGAGGACTTTGGCTGCGATCCCATGTGGGCCATCCGCAGGCGCGAACTGGCAGGCCAAATCCTGGAGTGCAGCCGTTGCTTCCTGGAGTTCGGTCGGAATGGTCGGGTTCAAGCGCAGCTTCGTTGCGACCACCGCTAGTTGCCAGAGTCGCTCGCCGAAGAACACCCAGACGGACGGCTTGTGCGGCAGGAGGTGTACATCGCGATTGTAGCCAAAGCCCGGACCTGCGGTCATGCCCGGGAGCCTGGTACTATCAACTGGCATCTTCGTCAGCACTTCGCCGAGCGGGCGAAGGACGGTGGTCATGAGGCGCAGCGTGGCCCGCGAGAGCTGCTCGAGTTCGGCCTCCGTCTCCTCGGTGTGGGCAAAGAAACGCAACAGCATGAGCAGCATCGTGTCGTAGGCCACGTTGAAGAGATCGGCCACCTCGTGGGTGAGGGGATCGTGGATGACGGTACCGCCGGAGGTGTCGTCATAGAAGTGCGTCATCGGATTGGCGACCACCGGTCGAACCGGCTCGAAAGGAACGCCAGTCTGCTGCGCCTGCGCCATCGCTTCAGCATACTGGATGCGGACCTTGTCGAAGACCCAGAAATGCGCGTCGGGATGGGCTGACGTTGGTGCCTCGCCTTGCTCAACGATCCTCTCAATGGCGGCACAGGCCGAGGCCCGGTCCACAATCGAAACCAGGTCGCCGTTCAGATCGACGAAGCGTGCGTTGGCCTGGGCCTCGGGCGGCCCAATGAAGAGATCCTCTTCTGAGATGGAGGTAAAGCCCGTCTCGATCTTGTGGTAGAATTCGCCAACGGTCTTGAAGTCAACCTCGAACGGCTCGTAGCACTCGTCCTCGTCGTCCTCGTCGTCCAGTTTGGCCTGCATGGTACCCTGGGCCTCAAGGACGCGTGCGCGAATCGGATCGAAGAGCGCCTGCTGTTCCGCAGCGAGAATCCCCGTCTCCGGCATCTCGTAGCAGACGAAGCGTTCGATCGTCGCCTGCGAAAACGGCTCCAGGCTGAGGAGGATGCCAAAGGGATACGCCGAGGGCGGCATGGGAAAGTTGGTGCGTTTGAAGTGCGGAGCACCGCCAATGGCGGTCAGCAGGTTCGACACCTGGGCCAGGTGTCCCATCTCTTCGACAGCTACCGACGTCAGATGTCGTTGCCAGTCGCGCACCATCGCGGCTTGCTCATCGGTCATACCGCCTTCGCTGGCATCGTTTTTGAGCGAGTAGGCGGCGAACAGATAGATGCACGCCAGCCCGTGTTCGAGTTCGGCGACACGTGTCAGGAGATAGATTAGCTCTTCTCGTGTCTTGACAGGTGCGATATGCGAGCGATCAAGTTTGGGGCCAGGGATTGTCTGCGACATGTCTGATGTCCTCTTCTTTCTTCTTATGTCAAGGGCCATTCGTCAGTGAACCTGTTCGCCAGAATACCAGTTGTTAACCCATGTTCATGAAACGAACGAGCAGCAACTGCTCATAATAGCGCAATAACAGCGTCTGCAATGAGGCCAGCTTGCCAACAAAAACTCCATCCGTTGAGGAGGGCCATGATTAGGATGTGAAAATTTCTCCTGTCTTCACCTTACTGTTCCCTCTGCGGCGTGCCCGAAACCGGCGCACCCGCATCAAATTTGCGCATGGATCTTCACACCAGCGTCGGCTCTGATTCGCACTCTCATCATAGTAGATCCAGCGACAATCAGGATTTTCACACTGTTTGATGCGTGAGGGATCGCGAACTAACAGCCTGGTGAACGAGAGTGCGACTTCACCCAGCACTTCATTCCAATCGGTATGGAGCGATACCTGTTGCAGCTGGTAGTGTTTACCCGTTCTGACAAGATGCCATCTGGTGGGAGTTCCCTCCAAGTAGGTATCGAGCGCCGCAAGGTCCTGCTCCGAAGGCTCCTGTTTCTGAAGCAACGCGTGTACGATGCGCTGCATCAGAGAGCGCAACGACCGCAGGGCAGCGATAGTGTCCGCATCAGGTGGACCGGCAACAGGTAAGCCCCAGCGGATGACAAGTTGCTCCACCCACCCTGGCTCCACAAGGCGATCTTCATCCTTTCCTCTCCCTCGCCAATCGTGCCAATCACTATGTAAGACATCCAGACAGAGTGCCTCCATCGTTTGTAACCCCCCTGATGACGGTTTTGAGCAGTGCATCTTTTTTGTATAGTATATCGTTGTAATGATATAATTGCAAGTGTGACCGTTACAGAGAGGAGGAAAAAGGAGAAAACAGATGACACATCGCATAGAGAAGCTCTGGCATCATCCTGATTTTCTGAAGCTCTGGGGAGGCGAAACCGTCTCGCTCTTCGGCTCACAGATCACTCTTCTGGCTCTCCCATTGACGGCTGCGCTGACGTTGCGGGCAACGCCACTACAGATGGGCATTTGGGGAGCGGCTGGATTCGCGCCATTCCTGTTCGTAACCTTGTTTGTTGGGGTCTGGGTGGATCACCATCGGAGGCGAACGATCATGCTTGTTGCCAATCTGGGGCAAGCTGTGCTTCTGGGACTGATCCCATTGTGCGCCTTTCTCGGCCTGCTGCGCATGGAGTATCTGTATGTCATTGCATTCCTCGCGGGAATCCTCAGTGTGTTTTTTCAGCTTGCCTACCAGTCGTTCCTTCCTACGCTGGTGTCGCCCGACCAATTGGTAGAGGGAAATAGCAAGCTCAACGTAAGTGAATCTCTCGCGCAGATTGGTGGCCCGTGTGAAACCTCGCCACGACCCTATGGACATATACCTGTTGGACTTGTTAGACTAACAACAGCGTTTTCAGTTCGTTCAATCTGCTCTCCAGGCTGATAGACCGATGCCAAGACCCAATTTTTAGTCCAACGATTGGGACAGGTATATGTCCATAGGGTCGTGGCGAGGTTTCGCCCGTGTCTGGCAGGGGTGCTCGTTCAACTGATCAGCGCACCATTTGCCGTCCTCTTGGATGCGTCCTCGTTTCTGGTCTCGGCTTTCACTCTCATGTTGATCCGCACACCAGAAATGGTGCCCACAGCATCTACGAATCACCATAGTCTCTGGGGGGAGATTGGTGAGGGGTTGCGTGTGCTGTTTAGCAACAAGTATTTGCGTGCCATCGCAGGTGAAGCTACCACCTACAATCTGTTCTGGAAAGTAATAGAAGCAGTCTATGTCTTGTACGCACTTCGTGAACTGAAGATTCAGGCAGGAATGCTTGGCCTCATCTTCGCTCTTGGAAGCATCGGCTCCTTGCTCGGCGCATTGCTGGCCGACCGCTTGGCACGGCGATTCAGACTAGGCCCGACCATCATTGGAGCAATGATGGTGTCGTGCGTTGTGCCACGGGCTCTTCCGTTTGCACGTGGGACAGCATTCGGAGTTGTTCTGCTGGCGGTGGTGGCTTTCCTGGGCGAAATAGGAGCAACAGTCTCCAACGTCCATGCCATCAGTCTGCGGCAAACAGTGACACCCAAACGGTTACTGGGACGCATGAACGCGAGCTACCGTTTCTTCACCTGGGGTGTCATTCCCCTGGGATACCTGCCTGGCGGTTTGCTCGGGGAAAAGATCGGCCTGCGACCAACGTTGTTTATTGGCGCACTAGGACTCACCTCGGCCTGGCTCTGGGCAGCGTTCTCTCCCGTGCGGAGGCTGCGTGAACTACCAGTTTCGGAGAGTACGCCATCGATACATGCCACTGAGGCTGGTGTTGCCGAGGCGTTGCCTATTTCTTCAATAGAACAAAAGGGAGTGTAGCCATGTTGGATGATCTCTCCTTGACACCAACACCGCCATCCGAAGAACCCGTCGCATTTGACCTGAAGGGAGGAGTGACAGGAGCAAGACGCGCAATTCCTATCGCGCTGAGCGTCTGTGCCTACGGACTCGTCTTTGGGGTATTAGCGCAACAAGCGCGACTGAGTCTCCTCGAAGTATTGCTGATGAGCGGGCTCGTGTTTGCCGGATCGGCCCAATTGATCGTGCTCAGTCTGTGGGCTATGCCACTGCCAATCGCAGCGATTCTGCTCACCACCCTGATCGTGAATCTCCGCAATCTGCTGCTGGGAGCAGCCATCAGCCCCTGGTTTTCACGGATTTCTTCCCTTAAAGCGTATACAAGCATCTTCTTCCTGGCCGATGAGAACTGGGCCCTCACCATGGGCGAGTTTGCGCAAGGGAAACGCAACGCCGCCTTTCTGCTTGGCAGCGGTCTCGTACTCTATGTCGCATGGGTCGGCTCGACCGTGGTTGGGCGAACGCTTGGGGACGTGGTGCATGATCCTGCACGCTTCGGACTGGATTTTGTCTTCACGGCGGTCTTTCTCTCGTTACTGGTAGGATTATGGAAAGGGAAAGCTGACCTGCTTCCCTGGGTGGTGGCAGCAATCGTGGCTGTCGCGGCTGCATGTAAACGTCAAGGGGATAGTGAGCCATGCGCTGATGGAAAACTGAGCCACCTCCTTGTCATTCAACCGATCAGGACGCTGGATCCTGCTTCTGCAAACTCTGGCGAAAGCGAAAACTCTCGCCTTCCATTGCCAGAATATGGCTGCGATGGACAAGCCGATCTAAGAGCCTGTTTGTAAAGGTCAGGAAGCAGCCAGCCGACGAAGCATCAAACGAGTCATAGCGATGTAAATCATGGCTTCACTACTGCTTGTCAGGGCTTCATAATCTTTGCCAAGGCGTCGACATTGTGTGATCCAGGCAAACGTGCGTTCCACCACCCAGCGTCGAGGAAGAAGGACGAAGCCTTTTTGCCCAGGTGCTCGTACCACTGGCTGCAAGATAAAGTGGCAGTGCAGCACGACCCATTCAAGTAACTGCCCTCGATACGTCCCATCAACCCAGATGCGGCGCATCTTCTTGCAGGCTCCTCCCAACCGCCTGAACAAGCGTTTCGCCCCGGCTGGATCAGAGAGAGCCGCCGAAGTGACAAGGACACCCATCAGCAATCCGAGCGTGTCTACCAGGATGTGCCTCTTGCGTCCGGTCACCTTTTTGCCGGCATCATACCCACGTACCCCAGGCAAGTGGCTCATTTTTACACTTTGGCTATCCAAAGCTCCAGCCGTGGGATGCTTATGGCGACCAGCTTTCTGACGTACTTGAGCACGAAGCGTGTCATGCAGTCGCTGCCACGTTCCATCATCGCGCCATCGCCGAAAGTACGTATACACACTTTGCCACGCTGGATATTCCCGTGGCAACATTCGCCACTGACAGCCAGTTACGACCAAATACAGGATCGCATTTACTACGGCTCGCATCTCCAGCGTGCGTGGATGCCCTCCTGGCTTTGCAGCAGGAATCAGTTCTTTGATACAATCCCATTGACAGTCGGTGAGATCGGTTGGATAGTGTTGGTTCTTTTTCATACACCAAGTCTACCCCATCAATCCATGGCTGTCACCCCTTTACAAACAGGCTCTAAGAGAGCTGCCGTCATTTGTTCATTGCCGAAGACTTGCGTCCATTGCGCAAAGGACAGATTTGAAGTAAGGGCGATACTGGCTCGCTCATAGCGGTCGCTAAAGAACTGGAAAAGCAGTTCTGCTGTGGGTTTGGAAAAAGGAAGGTAGCCCAACTCATCGACTAAGATCAGATCAAAGCGACGATAGGAAGCCAATAACCGTGGCAGTTTCAGTTCTTTGTGAGCGACTTCCAGTTCGGTGGCTAGCGTGACCGCTGGTCGAAACAGGACCCGATAGCCAGCCAAGCACAGTGCCCTGCCCAACCCCATGAGCAGATGGGTTTTGCCAATGCCACTGGGACCAATGAACAGCACATTCTCGTGGGCCGCCAGAAAGGCTCCTTGCGCCAGCTCCAGTAATCGGACTTTTTGGACACAAGGGACCAGGGAAAAGTCAAAATCCTCCAGACGCTTCTGGTAGGGGAGAGCAGCGGCTTTGAGCCGTTGGCGCAGCTGCTGCTCATGGCGCTGAGCCAGTTCACTTTCCAGTAAGGCTTGTAAGTAGCCCAGATAGCCGAGTCCTCGCTGCTCAGCTTCGCGGGCTAAGGACTCACAATCGCGTGCCACGCGATTCAGACGCAGTTGCTTGAGATAGGTAATCACGATGTCATTGTGCAAGGTTTCGGTCATGGCTGCACCTCCAACAGACGGTTGTAAGCCGACAGATCTGGCAAGGGGGTCATGGTCTGATACGCTGGATACTGCAACGGATCCAGAGGAGGAGTCAGGACCCGCGGTGTGCTGGCAACGTTGAGCCATTGTCGCACCGTGTCCGTACTCCAGCCGCCTTGGGAGCGAGCCTGGGCAAGAGCGGTCTCGACGATCTGAACTTCGTGTGTCACGCAGAGCTCCAACAGGCGAGCAAACTCGCGGTTGCCATCAGCACGATGAGCCACGAGGTCCAGACGTGCTTCTTCAAAGCTGGGCGGGAGGTCTCCATGCCTTAACGCTGAGGCCCAGGGTACCGCAAAGGACTTTTTCAGCAGCAACGGAACATAATGTCGCCAGTCTTCGATGACCTGGCGCTTCTGGTAGCAACGAGGATGATTGGCTATCACTTCCGCACCGGCAAAGACGCGCACCCGGAAGGGATCAGCTTTGAGGGTGACGCGTTGGTAGGCATACTGAATCGGCACTGAATAGTCGTTGGTCTGGAAGCGCACGCGTCCGGTCGAATGGACGAGCACCTCCGCTATCGGTCCCAGATCCGGGACATGAGTCGGCAAAGGTCCCAGGTGAGCACGCTCAAATTCCAAGCGTGAAGCAATGGGCTCGGTACGTCCGGACATTGTCCGCTGCTGATCGGAGAGGCAGTTCTTTTTGAGGTCAGCATTGATGGCTTCCAGGTCAGCACCTTCTGGCAGAGGGACCAGGTAATTGCGGCGAGCATAGCCCACCAAATTCTCAACGCTTCCTTTCTCCCAGCCCGCATGCACATTGGCAAACAGGGCCTCGAAGCGATAAACACTGTGAAAGTGCAAAAACACGTCTTGTTCTCGGCGCTGATGCCCTTTCAAGACTTGCAGCACCGCTGGTTTGAGATTATCGTAGACGACCATGCGCGGGACTCCCCTCCAGAACTCAAAAGCGTGATGCTGACCCAGCAAAAAGGCTTCTTGTCGTTGGGTGGGGAAGCATTCGACAAACATCGCTCCCGAAAAGCGGAGCCGTCCAGCCAGGAAAGGGACTTTGATAAGCTCGCCCTTGAGTTTGATGGTCGCTTCCCCAAAGTCAAACTCGGCTCGCTCCCCAGGCGCAAAATCGAGCGGGACGTAGGCAGGTTTCGACCGCTTTCGCAGTTCTTGGACGAATAGACGCACCGTGGATTCTCCAACAGGAATCCCAAGCGTGCGCAGTTCTGTCCACATGCGATGGGCCGTCCAGCATTGTTTGGGAGCCCAGCGCCCAAGCCACTCATTCTCTTGAAGCCATTTCTGGATGTGCGGCAGTGCAGCATCACGCACAGGGGTCTTGAGCTGCGTTTGACGCTGATACTGACGAACGCTGGTCGCTGGCTCCTCTTCAAGGAGCTTAGCGATAGTATTACGTGAGAGCCCAAAGTGGCGGGATGCGGCCCGCTGGCTCTTGCCCTGGATCAAGACCCAGGTGCGTATTTCATCTCGAAGTGCCACAGGATACACCTTTTTTTCCTCCGCTCGCTTGAATTTTCTTTCAAGTATAGCGGATTCTGCTTGGGACGGTGGCTCACTTTGTCGGTAGCGAGTGGTTCTCTATCAGTATAGCGTTTACAAGCAACTTCGATATTAGAACAATGCCTCCCCGTTGGATCCGTCAATGCACGCTCGTTGTTAGTTGCCTATCGAGAAGATGATCCTGAGCACATCACCGTTGACCTTTCTGACGAAGAATGGGTGGTAGACATCCTGGTGTTCTTGAATGAGCATGGAGGAGACGTTCCAGAGGCTCTGCTGACGCATATGCGCTCCTGGCCGTGGGCAAACGAGATGGTCCGCCAATACGTTGCTATTGCTGAGGCACTGGCAGCCCGAGATGCGACACGATTGACGACTGCCATCCAGGAAGCGGAAACACATGATCTCGTGACCCATGCAGCACGAATGCGCATTATCCTTGCACAGCAGACGCATGATCGAGCACCGCTCGAACGCGCTCGCCCCGTACTCCAGCGGCTCGGAGATCGTCGAAGTCTGCGCCGCCTTGAAGAGGTTATGGTGGCAGTAAGCCAGGCCAGGAAGAAGCGCTCTTCAGGTGAAGTGAACACTGAGTGAGGGAAGATATAGAACTTCCGACGAGCAAGCGATCGGTGCCATTGTTGTTGCCCCTATGTGGGTGTAAACGTCAAGGGGATAGTGGCTCTCCCCTAAATTAAGTGAGCCTGCTTGCTTGTGGCCAAGAAGATGATCAGAAGGGGGATGAAAAGGAAGGGTTTGAGAAGTTCAAGAAGGCAGAGAAGGGAGAACTTATGCGCGACGCAGGACGTGGAGGCGCAATAAGTCAAAATTGGCGCGACCGAACATCAGCCGTTTTTGCAGTTTTAAGCAGTTGACCTGACCTTCTACCTGTCCGTTGCTGTGAGAGAGGGTCAATCCCGCCAGAACCGCCGCTTTGTCTCGCTTCAGACCCTTGGCGAAACGCCGGAGTTCCGGGATAGCACTGGCTTGGACCTTACTCAGCCAGGAGTCGAGTTGTGTTCCTTGACGGGAGCGCACCAGACGAAAAAACTCCTGCACGAGTTGATACATGGTCTCTGCCGTAGCGCTGGCTTGGCGCATCGACAGAAGTTCTGCTTGCTCTTTCTCTGACAGATCGTCAAAAGGGCGAACGAAGAGCCAGACAGCCTTCTTGGCTGAAAAGTGGTCCAGGACGCCAGCCTCTGGCAGCTCGGCTGGCTTTTTCCCACGCACGGCTTCCAGGTGGGCTCGGAGTGCCCGATCGGAATGGGGATAGCCCGGGCTTTGATCTCCCGCCAGATCTGTTGGATGTTATGGCATCCCTCGTCCCAGCGCCGCCTCACATCTGCTTCGTAGGTGTCAAAACTGCTCCGATGACGGTGATGGTAGTTGGTTTCGAGATAGGCCCCATCTTCCCACGCGATGCGCAACGAGTGTGACTGGTAGCACATCAGCATAGAAATGTGCCTCCTTGAAGAGAACGAACACAACAGTTCTTACAAGGAGGTCCAAGTATGACCAGTATCGCCGACAACGTGGTGAAAATCCAGACGACTTCGGAGTCCAACTTCTCAACCCCTTCTTGGTTTGGAGAAGTCGTGTTGATCAGCAGCTATCTTCAGAAGCACGGTGTTCGAAGCCTGATCAACGAACAGGTGCGCTTTGCGCGGAAGCGTTTTGGCCGCTATGAGGTCATCGATTTTCTCGCGGTCCTCTTCGGGTACGCCATCAGCGGGGAACGCACTCTGGAGGAGTTCTACGAGCGACTCCAGCCGTTTGCGGTTCCCTTCATGGCTCTGTTTGAACGGGATCGGTTGCCCTCCCGTTCGGCGCTCTCGCGCTTTCTCGCGGCATTGACTGAAGCATCGGTTGAAGCCCTGCGCACGCTCTTTCTCGATGATTTGCTCGCTCGACCGCTCACCCCTGACAAACAAACTGGGGGTCTGGTGGATCGAGCGGGAAACACCTGGGTGGTCATAGACATTGATGGTACACGTGAAGCCGCTCGGCAACGTGCCTTACCCCAGACCGATGACCTTCCCCCGCCGTTTCGCCGCTTGGATGACGTGTGTGCCCCTGGCTACCGAGGCCGCAAGCGTGGGGAGGTAGTCAGGACACGCACAACAGTGTCGCAGGCCCATAGTTACCAGTGGCTCGGCAGTTTCGGGAACCGAGGCAATGGGCTGTACCGAACGGAACTCCGCCAGAGCCTCGCCGCCATCCGTCAGTATCTCGCGGGACACCAGTTTTCCCCAGAACACACCTTGCTCCGACTTGATGGCCAATATGGGACCGGAGCCGTACTCACCGATCTCGCTGGCTTCGCGTTGGTGACCCGTGGCAAAGAGTACAGCGTCCTCGATCATCCACTCGTTCAAGCCCGCCTGCACCTGCCACCCGATCAATTTCAGCAGCGCCCGGAAAGCCAGATGGTGCGTAGCCTCTACGACTGTCCACAGGTGCCGGTCGGACCTGATGGCCTACACTGCCGCGTGATTGTCGCCACCCATCCCGCAGGCAAGAAGAAGAGCCCGGTGGGCATCACGCGTGCAGGCATCGTCTACGAGCTGTTCTTCACTACCCTGCCGCAGCAGGGGTTTACCGCCTGCGATGTCGTCGAGTTGTACCTGCATCGCGGCGCGTTTGAGCCGGTACTCTCGGATGAAGACCAGGAAATCGATCCTGATCGATGGTGCAGCCATACGGCCTGGGGACAGGAGTGCTGGCAACTGGTGTCCCAATGGGTCTGGAACCTCCGCCTGGAACTGGGCCATCACCTGCTGACTTCACCTCTTCGCACAACGGAGTTTGCTCCTGCCCTTCCACCGCGCAACGAGCAAGCTCCTGCACACCCAACTTCCTGCGCCACAGCGCCTCCCTCAGGGTACGCTCCACCCGCCACGGCCACCTCTTGGAAAGCTGGCCGCTTCACTGGAGCCGATTTTCCACTCCAACCCGATGGGACGCTGCGCTGTCCAGCTGGGCAATCGCTTCATGTCCAGGAACACCGTCAAGAAACGGATGGCAGTCTGCGCGTGGTGTATGCGGCCAGCATCCGCAGTTGTCGCCCCTGCCCTCTGCGCGAGCAGTGTCAATGGAATGGCAACGCCACAGCAAAACCGCGCCAGGTGAGTGTGCTTCTGCATCCCCTCAGCGTCGGGGGTAAGCCTCTCTTCTGGCATGACTGGAGCCGGAGACAGCATCGGCGAGCCTGCATGCAGCTTGTGCGTGATCAACACATCGAGGTGAGGCAGACGCAGGACCCACCCGGCCAGGGCAGCCCCGGACCTACGATCCTTTCGCGAGCGCAGCGGGCGCACTTTCGGCTCTCGTGGGCCGAGCGTTTGACGCGCAATGCATCTGTGCCAGCCAATGGGCCAGTCAGTATCAAACTCTTTGGGGTGCCAGACCGGTTTGCTGACTTCCTCGGCCTGCGGGCAGGGTAGGCCAGTCCCTCAGCTCTTGTGGGATGGGAGTTCTCTCCTCGGACAGGTTGACCTCTCCGAGCGGAGCCTCATGGCTTCTTGCTTGAGCGCGGGCTTCGGTTTCTCTCATCTGCTGCTCTTTTTCTCCACCATGGCTCATTCCTCCAGGTTGTTTGAGGGTTCTGCTTTGCTCCTGAAGGCTTGCCCTCCTCACTCAGTCATTAGCTCAGCTACCACCTCGTTGCGCATCGCGTGGGATCTTTGAGCCATCGTTGGACCGTTCGCACTCCAAGGCCAACCCGTTTTGCGATCTCTTTGACTTTCGCCCCTTGCGAGCGCTCCGCCACCACCTGCTGATAGCGATCATACCGCTCTGTTTGATGGGCTGAGTAGGGCTTGCCATCAGCAGTCAGCAAGGCTGGCGGAGGCTTCTCTGGTAAGGTCTCTTCGGCTGGTTTTTTCTTTGCCTTCTGGCTTTTTCGTATCTCTGCCCGACAACGCGCCAGCGCTTTTTCGACAGCTTCGGTCAGGTTCTTACACAAGTGAAACCGATCGGCTGTCTGAATCGCTTGTGGAGCCCCTTGACGGGCTGCTGCAGCATAATCCCCACCACGATCACGGCTGACCAGTTCAATTTCCGGGCGAGCTTGCATCCAGGCTTTCGCCGTTTCTGCCTTGCGGTCTGGGAGAAGATCAATCACTTTGTGGAGCCTTAAATCCACCAGGACCGTGCCGTAGGTTCGCCCACGACGCAGCGCGAAATCGTCGATTCCAAGATGAGTAACCGTCTCGACAGGAGGAAGGGGCAACGCCATGATGCGACGAAGAATGGTGGTTGGGGAAGTCGCTATTGCCAGACGATCAGCCAGACGAGCACCTCCTTCCCCACAGGTTGCCAGCCCGATGGATTCGATGGCCTGACGCAGTCGCGTCGTTTTGCGCGCCCAGGCTTGGAGAAAGGGGCCAAGCCGCTCCGCGAAGACTTTGCGTGGGCAGGAAACCGTATCGCAGCGAAACTTGCGCACACGTAAGAGCAGTTGGACGCGCCGACCTGCACAAGGCAGATCTGCCACCAAGCGGGTGTAGTAACTGCGAACGTGCGTGGCGGCCTCGGCGCAAAGAGGGCACGCTCTCATAGGCACAGTTGCAACGACATGGATGGTCAGCAGATCGGCAGTTCCAACCATTGAGACGATTTCTAATCCATCGGGGAGGGAAAACAACGAAGACACTTCCATCACCATAATACTCCTCATCAATGAGCTACAGAAAGCACTTCATGATGAGGAGTATATCATTCTCTCTCAATGCACTACTTTAGATCAGCAAGCGAGCAGCACCAGATTCGCGGATGAGCCAAACTTTCGGGTAATCGGCAGATCAGGTATACTGTGGGAAAGACGAGTGGAAGCTCCTTTTGATATGCTCTACGGGCAGAGAAATGAACGAAGCACCGTTGTCCCTCACAGCCCTTTCAGAGGCTCAAAGAGCACAAGCTCAGGAAAGATACACGATCATCCGTCCCGCTTTGGACAAAGAGGTCTCCCGAGCGCAGGTAGCCCGTACCCATCAGCTTGCTCCTTCGACGATCCAACTCTGGATCAAACGTTACCGCGAGAAGGGTTTAGCAGGGCTTGCAAATCACACTGCCCGCTCGGACAAAGGGAAGTCTCGCAGCCTCCCAGAGCAGGCAATCAGATTGATTGAAGGACTGGCCTTACAAACTCCTCCCCGTTCAGCTGCCGCCATTCATCGCCAAGTGACCGCGATTGCTAAAGAACAGGGGTGGAAGCCTCTCAGTTATGAGCGGGTGCGCCAAATCATCAAGCAGCTTGATCCCGCTCTCGTCACTCTGGCCCATCAGGGAGCTGCTGCCTATCGCGAGGAATTTGATCTGCTCTATCGGCGGGAGGCCACCCACTCGAATGCGATGTGGCAGGCGGATCATTCCCCGCTTGACATCTGGCTGCTCGATGAGAACGGGATGCCTGCCAAGCCGTGGTTGACGGTGATTGAGGATGATTACAGCCGCGCAATCGCCAGTTTCCGGCTCACCTTTCAGGAGCCAACCGCACTTACCACCGCATTAGCCCTGCGCCAGGCGATCTGGCGCAAAGAAGATCCCCGCTGGCAGATTTCTGGTATTCCCAGCGTTTTCTATACCGATCATGGATCAGATTTCACCAGCAAGCATATGGAACAAGTTGCCATCGATCTGGGTATCGAACTGATCTTTTCCGAAAAGGGCGTCCCGCGCGGGCGTGGGAAGGTGGAGCGTTTTTTCCGCAGTGTCAACGAGCTGTTTCTGCAGGATCTTCCGGGCTATTCGCCAAGGGGATATCAAACCGAGGCGACGCTTACACTGCCAGCCTTTGAGCAGCAATTTCGGAATTGGCTGCTCTCCGATTATCATCAGCGGGTCCATAGCGAAACCAAACACCCGCCAGCCATACGATGGGAGGCTGGTGGCTTTGTGCCTCGGATGCCAGATTCTGCCGAGCGTCTTGATCTGCTGCTCTTAACCGTTGCTAAAACGCGTCGGGTGCAACAGGATGGCATCCGCTTTCAGGGGTATCGGTATATGGAGACGACTCTAGCTGGATATGTCAAAGAAGAGGTCCTCATTCGCTACGATCCAGCAGACCTTGCTGAGATTCATGTGTTCTACCAAGATCGGTTTTTATGTCGTGCAATAAACCCAGAACTCTCAGGGCAAACAGTCAGCTTGAAGGAGATCGAAAAGGCCAGATCAGAGTGCCGCAAACAAGTCCGGGCAGGACTCTCCAGTCGCGCCGCAGTCGTGGAACACTTTCTTGCGGCCCATCAGGAAGAGCCGCCACCCGGGCCTGAGCAGGAGAAGAAGCTGGAACCTGTGGGGCGTCCAAAGCTGAAGGGATATATCAATGAGTGAAGAGCCTGAGACAAAAGAACTGGTCTTTGCCGAAACGAAGGAATACCTCCGCTTTGGGGAATTCTGCGACGCCTGTCGAAAGTACCGCTCTATCGGGATCTGTCATGGAGTTCCCGGAGCGGGAAAAACGCGCTCAGCGCGAGAGTACGCCCGTTGGGACATGCTCTCTCCGCTCTTTCCTGAAGAGCTATTTACGTTAGTTGGGCGGCGCTATCTCGATGACCAGTTTCCCCACAAACCGTTCGCGACTCCTGGTTCGCCTGCTTTTACCGAAGTGCTCACTTGTCGCACGGTCTACTCTACAGCCCCGGTGGGGGCCACCTCCTCGCGCATTGAGCGAGAGGTGATGGCTCTCTCGGCAACCCTCTCCTATTTAGTCGAAGCCGCTGAGCAAGCCAGTCGTGGAAAGGATGACTTTTTGCTGGCCTATCGCCTGCCCAAAAGGACGGAACTCGTGATCGTTGATGAAGCTCAGCGTTTGAAAATGGCGGCGATAGAGCAACTCCGCGACCTCTATGATCGAGGGAACTTTGGCTTGGTGCTGATGGGTCAACCAGGATTAGAAAAGACTCTGGCACGTTACCCACAATTGTATTCCCGTGTAGGATTTGCGCATCAGTTTCGTGTGCTTTCAGAAGACGAAACGAGATGGCTGCTTGGGCAGCGTTGGAGTCACCTGGGGATGAACATCCGTGTGGATGACTTTACGGATCAAGAGGCTGTGGCAGCTATCGTGCGGATTACCGGGGGCAATTTCCGTGTCATTCACCGCCTCTTGATGCAGATCGAGCGCATTTTGGAGATCAACCACCTACAAACGGTGACCAAAGAGGTCGTCGAAAAAGCACGCGAACGACTCGTCTTGGGATAAGTCGAACCCTGATGAGCTGTCTCAGAATCGTTGGTTTCTTGGAACACTAAGCCCAAGAAACCAACGGAAAGGCAAGCAGAAACATCTGGGGCGCGAGAGAGATGCGCGAGCCGCGTTGGAGAGAGCTTGCATCTGAGGCTCTCATCGTTCACGATGAGGCAACTGATCCCGTTTTGAGTTCTCCCGCACGTTTGTAAGGAGAGCCTTGATGAATAATCCTCTTCTTCGGCAAGCTTCTTCCTCTCACGCAGACTCTTGAGGCTGATAATGGAGCGCAACGACCCCGGAACTGAATGTCTTGGTATTCAAGAGCTTCAGAGTATTGACGCCCATCTGTTCGAAGATGCGCGGCCCTTCTCCGAAGGTAAACGGAAACACGAGCATGCGAAACTCATCGATCAGGCCAGCTTGAAGCATCGTCTGCGTCAGTTCTCCCACGCCATACTGCACCAAACTCTTGCCTGGCTCTTCCTTGAGCTTCCTGATCTCCGAAGCCACGTCCCCCTTGATGAGCCTGGCATTCCATTGAAGCGGCTCCTTGAGGGTTCGGGACGCGACATACTTGGGCATGCTGTTGATCCTGTCCGCGTCTTTTCCTTGCCTGGTCGGCCAGACCTTGGCGAAGAACTCGTAGGTCGAATGCCCCATCAAGAGCGCATCTGGCATGAACAAGAGGTCGTTGAGATATTCCTGAACATCCGGGCTGTGCAATGGGAAATTCTGCTGCCAAAAATCCGTATTCTCCCCACCCATGGCTCCATCGACAGACACTTCAACTTCTACAATTATTTTTCTCATGTGAGTTGTTCCTCCATTTGTTACTGCCTTCCGAAATGTGTTCAAACATATTCGGTTCCTGCACTTCCGCCTGGATGAGCCTCAATGGCTCTACGACCCAGGCTTCCCTGCAATACATCGCGCCATTGCTGGCGTATGCCCCTAGCCGGGGAAAAGACCAGATTGGTTCCGTGATCCTGTCTTCTGCTCTCTTGTGCATTTTCAGCTTCCATCGGCACATTCCTGCAATGGGTCAGGTACTATGGGACGGTGCATGAAATCCCCGTGATTGCGGTTCCCCCACAGTTCACCTCTCAGGATTGTTCAGGCTGTGGCACACGGGTCAAAAAGAGCCTCTCGGTTCGTACCCACATCTGTCCTACCTGTAGCCTGGTTCTGGACAGAGACGAAAATGCCGCGAAAGTGCGCCGTTTCGGTGCTTATCAAATTTCTCCCAGAGGGAGATGAGGTTGAGAGTTAAAGACCTCAAGGACACCCAACTAACCTAGCGTGGAAACACAAAGGGAAAAGCAGCATGTTGGGAACGCGGTTAAACAGGAAGGTATGTACTGCGATGCACCGCAAGTCCTGTACGCAAGGGGAAACCTAAACTGGCTGAACCCAAGTTCCCAGTGGTCTAAGCATTGGCTCATCGCAGCATACCTGTGGCGATGTCATCGGAATACGCACTTTTTTTTAGCGAGTGCGCAATGCTCTCTCCGGTGAACGACCAGCTGATGAAAGTCAATTAAACAGTACCAGCGAATTGCCTCATCGAAAATCTTACTCTTGACAGGGTACTTGCCTCATGAATAA
>JADEYI010001292.1_pt1 | contig 19891 bp, 16 predicted proteins | sample 8542331 | NCBI WGS metagenome assembly JADEYI01 (sample SAMN16510988, study PRJNA670497) | mine drainage metagenome | isolation source: biofilm near Copperflume 1 | place: Germany: Marsberg coppermine Kilianstollen | collected 2018-02
GCTCGGCCTCCCATGAGCGCTGCCTCTGGGGTACAGGAGCCAGTTGAATGCCCATGCCAGTTGCAAAATCTTCTATTGTGGGGTAGCGCTTGGCCGGGTCGAGAGAGAGCGCCGTTTGTAGCGCACTTTCGAGTCTTGGCGAGAGCGCTGGGTTATAGCGGCGCACCGGCAGCCAGTTGAACGGGCTGAGGCTTGGGTCGTGTTTGGTGACGAGGTAATGAATCGTGGCAGCCAGGGCGTAAACATCGGAGCGTTGGTCGGTCTGCCCCTTGCCGTACTGCTCAGGAGGGGCGTACCCTGCGGTGCCAAAGGCCTCCGTATCGCGTGACTTGCCTGCTTTGTGGAAGCGGGCTATGCCGAAATCTATCAGCTTGATCCGCTCGGTGCTTTCCACCAACATGACGTTTGCGGGCTTGAGGTCGCGGTAAATAATAGGTGGGTTCTGGGAGTGCAAGTATTGCAGCACATCAAATAGCTGCCGCGCCCACACCATCACGCCTTCTTCCGCGAGGAATCCCGGCCAATTTTCAAGGACGTTGAGCAATGTTCGCCCAGGTATAAACTCCATTACCAGAAAATATTTACCAATCTGCTCGAAGGTTTCTACTACTTCGGGGAGGTTAGGGTGGTGCAAAGCGGCAAGCATCTGCGCCTCGCGGCGAAAATCAGCGATAGCCTGGGTTCGCTCACTCGCCGGCAGCGCGGCGGGACTCATCTCTTTGACCGCCCACCGTCTGCCGGGCGTGCCTGATGTGCCTGCTATGTCGGTGCTTTCGTAGACAGCGCCCATCCCTCCCTGGGCGATTTTGCGTAGTATACGGTAGTGCCGCTTGAGCAAAGTGCCGGTGGGCAGGTTGCCGGAAGCATCAGAAGGGATAGCGGGAGGCTGGGCATACTGCGTGCTCGGCGCGGCTGCGGCTGCGCCCGCATAGGGGAGTGCATAAGCCTGCGGTCCGGTGGGCTGCTTTAGCCTGTAGCCGCAGAAGGCGCAAAAAACCGACGCTGTGCGGTTGCCTCGACGGCACACAGGGCAGATCGGCCCGCTCATGTTGCTGGGCGCGGCTTCAGTGGCTACGGCGGGGGCGGTCACGTCGGCTGCCGCAAGAGGCGCGCCGCACACGTCGCAATTACTGCTCCCCGGCGGATTAACTTTGCCACAAATTGGACAGATAAGCATTTCGATAAGTTATACGTTTGAGCAAACCGGTTTGTTGCGGGGACTCGGGTTCGTAGTGCATAGTGCGTGTTACGTAAGGGGTTGAAGGTGAAGATATTCTCTCCATAATCCCCAAGCAGTGCGTATTGCTCATTACGAGCCTAGAGCCTCTGGGTCAGGCGGCGGGTGGCATAGCGTAGCTCTTTCGCGCCCTCCGGCGAGACCTGGCCGCTTTGCTCTACTCGCACGGCTTCGGTTTCCACTGCTTGCGCCAGGTCAGTTTCTCCGAGTGTGAGGAGGCGAGTTGCTGCCGCCCGCAGCTTCTGGGTGGCCGCTGCTGTGTTGCCCGCCGCCATATCATCCAGCGCCCGTGTTTGCAGAGCGTAGGCCGTTACTCTCTCAACAGTGTTCATAACGACTGGGTCCGGCTCAACGCGCTTCTTGGAGACGGAATAGTTGATTACCACGTCACTGGCCGCATCGACAACCCTCTCTTTGCTGCCACCGCCACCGCCACCGCCGCCACTGCCGTCGTAGCTTGTGGTGACCCGTGCTACCCTGAACGTGCCGCCTGACTGCGTGGGCACTACAAGCTCAAGGAGGAGGGCAGGTGGGTTGGCGGGGTCGAGGTCACCCATGCTGAAGCCGTATGCGCGCCCATCGCGTCTGCCTTCGCGTACCGCCGAGATCACGGGGCGCACCTGATAGGCACGCCTTATCTCTACTCCGGAGCTTAGCTTTACCCCGATCGCTACAGCCCTGAGGCTGACAGATTGTACCGCCGCCAGCTCTTTCTCGAAGGCAGATGGGATCTCTTGCGGCGTTCGTGCGAAGTATGCGTTGCCGTGACTGGCGTCGGCTACTTCTACCAGCAGCTTTTCGTTGAATTCCGTGCCTATGCCAAGCGTGCTTACCCCTATTGCTGCTGTGCGGGCTTCCTTCGCAAGCCTCAGCACTTCATCCGGGTTTTGCGTGAAGCCATCTGTGAGTATGAGCACACGACTCACCATTTCAGGCGTCCGGCTGCGCCGCACTTCGTTCAACCCCGCCTCAAGGCCTGGGCCGATATTTGTCTCATCTCCCAGCTTTACGGAATCAAGCCGTGCTACTGCGTCCATCACGCTTCTCTGGTCGGAACCGGAAAGCCCGCGCAGCAAGACCTCCGCGGTATCAGCGAAAGCCACCAGGGACACTTTATCGCCATCTTCGAGGTACTTGGTGGATTGTGCTATAGATGCTTGCACTGCCTCCAGGTTGGAGGGTGCACGCTTGCGTATCTCCGCCGGAATGTTCTTGAAGGTCCAAACGGGAACGCCATCAGAAACTGTCTGACTTACCTGCCCCAGCTTCTTTAGCTCCTCAAACTGCTCCTGGTTTAGCACGGGCAAGCGCATTGACTCGCTTACGTCAAGAGCGATGGCGACGTTGACAGGAGCCTGGGGAGGCTGTGCACCCTCGCCCGATTTGAGGTCTATCAATAGATAGAGGAGCCGAGGCTCCTCGGCGGCGGGTACGGTGCTTACATTGAGTGTGCAGTTGAGGACAATCTGATCGGTCATTGCGTCTCCTCTTCGGGTGGAAACCTAATGTATGAGGCGTAATGGAGGAATGTGCTGTCTACTGCATTCTAGCATAAAACGACCCAACCCTGGCGCTTTATGTGAGAAGTGGCAGTGCAAGCACAAGATTGACCTGCCGCCGTGCGTAAATTAGCTTGTAACTGCCCTGTCAGGTGGGTTTAATCTTGAAGGCTACCGCAGCGTGTGGTATATTGCGCCTGCGCGGAGGGGCTGGCGGAGTGACGAGATGCGAGGTGTAGTGATATGGCGGAACTATCTCATCTGGACGAGAGTGGGCATGCCCGCATGGTAGATGTCGGGTATAAGCCCGATACGGAACGGGTGGCAATCGCACGCGGGGAGGTGCATCTCAGCGAGGAGACGTTGGCGTTGGTGCGCGACGGGCAAGCCCCTAAAGGGGATGTGCTGGCGGTGGCGCGTGTGGCAGGGATATTGGCCGCCAAGAAGACGCCCGACCTCATTCCCCTCTGCCACCCAATAATGCTTACTTCTGTCAGGGTAGAGTTGCGCATTGAGAGTTGGGGCATTGAGATAGAAGCCCGAACCGAGACAGTTGGCCCCACAGGTGTAGAGATGGAAGCGCTCGCTGCCGTATCGGTAGCAGCCCTTACCATCTATGATATGCTGAAGGCTGTGGAGCGTGGCGCTATCATCAGCAACATAGGCTTAATGCACAAAGAAGGCGGCAAGAGTGGGCAGTGGGATCGTAATGCGTGATGTGTAGTGTGTAGTGTGTAGTGTGTAATGCATGATGAGTTTGGAAAGAGGTATAGCGGTTCTCAACCCTTACGCAATACTAATTACCTTCAGGAGGTGAAGTTAGTGCGGCACGAGACGCATACTCTATTGAAGCGAGAAGCGATATTTGAGGCTGCAAAGCGATACTTTGGGCAAGAGGAGGGCGGGTTGGGGATGACAGTGAGCGCGCACCAGGGCAATCAAATCGCCTTCTTTGGCGACGGCCTCGTGTGGGTGACTGTGTGGCCCGCCAAGCAGGGCGCTAAAGAGATTCGGGTGGACCTGGATGTGTCGGATAGAGACGCCGATGCGCGAGCTTTCATTGAGAAAGTGCTGAAAGCGCCCTATGTGGCTGCGGGGCGGTAGCTGTTTAGACCCGCTTCAGCAGACAAGCCTACTGTAAAGGCAATCTGCCGTCTATGGAACCAACCTGTGCATGTCACGCGGGAAGAGCGTTGCCTCTCGGATGTTATCCACACCTGCAAGTTTCACCTCTGCGTTCTCATGCTATCAATGTGATAGCTATCTATAAGCCAATCTGGAGATATGCTTTCTCCTTCAGATTTGCAGGCTATGGGAGAACAAAGGCCTTGAGCCTGATAACGGGGGCAAACCGTCGAGACCTACTCAGCTACATGGCAGCAGGAGGCTGAACCAGTATACCTTTCTTTCTCGCACTCCGTAGTGTCTTCGCAGCGATTGGGGATAGCCTTCGCAGCACCGGCTACTCTCTGAACTCCAATAGAAGCTGCTACTCTTCTCCATCCACGCTTTCATGCTATGAAGCTGGCAATGAGCATTCTTGTGTGACAGGCTGCGCCGAGCTTAGCTCTCTGTAGTTGTGCTGCTGGTTGAGCTATAGTCTGTGGAGCCTTCGCCGCCGGCGCTGTAGGAGCCTGCTGACGAGTAACCGGAGTCGGTGGTAGTTTCGTCGCCCTCGTAGCGGAAAGCGTCTTCGCCGTAGTCATCGAAGTCAGAGTCATCGCTACGTCGCAGCAGGAAGAACGCTGCCGCGCCAATACCGCCTACGAGGAGCAAGAGTGGGAAAGGCAACCCACCCTTCTTGCCGTTGTTGGCATGCTCAACCTCTTTGAGTCTCTGCTTGGAGTCTTCGACGAGCCTGGTGTCGAGCTTCTTAACGCTCTCTTTGCCGCTCTGGTCGTCGTACCAGCGTATCTCGTCCTGCTTGGCTTCCAGGTTTTTACGTATGACGTTGAGGGCCTTTGCGTCGTCTACATCGTCTAGATTGTCTATGTAGCGCTTGATACCGCGCTCCGCGCCTATACGCATTCCTTCGACGCTCGTGTCGTCGCGCATGCCACTTATTTTACCCCAGAGAGTAGCCTGGCCTTTACCGCTGCCTGTTTCGTACTCTACAGGCTCGCCGCCGAGGTCTTCGATGCGGTCGTTCAGAGCTTCTGCCTGCTTTGCATGCTGATCTCGGAACTTACGATACTGCTTACGCAGCTTGTTATCATCCACTTCATCAATGGCTGCATCGAGAGCGCCTATCGCCATATACTCGGTCTTCACCAGCTCTTCGAGCGCCTTGACGGTTCGTTTGTTACTCATCTAAATGTTCCTCCTGACAGTGGTTTAGTAGCCCGGCTACTGTGACAGTATAATCAGAATGTTGTTACCTCACAAGGTAGCAAGAACGATGCCAAAATCCGGCCTGGTCTATTGCCCTCCCTATGAGGTTTGAAGGAGAGGTTTTAGCAGAAGGTTTATTCCCCCTCCACATTGTGCTAAAGCTGTATCATCCTTGTTAGCTTATCCGCCAGCTTTATGCTGTAGTTCTGGCCTCGGTCCTGTGGGTAAACCTGGAACATGTTGCCCATGTAGACGTTGGGAAGAGGCGTCTTGAAAGGGGGTATGTGAGCTTCGTACTCTCGCGTCACTATGGGCTGCGCGTAGGGGGCCTTGAAGAGCCAACGCTCCATTATCCACTCCTCGGTGAAGGCAGGATTGAGCTTCTTCAGGTATGGCATGTACTCGGAGAGGGTCTCTTCGTCAGACTGCGTAAAGTAGGGGTGATCCATCTTCAAGTAATTACCGAGATAGATCATGTGGCGACCGCCGTAGTCAGAGGCGGGTATCATATTCGTGTGGTCCACCGCCACAAGGAAAGGAAAGCCTGGGTCGTTGATGTTCAGCCAGTAAACAGGGTCGAGGAGCGACTCCTTGAGAGCGAGGACCACAACATGCGTCCCTAGCGCGTTGCCCCAGTCGTAGCGCTCCTTGTACTGGTCGGGGATGCCTTGCGCGAGGCGCAGGAAGAGGCGGGTGGGCAGGGTGGAGATAACTATATCAAAGGTATAAGGCTCTGTCTGATCGGTGTCAACGCGGGTTTTGCCGCCCTCTATGGGCGCGATGCGGGTAACAGAGGTACTCAGATGTATCTCACCGCCTGCCCTGGTGACCTCTTCTCCGAGGCGGTCATATAGCTGCTGGAAGCCTCCGCGCATATAGCCGAGGCTGAAGCTGCGCTCATGCACACGCGACCAGAACCAGGGCATCGCTATCTCAGGCGCGAAGTCGCCGAACTTACCGACGAGTAGGGGCTTGAATTGCATATCGTATGCTTCATTGCCCATCCAGCGTTGCAGCCAGCTCATAGCCGTCTCTTTGCGGAAGCGCTTATAGTTGCCCGTGTATTTGAGGTAGGCGCTGACGGCAGGCATACGCACGCGACTCGGTATGGAAAGTGGGTAATTCAGCAGTATGTCTTTGGGAGAAAACCTCCACACCTTGCCTTTGTAGAGGGTCGAGGTATTGGTGTTGTACCAACCGAGCTTGTCGCTCAGGCCAAGCTCAGTGATAAGCGCCTGTATCTCTTTGTCCGAGCGAAAGAGGTGATGATAAAACTTTTCAAGGTATGTGCCGCTATCCCCGACCTTGAAACCTGACGCCAAACCGCCAAGCTCATTCTCCTTCTCAAGGAGAGTAACCTGAGCTCCTCTGCGGGCGAGGCGCATCGCCGCAGTAAGGCCGAGCGGTCCGCCCCCTAACACACCTATGTGCATTTGCCTTTAGCTCCTTATATTAGAGAAGGGCGAGTGTGCTTACTCGCCCCCTGCTGTATGGCTAACCTGATGATCTGTAGCTGATCAATCTTCAGAATAAATATCGAGTGTTTTGCTGCCCAGCTTCGGATCGAAACCGGGGAAGGGCTTGCGAGTGTCCCACTGCTTAAGACGTCTCGCCTCGTCTTTTGTATACAGGTCGCTGCCTTGCATTGCATACTGGTCGAAAACAGAGGAGTATGCGCCACCGGGCGCCCCGTCGCGTCGCATGCCATCGGAGCCGTAGGTGCCATAGTAGGCGACTGTAAGAGGCGCTTTGGACTCAGCGGGAATAACTGTTTCTTGCAAGGGCTGCCAGAGACCGGAGTCGAGCCATTCCTGCTCCTGGCGACCGCGTACTGTGACTACCCGAAAGACTTTCTTGGTCTTTTTTCCCTTACCGGGTACGGGTTGGGCAGCAACGATGCTAGGGCCTGTTTGCCTGCCACCTGTAGCCTCAAGAGCTTTAGGGTCGGGAGCAGGCACCCAGGCCCCATCATACCCACGCTGTTTCTTCTTGAAGATCGGCATCTATACTTCTCCTGGCCTCGGACTGAAGGCTTTTGTTGCATTCTTCTACTAACTGTATGGATGATAGCACGTGATATGCCAGCTTGTCAAAGTCTTCACAAAGAGTAACTGTTCAGATTTAGGGTGGAGCAATCTTCCTGGGGTATCTGTACGCCCTCACCTACCCTTACGTACCCTCACCCCATGCCCCCTCTCCCACAAGGGGAGAGGGGGCATGGGGTGAGGGCAGGTGGCGGCGCACAGGTACCCCAAGAAGGTTACTCCACCCCAACTTTGAACAGTTACCACAAAGTGTAATTGTTCAGAACCGCAGTGAGAGGGGCGCATCCTGGCTGGCCCTGTGCCTTTGCGCTCCTTGCTAGCTCCAGCGTGTCAGGATCGCTTCGCGCTGGAAGATGCGGGTTGTCAACCAGAGTGCCAGCAGCGCAATCAAGGCTAGCAGGAGAGCGGCAATAAGGGCTATGAATGGGCTGAGCACCAGCAGGCCTGTAATCTGCCCGAAGAAGATGAGCATGATAGGCAGTATCATTGTAGCTGATATTTGCTGGGCACTGCGTGGATCGCTGACGCGTGATGACACTGCTACGGTGGCGGCCACTACGATCAACGCCAGGAGGGGAGTGCAGAGTATGAGGGCTGCGATCCAGCCGGGGCTGATGATGGCAATGAAGACCCTGCTTGATAGTGCTGTGAGGGCCATGCCGAGGGTGAATATAAGTCCAACGAGCCATGTGATGGCAACAGCAGGAATAACTGAAGTAAGCATCTTGGCTAGCAACAACTCCCATGTGCGCACAGGCGTCGCCAGCAGGGGCTCCAGGGTGCCGCTCGTCTTCTCGCCGATGATGCTATATGAAGCGATGACGCTGGGAATGATCACAGGCACAAGGAGCAATAAGATCGAGAACTGCTGCCCTACTATCGCCTGCCCCAGTTCGGCCCCCGGAAGACCTGCCAACGATGGGTTTACGCCGGGGGTAGCTGTGGGGGTTGGGGAAAGGCTGGACCTGGTGGTGGAGGTTAGAGATGTATGTCCGGCCAGATAAGCCAGTACGATTGGCAGCAGAGCAAATATCAACGGCGGAAGGAGTGTACCGAATATGAGGCCGCGCTGCTGCCGCAGCTCCAACCATTCCTTGCGGAGGATCAGGACTATTCTATTGAGGGAAGTATCGTTCATAGCTTTACATCTCCAGGGTCTGCGCTGAGATCGGTTGGCGTGGTTGTGGGCAATTTCCCTTCTAAAAGCTCCAAATAAACATCCTCAAGCGAGTGCGACATCGGCTCAATATACTGTATGGGTGCGCCTGCCTGCACCAACGCCTGCACCAGCAAGGGGTTCTGCCTGTCGGGGTCATCAAGCGTTACGGAGAGAGCGCCATTCTGGGTTGAGACGCCGTGCACGAAAGGGAGCGCGCGAGCGGCGCCAGTCCAAGGGGCTGCATCGCCTGCCACGCGCACAATAGTGCCCCGGCCAAATAGCGAGCTACGCAAGTTGGCGGGGCTGTCTACCCGCAGGAGTTTGGTGCGGAAGATCCCTATGAGGTCGCAAAGCTCATCTGCTTCGGGCAGATTATGTGTGGTGAGGAAGATAGTCCTTCCCTCGGAGCGTAGCTCCTTGATAAAGTCACGCACTGTGCGTGCGGCTTCGGGGTCAAGCCCGGCAGTAGGCTCATCGAAGAAGACTATCTCAGGCTCGTGCAGCAGGGCACGGGCGATTGCCAGCTTCTGCCTCATCCCTTTTGAGAAGCTTGCTACTTTATCATCGCGCCTCTCCCACAGGTCAAGCATCGTCAAGTAACGCTCGGCCTGTTCTCTCGCCCTCGGCTCGCTCACACCATACAGCCCCGCGAAAAAAAGGAGGTTTTGCAGAGCAGTCAAGCGCCCGTACATACCTGGGGCCTCGGTGAGGAGGCCAACAGAGCGGCGTATGGCGCTGTCGTCGGGGCCAAGGTGGTGTCCGGCTACGGTGGCTGTGCCGCGAGTAGGAGCGATTAGAGCGGCCAGCATGCGCACGGTAGTTGTTTTGCCCGCGCCGTTAGGGCCAAGAAAGCCGAAGACCTTGCCAGAGGGGATGGTGAGGGTAAGATCCTCTACGGCCGCGCGCTGCCCGAAAGTGCGGGTTAGCTCAATGGTCTCAATTGCATTCATGAAGTGGCTCCGCCCGTAGGTGAATGGACTCGTGAAGTGTGAAGAATTAAGGATATTGTATCACATTCTCAAGGGGGCGGGTAGCACCACGACTTACGCGATAGGCTGCGCTTTATCTTTCAGGATTCGCTTCTCTACTCTATAAATGTTTAGCTCAATTCAGAGTGTAACAGTTCTCAATAAGAAGGCTATTTGGGACAAATACACATATATACCGGGCAATGATTCTGAATTAAGCACATAGACGCTCACGTGAGTGGGTGTTATACTCCAGCAGGTGGAGAGTTACGGCTCTCTCCCTATTGTTTTTGTGTGAATGTCCAAGATCGGAGGTGCTTACATGGCGCAAGATTTAGAGAAGGCAGTGGCGAATGGCCGCGAAAAAGGAAAATCGGCTGAGTTGAAGAGGTACTGGACGCCGGAGTCGGCGGGGAATACACGCGAGGCAGTTGAGCAGGTGATGGCGCGCGCGGTTGAAGATAAAGTGCGTTTTGTCAACTTGCAATTCACCGACCTGATGGGGATCGTCAAGTCGGTTGCTATACCGATTCACCAGTTTGAGGACGCCTGTCTCAACGGCAAGTGGTTCGATGGCTCATCAATAGAGGGATTTGCTCGTATAGCCGAATCGGACATGTTTCTAGTGCCGGACCTTTCGACCTGGGCCGTGATGCCCTGGGAGCGTGCCGACGAGAGCACAGCGCGGGCTATTTGCTGGGTATACAACCCCAACGGTGATCTTTTTGAGGGCGACCCACGCATGGTGCTCGCCCGCGCGCTCGATTATGCGGCTTCGCTTGGCTACAAGTTCAATACAGGGCCTGAGCTTGAGTTCTTTCTTTTTCGCATGCTGAATGGGCAGATAAGCCCCGAAACTCACGATGCAGGCAGCTACTTCGACCTGTCGGGCGATCTGGGTGCGAACATACGTAAGGATATGGTAAATGCTCTGGAGGGGATGGGGATAAAGGTAGAGACATCTCATCATGAGGTGGCACGCGGCCAGCACGAGATTGACTTCGAATATGATCACGCCCTCACCACCGCCGACAACGCGGTTACTCTCAAATACACCCTCAAAGCAATAGCTGCGGAGAGGGGGCTTCACTGCACTTTCATGCCCAAGCCCGTCTATGGCATAAACGGGTCAGGGATGCACACCCACCAGAGCCTGGCGGGGCTGGAGAGTGGGGAAAACCTCTTTGCTGAGCCTGATGATGCTTATGGTATCTCGCCACTAGCTAAGAAGTACATCGCGGGGCAGCTAAAGCATGCACGTGGTATGTGCGCTGTGCTTGCGCCGCTCGTCAACTCGTACAAGAGGCTGGTGCCGGGCTACGAAGCGCCTGTTTACATATCGTGGGCGCGGGTCAACCGTTCCGCGCTGATCAGGGTGCCTAAGAATCGCCCGAACAAGCCCCAGGCTGCGCGTATCGAGTTGCGCTGTCCCGACCCGTCGTGCAACCCATACCTGGCCTTCGCGGTGATGCTGCGTGCCGGGTTGGAGGGGATAGAGAAAGATATGGAAGCGCCGGAGGCGGTCGAGGAGAACCTTTATCACTTCGATGAGAGCGAACGCCGCCGCCGCAATATCCAGACGCTGCCGGCCACCCTTCCTGAGGCGCTTGAGGAGATGGAGCGGGATGAGCTTGTGCGCGAGGCTCTGGGCGACCACATTACCGACCGTCTGTTGGAGGCTAAGACTGAGGAGTGGAACGACTACCGCCTCCGTGTCAGCCAGTGGGAGCTGGACCGCTATCTCGATATATATTAGGGTATGGGTTTTGCGGCCGATATTCCAAACTCTACACCCTCATCCCCTTATCCTCTTAGCACTCTTCTCTGTGTGAAGGGGATGATGAGATGTAAAGAGAGCAATAACCACGCACGGCGTGGTTATTGCTCTCTTTGTGAGGAGGAAAGCCTTTCCCATTCGCAATGCATCTTTCCTTAGACGAGCTACAGCAGCCACTTTTCGACAGCCGCCTCGTGGGTGTATATTAACGGGAGAGGCAGGTCGTCGGGCGTGCCTGCAAAGAGTGTATTGCGCCACAATCTTAACGTTAGCATTTTGTGAGCGGTGCGGCAGCGCCCTGCCTTCAAGCAATCAGCAGGAGTGAGTGAGTGATATGTCCAGAAATGTAACAGTGGTTAGCGAAGATAAGACAAAAGGCGGCTCTACACCTGTGCGTACAGGAACGGTAGTTGCTGTTGCTTACAGCCGTGAGCTAATAAACGGGGTGGGCAAGGAAACACATGATACGGCCCAGATAACCCGGTGGGGTATACCGGGGGACAGGCACTACGGCGAGACACGTGTAAGCCGGGGCCATGTAGTGCCTAATAACCGGCCAATTACCGTAGTTGGCGTGGAAGGTGTGCGCGAGGCTTGCAAGCGCCTTGGAGTGCAGGAGATTCCATATGGGGGCATGGGCGAAAACCTACTCTTTGAGGGGCTAGGCGATCTTGGCGACCTTGAAGCGGGAGATGAGCTGCATTTGTTCGCCACAGATGGTACACCTGGCGCTGTGCTCCAGGTACGCAAGCAAAACGAGCCATGCTCTAGCTTGATGGTTTACCACAAGCAGATGCCAAAGGAGTTATACGGCAAACGGGGCGTGCTCTGCATGGTGTTGCAGGAAGGGAGTGTAAGTACAGGGGACCGAGTAGACGTCAGAAGAGGTTCGAAAGGGTAGCAAGGACCGGTCTTTCATAAGCCCAGTTCTATTCGGGAGATAAGGCGCGGGGGGAAATCCAGGCTTTTCATGACTGCTTGCGCTTCCTCGACGGGGTATTCAAGACGGTGATAAGTGAGCGTTGCGCCTTTGGTTTCGGTAGCCGCGCCGTCGGGTATTTCAAGTATCATGTAGGAAGCTCGCGGGTCGCCGTCGCGTGGCTGGCCTACGCTGCCGGGGTTGATTATCATACGAGAGCCGCCGGCGTCATCGTTGTTATATGGAGTTACGTTGAGGCGAATGCTCTCGCCAGGCTCAGGTATGGCGGCTTTCACCACGCCGCCTGCATCGCGGAAGACGAGAGGTACATGGGTGTGCCCTACCAGACAGTAGCGCGACTTGAAGAGGGGGAAGCACTCGGCGGCATCGAAGAGGTCGAGAAGGTACTCCCACATAGGGTCGCGGGGGGAGGCATGCACCACGGTGAAGGCCGACTCCAGAGCGCGGACGCTTACAGGGAGAGCTTTTATATACTCCATGTTCTGGGGTGTGAGCGTTTCCCGCGTCCAGTCGAGAACGGAGCGGGCGTCGCGGTTGAAGTCATGCTCATCAAGCCTGCCCAGCATTCCCCAGTCGTGATTGCCTGCTATGACGAGGGAGGGGTAGCGGCTGATTGTTGAGACGCACTCGTTAGGCTGTGGGCCATAGCCGACAAGGTCGCCCAGACACCAGAGCGCATCAATGCTGCCCATCTGCTCAAGGACAGTACGCAAGGCGACGAAATTAGCATGCACATCTGAAACTATACCGATACGCACAGGCAGCTAGACCCTTCTCCGGCTATTATCTATGTCACTATATCATATGCGTCGTAAGTGTACCAAGTGGTCAGTGGCGGTAACTGTTCAGAGTAAGCCATGACCCTGCGGGCCACCATTACGAATGAAAATACGAGTGATTTAGCACCCCTCTATACTACTACCCTTCTCATTTTCAGAGGAGTTGAGGTGCAGGGGCGTCCTTCCCCTCACCCCCAAACCCCCTCTCCCTTCATGGGAGATATACTGCCCAAGAGGAAAGCCCCCTCGCCCTTCATGGGAGAGGGGGTTTGGGGGTGAGGGGAGGTGAGCGCGGGTAGCGGGCCGCCCGCACAGTTACCAGGTGTGGGTTACTTGCCATAGCGCGCGGGCTGTGATATAGCTTTATTTATGCAGGCTTCAATTATGACCGATCCGCGTGGGGAGGGTGCTAACTTTGCGGTGGGGGGCGGGCGGGCGCTCTCTGGCGGTGGGGAAACTCGGCGGTGGGGCGTTGCAGGTGTGGGCTTACTCCTCTCCGTGCTTGCGGGGGCGCTTTATGTCCGCACCCTCGCGCCGTCGGTGATGCCGGGCGACTACGCGGAGTTTCAGATGTCTGCTGCCGTGCTGGGTGTGCCACACCCCACGGGCTACCCGCTCTATGTATTGCTCGGCAAATTATTTACCTTGCTTCCTATTGGCGATGTGGCGTATCGTGTCAATTTCTCCTCTGCTGTTTATATGGCGGGGGCTGTTGGCACGTTGTACGCGGTAGCTGTGCGCTTGATTGGGTTGGCGGGGTTGCGGCGGATGTGGCCTGCCGCGGCTGTGGGGGCGGGACTGTTCGCTGTTGCTCCGATTGTCTGGTCAATGTCGCTGGTGGCGCGCAGCTATGCGCTGAATGCTTTGCTAGTGGGGTCTGTGATATTTGCCCTTGTGAGCTGGCGGCAGAGTGGCGATGCTCGGTGGTTTTATGCTTCGTGCCTGCTAATTGGCCTCTCGCTGGTGCATCACGGCACTACTTATCTTCTTCTGCCTGCGTATGGCTTTTATCTGCTTTTTGTGGAGGTGGAGCGGCATCGCGGGTCAATTGAGCACCGTCCCATTCGCAGGCGCGTGCTTGGGGCGTTGTGGTTTGTGGTGGGGATAAGCCCGCTTCTGTTTCTTGTTTACCGGTTCATTGGCGGCTCGCCTTATTATTGGGGGAATCCCACCAACTGGAAGGATTTCTTCAATTTGCTGACAGGTGGCCCCTTTCAGGACCAGGTGATGGGCTACGGCTGGGGATCGCAGCTTGAGCGGGTAGCCTTCGGGATAGGGGAGCTTTCGGGGCAGTACACACCTGTTGGGATAGCCGCCGGAGTAGTGGGGCTGGCCGTGTTGTGGCGCGTCCGCAGGCCGGAGGCTGCTCTTGTCAGCGCGATGATGCTCGGCAACTTCCTCTTTGCGATGAATTACTCGCTGGTGGGGTATCTATATTTCATTCCTACCTACCTCATCTGGGGCGTTCTGATGTGCATCGGGCTAGCCTGGCTTTGCTATGCGACGGCACGCGTGCTGGGCAGGGTTTCATGGGGGGCGTTGCGAGTAGGCGTGTCTCTTATGGGGGTGGCTCTCGCAGGCTCTATCATCTATATGAGCGCGCTTCGTTACCCGAATATTGATCAGAGTGGGCAAAAGGGGGTGCGCGACGCGGCGCTGGCGCTGCTTAGTTCAGCGCCGCGTGGAGCCAGCATCTATTTGGACTGGGAGGAGCTATCGGTGGTGCGCTTTTACCGTTTGGTGTACGGTATGCGTACCGACCTGACGTTGCACTCAGGGGACCCTTCGGACTGGGCGAAGGGGGTCTATTGCGACCTGACGAGTGGCACGGCGGCTTACGTAGGCACCTTCGCGGGGGCGCAGCCTCCCCTGATCGCGCGCGACTTTGCCTTGCAGGATGCGCCCGTAGGCTGGCGAGTGACAAAGGTGACGAACGCGGGCTTGTATGAGCTGCCCGCCTGCGGGACGTGCGCCACGTGCCGTTAGTGGCTCTTACGGGCACGCTATCTCTCAATGCTGTGAGGGGTGGTGCTACTGATCCAAGCAAGAGGTGCGGTCTCGACAGAGGTGATCTGATAGCTTTGGGGCTGATCGTACTTGGGTATATGATTGCGTTGTTCTTTATGCCTTTGCAGCGCAACTTCCCCATCCTGGATGATTGGACATTCGCTCGCAGCGCGGAGAAGGTTGTAAGCGGCATGGGTTTCGTGCCATCCGAGATTGCCCAGATGACGCTGGTGACCCACGCCTACTGGGGCGCTTTCTTCCTGGTGGCTCTAGGGCCTGGATTCACATCATTAACTATTGCTAACATGGTAATGAGCTTTGCAGCAGTGGTTACCTTTTACCTCCTGCTGCGGCGGCTGGATTTCACGCTACAAGTGAGTCTGGCAGGCGTAGCGGTGCTGGCGCTCAACCCTTACTACCTCAACCTTAGCTACAGCTACATGACGGAGATCACTTTTGTTGCGCTCCTGCTACTCGCCTGCCTCTTTTACATAGAAGGTTTGCGGGGACGCGAAGTATACCTGTGGGTGGGGAGCCTTTTCGCGGCGCTCCTCTTTCTGGCGCGGCAATTTGGCCTCGCGGTTCCTCTGGCGGTTGTGCTCTGGCTGCTACTAGCCGGTAGGTGGAGTTGGCGCAGGGTGGCGGCGGTTGTGCTGCTTCCGGCTGTTGCCGCAATTGGCTACTTTGCTTGGAGCAGAGGTTTCGGCACCACTTTCAGCGGCAGCGTAGGCAGAGAAGAAATCCTGGCTCTGGTGCGGAATCCTGCAACGTGGGTTACTCGTGCCAGCCATTTTATCTACCTGGAGACATTTTTGCCGGGGCTAATGGTTCCTCTCTTTGCCCGGGTGCGGCATTGGAAGCTGGCTCTCTTTCTGTCGCTGGCGGTGGCTCTGGTGGTTTTTGGTTTGTGGCAGGTGAAGTCGAATATCGTGCAGCAAGGGCAAGGCTCGGTTGCTGAGCTTTCTTATGAGTGGCTGCGTTTGACGCTGCCCAACCCCACGATTGTCTACTGTGTAGGCGCGGCGTTGAGCACGTGGCTGGCTGTAGGGCTGGTGGAGGGAGGCTGGCCGGGCGCTGTGGCTTTGCTCAGGCGCAAGCGCGAGCCGGACGCCTTCACCTTTCTTTACATGACCGGCATCATCCTTTTTGCCGGCACTTATCTGGTGAGTTTGGGCTTCCTGGACCGCTACTGGATGCCGCTGTGGCCTGTTATCATCGTGGCTGGATTAGCGCAGCTCAAAAGGCGCTCTTTGCGCGCTTTGGCTGTCACTTTTGCTGTGCTGGCTGTCACGGCAACTTTCGGTGTGCTGCTGCACCTGGACCAGTACAATGCGCTAGCCGCCCGGTGGGAGGCAGGCACCACCCTCGTTGCCCAGGGGGTGCCCTATGAGAAAGTAGAGAATGGCGCGGAATGGGACGGTTATTATCTCTATGATGAGGCGCTGAGCCGCCTGCCGAGCCATGATGTGTTGGTGATAGGGCGCATATTTCCACCGAGCAGGATCATAGACCCACAGTATGTGATAGGCACGAAGAAGCTGCCGGGCTACAGAGTAGTAGCGACATACCCCTATGTCTCCAGGCTTGGCGGTTGGGTGGAGCGATTGGTCTTAGTTATGGAGCGTGATTAGCTCTACCGCGATTAGTTCCAGCATGATCAGCTTTCTCCTCCTAGCCTTTTTAGGTGTACCAGCAGGACGGCTATGTCGGCGGGGGTTACGCCTGCGATGCGTGATGCCTGGCCGATGGTGGCGGGGCTGAAGCGGGAGAGTTTTTCTTTCGCCTCGGTCTTAAGTGAGGCAAGCTCTGAGAAGGGGAAGTCGGGGGGGATGGCTCGGTCTTCGAGCCTGTGGGTGCGGGCTATTTCGGCCTCTTGCTTTACGATGTAGCCCGCATATTTAGCCGTTACTTCCGTTTGCTCTATGGCTTCCTCAACGACGGGGTCGTCCAGGTCAAGGTTGGGGAGCAGGACGCTGACGGCGGTATGTGGTGTGGTCTGGCGGCGCACGTATTCCAGCATGGTTGTGTGACGGCCAGCCTCCGGCGGCTCGTACCCGGCGGCGGCGAGGCGTGCGCCGACCGCCTTGGTTACAACTCCGTCTTCGAGACGTTTGAGTGCGGAAGCTATTATCTCCTGCTTGCGGAGCAGGTTGGCGTATCTCTCATCGCTGATGAGGCCGAGGGCGCGGCCTATAGGAGTGAGGCGCTGGTCGGCGTTGTCGGAGCGGAGGAGTAAGCGGTATTCGGCGCGTGAGGTCATCAGCCTGTAGGGTTCTCGGTGGTCCATGCTCGTCAGGTCGCCAGTCATTACGCCTATATAGGCGAGATGCCTGGGGAGGACAAGGGGGTTGCATTGCCTTATGCTGTCAACCAATTTGGCTATTGTATTTTCAAGGCGGCCACTGCTGCTTTCCAGGGTTGACGTGAGGAGGCTGTGGTTGGCGGTATTGCCTAAAAGGGGTATAGAAAGCCTGCGGCAGTAGAGAGCGGCGTTTATGCCCGCAATGATCCCCTGCCCTGCGGCCTCTTCGTAGCCTGATGTGCCGTTGATCTGCCCCGCGAGGAAAAGGCCTGCCACCCTCTTGCTCTCAAGCCAGGCTGTTATCTCACTGGGCGGCACAGCGTCGTATTCGACCGCATAGCCTGTGCGCATTAGCTCGGCGTTACGCAGCGCGGGGATAGAGCGTATCATCCGCCACTGCACATCCTCTGGCAGCGAGGTGCTTGCGCCCTGCACGTAAACTTCGTTTGTGCGCCAGCCTTCCGGCTCAAGGAAAAGCTGGTGGCTCTCTTTGCTGGCGAAGCGGTGGATTTTGTCTTCGATGGAAGGGCAATAACGCGGCCCCACGCCTTCTATTTGCCCGTTGAACATAGGCGAGCGGTCGAGATTGTCGCGGATGATGGTGTGGGTCTCAGGGGTTGTATGCACCAGGTAGCAGGCCATCTGCCGCCGCCAGCTATATCTTTGATCGGGCTGTGGGTAGGTGTTGAGCGGATCGTAAATGGCGGCATCTATGCGCTCATGGCTGAAGAAGAGGGGAGTGGGACTGCCGGGTTGGAGCTCTGTCTGCGAGAAATCTATAGTGCGAGCATCAATACGGGGTGGAGTGCCTGTTTTGAGACGCATCAGGGGGAAAGAAAGCTCTCCAAGCATGGCCGGAAGCTCTGTCGAAGGTGCCTCGCCCGCTCGCCCCGCAGGGGTGGTGAAGTGGCCGGAGATGATGCGGCCACGCAGAAATGTGCCTGTGGTGAGGACCACGGCGCGCGCCCTGTACTCGCGCCCTGAGGCCGTGGTAATGCCAACGATCTTAAGCCGCCCCTGCGAGGTTAGAGCTTCGTTGGCAGCCGAGGGTGTGTGGCTCAGGGTGGTTGCGACTTGCTCGTGGCCTGCTTGCCTGTGAAGAGGCTCCAGGAGGAGGCCGGATACACTTCCCTGTTTGATATTCAGGCCGGGTGTGGTTTCAAGGACGCTTTTCATCGAGAGAGCGTAGAGTTTTTTATCGCACTGCGCTCTTGGCACCTGGACGGCTGGGCCTTTGCGCTCGTTGAGCATCCTTATCTGGATGGACGTGCGGTCTGTGTTGCGGCCCATCTCACCGCCGAGGGCATCTATTTCGCGCACTACATGGCCTTTGGCAGGCCCACCCACCGAGGGGTTACAGGGCATCAACGCGATAGTATCGAGGTTAAGGGTGATTAGCATGGTGCGGTGGCCCATGCGGGCAGAGGCAAGGGCAGCCTCGCAGCCCGCATGGCCGCCGCCCACGATTATTACATCGTACATGTCCTGTTGTGTTGTGCCGTCGTGCATGGTTGATTTTATCCTGAAAGAGTTGCGAAGCCGTTGGATCTTCGGATAGCTGCGGCTTCGTGTGTCTATCTATATTTTACCAAAGTGTGTGCAACTATGCGGTCCCCATGATGGGCAAGATGGCGGTTGGCGGCAGACCGCATGCACGGCGGGTGGGGCTGGTTTGGCAGCCTCATAGCGCGATTCCCGGGTTAGAGTTGGTATAGTTATCGCAGGCCGCACGTTATTCTGCGCTCCCGCTGAAACCCGGGTTAGCGAGCTACAAAGGCTAGTGGTGGGCAAATCTTCGGAGTAGTTCTGTAATGATTATTAGATACAATCATGCTAGGGAATCGTATATATTAAAGTAGGTTATATGAATGGAGGAACGAAAATGGCGAACAAAGTAATGAAATCGGATGCTGAGTGGAAGGAACAACTTACCCCTGAGCAATATCGGATAGCGCGCCGGAAAGGGACCGAGCCTGCCTTCACGGGGGAGTACGCCCACACGGAGGAGAGAGGAGTATACAGGTGCGTCTGCTGCGGCGCAGAGTTATTCGACGCGAAGGCCAAGTTCGAGTCGGGTACAGGCTGGCCGAGCTTTTATCAGCCTATATCGGAGGAGAATGTCATCACCGAGTCGGACAACAGCCTCTGGGGGCGGCGCACTGAGGTGCTGTGCAGTGCCTGTGACGCTCATCTGGGCCATCTGTTTGATGATGGTCCCAGGCCGACCGGCCTGCGCTATTGCATCAATTCTGCCTCCCTGAAGTTGGAGAAAGAAGGCGTGTGAGGCCGACCTGTAATATGTACTGTATAATGCAGTTCCACTTACAGCCATTAACCATAAGGGGATAGGAGAAGACAATGGAGAAAGCGATCTTTGGAGCGGGTTGTTTCTGGGGTGTAGAGGCGGCTTTCCGCCAGATCAAGGGGGTTATCTCCACCTCGGTAGGCTATAGCGGTGGGTCGTACGAGAATCCATCTTACAGAGACGTTTGCACGGGAAGGACAGGACATGCCGAGGTGGTTGAGGTTGTGTACGACCCCTCTAAGGTTTCTTATGATGACCTGTTGAAGGTCTTCTGGGAAAACCACGATCCGACTACGATAAACCGCCAGGGGCCGGATGTAGGCAGTCAGTACAGGTCAGCGATTTTCTTCACCAGCACTGAGCAGGAGGCCGCCGCCCTGGCGTCGAAGGCGAGCCTTGAGAGGAGCGGAAGATATAGAAAGCCAGTTGTCACGGAGGTTGCCCCGGCGACTCAGTTCTATACCGCAGAGGATTATCATCAGCAGTATCTGGAGAAGCGCGGGCTGTCTACCTGCCATATCTAGAGGTAGCATATATTAACT
>JADEYI010001293.1_pt1 | contig 19891 bp, 17 predicted proteins | sample 8542331 | NCBI WGS metagenome assembly JADEYI01 (sample SAMN16510988, study PRJNA670497) | mine drainage metagenome | isolation source: biofilm near Copperflume 1 | place: Germany: Marsberg coppermine Kilianstollen | collected 2018-02
CTCGCCAGATCCAAGCAAGACCCAATCAACCGTGGGCACGGTGCTCAGTATTTGAACCGCCCCCCGCCAGCCGGGGGCGTATCTGTGGGCATTTGTGGATGCCACAAAAAGACTTTTGCAGGACTGGAAATTTATGTGATGCTGCATAGGCGGAGAAGGAGGCGGATGTGATCATCTGGGATGGAGGCAACAATGACACACCCTTCTACAAGCCCCAGCCAGGTAAGACTTCACAACAGGCACGCAGCTCTGCCTCAGATATCATCGAAGCTTGCACATCTTTTTCGTTTGCACATGTCAACACCATGCTCATAAAGCGGTAAGCTTGCCGATATGTTATTTATATTTTTATTTTAAGGTTTAGGATAACCCTAAAAATAAACCCTAAATAAATGCCTGTGCGGTACCGCGAGGCTCACAGGAATCTCTGATCTTAAACTTCATGAAGAGTTTGGCAGGGCAGTGGATGAGCACATAATTGTCCTGCTCTTTTGGGAAGCTTCTCTCAGCAAGGCATGTGCCTCAGATTCATCTGAAGCAGAGAACGATGAAAGACGTGCTTGCATGTGCACATGTGCAGCACAAGAACTGTGAATGAAAGCCCGGAGATGAATCGTATAAATTCTTGGATGTCAGAATTTCTCACTGAAGTTAGCGTGTTCAGAATCTTTTTGAATTATGCAGGGCTGTGGCTGTGCGTGGCAGACCCCCACCGCGCCGGCCAGGAGTCGACGTATTTCCCCGGCAACATCAACTTCAGCTGCGCTGATGTCATCATCATAAACAAGGCCAACACCGCTCCCAAGGTGCCTCTCTTCTTCTTCTTGCCATGCATGCAGGAGGCTTGGTTGCTTTTCTGCTTTACAGAGCAGCTTTGCATGTGCCCATCAGCTTCCTCTTGCTGCTGCTGCAGCAACAAGTCCTGATCTAGACATGCTGCGTTACTCTCTCCTCCCTTTCAGAGGGAGACTTTTCCAATTTGAATCACTTAGGTAGCTCTGGAGACTGCAGCTCTCAGTTTACCAGGGCTGATTCTCTGAAGTGCATGCAATGCACGGGATATAAACCCTCAAGTTTATTTATTTTTTATTTATTTTTACTTTTTTAGACAAAGACTGCTTACTCAACGACTTGTCCATGTTCATGCGCAGGAAGCTGTGGAGAAGCTGAAGGCAGCTGCGCACGAGCGCAACCCGCGCGCGGCGGTGGTTGTGACTGACTCGAAGGTCACTGTGGAGGACCCCTCACTGATCGAGGGAAAGAAGGCTGTCACAGTTGACGATGGCCCAACTCTCACGCACGGCGGCATGGCATTCGGCGCAGGTGACACTGCAGACTCTCACCCATTTTACTCCCAAGTTTATCGAGGGGCTGAAAAAGGGAACCGAGAGAAGCACATCAGTGGCAAAGTGAATGTCGGCGGCAGGGAAAGTAGCATTGCATGCTCTTTGGAGACAGTTCAGTTCACTAGTTGTCTGGATAATAAAGAGAACTACTGGCAGAAGCTAATTTAAGCTTTGGTTTGATCGGCGTGATAGAGAAGTTTCACCAAGATTGGGATGGCCAATTCAAGGAGGGGTACTTTGCCATCATCACATGTCATGCATCCTCCGAGCAGGCTTGGAGCCTGCCTGCCAATGCATGGGTCATTGGCGCGGCCACCTCCGCTCTCCTGTTGCTTGAACTCCTGGACGTTGAAAATGGCTGCGATTTTTGCGCACAGGCAAGTTTGCGGCGGAGCAGCATGGCGCACAAGTGGTGGATCCCAAGCCCCACTTTGCCGGCAGCCTGAAAGAAACACTGCAGAAGTACCCCCACATCGGCAACACCATCCCCGCCATGGGCTACTCCCCACAGCAGGTGCAGCTTCTTACATCTGCGTTACTCTTATAAGAGGTCATCACCACTCTGCTGCCATAGGTTGTCTGATTTGCCCTCATCAGGACGGCGCTGGCCCTCATAAATGGACAGTTTTCCGGTGGCGTCACGCCATACCATTGTGGGAGTCCATATATCAGGCTGCCGGAATGCGCATGATGCGGTACAGGGCTTTGTCGGAGCATTGCGGCCAAAAATCTAAGGAAGACTTGAGGATTTTAAGATGTAATTCTGATTGCCAGACATCACCCCTTCAAAGATGATGTGTGGGCCTTGACTGGTACAGGTGAAAGATTTGGCGGAGACGATAGAGAAAATGGATGCGGATGCTGTCATTGTGGCGACACCCATGGACCTCAACAAGCTCATCCACATCAGCAAACCCAGCACCAAAGTCAAGTGCGCACTCCGCTCGGCTGCAAATTTATCGGCTGCCCATGTCTGGTTTTGCATGTGGCTTGCTCTGCCGAAAAATATCCTGGAAGTTTGGGCCTCTCCAGGTCCAAATCGATGATTTGCATGTGGTTTGTTGGTTAGTCACCATCAGCAGCATCTGATCAGGCCCGGTGGCTGGAAGACATCTGTGGCTCAATTGAATTACTCATCGATACTCTGTAGCCAGCTGGCCTTGGCTGGCGGGGGCCGATATAAATACTGAGCACCGTGCCCACGGTTCATTGCGTCTTGCTTTGATCTGGCGAGTCCAGCAAGGGGTAGGATTGTGGCAGCCTTCATCTGCAGCTTGTCTGCAGGACGCACCTTGCCTTTTGGCAGGAAAAGCATGTAATAACAATGATAATAAATCTGTAGCTTTGTCTGCATGCATGACGGCTCCTTGCATCCCGCACTCATGAGTGCGCAGAAGTCATTCATGCCGTTCACCCTTGCAGGGCGCGCATGAAATGTGCTTTTGCTGCTTTGTTTGTAGGTACGTCATCAGCGATCGGCCAGATGGGCCCAAGCTGCGCGATGTCATCAGCGATTTTGTGCGGAGCGAGGTCAAGAAGACCTGAAAGTGGGCAATATCTTTGGATTATATGGATATTGTCCTCAAGAGTTCCGCTGAGGTATCATTGATGCATTGAAGGATGCGGACAGTGCCAGCCTGGAGATGAGCTGATAGTACATTAGAAATTTTCCTTGCAAGCTCGGGCACGTAGCGACTGAGTCTTACGAAATTCAGCATGCGGTGTGTTTGTAATGCACCTGGCGCTTGAAGTGTGGCACAGTTGAAGCTTCGACCAATACGTGTGAAGGCGTTCTTTTCTAAATGCCTGGGCAAGGGTTCTTTGCACTACAGACTTTGTAAATAAATACCAGGGCCGAGCAAACGGAAACAACACTGGCTCGGGCGCGTTTCTTGGAGATCTCTTTGACTTTGTCAATGTCCACAACCTCTCTTGAAGTGCACCAGTTATGACGAATGAGCACCTGCTACAAATATGTATAGGCGCTGGGCAAGCAGCACAGATTCCTTGGCGTCATTGATTCAGCCATGATTGCTACAGGAACGGATCTCAACTTCTGGCTTTGAATGATCATGATTATGTGTTCACACTGCCACCCGGGTGGGGACCCAGGCCTGGACATGGCGGGCTGGTGCTATACAGTGAAAGCAGCGTGGCTGCGAATTTCCTGCTCCATGAGTCAGGCAATTCTTAAAATTCAAGTGTGGCTGTGGTAACTTGTGGCATCTTTTGCCAAATTAGCTTGCCAAGCTCCCTTGCAGTGCATGTCCTTGTAGTATCCAGGCTGATTATGTGGATATTAGAGCGAAAGATTAGCTTCAAATTGCTTGACCCACGCCCTGTCATGCATACCTGCGTTGCAGGTCTTGCTGTTGTGAATGATTGGCAACCTGGACAAGCTGAATAATTGTCCAGATTGCTGTACAAAGGAAAATCTTTTTTGAAGGCACTGCTTCACTGCAGCACTTTGAAGGCACTGATCAGCCATGATGTCAACAACATTTTACAAAGGGATGTTTTGAAATTCAAGCAACCCTTGGTGGTATCAATAAACGCAAGATGACTTGAAGCCATACACAGGGGAATTTTTGTCGTCGATCAGAAGCTATATTTCCCTAAACCCTAATCATTGCTGGTCTTTATTGCAAGTCATGTCCAGAGACGCTCGTGACCGACACTCAGCAGCGAGAAGGTGATCCAATAGATGCCTTCTGCACAGTACTTTAGGATGACCTTCAACACAACGGTAGTACAGCATAAATTGGGGATTAGTTAGATCAGCCATGCAGATTAGTAACCTTCCAGGCTGGCCGCTTCAACACAGCACGCCCAGCACAGAATTACTCAGAACAGCGATTTGCGAAGAACAGAATCGAAAGTTTCGATACTGGATGCCTTCAGCACATACATTGCACGGCTGACTCTTTGGCCATCAGCGCCAGTCTTTAAGCGCACGCAAGCAGCTATTAGCTGGATTTTCCCAAGAGCACTTGCGTGAAGTCGTCACAGAAGCCTCCAGCGTCGAAGTGCAGAAAATGGCGAACTTTGATCCGAGAAGTCGGCCTGTGGCTGAGCGTCAACGAGAACATGCTGGTACGCTTGCTTCCCCAGTGATAGCCCTCGAGAGATCTCTTGTAAGTACCGTTTTCATCCTTTGAGCTAGCTTTCGTTGCTGCTTGTCTGTGTCTGCAGGGGCTGTACTTGCTCTTCAAAGCACTTGAACCAAGCCTGGGAGCGTGGCAGCCGTGGGGCGTTGCTTTCATCACCGCATCACTTTTCCTGGGCGGCTATTACAAGTTTGAACGTTGAGGAAGAGTGCAACTCACTGTCAATGCCTCTGATGTTGATGTCAACATGAAGAAGATCTAGCGTGCAAAGCCAGCTGGGACATCGGTGCAGGCAGTCTAAGCGCATTGTTGGGACACAGCACAAAGCAAAGGGCTGAGCCCCTAAGAGAGCATATGGAGTGCCATTTCTAGCATGTTGGTCCAGAATCCCTGGACGAGGCATGATCAGAAGTCCTTTAGATCCAGATCTAAGATCTGTTCAGGGCAGGTCCTCTGTGAGCACATGCAAGCAGTTCTGATGCTCTGCTGCGCACTGTGCAGTGCATTTTCACAGCGCATTCCACTGCTGAGCGTAAGCCGCGCCTGTGCTTGCCTGCCTGTAGGATCTCTGACTACTCTGTTACAGGGGACCGACATAGGATGCAAATGAAAAGTTAAAGCCGGGCGCGCATTTCATGTAGCATGTACGGATGCTCAACAGGATTGCTTCTAGTGAGGACCGTGGAATTTGTCAGCAGTCTTGCGCATTATTTCACGTTAGTGCTTATGTAGGATTACAGCTGCCGCAAGATACTTGGCAAATTGAAGGTTCGCTGCATGCAGCATGAGTGGGATTCATATGGCAGCACGATGGGCAAACTAATGTGCACCTTCAAGGATACCGTTTGCTGGAAATTATGAAATGGTGCCAAACTGATGTCATGCAGTAAGTACGAATGAAGGCTGGCAAAAGAATCAGCTTGCACTTCAAAGTCTCAAGCCTGAAGGATGAAGGCATGCATGCATGCATATGCCAATTACACTGCAATGCTATTTTGGCGAAGGGCCCCGTGCATCTCAGCAATGCTTATGTAGGTTGGATGTCAGTACTTTCAAGCAGATCAATTGCATGTCTGCACGGTCGTGGGCTGCCTTTTGTGCCTGATACATGGAACATCAAGTCTTTCAAATGCGCCGCCTGATTTTCTTCGAGCCTGGGTTGGCAGTCCTGCTATGAGTCACAGCTTGTGGCGAATCAGCTGGCCGGTCTGAGCATCAGGTGCAGAGCTGAGGACCTGTCTCTGCTTGCGCTGACACACAGAAGACACCTTGGACGTGTAGATGGCATCTAAATTCCACGCAGGGGATGTCTGGCTTTGAGACGTGCAACATGCAATCATGTTGTGTTGAGTGTGCCATGTCTGCAGAATAGCATCTAGATTTTCCCGTAGATATTTTCCGGACCTGCGGTTTTTATGCCGCTTTCTGCATGGATCAGCACGCTATGCAGAGTCCGGGAGCTTATGGGTGTATGCATGCATGCATGCACATGGCCAAATTAGCCTAGCTGGGACAGAAGGCTGCAGAATTATGAGGAAATTGCTAGTGATCCCCAAGCGTTCCATAACATGATCATGGCAAGTCTTCAAAGTTAATGTTGGACTGCAAACACCCTTGACAGTTTGACAGCAAGCAGATCTGTTACAGGCATCTGCAGACTGTCTTCACATTTGTCTTATAGCAAAAACGTTGCTCCTCTGACAACAAAGGCGGCAGCTCTTGTACTTTCAAATAGGATATGCCTCGCTTTCAACCTGAACATGTATCAAAGGAGAAGCTTTGGCTCATTCGTGTCATCATTCCAAAGGACAACTTATTTCTTTTGACTGCTGCACAATCAGGACACTTGGCAGCCTTCAAACTCTCGTTTTCATGTCCTTCTTATCCTCAAATTTTCCCCCAACAGCCTCTTGTGCTTGTGGTGACTCGGTGACTAATAATCACTTTTATCATTATCATACCACTGACTAATGCCTGATTCGTATTCCAGAGATTCAAGCAGAGAAAGAGCATGCAGTGACCTTTACCGCGAGCTGGATCATGATTGTGAAAGACAGCGACGTGCTGGCAGCCGCTGAGCTGTATGTAACTGTCACAGGCCCGGTGTAATCAGCGGGGGTGGACACCTGCAAGCAGCACGCAAAGAAAATGCAAAAAATAGGTGCAAAATCACGCTGCATCTTCGTGTGAATGTTATCTGGAGCAGCGGCCACACATGCGGGGTTTCATGTGTTTCTAGTACTATTTTCCTGCTGGCCAAACTGGCCACCACTTGCATGTGTGGCCGCTGAACGAGGCTTCCTGATCCCTCAAGTACGGCTGCAATGCCCAGAAAAGGTCCCAAGAAACAAAAACCAGCAATTGGTATTTGCAGCAGTCTTGGAACCCTACCAGAAACCCTACCAAAAACCCCTGAAAGAAGGGGCGCAAACCTGCACGAGGTACAGGTCCGGCTGCGGCGCGTACGGAACAATCGCCGTAACAGTGGCAGTTACGCCGCGCAAAGTCTGGATTGTGAAATTTTCCGGTGCAGGCGCGCCGTTTGCGTTATTCTTGCCTCCCACCGACAGCAGAAGCATGTTGTTGATCTTGTCGCTCTGCGCCTGCCCGTTACTGAACTGCATGTTGATCGCGTACAGCTGGGCGGCTGACGTGGCGTTGGCACCTGCCTGCACCTGCTTGTAGGATGCGTTGGAGGCGGCGATCCCGGCCTGCATGCATGCAAAGAATTCTTCACCAAACATTCACAATATATTGAACAGCACCCAAATTGCTGCACACTGCCTCTCATGCCAGTGCATATTATAGGGTGATGCAAGGTTCCTTGAACGTTGGGTGAGACTTACCCTGCAAAATCCTGGCTGTTAAAAGGTGTTCATCTCACTACTTGTATCAACATGTGTTAGCATGCACTTGAAACACAGGGCAGAAGGCATTTCTTCGAAACCAGGTTTTATGTACACAGCAAGGCGGTGTTGAGAGGGTACCGGGTAGGGATTTGTGCTGGAAGGTATGGCTATGTAAGGCACAGGCCCCGCTGCCGGCCCGGCATAAGATTCTATAGCGCTGCCAGCATCCGTCGCTTTCTGCATTATCAGCACCCCTGCAGCAGAGCACAATGCAATTGTTCAATCCTCTGGTATCAGATCCGTTGCTTTCTGTCTCACCAGAAATCCTGCAGCAGAGCACAAGACAGCTGTTCAAGGCTTCGGCAACCAAGCAACACTAACAACTCGAAAATGATGTCACAGCAGCCATCAAATTGAAGTCGTGCCAGAAGAAATCATATTTTCTCTGCATGAAAAAGGGACAAACCAACGTTCTCTATATTTGCGAATATTCTCACAATCCAACCATGCCATTATGGAGTAGCGCTGAGCACCTAGACATAAATGGATCTAAAAGTCCTCCCCAATCAGTGCCAGATTTTGCTGTCAACACAAAGCTCTGAGTGAGAATGCTACCTGTGATTGTAAAGGGCCCGTGCTTGACTGAAACAGGCTGAAGGATTTGAGCAGCGTTCGTTTGCAGCGCCGATGACAAATTCAGCGCTGCTGACTGGGCGCTGGCAGGGAACGCCGCCGTGAACGTCAGCGCCAGCTGGTCGGACGCCGGCGCGCCACCTGGCGCCTGAGCTGGCGCTTGTGGCTTATTAGCAACCGCCGGCGCCGGTGCCATAGTAGCCGGCGCAATCACTGCACCAGTCAGGCTGTCATGAGTAAAACATGTTGATCTCGAATAACTCGAGATTGATGTGTTCTTTGTGCGGGAGACCGTTTCTAAGTGGCTAAAGTACTCGGGTCAAGTGATAGGCGCTTCAATATACTACAAATGCCATGCCCAAAAAGAGCACTTGCTAGTGACACCCATTGAGTAAATACTACTGAAGGCCTCACAACGGGCTTTGTCTTGATGTATTTCTGAGACATATTGCACTATTCATACTAAGATCCGCCAAGCATCTTGGAGATCTCATGCATGGAGATTGCCACACCTGTGGGAGCCTCGGCACTCGGCCCGGCAATGGCGACGTTGTAAGCTTTGCCGTGCACTTTTTGCGCGATCAAAGTCTTGAAGACCGAGGCTGGGTCGCTGTTGATAGCCGTTGCCAGCGCCTCTGCTGCAAGCTGCGCGTCTGCAAATTCCTGCACCGGGAATAAATAACATTCAAAGGGGTGCCTGTAGACAGGTTGAAAATTCCCAAATGGCAGACTTGACAAGGCGGAAAATACAGCGGTGCAGCTTGCTCTGCTGTCCTGCATTTACTGGAGACACAGAGACTGAGACAGAGTCGTCAGATGTGATTCTTAAGTAGACCCAGCGAGCTCATGCAGCTATTAACCAGTGGCAGTACTGTAGCGATATCCCAAACGCAGAAGATTCTCTCGCTGTATGGCTAGATGGAAGGCCATTTTGCTAAATTGAGAATCCCGTAGCAGCGCATGCCAGTCCGGGAGCTGAACAAATCATTGCTGCGTGTTGGGCGCCTTTTGTCCAAGATTGTGGATGAAGCACCCATGCAACACAACGTTTCCAGGAATTCCAGATACACAGTAGCACTCCCTTCTTATGCCTACCAGGGTTGTCTGTTAGACCTTTATAAATATTAACTAGGGTTCAGGAGCCCTCTCGTACGCTATCGTTCTGACTACATCATGATTTGCTCTTGTACATGTTTGGATGTGGTGGCGCTGACCTGGCTTGTCCTGGGTTGATCGCCGGGGAACGCCACTGAGACATTGAGCACCAGGTTCTGGCCAGACGCGTCCTCCATGTAGCTTATCACGGCCGGCGGCTTGCTCCCGACATATGCATTCACATCCGTCGTGATATAGCCCTGCAATGCAGCACTACCAATGCAGCATAAGGATTTTGGGCTGGAAGCCAATGTGGCTACAAACATAAGCTACATCTAAAAATTTGAAGCCACAGAAGTGGCTTAAAGCTGGATAATTTTAAAAGTTTCTCCTGGAATTAGTAATTTTGGATGAATTTCTGCTGAAACTGGATGAAAATTAGCTTCTTGCACCGGTAAATTAAATTTCTAGAAGCCAATCGGTGGCTTCAAAGTAGGACACCCTCAGGCAGTTTATGCGCCTCCCTAAATTGCTTGGATCATTTGTTAAGAGCCACATTGGCTTCAGAACCCCTAACACAAACCCTGACCGCACCTGCACATCTGCGGAGTGGCCAGTTGCGCTGATGTCAGACAGAAGCAGGCTGAAGGACACTGTTTGCAGCTTCGGCTGAGAGGCGGGACCCGGTGCCACCGGCGGACCGGTCACAGCTGCAGCCAGTGTCGCTGCGGGAAGGAAAGAAGGAAGGTTACACATCATCCAGCCGCCTAGGGATGATTAATTATATTGAGAGCTTCCGAAATGACAAAATGAACCCGTGACGAAATGTGCATCATTGAAATGCATCATTGAAACTGTCGAAGTGCCGCATGAAATGCTGCATGGTCTGAAATGTCTTCACCAAACAAAGAAGGAAAGGCCACTGCAAGACACATAGCAGGAAAATTAGGTTTCTGCTATGCATTCTGATGCATGCCGCTCTTTCTACGAGCCGAGACAAGCTTGGCAGGTATGATATGCAACTTGGGGAGCAGTTATGGATCTCACTAAACAGCACTGCTCAACACACTTGGGACTAAATTGCATGACAATTGTTACACTCGTTTGTTTGCCTAGCAAAAATAAGTCGATGGTAATTGCCAGTGACTAAGATGTTAATTAGCACGCAAAATGCAGATGGTTTGGGGACCTGGCAATCTGGCTCCTTCATGCAAGGTCGCTTACTCATGTCTGAAAAGTGACTGAATTTGTGTGACATGGACGTTTAGTCACCTGCCAATGATGATGACGTGGCGGGTGATGCCGGTGCCGGTGTGGGTGATGATGTGGCGGGTGACTGCTGCGCAGCTGGCGATGACAATGCAGCCGGCGATCCTGTGCCACAGAATTATTAGTCACGTCAGCAATATGTATTTCTCATCAATTTTCCATTCTTGTCGCCCTACGCCCTCAATCCATAATTAAGCAAGCACAGGGTCTTCCTAAGTGCACACACCCCACACAAGCATATCACACCCCCCAAACCATGATTAAATCAGGTCCCGGCTGACGGGGGTGGTATAAATACTGAGCCCCGTGCCCACGGTTGCTTGGGGTCTTGCTTGAATCTGACGAGTCCAAAGGAATCGCGGCAGCCTTTAACTGCAGCTTGTCTGCAAAACGTACCTTGCCTTTTGGCAGGAAGGGCGTGTAAATAGTGAGGAACAAAGTATGCTCAGCTTCTTCTTAGTGCCACAAATACCCAGCCTTTTTAACTTCAAGGTACACGTCATATTTGACACCTGTCTCCAAGGACACCATGCCTTGGAATAATGTAGTGCTCATTCAAAAGGCCCCGGCTGGCGGGGGGCGGTACAAATACTGAGCACCGTGCCCACTGTTGATTGGGTCTTGCTTGGATCTGGCGAGTCCATCAAGGGGTAGGATTTTGGCAGCCTTTACTGCAGCTTGTCTGCAGACACACCTTGCTTCTGGCAGGAAAAGCGTGTAATAATAATATTAATAATAATACAAAAATCCGCACCCCCGGCGGTGCGAGAACATTTAGGGGCCTCCCTGATGTCTAAATACGAGGGTCATGCTTGAACAGATTGGGCTTGTCGAAGCTCTCAGAATCTGGTCTCAAAAGTATCATAGGGGTCTATTTGGGAGATAGAATCTTATTCATCCACCCTTTTTGGGCCAAATCTATTTGTTCATTCCGGGGTTTAAAATGAGCACTACTGTATTCAAAAATTATTCGCACTAGTATCGGCGCCGGGTGAAGTTGTGTAGCCGCCGGGGGGAGGTGCTGACTCAGCCGATCCGTAGGCGCCTCCCACGACGCGCACAAGTGTCTGCAAGGCAGCAAATACGCATGCACTATGTAAACTTTGACTCTAGAATCCTTCACGTCAGTGCTCCAGGCATTGTTTGAGATTGTGAAAGTCAAGTCTGAGCAATCCCATCGCTCAGGCAAGGCCGTTCTTTAATTTCTTTCGATGCAACATTGCATGCATGGACATGTTTGCACCCCAGGACACAATAAATCACCGCTTCGCTCATAAGCAAGAGAAAATTCTCTGGCAACTTGCGTCATGCGTACAGGGCAGCAGGTTCCAGTGTGAAAGAGGACACAGCAGCTGTCTCTCACCTGGACATCTGAGGCGGTCGGCTGCGCGTTGGATTTGGCGGCGGCCGTCTTGAACACCGGCTGTGACGGGTCCGTCAGCGCAGCAGCAAACGCCTGCGCCAAAGCTGTCGCCTGGCTCACCTGCGCCAGTGTGGCGGTTAGTAACGGCTTGTATGGTTAGTAACGGTTAGTACCAATCAGTAACGGTACACTGTAAGCCACTTTTGTCAAGGTCTTCGTGGCAAAATCACCAGTAATGTACGGTGGCTGTCATGAGAATCCATGCCTTTATTTTAAAGCTCTGGCTCTGTCTACTATTGGGGGTCAGTGTAAGGATATGGAGTTTGGCAAACACCCACTTGGCAGCGGAATGCAGGTTGATCACTTAATTGCAGCATTGTTGGCATTATTTGTTGCAAATGCTCAGTGCAAGGGTAGATCTTATGTTTACATGCAGCTCATGCAAATTGCATGTTTGGGCTTTGTCCTCAACCCTCCCACGCTTTGATGCAGGTAGCACTTCAAGACTCTCAGGCCCTCATAACGCCACATAGTTGGCAATATCTCAAACTCAGCATCTTTGGAGACCCTTCATAGTTCCAGGCTGATGCCATGTCTAGCAGATCTGCGCACCTCGTTGTTGCCGTTGGGCACCAGGCTGACAGTCACATTCAGCGCCCAGCTCTGTCCTCCGGTCAAGGGCATCTCCGTCACCTTTGACAGCCTGTCAGTGCCCAGGTAGGCCTCTATGTCCTGTCAATCAGTCAGCCACATATCACTAATATTACTGATAATATCATAAATTTTATTATTATTATTATTATTTCTATTACAAAATTTTGAAAATTATTATTATTGTTCTTATATTTTTATAACCTGTTGGGAGCCACCTGAGGCTCAATGGTTTTGTAGGTAGGCACCCTGTCACTGCCCATCTTCAAATCACAAACTTATGATGTGTCTGTGTTCCGTCAGAAACTTGGCAATCCCAATAATGTTCTGGCCCAAGAACGCATGCAAACAAGGTGGTATAGCTCACATTCAAGCCAGGGTCATCCGATACCCTCCTTTGAATTCTCTGAGTCAGCACCCACATAAAGGTGCTTTGTTTGTGCCTCTCGTATGCAAAAGACAGCGAGGGTGGAGAATTGCAGCTTTAAGATAAAAAGTGATGCAATGAGTAAATTGTGGCAAAAATCAACGACGAGTGATAATGCGCCAAGTTTTAGTAAAATGACGCAGTAGGGAATGATACGCATTCTTGAGTGATGAAGGGAAAAAGGAGACAGACCTGCGCTACGGCCACCTCGATGGGGCGCGGGTCTGTTACGGACGCCGGTGCCAGGCCCGGGAATGTCAGTGTGAAAATAACTGACGGCTGCAGCGCTGGTCTTCCGTTCGACGGTGTTGGCCTGTCATGCACATATGGCCTGTCAGTAATCTGTTAAAAGAAGTCTAGGAGAAAAGAAAGTGCCCTTGTCATTGCATGCAGGATTATATGCTTGTGCGTAGAGCTTTGAATCACGATTGCAGCAACCGCACCAATGTTGCAGACAGCAGAATATTATGTTTGGAAAATCTCTTTGCATCCTGACGTCTCAGTTGCAGTGCCAACATCATTGCAACCAGTCACACTGCACAAGTTTGTCGTCACTTTCTCTGGTATGCTCGAGTGCTGACCCCTTGTGGATGAGGTACGCGCATGTGCAAGCACATGGTCAGGTGGAAGTATAAGATCACTCACCCTGCTGCAGGGGCGGATGTAGAAGATGCGGGTGAGGGTGACTGGGCGCTGACTGGACTCGGCGTCGGCACCAGCGACGGTGTGGCGGCTGGCGTCGGCTGCGGTGACTGGTCGCTGACTGGACTCGGTGACTGGCTGCTGACTGGACGTGCTGAGCTGGCGGTCGGCGGCAGGGTCGCTGTCGGAGTCTGCGCCACAAGGGGCGCCGATGGAATGGAGGGACCCCCAGACTGGACCACCTGACCAATGCAGTGCACACGTCTCACATTATGTATGTATAGTATCAAAGGTTCTACATATTACCCAGAGCTTTCATGTAGAGCAAGGGGGCCCGCGCTACGCTTGGCTCAATGCATGATGTTATGCCTTTAGCCTGTAAAGGGACGTCCAAGGCACATGTGGCCTGAAATGCAAACAGAGCCATTCTGACAGCTGCTCCTTGACGTAGCTGGCCAGGAACAGACATTAAAAGAAATTGCTGCCGCAAAGAACTGAACAGCTCAGATGTAGGCATTGAAAATGAAGCCCTGGGCGTACCTTGGTGATGGTCTGGATGTTGGACACTTTGACAGCCCCCATCTTGGCAACCAGCCCAAGGAAGACACTGGCCGGTGATGTCCGTAGACCGTACGACAATGTGACCGCCTATAAACAGCACACAGCCCAACTCTTTATTTGCGCACATCATGCACATACTTGCTTACACTGGTTTCAAGTATTGACATGTTAACCCATGCCACAGCTTGATTCACACATTAAGCAGTGCCCATACAGTATGCATCCTTCGCATGTGCACTCAAGCTATGCTGTACCACTATCAATAACTCACACCGTACACCAGATATTGATGTAGCTTGCTGTGCATGCACGTGCACACCGCCGCATTTGAATATGTGTTGACCAGACCGGGAGGCTCAAGTAAAGAATAAAGATAGCAGATATAAAAACCTGCAGAGAGCCGGCATCGGTGGCGCCGGTGAGCTGGCTGTTGGTGGGGTAGACCACCGTAAGGTTAATCGCCAGGTTGGGCCCCAAGGCGTCAGTCACCGCACTGACTGATGGCTACGCAGTCATGACACACAGTGTTAGTGAAATTCTAAGTACCTCTTAAACCTCAGTACCTCAATTCCCGTGCGTCATCGCGTTGCCCGCAACAACAATTGCGTGCGACTAGTAAAATCTGAGACTGGGACTCTGCAAATTTGAACTTGTACCCAGAAGCCAGTGGCGAACTGCTAGATCATGAACACAGAAGCCTTACTCGGGGAGGTTTGGTGCAGATTGAAACTTTTGAACGGTTGTCCCTTGGAAGTCAAAATGACTAAGTGCCCCATAGGCTAAGCCAGGATTCTCTTCAGGCATCCCAAGTTTGCATGCCATGCGAAAAAGGTTCCCACCCTCAAATTATCAGAGCCTTGTGTCAGGAACAAGTTGAATGAGAGCGCTTGAGATGAGTAATCCACCTGAGCGCCGCCGACATAAGAGGTGACATCACTCGCCAGCACGCCCGCCCATGTGGAGTCTGGGGGTGTGCTGGAGGGAACATTAGTCAGCGTCACCGTAGCAGTCACTGTCGACTGCAGAGTAGGAGTCCCCGAGGACCCTGCACAAAAGCATGACAAATTAGCCGAAAAGGAGGAATGCCCTTATGGAAGGAAGCCAACAGATCTAAAAAGGAGGCAATCGACTGTGGCAAGAGCGTAGCCGAAGACCATGCACAGGAGAAGAAATATCTGTCATGCAAGAGGGTTCATAAATCTGAAACACAGCAATATTTGAGATGTATGTAACAACCCTGAGTATTTGCAGCAGAGTTCGACATAGGATGGCTTTGCCCTGTGTCCATCTGGTTTAAACGATTCATGCAAAAAAATTTACTGCTGACCTGTTGTCATGGATCAAGTCAGAGCATGCCTTGCTCTGCTCTCAGAAGGTCTTTGGTATGGCTTGGTTGTCAGGAAATACACAAAAAGACCCATGCTTTTAATTTTGAGGCAGGGACAAGCAAGAACATACCTGTGGTGTACGGAGCAGCCACCTGCACATTGGTGGCGCCCCCCGTGAGGGCAGCCGGCGGGGGGCCCGCGGGGGCAGCGGGGGGACTGGGGGTGGCAGCGGCGGGGGGACTACTGGCCGCAGCGGGGGGACTTGTGGGGCTGACCGGAGGCTGACTGGACGGTGACGGAGAGCTGCCCGGAGACTGCCCGGAGGCGCCAGGCGGGCTGCCCGGTGCGGGCACCAGTGACGGCAGCGGCGGCGCCGGTGAGAGATTCGAGCCTGCCACAGCCTGCATCGGCGCGTTGAAAATCAATCAGATTATCAAGCACGTGGCTCCTATAAACTCACAGTTCCACGCTTAAGCTGGTGTCAGTACTGTGACATACTGCGTGCCCGATTTGGGCATGTCTCCGCCAATTTTGTTGGAATGCACAAAAGCGACAACAATCATTTATGGTCAATAAGAAATTTAATTGCGGCCGCAGTCACACTACACGCCCCACTGCCGCAGTGGCTGCAGGGCATCTACTGCATAATGATGAATGAAAAATTGGTGGCCATTCCCAATCTTGAAGACCCTGATGAGAGTTTGCCTGCACGATCTTGTCGGATGTCTGCAGGTCCGTAACGGTTATGGGCCCGTCCTTGGCGATGACTGAGCTTAGCAATGTGTTCGCTTTATGCTCCAGGTCTTGCGCCAGGGTCAGCGCAAGAGATGTGGAGTACGACTCCTGCAGTGCGCGGCTGAACAGTCACCAAATTTTGCCACACCCAAACTCACATTATCTTCTGGTCGAGGTCATGGCAAAAGGAAGCTGCCTGAAGCCACAGGTGGGAGAATAAGGTTGGCGCATGTATGAGCAAGGCAGTGTGAAGTGTACAATCAAGCAAAATGCCTTAAACCCCAAATTAGACTGTTGTGCTGTTGTTGCTGACAGCAGCAGGTGCAAGAAGCAACTGCTCCATTCATTTACAAGCAGACAACCTGATTCCGAGCTGCCAGGTTGAAGTGCATATCAGCGCACCTTGTCTGACAGCTGGTTGTTGGAAGGAAACTGCACCGGCTTTCAAATATTCGTCTACAAGGAGGTTGCAAGTGCAACAGACTGCCATTTGAATAGCAATATTGGGATGTATGAAGCGCACTGTGTCTGAGAGCTGGTTGTTGGGAGGAAACTGCACGGAGACAGAGAATGCAAGGCCCGCGGCGGCGGCTGCCGGGGTGAATGTGATCTGCACCGGGGTGGATCCCAGCCGTGATGTCAGCGCCGCAGACACATCAGCCTGCGGGCATTTTTTTCTCGAATTTCAATAACAAAATTTCTCCGTCGCTGGCATTATCAATCAGGGAAGCCCCTTGGGGCTCACTGGTCTTGTAGCTAGTCTGCTCACTGTCCATCTCCTCGTCACAAACGTTCAATGTGTTTTGCTTCCGTTAGAGCTTGCCAACTAATCTGGCCCAACAAGAAGAACAATAAATATCACAGGCTGTTCCTGCCAACGGCAAGGTGTGTTGGCAAACAAGCTGCAAGTAAGGGCTGCGGGGAATTATGCAGGAAAGCAAAGGCCTTGCAAAGTGTGGTGTGTCTAGAAGATGGTGCAAGTAGCAAGACAGGAAGGCCTAATGCAGTGCACAAAGATGCACAACAAGTGCCTTATGGATCTCTGAGCTCTGAGTTTGCCATCATTAAGATTCTTATATTATGACATAGCAAAAGACAACAGGAGAGCAGATTCTCAAGGACAGGACTATGCGAATTTCCTTCTCTGATAGGCTTTGCATGGGAAAATGCGGAAAAGGAACTTCAATGCAGGAGTGAGAAGGCGGCCTGCCTGCAGTGAGGTGGCAGATGAGCTGGCGGATGCAGAAGGGAACGTCAGTGTGAAGGAGACCGTGGCCTGCTCAGTTGGCGACGTCTGCAGCAGCCTGTATGCACATGAATTAATTTCATTCCAAGCATATCTCAACTTGCCATTGAACCCTCTGGTCTGAGAAGCAGAGTAGAAAATGCGTAATTGGCGGGGCCAACTACGCATTTTCTACTCTCCGGCCCCCGGCTGGCAGGGGGCCGGTAATAATACTGAGCACCGTGCACACGGTTGATTGGGTATTCCTAGGATCTGGGTAGTCCATCAAGGGGCAGGGTAAATTTTGGCAGCCTTCACCTGCAGCTTGGCTGCAGCCGCATCCTGCTTTCTGGCAGGAACAGTCTATTATAGCAAATTCAATCATCGTCATTCTTGAGATAAGGAGAGATATATCATGGGACTTAACTTCTGCGGCTGCTGAGACTGCTGCCAAGCTGACTGGACGTCACGTTGACATCGACAGGGGCAGCATAAGCCCGGATCGCTGCAATCACATCTGAAGCAATATTGGATACCTGCGCACAATTCACCTCCAGCTGTCATTTCTAACGTACCAAATCTTTTCTGCATTTGAGCCCAGAGGTATGCTTTACCCTGAAAAAGATTCCTGCAGGTCAGTCCTTGCTAATCCTTACAAAGATTGATAGAACAGGTAACCAACAAGCAACTGAAACACAATACAGTGTCCAAGAGGCCACTCAGCAGGGTGTCTGAGGTATGCCGCAAAAATTACTTGGAAGCTGTCAGTTTTGAATTTGAAAGCCTTGCCTGATCGGGCTTCAGGGCGCTGGCGAGAAGGCTGGTGAAGGTGGCTGTGAAGGTGACGAGCGGCTGGCTGCTGCTGTAGGGCGTGCTCAGGGAAGGCAACGCCCCCGGAGACTCCAACACCTTGCCCCAACAGAGATACCAAATTTGAATTTTGCAGTCTGTAAATGTGGCGATGTGACAACTGCTGCATGCAAGTGATACATGATGATTCTGGAAAGCCTAGACCAGCACCTAGAACACCCCATGCTTGCTGTGAGTTCCATTCAAGGCTGCAGGTGCTGACTTCCTTGAATTTTTGACACATGCAGGATTCGATACTGACTAATCTTGGAAGCAGGCACTGGCATGGAAGGCCCTATGTTTCTATGACAAGCAACGACAATTGGAGACCTTATCTGTTTGCCTTTCTAGCCTTCAGCGCCTATTTCTACCTTGGGCGCCAAGCTGGAATGGAAGAATGCCCCAAAGAATGCCAGGAAGAACAAACCATGCATGCCATGCAAACTCTGATTTTGTTTACTCTGCCACGCCAGATCTAGGAGTTTGACCTCTGAGAGGTATGCGCACCTGGGAGTTGTGTCGCAGGAGCAGACAAAGCCGAGGCATGCAGGACCAAATGCTGCCCTTCCTGTATACTGGCAGCTTGCAGTGAAGGATAGAAAACTCCATTCAAGCCACGTAACCTCAAAATCTGGCTGCTACATGCCAAATCAAGGATTTACACCCCTAAGGGGGGTGCACACCTGGGGCGTTGTGTCGCAGGAGCAGGTAGAGCCGAGGCTGCACACAAGGTCGGCTGTGAAATACGTCGGCCACTGCGCGCTCACAGCCGCCCCGCCAGGCTGGCCGACATACTCGACCCCCCATCCCACCGTGTCATATGCGCAGCTCTGCAGCAACAGAAAAGCATTCAGTATGGCATCATGCACATACTTGAAAGTTTCAGCTCATGATGATTTGAGACATAGCAAGCCTTTGAAGATATACTTCAAGTGAGTTCCATATCTGTTGAGGCTTTCAATGCAGGAAGTCCTCAAAATTAGGTGCATGCAGCAGAGTGTTTGGACGAAAGATATGAATGTCAGCAGATGCTGCAAGGGCGACTGTGGGCAGATGCCATATATCCTGGGCAGCATAGACTTACCATGAAGAGATTCCTGTGCTTCGCCGAGCTGCATACACAAACAGCAACCTTGCTCAGGCACCCACATGCAGCTGCCTCACTCAATGCCAAATCAGCTATTTTCCTCCATGTGCACTTTCACTTGCGCACACTAAAAATTATGCTTCCCTTGCACGGCACAGCACGGCACAGGCAAATATCTGTCCTCATTAGGCCTTTCACTTCCATGGTATAAAACAAGGAAGGGAGCTTCAGAGAGGAAGAGAGCGCATGCAAAGGCAGGAGCAGATGCGACCGTTTAAATTTGAGGAAAAAGGGCCTGAATTAGTAGAATCCAGGCCAGCAACCGGCAGGTGAGTCATCGCACAGCTCACCACATGAATTGCACGACGACCGATCGCACGTCCGTCCATCCGGCGGCGATGAGTTCGCTGACAAAGGTTGCTGATGGAAATGCATTCTTGATGCGGTCGTAGGGGCTGCTGCTGTTCTGGGAATAATGGTTGAAGAAATTTGTCGCGGCCATGTCGTTCGAGTGGGTTTCGGCCACCGCACTGCACGCACAGAGACCCCAATTTTTAAGTTTCTTATTGGATCAAAGAATATATACGAGCATCCCTGTCGTACTGTGTTGGACTCAGCGGCGAGTCCAACAAGGGTTAGAAGTTTTGGCAGCCTTTACATGCAGCTTGTCTGCAGACGCACCTTGCCTTCGGCACTGCCTGGCAGGAAAAGCGTGTAATAATAA